>Ga0302326_10008711_pt1 | contig 22319 bp, 22 predicted proteins | sample Palsa_T0_3_FD_202264 | JGI IMG/M metagenome (GOLD analysis project Ga0302326, IMG submission 202264) | Peat permafrost microbial communities from Stordalen Mire near Abisko, Sweden - Palsa_T0_3 | ecosystem: Environmental > Terrestrial > Soil > Palsa > Peat permafrost | place: Sweden: Abisko... | reverse complement strand
GTACGACACCCTCTCTGACCCCGGCGACTGCGCCGCCGCCTGTTGCGCCGCCACCGTCTGGTCCGTTGCTTGCCGCGCCGGGCGGTACTGATCACGTGCCGCCTGCTGCGCCGCCACCGTCTGGTCCGTTGCTTGCCGCGCCGGGCGGTACTGATCACGTGCCGCCTGCTGCGCCGCCACCGCCTGGTCCGTTGCTTGCCGCGCCGGGCGGTACCGATCACGTGCCGCCTGCTGCGCCGCCACCGCCTGCTGCTTCCGGCACCCTTCCTCCGTCCCAACCGGCGCTGTCACCAATGTTCAGCCCTGCATCCTCCGGCTTCGGCGGCGGACCGCCATCAGGTTCACCCGGGATGCCATTTAACGGCGGCGCCTTCCAGGGCGGGCCATCACCCAGCTTTGGCCCGGGCGAATTCATGCACCACGCCGACGCCGGCTTCGGGCCAGCGGGAACTGGCGCGGTCCCACCAGCGGCTCCGATCGCGCCGCAGGCCGCGCCGACGCCGATGTCGCCGCAGACAGCGCCGACAGCCGGCTCAGGGGACTGGCATTCGCCGATCCCCGCGCAGCAACCGCCCGTGCCCCAGGCCGCGACGCCGTCCTATAGTCCTCAGGCCGCGTCGCCGATGATGAGCGCGCCGTCGTCAACAAATGCGGGCATGGCATCTACATCCGCACCATCGGGTGCGTTGCCTGGCTATGGCACGGACTTACGACCCCCGACCCCCTCAGTGCCGGCCGGGTCGCCCAGTCTGCCTCCGCCGCTGGCGAGTTCATCGCTGCCGCCGGGATCGCCAACTACCAATCCCGCGGCCGGCTCAAGCACCGTGGCGAATGCCGCAGCTGCACGTCCGGTGCCCATGTCTCCCATACAGCAACCGGCGCCGATGGGTATCGCCGGCAAAGCTGTTGTAGCCGCTGCGGGAGGGGCTGTGGCGGGCGCGGTTTCGGCCGACGCAACAGCGCGAATCCGGCTGCAGCGCATCGTCGACGCTGTAGCCCGTCAAGAGTCGCGACTCGCATGGGGCGCCGGTGATCGCCCCGACGAGACAACGGTGCTCATCACGGATCTTGCTGGTGGTTGGATTCCGCCCGGTATCGACATCCCTTCCGCGGTCACGCTGTTGGAGCCGGGGCGCCGACGCGGTGACCTCGAAGCGCTCCTTGGCGATGTGAAATTGGCGGTCAGTCATACACCTGAGCGCTACGTCCCCGAAGCAGATGAGCCGGTGCCCACGTCTCCGCGGCCGAGGCACGCGCCGGAAATCGAGGAACTGGGTTGGGAGCTCAGCAGCGCCACGCTTCACCGTGACGGGCTGCCCCGAATGGCGCACACCTTGGCTAAGGCAACTTCCGCTGGCACCGGCGTGGATGGCCCAGAGGTCGAAAAGCTGCGCGAATATCTCGACGACATCGGCGAGCGTGTGCTGAACGCCTATCCCGACGAGATCGACCCTGACGATGTGGGCAATTGGCAACTTCTGGCGGCGATCGAAGCGCTGGTGCGCGGGGACAGAACTGGCGCTAATTATCACTTGGCGTGGTTCCAAGCCAGCATGGCGAGCATCAGCGGGCAGCGGTAACGGACCGCTATCCGACCGGCACACTGAAGCCATGAGCCGTCCCCAAGTCCAGCTGCTGACCCGCGCCGGCTGCACGATCTGCGATGGGGTCCACGCGCAGCTGGAGCAGCTCGCGGAAGAACTCGACTTCGACCTGTCGACCACCGACGTCGATCAAGCCGCGCAGACCGGCGACAGCGCCTTGAGAGCGGAATTCGGCGACCGGCTGCCAGTCGTCCTGCTCGACGGCCGCGAGCACAGTTACTGGGAGATCGACGAGCCTCGGCTGCGCAAGGATCTGGCCAACCGGTGACTTCGGCGTAAATTTGGTGGCCCACCAGGTAACCGTCTACGGTGGAACCCAGTCTATTCACCGGTGTTAGCAAGGGAGCAGGCCAGGTGATTCAGCCGTGAGCGTTCTGCTCTTCGGTGTTTCGCACCGCAGCGCGCCGGTCTCCGTTCTGGAGCAACTCAGCAACGACGAATCCGAGCAAGTCAAGATTGTCGACCGGATAATGCAATCGCCGCTGGTGACCGAGGCCATGGTGCTCTCGACCTGCAACCGCGTCGAGGTCTACGCGGTGGTCGACGCCTTCCACGGCGGCCTGTCGGCCATCGGCCAGGTGCTTGCCGAGCAGTCCGGGATGACGGTGCCCGAACTCACCAAGTACGCCTACGTCCGCTACAGCGAAGCTGCCGTCGAGCATCTGTTCGCCGTGGCCAGCGGCCTGGATTCGGCAGTGGTGGGCGAGCAGCAGGTGCTCGGCCAAGTCCGCCGCGCCTACGCTGCCGCCGAAGCCAACCGCACGGTCGGCCGAATCCTGCACGAGCTGGCCCAGCGTGCGCTGGCGGTCGGCAAACGGGTGCATTCCGAAACCGAGATCGACGCCGCAGGCGCGTCGGTGGTGTCGGTAGCACTGGGTATGGCCGATGCCAGACTGGGCGGCCTGCAAGGCAAGACTGCGGTCGTCGTCGGCGCCGGGGCGATGGGTGCGCTGTCCGCATCCAACCTGACCCGCGCCGGCGTCGGGAAGATTCACGTCGTCAACCGTTCGCTGCCCCGGGCGCAGCGGCTGGCCCGCAAGATCCGCGAATCCGGCGCCGCCGCTGAAGCGTTCAACCTCGAAGACCTGGCCTCCGCGCTAGTCGGCGCCGACGTCCTGGTCAGCTGTACCGGGGCGGTGCGCCCGGTGGTGACCCTGGCCGACGTGCACAACGCGCTGGCCGCCGGTCTTCGCAACGAAGCGCCTCTAGTGATCTGCGATCTGGGCATGCCGCGCGACGTCGACTCGGCAGTGTCCGGACTACCCGGCGTCTGGGTGGTCGACATGGACCGCGTGCAGCGCGAACCGGCGGCGCGCGCCGCGGCGGCCGACGCCGAGGCCGCCCGTCACCTCGTCGCCGCCGAAGTCGCCACCTACTTGGCCGGTCAGCGCATGGCAGAGGTCACCCCGACGGTGACGGCGCTGCGTCAAAGGGCCGCCGACGTCGTCGAGGCCGAACTGCTGCGCCTGGACAACCGGTTGCCCAGTCTCGAGGCCGCCCATCGCGACGAGGTGGCCCGCACCGTCCGCCGAGTGGTCGACAAGTTGCTGCATGCACCCACCGTCCGAATCAAACAACTGGCCAGCGCACCCGGCGGTGACGCCTACGCCGAGGCGCTGCGCGAGCTGTTCGAGCTCGATCAGACCGCCGTCGACGCCGTCGCCAACGCGGGTGAATTGCCCACCGTGTCAACCGATTCCGCTGAGTAGCGGATTGTCTGACGTGATCCGGATAGGTACCCGGGGCAGCTTGCTGGCTACCACGCAAGCCGGCGGCATCCGAGATGCGTTGCACGCCAGAGGTCATCAGGCCGAACTGGTGATCATCAGCACCGACGGTGACCGGTCATCGGAGCCGGTCGCCGACATCGGCGTCGGGGTTTTCACCGCCGCGCTGCGGGAGGCCATCGAGGACGGCCGGGTGGACGTTGCGGTGCACTCGCACAAGGACTTACCGACCGCCGAGGATCCGCGGTTCGTGATCGCTGCGATCCCGCGGCGGGAGGACGCTCGCGACGCGGTGGTGGCCCGCGACGGATTGGTGCTGGCACAGCTGCCCACCGGCGCAGTGGTAGGCACTTCTTCGCCCCGTCGGGCCGCGCAGCTTAGAGCACTGGGTCTCGGTTTGGAAATTCGCCCCCTACGAGGCAACCTAGACACCAGGTTGAACAGGGTAAGTAGTGGGGATTTGGATGCAATCGTGGTTGCGCGGGCGGGTCTGACCCGGCTGGGACGTCTCGACGACGTCACCGAGACGCTGGATCCGGTACAGATGTTGCCGGCGCCGGCTCAAGGGGCGCTCGCGGTGGAGTGTCGCGCCGGGGACACCCGACTGGCAGCTCTGCTGGCAGAGCTGGACGACGCCGACACCCGCGTGGCCGTCACCGCCGAACGTGCCCTGCTCGCCGAACTGGAGGCGGGTTGCTCCGCGCCGGTGGGAGCGATCGCCGAGGTGGTCGAGTCCATCGACGAGGACGGTCACGTCTTCGAGGAGCTGTCGCTGCGAAGCTGTGTGGCGGCGCTGGACGGATCCGACGTGATCCGCGCATCCGGTATCGGCAGTCCGGAACGGGCACGAGAGCTTGGGCTCTCGGTGGCCGCCGAGCTGTTCGAACTTGGTGCACGGGAACTCATGTCGAGCGCGCGGCAATGAGCCCGTGCGCGAGAACGAGGTAGGAGCGACGATGACGACGCGAGGGCGCAAGGCGAGGCCCGGCCGCATCATGTTCGTAGGGGCGGGTCCTGGCGACCCGGCTCTGCTGACGACGCGGGCCGCTGTGGTGCTGGCGAATGCCCCCCTGGTTTTTATTGACCCCGACGTACCCGAGCCGGTGCTGGCATTGATCGGCAAGGACTTGCCGCCGGTGTCTGGGCCGGCGCCGGCCGAGCCGGCTGCGCCGTCGGATGGCGAAACCACCGAGGGCACGCCGGCGGACACCGATGAACAACAAGCCGCCGTGGTGTCGGGGGGACCCGACATTCGGCCCGCTTTGGGTGATCCCGCCGAGGTAGCCAAAACGCTGGTCGCCGAGGCCCGTGCCGGGGCTGACGTGGTGCGACTGGTGGCCGGTGATCCGCTGTCGGTGGACTCGGTGATCACCGAGGTGAACATCGTCGCCCGCTCACATCTGCACTTCGAGATCGTCCCCGGTTTGTCCGCCAGCGACGCGGTGCCGACCTATGCCGGGTTGCCGCTGGGCTCGTCGCACACCGTGGCCGACGTGCGCGACCCAAATGTGGACTGGGGGGCGCTGGCCGCCGGTCCGGGCCCGCTGATCTTGCAGGCCACGTCCTCGCATGTGGCTGACGCGGCGCGCACGCTGATCGAATACGGGCTCTCCGACACGACCCCGTGCGTGGTGACGTCATCGGGAACCACCTGCGCTCAGCGCTCGGTGGAGTCGACGCTTGGCGGGCTGACCGACTCGGCCCTGCTCGCCAGCGTCGACGGCGCCGGGCCTTCGCCGATGATTGTGACGATCGGCAAAACGGTGGCCAACCGGGCCAAGCTGAACTGGTGGGAAAGCCGCGCTCTGTACGGCTGGACCGTGCTGGTGCCGCGGACAAAGGACCAGGCCGGCGAGATGAGCGACCGGCTGACGGCCCACGGCGCACTGCCGATCGAAGTTCCGACCATCGCGGTCGAGCCGCCGCGCAGCCCCGCCCAAATGGAGCGCGCGGTCAAGGGTCTGGTCGACGGCCGCTACCAGTGGGTGGTGTTCACCTCCACCAACGCGGTGCGTGCGGTGTGGGAGAAATTCGGCGAGTTCGGCCTCGACGCCCGCGCATTCTCCGGCGTGAAGATCGCCTGCGTCGGCGAGTCGACCGCTGACCGGGTGCGCGCCTTCGGGATCAGCCCCGAACTGGTGCCCGTGGGTGAGCAGTCATCGCTGGGCCTGCTGGACGAATTCCCGCCCTACGACAGCATTTTCGACCCGGTCAACCGGGTGTTGCTGCCGCGTGCCGACATCGCCACCGAGACGTTGGCCGAGGGCCTGCGCGAACGTGGCTGGGAGATCGAGGACGTCACCGCCTACCGGACCGTGCGGGCTGCCCCGCCACCGGCGGCCACCCGCGAGATGATCAAGACCGGTGGTTTCGACGCGGTGTGCTTCACCTCCAGCTCGACGGTGCGCAACCTCGTCGGCATCGCCGGCAAGCCACACGCGCGCACCATCGTCGCCTGCATCGGTCCCAAGACCGCTGAGACCGCAGCCGAATTCGGACTGCGCGTCGACGTCCAACCCGAAACAGCCGCGGTGGGTCCGCTGATCGAGGCGCTTGCCGAGCATGCTGCCCGACTGCGCGCCGAGGGTGCGTTGCCGCCACCGCGTAAGAAGAGCCGCAGGCGGTAATGACCGCAGCGGGTCGCCACGCGTGAGCGCATTCCCGCGCCAGCGGCCGCGTCGACTTCGCGCGACGCCGGCGATGCGTCGGCTGGTTGCGCAAACGTCGCTGGAGCCAAGGCATCTGGTGTTGCCGATGTTCGTTGCCGACGGCATCGACGAGCCGGCGCCGATCTCCTCGATGCCGGGCGTGGTGCAACACACCCGCGACTCGCTGCGCGCTGCCGCCGCCGACGCGGTGACGGCCGGGGTGGGCGGTTTGATGATCTTCGGCGTGCCGCGCGCCGAGCACAAAGACGCTGCCGGGTCGGCTGGATCGGATCCTGACGGGATCCTCAACGTCGCCCTGCGCGATCTGGCTAAGGATCTCGGCGACGCCACCGTGCTGATGGCCGATACCTGTCTGGACGAATTCACCGACCACGGCCACTGCGGAGTGCTGGACGAGCGCGGCCGGGTGGACAATGACGCTACCCTGAGACGTTACGTGGAATTGGCTGTAGCGCAGGCTGATTCGGGCGCCCACGTGGTGGGCCCGAGCGGGATGATGGACGGCCAGGTCGGCGCGATCCGCGACGGCCTGGACGCCGCCGGCCACACCGACGTCGTGATCCTGGCCTATGCGGCCAAGTTCGCGTCGGCGTTCTACGGTCCGTTCCGGGAAGCGGTGAGCTCGAGCCTGTCCGGCGATCGGCGCACCTATCAGCAGGAGCCGGGCAATGCCCGTGAGGCGATGCGCGAGGTGCAGCTGGATCTCGACGAGGGCGCCGACATCGTGCTGATCAAACCCGCGTCGGGCTACCTGGACGTGGTGTCTGCCGCGGCCTCCATCTCGCCGGTGCCGGTGGCCGCCTACCAGGTTTCGGGGGAGTACTCGATGATCGCCGCCGCCGCCGCTAACGGGTGGATCGACGAGCGCGCCGCGGCCCTCGAGTCGTTGACCAGCATCCGGCGCGCGGGCGCCGACATCGTGCTGACCTATTGGGCGGCCGGCGCGGCGATGTGGTTGTCGTGACGGATCCCGTTGCGCAGCGGCCGGGGCAGCGGCCCCCGAATGGACCTGAGCCGCCGGACCGGCCAGTCGACGTCGACACCGGCTTCTGGTTGTGGCTGGTCGCGATGCCGTTGATGGTGCTCGGCTACGTCGCTGACGTGGTTGGCTCGTCGAGCGGTCGCCTATCGGCGCCGCTTTACTTCGCGTCGGGCCTGTTCACCATGGCGTTGTGCGCGATCGTCGTGACCTTCCTGATCCTGATGCGGGCCGGTTACCGCTGGGCCCGAACCCTGTTGACCGGCGGCGCCATCGCGACCGTCATCTACGTAGGAATCCGACTCTTCACGGTCACCTGGCCGCCGGCATTCGCGCTGGCTTGTGGCATCGCCGGCATCACCGGATCGGTGCTGATCGGCGGCGGGATGTTCTTGCTGCACCGCAGCGACGCGCACGACTACTTCACCAGGTGAGGTCGCAGAAACGAGATAGGAGATGATGGTTGACGTGACGGCAGGCACAGATACCGAGACCGCACCGCTCTTCCGCGAGGTCGGTGCCACCTGGTACTGGCTGCTGGCCGGTCCCGTGGCCGCCGGGATCATGCTGTGGATCGAAAAATCCAGCGGCGCGGGCTGGCAGCCGGCGGTTCCGCTGTTTTTTCTCGTGGTGATGAGCGGCTTTATTGCGCTGCAGGTCAAAGCGGCGCGCATCCACACGTCGGTCGAACTGACCACCCAGACGCTGCGCCAGGGCACCGAAACGATTCGAGTGGCCGAAATCGTCAAGGTGTACCCGGAACCCGACCATCCGCTGGCATCCAAAAAGGATGTGGAGCGTTGGCAGTCGGCCCGTGCGCTCGGCGAACTGGTCGGGGTGCCCAAGGGCCGCACCGGCATCGGTGTGCGGCTCACCAGTGGCCGCTCCGCGCAAGCGTGGGCACGTCGGCACCGTCATTTGCGCAACCTGCTGACCCCTTTGGTCGAGGAGCGCGTCGGACTGGACGATCAACCGGCCTATCCAGAGGACAGCGACGACGGATCAGGTTGGTGATGGCACGTTTTCGCGCCGTCATCGAACTCGTGGCGGCCGGCGCCGCGGCGGTCGGCTGTGCGATCAGCTGGTCGGCGGTGCGTTCCACCGTGGCCGTCGCGCCCGTCGCCAAAGATCAGCCGGTGACCGCGTCGGTGGTCTATGACCCGCCGCTGCTGGTGCTGACCCTGCTGCTGGCGACGGCCGCCGGGATATTGGCGGTGCTCGCAGTCGCCCAGCTGCGGCGGGCCGGTCAGCGCCGCCCTGCATGACGGCCGGCTGAGGCGATTTCAGGACGCCAGCCAGGCTAGCTCGCTGGGTAGCTGCTGACGCCAGTATGTCTCGTCGTGTCCCCCGGCGGTGAATCCACCCGCAGGCGGGGTGCGCAGCTGGGCGATGAATTGGTGGGTGGCCGGTGCGAAGCGGTCGTCTTGTCCGCAGTCCACCCGCAACGGAATCGAAGACAGCGCGGGCAGCCCGAACACGGTGTTCTTCGTCCAGTCCTCGTAGCTGTCGAACGCGCCGAGCGTGCTGGCCGTGTAGGACTGGTACAGCGCCGGGCTGATCGCGCAAATCCCGGCGGTGCGTTGCGCACCGAGCCGGGCGCCCAGCAGCAGCGCCCCGTAGGCGCCCATCGACCATCCCATGAAGCCCACCCGAGTCGTGTCGAGAGCCTGCGTCGCCAGCATCGGTATCAACTCGTTGAGCACCATCGAACCCGCGTCCTCGCCGCCGGCCCGCCGATGCCAGTAGCTGTCGCCGCCGTCGACGCTGACCACCGCGAACGGCGGGCGTCCGGCCTTGACCAGCTCGGCGAGTCCTTCTTCGATACCGAAACTCATCACCTGTTTGGCGTTGCCGCGCACGCCGTGCAGCGCGATCACCGGGCGCAGCGGCCCGGTCTGGCCGGGTGGCCTGGCGATGATCCAGTTGGTCGGCACACCCCCGCGGGCCGCCGAGATGAACGAACCCGAGACCCGGGTCGGCAAGGCGGTGCCGGCGCTGGCTGGGTCGACCGGAAGTGGCTCCGCGGGTGTTTCGGTCGGGTCCACCAGCGCACCCAACGCCCACACGCTCGCGGCGCCAGCCATCGCGCCGGCACCAAGGCGCAGTGCAGCGCGACGAGAGAGCTGGGGCATGAGCCACATATTGCCGTCCTGCACAGCGGCGCCGGCTACGGCACGCCGTGCCCGAAAGCAACATGGCGATCACAGTTAGCTGACGATTGGCTCGCAGTTGGTACAAAGTGCAAAATATGTAACACTGTCCCTCGTGACCGAGCTGATCGAGCCGTCTGCGAACACGACGGCCGACGTGGGTGCTGATGGCCTGCCGCTGGGGCCGCAGTCGTTGGTGTGGCGCTATTTCGGCGACAACAGGATGTTCCTGATCGGCCCGCGGCCCGCCGTGCTGCAGAACATGCTCGCCGAGCTCGGGCAGGGCGTGTTAGACCACTCAGTGTTTTTCAGTGACACCGCGGCACGGGTCAAACGGTCGCTACCGCCGATCTTCATGACCGTCTACGGTGCCGACGACGACAACGCCGGTTTCCGGGTGCGTGACTTCCACCATCAGATCAAGGGGGCAATGCCGCCCGGAACAGGAAAAGCCGAGCGGTATCACGCGTTGGACCCCGACACGTATTTCTGGGCGCACGCCACCTTCGTCGAGCAGGTGTTCTACTTCGCCGACACCTTCGTCAAACGTCTCACCGACGCGGAGAAACAGCAGATCTACCTCGAGTCGAAAACCTGGTATCGCCGCTATGGCGTTAGCGAGCGGCCGATGCCAGCCGATTACACCGAGTTCGAGCGGTATTGGGACCACATGCTCGAGCACGTCATCGTCTCGCATCAGACCGCCAAATATGGTGTCGGATATGTGACTAAAGGGTTCCCCCGGCCCAAGGGGGTGTCGCCGCTGGTGTGGCGCGTCGTCGCGCCGGCATTCAATCCGGCCGCGGCATTTCTCACCACCGGTGGCCTGCCGCCGCGGGCCCGCACCCTGCTCAGTCTGCCCTGGAGCGACCGCCAGGAGCGCCGCTACCAGCGTTTCGCCGCGGTGTGGCGATCGCGACCGGTCAACTGGGTGTGGGACCATCTTCCGATGCGACTGCGCTACAACGGTTTTGCGCAGGCGGGCTATGCGCGCGGATAACCGCGACGACTTGACCACGTGTGCGATCCTCGACGCCGCCGTAGCCGAGTTCGAGCAGCATGGGTTCCGCCGGGTCGCGCTCGACGACGTAGCCCGCCGTGCCGGAGTCAGCCGCACAACCATCTACCGACGCTTCGACGGGCGTGACGAACTGGTTGCTGCCGTCATCGACCGCGAAAACACGGTGCTGTTCGCCAACATTGCCGACGAGCTGAAAGGCCGACGGCCACAGTCGAATTTCTACGTCGAGGCGTTCACCCTGTCGATCGTGCGGTTCCGGCAACACCGGGTGCTGACCCGGATGCTGGCCGACGAGCCCGGCTTGATGCTCGAATTAGCCCATCGGCACTGGGACGCCGCCGTCGAGCGGATGTCGGCCGCGCTGCGGGTGATCTTTCCCGACGGCTTCGCCGAGCAGATCGGTGCTGACGCAGTCGACGAGCTGGCCGACAGCATCCTGCGCTACGCGACGATGTTGCTGTTGTTGCCGACCCGCCAACCGTTGCTCGACGCCGAGGACATTCGCGAATTTGCCACCGCGCACTTCCTGCCGAGCCTGCCCACGGTGCTGCGCGCCCTGCCGGTCTGAATCGAGCGGGACCGCGCACGGGGGTGTTAGCGTCCGGACATGTCGCTCTCCCACGATGACGAAAAGCGTGCCGCTTCGTCGCTGGTACGTGGGCTTTCGCAACGGCAGCTGAACATGATCGCGCTCGGTGGCGTCATCGGTGCCGGCTTGTTCGTGGGGTCCGGCGTCGTCATCGGTGAGACGGGACCGGGAGCGTTCATCACCTACGCGATGTGCGGGGTATTGGTCGTTCTGGTGATGCGGATGCTCGGCGAGATGGCCACCGCCAACCCGTCGACCGGATCGTTCGCCGACTACGCCCGGCAAGCACTGGGCGGCTGGGCGGGCTTCTCGGTGGGTTGGCTGTATTGGTACTTCTGGGTCGTGGTGGTCGGCTTCGAGGCCATCGCCGGCGGCGCGGTGTTGTCCTACTGGATCAAGGCGCCGCTGTGGCTGCTGTCGCTGGTCTTGATGGTCGGCATGACGGCGACCAACCTGTTCTCGGTCGCGGCGTTCGGCGAGTTCGAATTCTGGTTTGCTGGAATCAAAGTCGCCGCGATCGTGATATTCCTGGCGCTCGGCTCGCTGTTCGTCCTGGGAGCCTGGCCGCGACACAGCATCGACTTCAGCAACCTGACCGCTCATGGTGGTTTCTTTCCGCACGGTGTCGGCACGGTATTCAGCGCCATCTCGGTCGTCATCTCCGCGATGGTCGGCGCCGAGGTGGCCACCATCGCCGCTGCCGAGACCGAGAATCCCGAGCGGGCGGTGGCGCGGGCGACCAATTCGGTGATCGTGCGGATCGTGATCTTCTACCTGGGCTCGGTGTTCCTGCTCGCGGTGATCGTGCCGTGGAACGCAAACCATCCGGGCATCTCGCCCTACGTCGCCGCGCTGAGGGAGATGGGAATTCCCGCCGCGGATCACATCATGAATGCGGTGGTGCTGACCGCGGTGCTGTCGTGTTTGAACTCGGGCCTGTACACCGCGTCGCGGATGCTGTTCGTGCTGGCCGCCCGGCATGAAGCTCCGATGGAGTTGGTCAAGGTGGGTCGCGGCGGGGTGCCCTACGTCGCCATTCTCTGTTCGTCGGTAGTGGGTTTCCTGTGCGTAGTCATGGCGTGGATCGCGCCGGGCGCCGTGTTTGTCTTTCTGCTGAAATCATCCGGTGCGCTTGTCCTTTCGATCTATCTGTTGATCGCGCTTTCTCAGATCGTGCTGCGCCGCCGGACGCCAGCGGCGCGGCTGCGGGTGAAGATGTGGCTCTTCCCGGGACTGTCGGTGCTGACGCTGGTCGCGATTGTCGGCGTGTTCGTTCTGATGGCCTTCGACTCGAGGGTTCGTCTGGAGCTGTGGCTGGGCCTGCTGTCCTGGGCGGTTGTGCTGACGGTGTACTTCGTGCCCAGGTGGCGGCACAGGCCGGCCAAGGCCGGGGCGGCCGAAGGCGCGGTGCAGCCGACCGGTAAGGCGAGCCGAGTCTTGGTGCTGGCCAATAAAAATATGCCCACCAGCGAGCTTTTCGATGTATTGCGCCGTGTCGACGCCGAGCAGCGCGCCGATTACTTCATCTGTGTTCCGGCGAACCCGGTCGACACTGGGCAGGCCGAGCGCACCGGTCCAGTGTTCGTGCTCGACGCCACCGTCGCGGCGGCGCAGGAACGGCTGGACGCCATTCTTGACGCGATGAGCGGCGCCGGGCTCTCCGCCGCCGGCGAACTCGGCGACTACCGGCCGTTGCGGGCGCTGGGCGCCGCGGTGCGACGGTTCCAGCCCGACCAACTGGTGATCGCAGAGGCCCGCTCAGCGTGGTTGCGGCTCGGATTGGTCGACAAGGTGCGTGCGGCGTATTCGATTCCGCTGATCCACGTGGCGCCTGGGCAGCGGGCCGCCGCGCCGGTGCGAGCGACCTGACTTTCGGTTTATTGCGAAGCGGCGCTTAACCGGTCTTGGTCAGCAGTACCGCCTGCTCGAACGGCAACCGGGCGAAGATGCGGTGCGCTCCACCCCTGACATGGCTTGCCGCCTCCTCCTTGGTGACGGTTTGCGGGTTGCTGACGTGGAAGGTTTTGCCATGGCGGCGCAGCTGCCCGCCGCCGGCGGCGTTGAGGTTCTTCAGCCAGTCGCGGTCGGGGCCGTAGGTCAGCAGGATCGCGACCCCCGGCTTTCCGTCGACGTCGGCGTTGAACACCGACAGCGGGGTGCGGTAGGGCTTGCCGGATTTCCGTCCGACGTGCTCGAGAATGCCGAACGATGGGGCCCAGCCGGCCCACAATCGCTGAACTGGGTTGGTGACATGACGGTTGAATCGGGCGAGCCGTTGCGGTAATTGCATACCGTCATCAAACTCTCTGTACATGGCCTACCTCAAGCCGCCGTGGTTCACCGTCAAGGTCTTCAACCGGATCGCCATGGCCACCGGCGTCAGCAACAGCGAAACCCTCACCCTCACCAAGCGGGGCAGCGGAGAGCCGCAGCACATTCCTGTCGTCACGGTCGAGGTCGGGGGCACCCGGTACTTGGTGTCCACCCGCGGCGAGTCGCAGTGGGTGAAAAACGTCCGGGCAAATCCGACCGTCACGCTCACCACCAAATCCGGCGCCACGACCTACCTCGCGCGCGAAACAGCGACCTCGGAGCGCCCGCCGATCCTGACCGCCTACCAGCAGAAGGCGGGCCGCGTGGTCGACGGCTACTTTCGTAAATTGCCCGATCCGGCTGACCACCCGGTGTTTGCGCTCACCGCTGCGGTGTGACGGGCAAAAGCCTGCGCGATAGCCGGGCCAGCCGCGACGGGGCCGGGTTCCACGGCTGCCGGTGGCCGACCAGGCGTAGAGGCGGTCGACCCGGGGTGAGATGACGCCGACGTCGAGCAGATGGCCAACTTCGTGTTCGAGCTGCGCGTACGGCGCGATGTCGTCGCCGAGCGGGTAGCGGTCGGGCAGCACTCGCGACAGTGACAGGACGATGCTAATCATGCCCAACCGTGGATCGCCGAGGAACCGGCCGGCGGGAGCCAGCCAGGCCAGTGCCAGTCGCGGCGCAGCGACCATCGCGCGGGTGTAGAGCACCCGGACCAGCACCAGGTTGATGAAGAACCGTTCGATGCGGCCTTCGCGCGCCGCCAGATGGTCATTCTCGAGGTAGGCGCCGACGACGCTCATGTTGTGCGCCCGGTACCAGCTCGCGGCGCTGGGACCTCGAATGAACTCCAGCCACGCGGCGACCGTGGGCGAGCTGGGCGGCCCGGGATGACCGAAGGCCAGGGCGCGGGCTTCGCTGCCGTCGTAGAGCAGCCGCTCGTTGATCGCCCGCCACGGGCTGCCCGGCTTTGGCGAGTCGATCGGGTTGAGCAGTCCTCGCCGCAGTTGCCATCGCATGAAGGCCGACGCCGCCTGCCGGAACGGCAGATAGCCGCAGTCCACGTCTGGCGGGACGCGGTACTGGCTGCGCATCAGGGCCAGCCGCCCACCCGGGTCGTCTCGGACGGCACCAACGCTGGCGACGGCGATCGCACGGGCCGATTGGAGGGTCACCAGTCGATTCTTCCAATGCCGGCGTAGGAGAGGGCCTATCGGTGCGAATCTGCTGAGGGTGGTACCGGCAAAAGTTGAGGAAACTCGCCGAACGGAGCGGCGTGTATATATTCGTCAACCGACAAGACCAGTGTTTCCACAGGACTGTTTAAATCATCGACATATTGATGACCCGGCCCTTCGATATCGACCAGTGGCTCTATCAAATTGAGCATTTCTACCAGTCTCGCATCATCGAACCGCCACACAACAGTGTGCGATTGTAGTTCAATATCAGCCGCACTGTCTTGCCGCACTATGTGATGTTTTATTGCGTCGGATTCGAATGTCGCCGCGCCGTCTTCGTGTGCCCATCGTACCGCGGACTGAAACATGCGCATTCCGTCTCGATCTGCGTTTACCAGGATGGCTGGGACGCCGATATCCTCGAAAGGTTGGACACGGAAGGCGGCCATTCTGGTCTCTTTCGATGGAGGAAGATCGCCGATGTCCAGCCTACGGGACGTGTGGACGTCCTGCCCTGATGCTGTAGCGATGGTGTTGACGAATGCGTCGTGGATGGCGCTGCTGAGTTTGGTGCTGTCATCGTGTAACCCGCCTTGGCGGTCCGACACTACGAAGATTCCGTGGTCAACAAGCAGTCCTTGTGTGTTGTCGCCAGCGATATAGGTGCTGTATTGAGCCCAGATGCTTTGCTGGCCGGGGAGAGTGAGGTATCCGCTGCTTCGTACCGCGGTCATCATCGCCGCGTCTGCTGGTGTTTGCAAGGGGTGAATGGTGATGTCTTGGGCGCCGCCCACACGCAAATTGCAGTCAACATTGGACTGAATGACGTCGTGCGGGGCAACGCCTTTGAAGCGGAACACATTGATGGTTTCGCACGCGTCCCAGCTTGCGAGGCGATCACGGCGGTGAACGGTCGTTCGGGTGGGTTGAACGGGGCTGTTCTCGGCGCGTCCGAGTTGCCAGCCCGCAGGAACAGGCAGCGCGGCCAGCCACGCCGGCAGTTCGTCTGGGCTGATGAGCGCCAATTCAGTGACGTGGCGGCTGACCACGTCAACGATATCGCGACCGCTGGGCGGTGGTTGTGGGCTGGTTGGTCGCATAGGGTTAATTCTGTTCGAAGATCAACGCAAGCCAAGCCAGAATGCCCGCGATCCCGGTCACCCCTATCGCTGCGCCTGCCTTCGCTGCGTCGTCGTGTGAGATCGGCGGCAGGTTGATGATTGGCCCACCAGGTGGCGGCGTATATATCGGAGTCGGCGTGGCCGGCGGGTCCGGCATATCCATCGGAGGGAACTGAGGCGGCGGATTAGACTTTGCTGGCGCTGGCGGATTTGGGGTTGCTTTTTCGGGCGGGAAGCCACCTATAGGGATCTGTTTCCATTCGGGGTTTGGCCTATCGTGGGGATTGTAGTCCCAATGCGGATTATGTCCCTTGTCATCGGGATGATATCGCCATTCACCACCATTTTCGTCCCAAAGATGCTGGGCGCCGCGCGACCGTTCGCCAGCGCGACTGGGTGGCCCCGGCGTCAGCTTTCCCGGAACGGGCGGGTGAACACCGTCGGGAGGCACACCTCGGGGCTGTGGAGGCGGTGGCGGCGGGTCTTGTTTCCAAGTCCTGTTGTCGACGAGTTGAATCCCGTTGGTTTTCTGCGTCGGTGGTGTGGTCGCGACCGGGGTGGGCTCGTCGAAGCTGAATTCGCCGATGTTGCCGGCGGCGGCGGTGATCTTGGTGGCGATCTCCTGGTTGCTGGCGACTAGCAGAGCGGCGCGATGCCGGATTTGGGCGGCCAGGGCTTGGGCTTCGGCCTGCCGGGCAGCCCGTGTCGCGGCGCTGCCGGCAGTAAGGCGATCGATGACCGACAGGTCTTCCGTCGGGTTGAAACCGGCTTGCTCGGCGTCGGCAACGGCGTCGAGCGCCAACTCTTTGGCACCGTTTTGTTGGGTGAACCCGTAACGGGCCGCTGTCGCCGCCTCCCGTAGCTGCCAAGCCGGGCTCCGGACTTTCACTAGGTCAAGTCCGGCGCGCTCCAAGGCGGCTTCACGGGCTTGCCCTTGCCAGTCGGTGTTGGCAAGACGCTGGTAGTTCTGCTCATAGGTGGTCTCCCACCGCAGCGCCTCGGCTTCCCAGTCATCAGCCGCCTGACTCAGGTGCTCGGTGTCCCAGTTGCAAATCTGCGACAGGGTCGGCAGTGCAAAACCAACGTCCATCTACACCACCTGGGGGTCCACCGCGTCGAGCTTGGTCGTTGATTCGTTGTCGTCCTCGACATAGCGCGCATTCGCTTCAGCGACCCTGAGCCCGGTGGCTGTCGTCCGCGCCGAAAGCGCTGCTCGCGTCGTTGCCGCGGCGGTGTGCACCGCATGCACCGCCGCCGCGCTGGGCTGAAATGACCGCCCGCCACCGGCCGAAGCGCTACCCGCCAGACTCCGTGCGGACGCCTCGTAGCAGGCGCCGGTGATCTCCATGTCATCGAAATTGACTCGCAACTCCCGCACGCGGGCAGCCTAACCAGCCACGGGCGCCGGGACACTTCACCTTGGCGTGGCCCAGTGAACGTGCTAGTGCGACAACTGCCGTCGCCGGCAAGCGACCGTTCGCCAACGCCTGGCGCTCCTCGATTCTCGCGGACGGCCGCGGACGGAACATCCGAAGCCGTTTCGGTTCCAATCCAAGAGGACGACTGCTCCGAATACTCCACAAGCCGAGGAGGAAACAGCATGACTCACCCCGCCGTTGACCATCTGCCCGAAGAGGCCACCTGCACGTTGCTCGACGTGTGTTGGCAGCTGTCGAAATCGCGACACGCGGGTCTGGCGCGGTGGGCCGCCTCGGTGTCCGACGCCCTACTGGTCCGGCTGGCGACATTGACCGCCGGCGTACGCGTCGACGTCACCGACATCGAACCTTGCCGGCCGCTAGCAGACCTCGACGACGCCGAGCTGGAAGGGCTGTATTCGGTCCTGCTCGCCGGTGCCGACGCCAGCGAGGACGAATCGGTCGTCGAGTGGTGCGCCCGCATGGGCCGGCTCATCGTCGCCGAGTTTTGCCGCCGCGACTACGAGCAGTCCGTGATTAACGCCAAGGCCGCCATCATCGAAGCCGAGGAACGGCGGCTTGCGTGGGAGGCGCAGCCAGCGCCCGTCCGTCACAGCGTCGCGCCGTGGTCAGAGGTGTAACACCACCGGCGCAATTCTTGAAGTAGCACGATGCGGCTCGAGAACTACACCCTGTAGTGAAGTCGTCCCCCGCGGCTGGGACACTGGAGGACGTGCGCACCGACGTCTCAGCGAAGCTGTTCGACGCCGCCTGTGCGGTCATTCCCGGCGGGGTGAACTCGCCGGTACGGGCGTTCAACGCCGTCGGCGGCACTCCCCGCTTCATCACCGAGGCGGGCGGCTACTGGCTCACCGACGCCGACGGCAACCGCTATGTCGACCTGGTCTGCTCGTGGGGGCCGATGATCCTGGGCCACGCGCACCCGTCGGTCGTCGACGCGGTCACCAGGGCCGCGGCCACCGGGCTGTCGTTCGGCGCGCCGACTCCGGCGGAAACCGAACTGGCCGCCGAGATCATCGACCGGGTGCAACCGGTGCAGCGGATCCGGCTGGTCAACTCCGGCACCGAGGCCACCATGAGTGCGGTGCGACTGGCCCGTGGATTCACCGGCCGCGCCAAGATCGTCAAGTTCTCCGGCTGCTACCACGGTCACGTCGACGCATTGCTTGCCGACGCGGGCTCCGGGGTGGCGACGCTGGGCCTGCCGTCTTCGCCGGGCGTCACCGGCGCGACAGCGGCCGACACGATTGTGTTGCCGTATAACGATATCGACTCAGTGCAGCAGACCTTCGAGCGGTTCGGCGGCCAGATCGCGGCCGTCATCACCGAAGCCAGCCCCGGCAACATGGGCGTGGTCCCACCCGCGCCGGGCTACAACGCCGCGCTGCGCTCGATCACCGCCGAGCACGGCGCACTACTGATCGTCGATGAGGTGATGACCGGTTTCCGGATCAGCCGAAGTGGTTGGTACGGAATCGATCCGGTGGACGCCGACCTGTTCACCTTCGGCAAGGTGATGAGCGGCGGACTGCCGGCCGCGGCGTTCGGCGGGCGCGCCGAGGTGATGCAACGGCTCGCGCCGCTGGGTCCGGTGTATCAAGCCGGCACGCTGTCCGGTAACCCGGTGGCGGTGGCCGCCGGGCTGGCCACGCTGCGTGCCGCCGACGATTCGGTGTACGCCGCGCTGGACGCCAACGCCGACCGACTGGCCGGCCTGCTATCCGAGACGTTGACCGAAGCCGGCGTGCCACATCAGATCCCGCGGGCCGGCAATATGCTCAGCGTGTTCTTCGGTGAGTCGCCGGTGACCGATTTCGCATCGGCGCGCGCCAGCGAGACGTGGCGTTTTCCGCCGTTCTTCCATGCACTGCTCGATGGCGGGGTCTATCCACCGTGCAGCGCATTCGAAGCGTGGTTCGTCTCGGCGGCACTCGACGATGCCGCGTTCGCCCGGATCGCCGATGCCTTGCCTCTTGCGGCCCGTCGGGCCGGCCAGGCCGCAGCCAAGGAGAGCGAAGCCTGATGGCCGAACAGACCAGAGTCCACTTGGTGCGCCACGGCGAGGTGTACAACCCCGACGGTGTGCTCTATGGCCGGTTGCCTGGATTCCGGCTGTCCGACAAGGGAATCCGGCAGGCGCAGGCGGTGGCTGACGCGCTGGCAGATCGGGACATCGTCGCCGTGATCGCCTCCCCGCTGCAGCGTGCGCAGGAGACCGCCGCGCCGATCGCCGCTCGCCACGACCTCCAGGTGGATGCCGACCCCGACCTGATCGAGTCGGCCAACTTTTTCGAGGGCAAGCGGCTGGGTCCCGGCGACGGGGCCTGGCAGAACCCGCGGTTCTGGTGGCAGCTGCGCAACCCGTTCACGCCGTCGTGGGGCGAGCCGTACAAGCAGATCGCGGCCCGGATGACGACCGCGGTGGATAAGGCCCGCGCGCGGGCCGCCGGCCACGAAGCGGTGTGCGTCAGCCATCAGCTCCCGGTGTGGACGGAACGACTGTCGCTCACCGGCAAACGGCTCTGGCACGACCCGCGGCGCCGGCAGTGTGCCGTTGGGTCGGTGACGTCGCTGGTGTATGACGGCGACCGGTTGGTCGACGTGCTGTACAGCGAGCCGGCGATCAGTTGACTGGGCGGCGGCTGGCGTTCGTCGCCGTAGCGGTGGCCGGTCTGCTGGTCGGCTGCTCCACCGGCGACGACGCGGTGGCGCAAGGGGGAACCTTCGAATTCGTCTCTCCCGGAGGCAAAACCGACATCTTCTACAACCCGCCCGACCAACGCGGTCGGCCCGGACCGGTGGCCGGCCCCGACTTGATGCACCCGGCCCGCACGGTCTCGGTTGATGACTTCGCCGGTAAGGTCGTCGTCATCAACGTCTGGGGTCAGTGGTGCGGGCCGTGCCGGGCCGAGGCCCCGCAACTGCAGCAGGTGTATGACGCCACCCGTGCCGACGGGGTGGCGCTGCTGGGTATCGATGTGCGCGACAACAACCCTCAAGCGGCGCAGGACTTCGTCAACGACCGCAAGGTGACCTTCCCGTCGATCTACGACCCGGCGATGCGCACCATGATCGCGTTCGGCGGCAAATATCCGACCTCGGTGATTCCGTCCACCCTGGTGTTGGACCGCCAACACCGGGTGGCCGCGGTGTTCCTGCGCGAACTGCTCGCCGCGGATCTGCAGCCGGTGGTGCGACGGGTCGCCGCCGAGCCCGTCCAGCGGCCGGTGCTGCCGGGACCGCAATGAGCACCGGCTTCACCGAAACCGCCGCCGCCGGACCGCTTTTGTTGGCGTTGGCGGTGTCTGTGCTGGCCGGGCTGGTGTCATTCGCGTCGCCCTGTGTGGTGCCGCTGGTGCCGGGCTACCTGTCCTACCTGGCCGCCGTCGTCGGTGTCGACGAACACCCACCGCAGCCTGGTCCGGTGCAACCGCCGCCCAGCGCGCGGTGGCGGGTCGCCGGGTCGGCGGCGTTGTTCGTCGCCGGGTTCACCGTGGTGTTCCTGCTCGGCACGGTCGCCGTATTGGGTATGACGACCGCGTTGATCACCAATCAGCTTGTGCTGCAACGAGTGGGTGGCGTCCTGACCATCGTGATGGGTCTGGTGTTCGTGGGCTACGTCCCGGCGTTGCAGCGCCAACTCCGTTTCGCGCCGCGACAGTTGTCGACGCTGGCCGGGGCGCCGCTGCTGGGCGCGGTCTTCGGGCTTGGCTGGACACCGTGTCTGGGGCCCACGTTGGCCGGGGTCATCACCGTCGCGTCGGCGACCGACGGGGCGAGCGTGGCCCGGGGAATCGTATTGGTGATCGCGTACTGCCTGGGTCTGGGAATCCCGTTCGTGCTGTTGGCTTTTGGATCGGCGTCGGCCGTCGCGGGCCTCGGCTGGCTGCGGCGGCACACGCGGGGACTGCAGATCTTCGGCGGCGTGCTGCTGGTCGCCGTGGGCGTCGCCCTGGTCAGCGGCGTGTGGAACGACTTCGTGTCCTGGCTGCGCGATGCGCTGGTGTCCGATGTGAGGTTGCCGATTTGAGCCGGCTTGTTGCATGGTCCCGCAATACCTGGCGGGCGCTGACGTCGATGGGCACCGCGCTGGTGCTGTTGTTCCTGCTGGCGCTGGGTGCGATACCCGGCGCGCTGTTGCCGCAGCGCAGCCTCAACGCGGGCAAGGTCGACGACTACCTGGCCGCCCACCCGCTGATCGGGCCGTGGCTGGATCGACTGCAGGCGTTCAACATATTCGGCAGCTTCTGGTTCACCGCCATTTACACACTGCTGTTCATCTCGCTGCTCGGGTGCCTGACTCCGCGGATGATCGAGCATGCCCGCAGCATGCGGGCGAAGCCGGTGCCCGCCCCGCGCAACTTGGCCCGGCTGCCCAAGCATGACAGCGCCACCATTGCGGGTGAGCCCGGCGAATTGGCGGACACGTTGGCCGGGCGGTTGCGCGGTTGGCGTACGACCATCCGCCGCAGCGACTCCATCGAGATCTCCGCCGAGAAGGGCTATTTACGCGAATTCGGCAACCTGGTGTTCCATTTCTCCCTGCTCGGTCTGCTGGTCGCGGTCGCCGCAGGAAAGCTCTTCGGCTACGAGGGCAACGTCGTCGTCATCGCCGACGGCGGCCCCGGCTTCTGCTCCGCATCGCCCGCCGCCTTCGATTCGTTCCGGGCCGGCAACACCGTCGACGGCACCTCCCTGCATCCAATCTGCCTGCGCGTCAACGATTTCAAGGCTAACTACTTGGCGTCAGGGCAGGCCACCTCGTTCGCCGCGGACATCGACTACCAGTCCGGCCGTGATCTCGCGGGCCGCAGTTGGCGGCCCTACCGGCTGGAGGTCAACCACCCGCTGCGAGTCAGCGGCGACCGCGTCTACCTGCAGGGCCACGGCTACGCACCAACGTTCACCGTCATCTTTCCCGACGGGCAGACCCGCACCTCAACGGTGCAGTGGCGGCCCGACAATGCGCGGACGTTGTTGTCCTCGGGCGTCGCGCGCGTCGACCCGCCCGCCGGGAGCTATCCCGACCCCGCGGTCCGTCGCAACCACCAGATCGCCATTCAGGGGCTGCTGGCACCGACCGAGCAACTCGAGGGCGCCCTGCTCTCGTCGAGCTTTCCGGCGCTGAATGCCCCGGCAGTGGCCATCGACATCTACTCCGGCGACACCGGCCTGGACACCGGCCTGCCGCAGTCGCTGTACACCCTGGATCCGCGACTCATCGACCAGCACCGGCTGACCCGGGTCAAACGGATCAACCTGCGGGTCGGCGAGCAGGTGCGGCTCGATACGGGCCCGGCAACGGGCACCGTCGTGCGTTTCGACGGTGCAGTGCCGTTCGTCAACCTGCAGGTATCGCACGACCCCGGTCAGATCTGGGTGCTGGTCTTCGCCATGTCGATGATGACCGGGCTGGTGGTGTCGCTGTTGGTGCGCCGACGACGGATATGGGTGCGGCTGCTGACAGCTACTCCCGGTACGGTGAATGTCCAGGTAGGCGGTTTGTCGCGGACCGACAACGCG
>Ga0302326_10008709_pt1 | contig 22325 bp, 16 predicted proteins | sample Palsa_T0_3_FD_202264 | JGI IMG/M metagenome (GOLD analysis project Ga0302326, IMG submission 202264) | Peat permafrost microbial communities from Stordalen Mire near Abisko, Sweden - Palsa_T0_3 | ecosystem: Environmental > Terrestrial > Soil > Palsa > Peat permafrost | place: Sweden: Abisko... | reverse complement strand
CAAAAGAGTTCATGCATGAAGGATGGCAAACAGGGAGGCCTGATCCGGCACCACGCTCCACCACAGCCTGCTGGACCTACCAAGTACCGCGTAGCGGTTTAGTCCAAGAGTACTTATGTGGTCGGCCACATAATTGATCGAAGCCAACAAAACAACCGACACCCGGCAATTGTTATTGACGTTGCAACCAACCTAAGACGGCAACAGACGGTACAGCGTCCAGGTTCAGATGTCTACCAGGGCTATCGGTATGTCGACTTCAACTCCACCGCGTTCAGCAGATAGATATCCGGCGTATAGCGCAGCGACAGTGTCGCGCGCCAACTCTACCGTGGATAGAGGCTTGCGGCCATGATAAATGCTTTCCATAAATTCCTGAAACTCCTGTGGATATCCGTGATGCCAGTCTTCATCGGCAGAAGGATTGCTCCATCCCTGTTTCGTCCCGATCTTCTCCGTAACATAAACATCTCGGAGTAAATCCTCTTTGGCATTGAAGGTTTCAAGCACGTCGATCGGGCTCAGATTGCATCGGGTGCGATGATTGTTGCAAACTACCTCAAGCCAGTTATGCACGCCCCCGAGAACCAGTTCCGTTGAAAATATGTCCGCTACAGTTCCGTCCGAGAACTTGATATGAATCTGCACAAAGTCTTCGACATCCTCGTATGCAGTGCGTAAGAAGCCCTCATCGCGATAGGTCTTCAGGCGGGTAATCTCGTGGGTTCTGGCGCTCGCTGTTACCGGTCGAAGGGGAATGCCATTTCTGGATTCTCCTTCGACGCGCTTCAAATAAAGCGCCGCGCTCAGCGGATGGCATCCCTTCCCCACCAGCGATCCACCGCCGGAAAATTTCCAGGACCCGTAGTAGGGCGAGTGCGATCCGCTATGGGATTCCTCTCCGATAATCCACAAGACCTGTGCGCCGCTCTTGACCAGGATCTCACGTTCTTTTTGAATGGCGGGGGCATATATCCAATTCTCGGCATAGCATACGGTCCTTCCGCTTTCTTTTGCCGCGGCGAGAATTCGATCGCAACTGGCAACAGCCTCACGGAGCATCTGCTCTTTTGGAAATGTATTGCCGCGAAATCCGTCTACGTTGACTCCGTAATAACCGGTGAAGGGCTTCTCGACGATCACATGCTTTCCCCGGTTCAGCGCCTGCACTGCGAGCGGTTCATGCGAAGAGGGCGGGCTACAGAGGTCAACGACATCGACTGCATCGCAGAGCTGCTCAAGGGTGTCGAAGGAGCGGATACCCTTATCGCGCGCGAATGTCTCTCGCGATGCCGCAGACCGGGAAGTTACCCCTACAATTTGAATAGGGACCCCATAGACGCGGCTAAGTCCTTCCCAATGAAATCTCGCCGCAAACTGTGTTCCTACAATACCGACACGTATTGGATCTGTCATGGATTGACTCCATTCTGGTTATCTAAGTTGGAAATACCAGTTGGACTTATGGTATTTCAAGGATTGTCTGCCTTCTTATGAAGCACATTGGAGGAGGTGTGCCGCGTAGCATCGCCAGTATTTCTATGGAGGTGGTGCATTGGAAGAAGGTGTCGGTTTCCCATCGATGGTGTGGGGTTCCATCAGTTCAATCCGTGTTCCATCGGGATCGAAGAGGTTTATCTGACGTTTACGGTTCACGCCGATATGAATTTGCATGGGGTGATCGTATTGCGGGAAATATGGCGTCGCTTCCAGATCCGCAACGCTCGCGGGAACATCCGGGACCTGCAAGCAGAGATGATGCGCGCCGCCGATATGAGCCGGATCGAGCGGCTCTTTATAAAGCATGAATTCTATGTAATCATCTCCATCGGGAACTTTCAGGTTGATCCAAGAGAGCACCGTCCCAGACATACTGCCACGATACGTTTCCTTAAACCCGAGTATATCTGTGTAGAAGCTGTACTCAGCGGGAAGCTTAGTGACGATAAGCCCAACGTGCGCCATTCGCTCCGAAATCGGCTTCTGGCTTGCCGATATTCCCTGCGCGCGTGCTGTTCGTGCGCGAGGTGAGTATTGCAGTATTTCGATAGTATGGCCTTCGGGGTCTATAACGCTGAAGCTCAGGATGCCAAGTTTGTCGCGATGGGCGTGCCGAGGAACTGTTATACCTTTCGAGGAAAGATAAAGACGAAGCGCTTCGATATCGTCTGTCTCCAAAGAGATATGGCTTAATCTATCGGTATGCACCGCATTCTCAGGGATCAGCTCAATATATTGCCGGTCGTTAATCCTAAAGAGCATTGTGTGGTGCGATTTACCGGGAGTTTTCAGCGGGTGCAGTTCCTGAAGCCCAAGAAAGTCCCCGTAGTATGCGCGCAACTTATCGACATCATGTGTAAATAGAGCAATTTGTGAAATTCCTACGATACGCGGCCGCTGTGGCGACTGCGCGCCAAGCGTACTGAGCAAACCGATAGACAAGAAAGTCAAACCGAAGAGCTTCCTGGCGTTGCATTTGTGAAATGCAATAAGTTTTGCGACGTTTTGCGTAAACATTCCCGAGGCCGCTCCTCAATAGTCAGCAATTCATAAGAATCGAAGCTCGATGTTGTTATCGCGAGAGAACGTTATCCTGTACAGCATGCGAGTCAGTCTAAGTCGATATCTAAGATCCGTCTGTTTTGGTGCAAACTACAACACCGGGCAAACGATTGCAGGCGCGGCAAAGTACCCAGGATATCCTGGTATCAGAAGGTGATGTTCTAGTAGAAGTGGGCATCCGATCACACACGTATGCCTTGCTTTGCGAGGTATTGTTTGCTGATTTGAGCAGACTCTATCGGAGTGCGAACGGCGCCCGTGTGCTCGCCATCCAACTCGATGATTCCCCAACCGCGAAAGTGAATCGACTTGAGAGCTGTGAAAACTGCCGGGAAATCGAGCCTTCCCCGTCCGAGTTCGACGAATTCATATCCGTTATGCGTGGGAGCGTCTTTGACGTCCTTTAGATGAAGGAAGAGAAGCTGTTTTGCATATTGGTGAACGGCGCTGGCGGGGTCGCCTCCACCTTGTAGATAATGTGCCGTATCCAATTCCAATTGGACATATTTGGGGTCTGCGGCATCGAGGATCGCGTCCAGGCCCTGCGGTGTCTGGGCCATTGTACCCATGTGGTTATGGAGGCTTGTCTGAATGCCAAAGTCAGCTACCTTTTGGGCAATCTCGGTGAGCAATTGTCCTTCGTACTTATAGTCTTCGGGAGAGAATGTCTTACCTTTGGAGGAGGCCGCGACGATCTGAAGATAACTTCCACCTGCTTCGTGCAGATACTTGGCATTTGCGAGATGTGTGTCGATGGTGCTCTGGCGCGCCGAAGGATCGATAGGCGCTGTGCCACTGGAAAGCGCGACGAAGGTCAGATGTCGTTGCGCCAGCAGATCGCGCAGAGCATGAGGATCGGGAAAATCATGAGGCGCATTGGCGCGAAGCTGGATTCCCGGGAAGCCGAGAGTGGACAGGTCGTCGATGGCACGAGCATCCTGATCGTTCCAGGCAATCGCCGAATAGCCGATTTTGATGTCCAGTTTGCCTTGATTTTGCGGTACGCCAAAGAGCGCGAGATCTGCCGAAGAATCGAAAACGACGGCGGCCGCATGGGCCAGCAAAGGGTTTGCAGCAATCGCGCCGGACGCTGCCAAGCCAGTTAGAAACTGTCGACGAGATCGGGACATTCACTTCTCCTTGTGTTGAGCGCTCTTCCGGAAGGCCGATGCGACTTCACCGGTTTCGTGAGGTAAGGGTTTTGTCTTTCCAACTCCAAGTAGTGATATATCAGAAATGTCGCAAATGTCAAACGGGCATTCCCGGATCAGCGATGAAGTCGATTGCGATATCACGCACGAAGTGCTTGATTCAGCTGCGATCCTGGCTTTGTCCGCGCCTCTGGCGCCATTTGTCCCCGCAGTGAAAGCTCGCCAGCCAATCGAGTACCTGGTCAAGCCCATATCTGACGTGCGCCCGCATCGTACTGTCTGCCTTCGACGCGCTTCCGGAACACAATGCGGTTGCCAATTTGGAATGAAAGCCAGGCGGAAATGCCTGCCGATGGGCGGCGATATCGTAAAGCCAATTGAAGATAAGAACCTGTTCTTTCTCTATCGCATTTCGCAGGCCTAAACTTCTGCTGAATTCCGCGATCCGCATATGAAAACGCATGTGGTCGGTATGAACCGAAAACAGAAATGACGGTTCTACCGTATCGGCCTGACATAGCCGTTGTAGTTCATCCAGATGTCGCGCGCTGGTATGAAGCTGCCTCTTTTCCTTCGCTGTGATATGCTCCGCGCAAAGCCGTGCCGCCTGAGACTCGAGAGCTTCACGAATCACATAACTATCCAGAATGTCCTGTTCGGTCGGTATCCGGACGCGTGTTCCAATTCTGGGTTTGCTCTCTACCAATCCCTCTGCTTCCAGTTTCTGGAGCGCTTCCGTAACCGGCAAAAAACTCACATTGAGGCGATCGGCCAATCTTCTGCGCGAAAGGATGGCCCCGATCGGGAGATCTCCGCGCAAAATTTCGTCGCGGATTTGCTGGTAAGCCTTCTGAGAAAGCGACGAGGCGCCGGACTGGTTCTGTAAGGGCCGTTTCGGAGGCTTGGTTTTCGTGGTTTTAGTCGTCATGTCTATTCAGGAGCACGGTCGTGTTGGATCGCAGTGAAACCCGGATTTTCGCGGATCGATGAACGGAAACCTGACCCTGTTCTATCCGGCAGCGCGAAGGGGGCATGGCTATGACCCTTGAGTCTATCTTGAATCTATGTCCCATGCCAGGGTTTCATTGATATATCACTAAAGTAATGAGTCGGAAGGCCCGATAATGCCAGGAAAAATAAGAAGCATAGATCGGCGACCAACGAATTCCTTTTCCCGTTTAGCTTATAGAGGCATGACCATGTTCGTTGTTCGGTCTTCGAGATAAGCTTTAGCAGTGTGACTGGCCGGGGCTTGGAGGCCTTACCGTTAGGCCTATGCGTTCTTCTCAGATGCCTGATCCTTAATGCGGCTGCGAGTAGGGTTTTTCCCTGAAACGGTGGAGCGCTCCATGCCCTGTGCAGACTCCGCCATACGCAAGTGCTGCTCCATGAGTTTTCGCGCTTCGACTGGATTTCGCGCGCGAATGGCCCGGAAGATGTCGCGATGCATCTCCGCGGATTCGCGCAGATCGCGCGAGCGCTCGACAGTTCTGCGGCGTTGATCATAGAGCGCCGAGGTGACCGTTTCCATGAGCGTGGCCAGAATCGGATTGCCGGAAGCCTGCGATATGATGCGGTGAAAAAGCACGTCGTGGATCAGGTAATCCGCGGGGCTGTCCAAGGTGGCGTACATTTCCGCAACCTCTTCAGCCAATGCGGTGTAGTGTTCTTCCTTGCCGCGTTCGGCTGCAAATGCGGCGAGGCTGCATTCCAGAATCAACCGCGCTTCAAACATCTGCCATGACTGAAATCCATGGAGCGCGCCCATGAGGCTGAGAGAGGCCTTGCCGAATTCCGGGGGACCGTCGGCGACGAAGGTACCGACCCCGTGCCGCACCTTCATGACGCCCATCGCCGCAAGGTAGCCTATGCCGGTGCGGAGGCTGGCGCGGCTGACTTTAAGCATACGGGCCAGTTCACGCTCCGCAGGAATTTTGTCACCAGCCTGCAATGAACCACTTTCAATGAGAGAACGGATGTGGTTGACCACCTGCATGGTCCGATGACTGTCGTTCGCATCCTGTCTCAGCCCTGGCATGAATAACGCAACCCCCTTGCATTTCATATAGAGAATTACAAGATGAGATTAGCACCGAAGGCTTTAGGGCAAAAATTTCTTTTTACAGTTCTAGCCTTTTCAGGCAATAGGTGTATTCTAGTGGTCAGACCGCAGTACGGATATCATGTGGCGGCCGGCGATGCAAAGTGAAGGGGTAGAGTCCAGTCATGCTGATCCATGAGGACCGTCTGTTTCCTGCTGAACCCACTGCACGAAAGATAGCCAGGGCGCTTTATGAACATGTGAGATCGTTGCCGCTTGTGAGCCCTCACGGGCATACGCAGGCGGAATGGTTTGCCCGAAACGAGCCCTTCCCCGATCCGGCAAAGCTCTTCGTGCAGCCAGATCATTACATCTATCGGATGCTCTACAGTCAGGGCGTTTCGCTGGAGGAACTTGAAATAGGACAGACGGAGCTGAAGGATTCCCGCAATGTCTGGCGCATCTTCGCCAGCCATTACTCCCTGTTCCGCGGGACGCCGACACGGATCTGGCTGGACTTTGCCTTTCAGGAGCTCTTCGGCCTGGAGGAACGGTTATCGGATAAGACGTCTGACCTCTACTTCGACACAATCTCCGAGAAGCTGCGGACACCGGAGTTCCTGCCCCGCGCTCTTTACGAGAGCTTTCATCTGGAGGTGTTGACAACGACGGACTCTCCACTGGACTCGCTGGCCCATCACCAAGCCATTCTGGAATCCGGATGGAATGGGCGAATCCTTCCTACATTTCGCCCCGACCCGGTGGTCGATCCGGAGTTTCAAGGCTTTACAGCGAGAGTCTTGAAGCTTGGAGAGATATCAGGGGAAGACACCACCAATTGGGCTGGTTATCTGAGTGCGCTTCGCCAGACGCGCGCCCGCTTCCGCGAACTGGGCTGTACGGCAACCGATCATGGTCATCCAACTGCACGGACGGCCGATCTTTCCACCGCAAAGGCTGCCCTATTGTTCGGTCAGGTGATTGCAGGCGAGGCCGATGCCGCGCAGCAGGAACTTTTTCGGGCTCAGATGCTGACTGAGATGGCGCGCATGAGCCTGGAGGATGGGCTGGTCATGCAGATCCATCCGGGCAGTGTGCGCAACCACAACCGCAAGGTCTATGAGCGATATGGGCGCGATGTGGGCGCTGATATTCCCAGCCCGACGAACTATGTTGACGCTCTGCGTCCACTGCTCGATCAGTTCGGCAATGAGCGCCAACTTACTATCGTTCTTTTCACGCTGGATGAGTCGACTTACAGCAGAGAATTGGCTCCGCTGGCCGGACACTATCCATGCCTGCGGCTGGGTCCGCCGTGGTGGTTTCACGATAGCCCGGAAGGCATGATGCGATTCCGCGAGCAGGTGACGGAGACTGTGGGCTTTTACAACACGGTCGGGTTCAACGACGATACGCGGGCCTTCTTTTCCATTCCGGGGCGGCATGATGTGGCGCGCCGCATCGATTGCGCCTTCCTGGCGAAGCTGGTCGCCGAGCATAGTCTTACGGAAGATGAAGCTTTCGAAGTAGCGCAGGATTTGACTTACGGGCTGGTAAAACGGGCGTATCGGCTGTGAGTAGAATGAAGCCTTATTGTCGCCGGATTGAAGAAAGTTGAGTTCGAAGCATGAGTCTTTACTGCGCCACTGGCGGTATTGAAACCGACCTATCTCCGCATCAGTTGAACGATCTGCTCACGCAAAGCCTGGCGAAGCTCGGAGAGCGCAAACGCGTGCTTGCCGTGCCCCCGGACCAGAGCCGCGCGCACTCGCGGGCGGGCGAACTGACCGGCTACGCATGGGAATATTACGGTGACCGGCTTAAGGCCGTTCTTCCCGCTCTCGGCACGCATACCGCCATGCAGCCGAGGCAGACCGCGGAGATGTTTCCAAAGATGCCGGAGGATCTCTTCCGCATTCATCATTGGCGAACCGATGTGGAAACGCTTGGCGAGGTGCCGGCAGAGTTCATCCATCAGCAGTCGGACGGAAAGTTGAACTTTCCGTGGCCGGCACAGGTCAACCGTCTTATCTCCCAAGGCGGCTGCTACCTCATCCTCTCCATCGGCCAGGTTGTACCGCACGAGGTCACCGGCATGGCCAATTACAACAAGAACATCTTGGTTGGCACTGGGGGCCGCGAGGGGATCAACCGGAGTCACTATCTTGGCGCGGTTTACGGCATGGAGCGGATCATGGGCCGCGCCGCAAATCCAGTCCGCAATGTGCTCAATGAAGCCTCCGATCGCTTCCTGCGGCATTTGCCCATCGTTTATGTGCTGACGGTCATCGGACGCAGAGCCGATGGCGGGATGGCGGTGCGAGGGTTGTTCATTGGGGACGATATCGAGTGCTATCACCAGGCCGCAGCCCTTAGTCTCAAAGTGAATTTCGAGTTATTGGAAGAGCCAATCCGGAAAGCTGTGGTATATCTCAATCCGCATGAGTTTCACAGCACCTGGCTTGGAAACAAGGCTGTATACCGCACGCGCATGGCTCTGGCCGACGATGCAGAGTTGATCATCCTCGCGCCGGGAGTAAGGGAGTTTGGAGAAGACAAGGAAATCGACCGATTGATTCGCAAATACGGCTATCGCGGAACCGACGCAACGCTCGAAGCGGTGAGCGCCAATACCGAGCTTGCAAACGATTTGAGCGCTGCCGCCCATCTTATCCACGGCTGCTCGGAAGGACGCTTCACGATTACCTGGTGTCCAGGACAACTCGGCAGAGAAGAGATCGAAGGTGTTGGCTTTGAGTATGGGGATCTGAAAACCATGCTTGCGCGCTATGATCCATCGAAACTTGGTCATGGCTATAACCATGTGGATGGCGAGGACATCTTTTTCATTGCCGATCCTGGATTGGGACTATGGGCATATCGCGGCAGATTTTGAGGAGAGAGTGACATGGGAGAGAACAGTTTAAAGCTTGGCAAATATTCTATTGGCACTGGAGACAGGTTTGCGCACCAAGCTAAGGCGCAATTGCAGGCCTGCGTGAAGGCCCTGGATAATGGGGTCGAAGTCGTTCCTGTATGGAATAAATCGAACCGTGAGCATCTCATCATCGGCTCGGAACCTTCGTCGGTGCGGTTGACGACGGACGCTGCCGTGAGAGCGCTCGATTGGAAACTGCCGTACTTTTGCGATGCCGACCATATCACGCTGCAAACCGTCGACCGCTTCCTCGCGCCCTGCGATTTCTACACGATCGATGTAGCCGACTTTATCGGCAAGGCCGCACCGGCAGCCGATATTGAAAGCTTTGTGAAACGGCATTCCGAATTGCTGGGAGGCGTTCCGTTGGACTCTGTGAACGAGCCTCTGGCGATCACGCAGGATCACCTCAGACAAACGGCCTCCAGGTTTCTTGCTGCTGTAAAGGCGGCGGGTGAAGTCTACCGTAAGATTGAGAACGCAAAGGGCAAGGGCAACTTCATCTCTGAGGTTTCGATGGATGAGACGGATAGCGCACAAAGCCCGGCAGAGCTGCTTATCATTCTGGCGGCAATCGCGGATGAAGGTATACCCATTCAGACGATCGCGCCAAAGTTCAGCGGCCGTTTCAACAAAGGTGTCGATTATATCGGCGATGTGGCGCAGTTCGAACGAGAGATGGCGCTTGATGTCGCGGCCATCGCCTATGCGGTGCGGCAATACGGCCTGCCGCAGGATCTCAAGCTGAGTGTCCACTCCGGCAGCGATAAGTTCTCGATCTACGCAGCGATTCACTCCACCATCAAGCGGTTCGACGCAGGCTTGCACCTCAAGACCGCAGGAACAACGTGGCTCGAAGAATTGATCGGTTTGGCGGAAGCCGATGGCGATGGCCTGGCGCTAGCGAAGGAAATGTACGCCGAGGCTTTTGCGCATCGCGAGGAGCTGTGCGCGCCCTACGCCACAGTGATCGATATCGACCCGGCGAAGCTTCCGTCTCCCGATGAGGTTCGCGGCTGGTCTTCGGAACAGTTTACTTCCGCTTTGAGACACATTCCAGATGACGCATCCTACAACAGCAGCTTGCGTCAGTTACTACATGTGGGTTTTAAGATCGCAGCTAAAATGGGGAGCCGCTATCTTGACCTGCTGGAAAGTAATGAAGACGTGATCGCCAAGAATGTTACTGAGAATCTATATATCAGGCACATTGCTCCTGTCTTCCTGGGACGCAATGGATGATTCCGATTAGTTAGCCGGCCTATCGGGAGCAAGATCGATGGCTTGGCGCAACGCTTCCAACATGCTTCGCTCATCGGCTTTTCCGGTTCCGGCAATGTCGAAGGCGGTGCCATGATCGACCGATGTGCGAACGACGGGAAGACCGATGGTGATATTTACGCCGGCTTCGATACCGAGCACCTTTACAGGACCATGACCCTGGTCGTGATACATGGCGATGACCATGTCGAAGTCGCCGCGCTGTGCGAGAAAGAAAAGAGTATCGGCGGGAAGAGGACCAATCACATTCCAGCCCCTGGCCTGGCAGGCGAGGATGGCGGGAGATATCTTGGTCTCTTCCTCGCCGTAGCCAAATAGACCGTTTTCTCCCGCGTGCGGATTGATGCCGCAGACTCCTATTTTCGGATCTGGATTTCCTGCCTTTACCAGGACGGAGTGAGCGCGGACAATGGTGCGCTCGACTAGCCCAGGCTCGATACGGGTGATGGCATCGAGTAGCCCAATATGCGTGGTAACATGCGTGACTTTGAGTTTGGGAGTGCTGAGCATCATGGACACTTCCGGCGTGTTGGTGAGAGCGGCAAGCAGCTCAGTATGTCCAGGGAATTTGTGACCGCCGGCATGAAGAGCGGCCTTGTTCAACGGAGCGGTGCAGATAGCGTCGACCGTGCCGGCTAGGGCTAGCCGCGAGGCTTCCGCCACATACTGATAAGCCGCATCGCCGGCGATCGAAGACAATTGTCCCCAAGGGAGATCGCGCGGGATCAGTCCGAGGTCGATACAATCCACGGCGCCTGGATGAAACGCTGCACGGCTGAACTCCGTGATACGCAGGCTGCGGACGGGGAGCGGACTGCCAACGATGCGTGCGGCGTCTTCGAGGCGCGCAGCATCGCCAACGACTATGGGACAGCAGCGGTCGTATAGCTCGAAGTGCATAAGGCTCTTCATAATGACCTCGGGTCCGATGCCCGCGGCGTCACCCATGGTGATCGCGATAACTGGACGCTTCATAGAAATACTCCTCTCCGGTTGTGGAGCAATTCGCGGCAGTGGAGCAGGGTCTCCGTAGTACCGAATTCGCCTGCCTTGGTGACGACGGTGAGACCTTGACAAATGCCTTCGCTTGCAACTACGGAAACAGGCACGCCTGTTTCCAGTTCGCCGAGGAGACGCAAGGCACGGATGTCCCAAGCATCGAGCACCATGCGTGCCGTCTCCCCGCCGGATGCGACAAGTGCGCCGATCCGGTTGGGTAGCGACGCGCAAATCCTGGATAGAGCGTAAGAGAGCAGAGGCCGGCGGGAGATTTCAACCTCGGGCTCGGAACCGGGAGCGAGGATAACGTCCTGGCCCTGTTGGATTGCATGGAGCGCCTCCGACTCTAAGGTATGCCAGGCGGAAGATTCGGGGCCGGAAAGAAGTATTTCCGGAGGGATGGTGATGACGCGGACGCCTGAGGAAGTGGCAAGCATAGCCACCTGCTGCCTGGATATACGCGACATGCTTCCGATGACGAAGAGAATTGGCCCCGCAATGGGCAGCTGGGGCGCCAAGTCCTCCCTGCCGGGGTGCGCGAGGCCTGCGGCGCTGGGGAGACAATGCGCCAATCCTGCTGAGCCGACCCAGATGGCTTCGGGACCTAGGGCAGCGGTTGCCTCGGCAATGGAAACGAGATCGGCATCGGTCTCGGCGTCGCAGATGAGGACGGCCGCGGTTTCTCTGGCTGCGGTGAAGGCGCGGTGAAGTTTGATCGAAGAGCTTCGAACTGCGGTGAGGCTCACCTGCGCCGTTGTCAGGCCTGCTGCCTGAAGCATCGCTGGAATGTGAGCTTTTCCACTCATCTGCTGATGCCGCCAGACTTCAGAGCGATGGAGCGGCAAGCCGTAAAGGTGCTGGAGGCCATTGACTGTCGTGCGCCCGAAGGCGGGAAAGGCTGGAGCCATCACCGCGATGGCGTGCCTGACGCTTGCACGACGCGCCCGCAGCACGGCTGAGAGTTCCAGACCGAGATGGCCCCGCAATGTGGAATCGATCTTCCTGAAGAGAAGTATCTCAGGTTCCGCAGCATAGGTGTGGACGAGATGCTCCATCCGGGCTGCTGCCGTGCCAGCGTCGAGGCGGCGCGTATCGGCGTCGATGGAAAGCGCCTCTTCGGTAGAGCTGCCGGAGATGTCTCGTAGACCAACGATAGTGTTAAGACCTGCATTGGCACATGCGACACCACAGTCGGCGGCGCCTGAAAGATCGTCCGCGAGTATAAGGAGACGCCTCACCGGGTACGCTCCAGGGATGAGGATGCGCGCGATTCAACGCGGCTGTACCACCATGCAGTGAGAGGCGGAGCAAGAAGACTGGTGACGACGACGCTGGAAGCGACGAGCACGGTCGCCTGCTGAGCGGCCGCAGCGTATTGAGGATTGGTGGCTGCAACAAGCATTGGCACAGCGGCCGCATTGCCCGCCGTGGTAGCCGCGGCGATGCCTGCGATGCCCTTTCCACCGATCAGCCGGTCTACTATAACGAGCGCGGCGGCGGAGACAAGCAGGATCGCGAGGCCCAGTGCAAGTCCAAGCAAGCCCGCCTCCCACACATGATGCAGATCGAGCGTCGAGCCGAGGGCGAAGGCAAAGAACGGAATGATAACCGGCACACCTTGACCGAGAAATGCGCGCATCTCGATATCGAGGTTGCCGAGCACCATGCCAAAAAGCATAGGAAGAAGAGCCCCCAGCATCGTCTGCCATGGAAACGAGGAAAGCCCCGCTACGCCGAGGGTGATCATGGTAAGAAACGGGCCGGATTCGAGAGCCATGACCGAATACGATGCGGCGTCTTCCGCACGAGCGTAACGGCTCATCAGAGCCATATAGAGCCCACCATTGGTGTCGTTGATGGCGGCCACGACAGCTAGAGTGGAGATGCCGGCGAACCATCCCGATGAGACCGGCTGAGTTCCGAGAAGATGACCAAGGAGCGTGCCTGCAATGAGACCAAGGGCGACTTTGGCGGCCATGAGCGCGCCGCCTCGCCGGATCACGGAGGGCAATGACCGAATGGAGATTGTCGCGCCCATGCAGACGTAAAAGACGGCAAGCATAGGCAGCGCACCGGCGAAGAGAGCGCTGGTAAAGGATCCGAAAAAAGATGTTGTGCGGGGTGCAATCGTCGTGATGATCGCGCCGCAGGCAAGCGGGACCAACATAAATCCGCCAGGAACCCGTTCTATTGCACGTTTGAGTTTCATCTTCTCGAGCCAGACAGAAGTTGCTCCAAGATTCGGTTCCTTCGACGCATTTTGCCGCGCACGGGGATCTGTGACCCCATAGTCAAGGCTCCTGGGAATCGCAAACTCGACCATACCATTTGTCTGCGTGAATGGATATCCTGCCGCCTCGAAGCAGCTATTGCAGATTGCTGAAACAGCGGGAAGCCGGCCCGAAGGGATCCCCAGGGCCTATTGCCGGGGCTGGAGTTCCCTCCAATCGCGCACAGACTCATCGTAGTACGGGCCAGGGATTCGCTTAGTCCGCCTTGCCGATCGAGCCTTCTTTATAGATTTTCTGCAACAGGAAGAATGCCTGCTTTTTCTTTCCATCTTCTGAGATCAATCCTTTGCGATTGAACCCATCCTGGAGTACCGGAATATTCCTCGTTGGCGAACGAAAATCCGTCAGCACCCAAGGAGCGAAGCCGCGTACCTGCGGAATCTTCGCAAGCATGACGAAGCTATGCTCATAGAAATTGACTTGCTGTTCTTCAGTCCACCGCTGGTCTTTACTGCCGTGGTTGCCGGCCTTGGCCTCAGCGCCAAATTCACTGACGATGATAGGCTTCTGCGGCAACTCGAATTGGATGGTGTCCGCTTGCTCCGGTGTGTAGGTGTACCAGCCGATATATTCGTTCAGGCCAACGACATCGAGCGACTGCGCGAGTGGGTCTGTCATGATCTTTGTGTCGCCGGGATTACGGGGCTGTAGAAGAGCCGCGGTCACGAGACGAGTGTCGTCGAGTTTGTGCGTTTCCGCGACGAGATTCTTGAGGTATTCCGTGCGCGTGGGATTGTCGGGCGTTTCATTGGCCACGGACCATAAGATGACGGACGCCTTATTCCGGTCTCGCCGCACCATTTCCTGAAGCATCGCCTGCGCTTTCGCATAGACGCTTTCCTTCTCGAAGGAGATATGCTGCCACTGCGGAATCTCCGACCAGACCATCACGCCTCTTTGATCCGCCATGCGCGTCATGCGCTCATCGTGAGGGTAATGGCAAAGGCGCACAAAGTTTGCGTTCAGGTCCTTCAGAAATCCAAAAATCGCCTCGACATCCTGGTCGGTCGAGACGCGTCCTGTCCTGTAGGGCGCCTCTGCATGCTCGTTCACTCCGCGTAGAAAAATCGGCTTTCCATTCAGCAGGATCTTTGTCCCCTCTACGCGAATGTCGCGAAATCCGATGTCGTCGCTTAGCTTGTCCTGACCCGCTTCAATCTGCACTTTGTAGAGCTTCGGGCTATCCGGCGACCACAGATCCAGTTTCTTCGCGCGCACGTCAAAACTGCCTCGCCCACTGGCATCTGTCTGTATCGTTGTGCTGACTCCGGCCTCCGGAATACGGATTGTCACCGGCGTTGCCGCAGCGCCTCCTTCAACGTGGACATAGCCCGTCAGATCGTCGACAGTGCCGCGCTTGAGATGCACATCATAGTCGTCAACGAAAGCTTCCGGCACATCCACAAGCGAGACGTCGCGAGTCAATCCGCCATAGTTATACCAATCGGTATGCACGCTTGGAATACCGTCCACCAGGCGGGTAGAATCCACTGCAATCACTACGAAGTTGCTGCCGGAATGCAACGCCGCGGTGACCTCGCAGTCGAAGGGAGTGAATCCCCCTTCGTGATCGCAAATTCTCTTCGCATTGACCCACACGTACGAGCGATAATTTGCCGCACCAATATGCAGAAACGTGCGCGCGCCGGACTTCGGCTTGTAGGAGAAATCGCGTTGATACCAGAGGATTCCTTCATAACGAAAAAGCGTTGGATCCTGCGTGTTCCAGTCGCCCGGAACCTTCAGCACGGGAGCATTGGCGAAGTCGTACTCCTGCGTGAAACCGTTGCGCTCGCCAACTATGATGGGGTGCTGATTGGCTGCATAGCCATTGTCACGGACCTTGCCCTCGCCATCGTAGAGACCGACGCCCGTCTGGTCGACAAGATAGTGCCAGTTACCGTTCAAGCTGGTTACCGCGCGATGGTCCACATCTACCAGCAGCGTCTTCAGCGGCTGCTGCGCGATTGTGGATACTCCCCAAAACCCACAAAGCAATAAAATCCAATTGCGCCTGAACGTGCTGCCTAAAGACCTGGATACTATACGCAAGAATGTCATTACCAATCTCTCCTCTGTTTGTTTGCAACTAAGAGCAAGTATTTTTGCCTATGTTCTTTCCATTGCCAGTATCCTATCACTGATATATCATTAGCGCGTCATCGGAGAACAAGAATTGTGCGTTTTATGCTCTGAATTAAGTGCCCGCGCAATAAGATGACTTTTGGTTGTGGTTTCCATCGCCGATGGCTTTACTCTTACAAACGGAAGGAAGGACGGAGAATGAAAATTGCCGCATTATGCCAGGTAGTAATCGTGCTCGGCTGCGGGATCGCTGAAGCGCAGACGGGCGGTTCCAATCCATTAGCCGGCGCGCGGGTTTTCCCTTATGAACAAATGACCGTTCGGAGCGCGCCGAACGGAGCCGAGGGGCGGAGCGTCTTTTCCGGCACGCTGGCGACAGGTGAGGCAGTGGGGGTGCATGAGACGATGCAGCCGGTGGGAGCCGTACCGAATCCGGCGCATAAGATCGAGCACTCCGAACTGATTGTGGTGCAAGAAGGGACGCTGGAGTTTCAACATGATGGCAAAGCTGAACGCGTAGGACCGGGCGGCATCATCTACGTGGCATTCGGGACGATGCATGCTGTGAAAAATGTCGGAGACGTGCCGGCGAAGTATGTCGTGGTTCAAATTGGCGGCGACACGAAGAAGTAGTGGCGGCGATGTCCTCTGTGGAGAAACGAATCCAAAGACCGACCAACTCCATAACATCGAGAGATCCTTTCTAGCCCGCTAGTACAGGCGCCGAATCGACCTGTTCAATTTTTCCCAACAGAAAGATGTAGCTTCCAATCCCGATGAGGAGATATGCCGCGGAGACTCCAAAGGCCAACGCATAGGAATGCGTTGCCGACACGATATATCCAGTGACGATAGGAGCTGCGATCGCCGAAATTTGGTTGGAAAAACTTACAATGCCCGCAACAGTACCGACGCTGCCGCGAGGCGAGATAATCGAGGGAATCGACCATCCCACCGGCGCCGCAGCAGAGAGCCCTCCGATGGAAATACTGATCCAGATGAGTGCGCGCATGGGTGTATGTGCATGCGCCGCGCCAAGAATGCCGAGACCAAACGCAGTGCCACCGATCAGAATTACTCTACGCACCTGACTCGCATCCCATCCTCGCTGGATCAGAGCGTCGGCTGTCCATCCTCCCGCCAGGTCCGTGGCTGTTGCAAAAAGCCAGGGAACGCCGGTATAGAGAAATGAGTGGAGCAGGTCAATGTGCAGGGCGGTCGAAAGATAACTGGGCAACCACGTCAATAACAGGTAATACACGTAGTTATACGACCCGAAGCCCAGCGTGAGACCGAGAACTTTCCGCTGACGGATCAGATATCCAAAGGATGCCCGTTCCGGTTGACTATCCCTTATGGCAACAAGATCGGCCGAGTCCGCGATGTAGCTCCGCTCAATGTCGGTCAGATGCGGGTCGTCTTTGGGGTCACGATACATCTTCGAAAACAGAAAGAAATACATCAGGCTGAACAGCCCGGTGGCTGCGAAGCTCCATCTCCACCCCACCTCCAGCAGAAGAATGCCGATAAGAGGCACTCCAATCGCGGAGGCAAACCTGGATGCGGCATCGAAGATCGCGGTGGCAAAGCCTCTTTCTCTGCTTGGAAACCAAGCACCTATGGCCTTGGTGTTGGCCGGGAAGGTTGGAGCTTCGCCCACACCCAACAACAGCCTCGCTGCGAAGAAGCCCGTGAGATTGGGTGTCATCGCGGCCGCAAAGGAGGCAAGACTCCACAGGAATGTGCTGATCCGTCCTATGCGCCGGACGCCGAACCGATCGAGCAGCACACCAATCGGTAACTGGCACATCGCATAAGTCCAACTGTAAGCTCCAGACAGGTAGCCGAAGGTTATATTTGAAATGCCGAATGCAGTGTATAAGGCGGCATGAGAAACCGAAAGATTTACGCGGTCGAAGTAGTTCACCAAAACGCCAAAGCCAAGTAGCCATGCGATCCGCCATCGGCGCCGTGGAAGCAGGCTGCCCGAAGTTCTCAACATCTGCTCCCCTTCTTGAGGACATTCTCTCAGACCTTTAGGATCTGGCTATGCGGCATATGAGACTTCCCATTGAGGCAAGTCTCATATGCCGCAACTACAGAGGGATAGTTGAGACCGCTTCTAAAATGTCAACCTTGCTCCAAGTTGAATCTGCCGATTTGAGTTAGCGATGGGAGCCGTTATCTCGCCGACACTGGAGGATAGGAGGGTGGCGTTCGGAGCGCCGAGATCTACAAGATTGAAAGCGTTTGTTGCCTCTCCTCGAACCTGCAGTTTCATCCCTTCAACTAAGTCAAAATTGCGATAGATGCCGATGTCGATATCCCTGTAGCCGGGTGACCGCAAATAATTTCGGGGAGTATTTCCATCAGCGCCGCCGGGGCCGATGCCTAATCCAGCGCCGTTCGGGGTGAATGCCGCGGGATTGAACCATTCTTTAGCGGCAACAGGCCGACTTCTGTGCGGGTCGAGAAATGCGCTCACGCCGGGGACCAGATTCGGACGGTCGGTTGTATATGAGTCGTGATTATTGTCGGCACCAGTCTCGATGTTGAGTGGAAGGCCGCTGTCGAAGGTGAGAATAGGCGCCACTTGCCAGCCATTGGCAACCTGTTTCAATATCCGGCTGGAGCCGCGATAATACTCCACATTCCACATCCCGGAAATGCTTGCCATATGTCTTTGATCAAAATCAGACGATCCGCGTTCTTCCGACAAAGCGTCAAAATCCTGAGCGATGCTACTAGGCCCCGTTGCCCCAGGATCGGCGCTGTAGAACGACTTACCAAATACATAAAAGCCGTTCAGCATTAAGTTGTGGGTCATCTGTTTTTTCGCGCTGATCTGAAGAGAGTGATACGAGGCGGTTGGGCTGGAACCGAGTAGCCATGTTCCTCCGAGAATCCCAGGGTTATATGGACGCCTGCTGTTGATACTCGCTTGTGAAGTGGATGAGCCGGGAGCATAAGCAGGGTAGTTAGCATCCGCTTCCAGTGGAAGATCGTGAGACAGTGTACCCACATAGGCTGCGGTCACGCTCAGACTACCTGGCAGTTGACGCTCTACAGCTAGATTCAACTGGTATGTCAGGGGCCATTGATAACTCTCCGATATGGCCGATACATTGGCGGCAGGCAGGAATTGCGCGTGGCCTGGATTGAAGGTATATGGGAATGGATCTCCAGTCGGAAACGATGCGGGATTTCCATAGACGTTGGTCAGAGAAGTGATCGAGTTGTAGGGCTGACGAATTGAAAACGGCTGGCCTGTCGTACCCTGGTTCCACTCACCAGCGCCAGGGCTTCCGTAAAACACGCCCGCGCCCGCGCGGATGGCAGTCTTTCCATCGCCAAATGGATCCCATGCCAAGCCGACCCGCGGAGAGATATGGTGCCTGCGCAGATCGACGATGCCGCGGTTCACACCCTTGTCGCCTGGGTACAGCAAGCCGAGCGGAGCATTTGGAACGACGGTGGACTGTGCGCCTGGAATGAAGGTCTGTTCCTGGTTGCGCGACTCCGCATAGGGAGTTGACAGGTCGTACCTCAAGCCTAGATTGAGCGTCAGGCGCGGAGCCAGCCTGTAGTCGTCCTGCAGGAAGAGTCCAACGTACCAACCGTTCATCATGAGTGTGTAGGGCGTGTCCTGCTCCATCGAACCGACCTTACCGGTAACAAAATCGGCGAGGGCATTCCCTGTCGAGCCGGGAGTCGAGGTCGCAAAACTAAAGACGCCGAAGCTTTCCTCATCCGCGATTTGCGGTTCCTTATCGAGGGATGCTTCCGCGCCATACACGAGGGTGTGCTTGCCTTTAGTGGTAGTGGCCATATCGCGCAGAGAATAGAAGTCGTCGCCTAAGACAGGGCCCGCATATGCCGTGCCGAGCATGAAGTAGCCGGATATTGCGATGTCTGGGAGCGCAGCCGGTCCTTGTATCGTAAAATTCGACCCGAAGTCGGTCAACGTTTTTCCCGGAATGTTCGTCCGGGTGGCCATCACGCGCGTATACGTAAACCACGTCTCGTTTGTAACCGTTGGATTAAAGACATGAACGTCGCTGAGATTGATATCCTGCTGACGGGCAGACGTGATCTCCGTATCCCAGGGAAGATTGCCTCCGCCAAATGTATTCGATGTGGTCTTGATCGAGAAATAACTTGCCGTCAGTTGATCCTTGGACGTTATTTGCTGATTTAGCTTACCCAGATATTCGTTATCGTCGAGGGGAGTAACATAAGAACCCTGCCATTTATTGCCGGCCGCGTTGGGCAGAGGGAGTGCTGGAACCCCGGAGATGCCGTTGATAATGTTTTCCGCGGTCGGATCGAGGTCTTGCGGCGGGATCCAGCCTGGGACTCCATTGTAGTCGTATGGCTTTCCTGTGCTTGAGTCAATCGGCAGCTCGCTCGCGTCCGAAAAATTTCCCGAACGCTCAGCCATTGTCGGCAAGACGCCGCCGCTGAGGAATGTGCCTGTCGACTGACGCAGGCCACCATAGCTGCCAAAGAAAAATGATTTGTCTTTCTTGATTGGACCGCCAAAGGTGCCACCGAACTGATTCCGATGGTATGGCAAATTCATAGTTGAGTTCCAGGGCGTGGCGTTGAAATCGGTATTCCGAACAAATTCAAACACAGACCCATGGAAGTTATTCGCTCCTGAGTGGGTTAAAGCTGTAACCACGGCGCCGGACATTCTGCCATACGCCGCGGAGAAATTGCTTGTTTCAACGCGGAATTCTTCGATTGCATCTGGATTCGGCAACTGATTTCCATAGTTGCGATACGAGGTCATGTTGATGCCGCCGTCGAGATAGTAGCTGACCGAAGGCACGCCGGCATCGATGCTGCCATTGACAACTACGTCGGTAGACGGCAACCCGCTCACGAAGTTGGGTGAGTTGGAATTGGTCGGACTGGCACTGTTTGATTGGACGCCAGCTGTAAGGGAAATTTCAGTGTTTGCGTTGCGGTTGACAAGAGGCAAACCGACTATCTCCTCAGGCTCCAGAGTTCGGCCCACCTCGCTTGTGCTTGTGTTGATGAGGGGCGGCGCTTCAGTTACGGTGACCGTCTGTACTTGTGTTCCGACAGTTAATGCGATGTCAATTGTTTGTGTCTGATCTACGGAGAGAACGATGTTGTTCTGCACAACTTTTTGAAATCCCTGAGCATCGATTTCAAGAACATATTTGCCGACCGGCAGATTGCCTAAACGGTACTCGGCTGCGCTGTCCGATATAGCAGTTTGCGTAAATCCTGTTCCAGCGTTGGTGGCCTTAATCGTAGCGCCAGGGACCAAAGCGCCTTGCGGATCCTTAACGGTTCCGACAATCGTGGCGGTTATCCCTTGTGCGAATGCGTGAAGTGATCCCATGCCAAGAAACAAGACAATGCTCAACAGTGCAGCTATCCGGTCCTTAACCTTCGCCCCTGGGGCAGTTTGCCTTCCGGGAAGGGTTGTATTCGGGATCGCCTCACTTGGATCGTCCGACCTAAGGTGTACTGAAGAAGACGTCATTTGTTAAGCCTCCAATGAAACTCGTTATATGTCTCAAGACCATCAAATGATTGATGGCCGCGCTCGCCGCTTTCGGTAGCGATCTTGGCGCCACGGTTCTGTAAACATCTCAACCGTGCCCGCGAGCGAAGGTGAATACATTCTGTTGCCTTTCGATCATGGAAAGGGAAGGCACATGTCTTCGCAGTCAACATGGGCCACCGGAATCTTTCTGGCCGAATATCCAGCATTTCAACGTGCTTTTGCAAGGCACTTCAATTGCTCCCGGCTTGCTTTCGTCCTATGCTCATAGCCCGTGCATGAATATCGTTTGATCTTGGGAACATACTTCGTCCGCCATTTCGACGATGGAACAAAACGCTAGTGGACGTACCACTAATCTGTCAAGTCCTTGTTTGGAGGGACCAGAGTTCTTGGCCAAAACCGCGGCATTTCGTGGAGGCTCAGCGCCAAGTTTCCACGTATTTATGGGGTTAATTTGAGATTCATTGCGCGATCAACACTTTTGCCGGAGAGTTTTACGATCGAGAACAGCGGGGCGCAGAGCTTGTATATACAAATCTCCGCGGTCTAGAATTTGCCCGCTTACGCCTTCGTGGTCGAACCACACGACAATCCAAAATTCACCGAAAGTTGCCGGCCGTCTCCGACGCAATAGGATAGAGGCCAGAATTACAGCGACGATCACCGACGCGATCGCAAGTACTGAGGTTGCCCTCGCCGATTTCCGGCGCATTGGCAATTCAGGGTAAGCGTGGTTTTCTGGCCGCCTTGTCTGGGACTTTCTGAAGAGTCAAGCTCGATTGATGGTTGCCACGCGGCCATCGGGGAGCTTGGATGGAGACCAGGATTGAGGTTGCAGAAGGCTCTTCCAGGACTCGTCGGCGCTGGACTGTGAGCGAGAAGCGCCGGATCGTGGAAGAGACGCTGTCATCTGCCCGATCGCTCGCATCGCTTGCTCGGCAGCATGGTCTAAATACGAACCGGCTTTTCTATTGGCGGAAGCAGTATCTCACCGGGCAGCTGTGCGAGGGGCCGATCGGCGAGCGCTCAGGAAATGTTCAACTTCTTCCGATTTCCGTCAAGGACGATGAGCCGGTGACAGCGGATCAAGAGAAGATCAAAACTCTGGCTCCGCGCCTCACGATGAACATTGAGATTCCCGGCCGCGCACTGGTCAGCCTTGAAGGCGACTTCGATGCCAAGTTCATTCGCACCGTTCTTGAAGGACTGCGTGGATGATTCCAGCGAACACACATATCTGGCTTGTGGCAGGAACCACCGATATGCGCAGAGGATTTGCCAGCCTCAGCGGCCTTGTGCAGAGTCAACTCGAGAAGAGCCCGCTTTCGGGCCAGGTGTTTGTGTTCAGGGGCCGCAGAGGTGATCTTGTAAAGATGATTTGGCATGATGGTGACGGGACGTGTTTGCTGCAAAAAAGGCTGGACCGAGGGCG
>Ga0302326_10008708_pt1 | contig 22325 bp, 17 predicted proteins | sample Palsa_T0_3_FD_202264 | JGI IMG/M metagenome (GOLD analysis project Ga0302326, IMG submission 202264) | Peat permafrost microbial communities from Stordalen Mire near Abisko, Sweden - Palsa_T0_3 | ecosystem: Environmental > Terrestrial > Soil > Palsa > Peat permafrost | place: Sweden: Abisko... | reverse complement strand
CGGCGTTCCTGTCCAGAAAGACAAGGTCGCCGACACTGCCGAGGAAGCGCGGGAGATCACCGCCGCCTTCGCGGCCGACGGCATCCCCCAAGTTGTGGTGAAGGCGCAGGTGAAGACCGGCGGCCGCGGCAAGGCCGGCGGCGTGAAGCTGGCCCAGAGCCCGGACGAGGCCTTCGAGAAGGCCGACGCCATCCTCGGCATGGACATCAAGGGCCACATCGCGCACAAGGTCCTGATCGCCGAGGCCTCCGACATCAAGTCCGAGTACTACCTCTCCTTCCTCCTCGACCGCGCGAACCGGACGTTCACGTCCATCTGCACCGTCGACGGCGGCATGGAGATCGAGGAGATCGCGCACACCAACCCGGACGCGATCGCGCGCGTCCCGGTCTCCCCGCTGACCGGGGTCGACCACGCCAAGGCGCTGGAGATCGTCCGGGCCGGCCGGATCCCGGACGAGGCCCTCGAGCAGGCGGCCGTGCTCGCCGAGCGGCTGTGGGCCATGTTCACCGACGAGGACGCGACGCTGGTCGAGGTGAACCCCATGGTGCTCACCCCCGAGGGCAGAGTGCTCGCCCTCGACGGCAAGGTCACGCTCGACGACAACGCCTTCTTCCGCCAGCCCGACCAGGCCAAGTTCGCCGACCTTGAGTCCTCCGACCCGCTCGAGGTCCGGGCCAAGGAGAAGCACCTCAACTACGTCAAGCTCGACGGCCAGATCGGCATCATCGGCAACGGCGCGGGCCTGGTCATGTCCACCCTCGACGTGGTCGCCTACGCGGGCGAGGCGTTCGGCGGGGTCACGGCGGCCAACTTCCTCGACATCGGCGGCGGAGCGTCGGCCGAGGTGATGGCCAACAGCCTGGAGATCGTGCTGTCCGACCCGGCCGTCAAGTCGGTCTTCGTCAACGTCTTCGGCGGCATCACGTCGGGCGACGCGGTCGCCAACGGCATCGTGTCCGCGTTCGCGCTGCTGGCCGAGCGGGGCGAGACGGTCACCAAGCCGATCGTCGTCCGACTGGACGGCAACAAGGCCGAAGAAGGCCGCCAGATCCTGGTCGACGCCAAGCTGCCGGGCCTCGAGCAGGTTGACACCATGGACGGCGCCGCCAAGCGCGCCGCTGAGCTCGCCGCGAAGGGAGCCTGAGCGATGGCTATCTTCCTCACGGCTGACAGCAAGATCCTCATTCAGGGCATCACCGGCGGCGAGGGCCGCAAGCACGGCGCCCGCATGCTCGCCGCGGGCGCGAAGGTGGTCGGCGGCACCAACCCGAAGAAGGCCGGCACCACCGTCGAGCTGAACGGCGAGCAGATCCCGGTCTTCGCCACCGTCAGCGAGACCATGGCGGCGACCGGGGCCGACGTGTCGGTGATCTTCGTCCCCGCGGCCGGCACCAAGACCGCGGTGCTGGAGGCGATCGACGCTGAGATCCCGCTCGCGATCGTCATCACCGAGGGCGTTCCCGTGCACGACACGGCCGTGTTCTGGGCCTACGCGATCGAGAAGGGCAACAAGACCCGCATCGTCGGGCCGAACTGCCCCGGCATCGCGTCTCCGGGCAAGTCGAACGCCGGCATCATCCCGGCCGACATCACGTCCGAGGGCAAGATCGGCCTGGTGTCGAAGTCGGGTACGCTGACCTACCAGATGATGTACGAGCTGCGCGACATCGGCTTCACCACCGCGGTCGGCATCGGCGGCGACCCGATCATCGGCACCACGCACATCGACGCCCTCGCCGCGTTCGAGGCCGACCCCGACACCAAGGCGATCGTCATGATCGGCGAGATCGGCGGCGACGCCGAGGAGCGGGCGGCCGCGTTCATCGAGAAGAACGTGACCAAGCCGGTCGTCGGCTACGTGGCCGGGTTCATGGCCCCCGAGGGCAAGACCATGGGTCACGCGGGCGCGATCATCTCTGGTTCGGCCGGCACCGCCCAGGCCAAGAAGGAAGCCCTGGAGAAGGCCGGCGTCCGCGTCGGCAAGACCCCGAGCGAGACCGCGGCCCTGGTCCGCGACATCATCAACAACCTGTAAGCCGCTCGCGCTCAGTGCGGCGTTCCCCGCTCAATACACGCAGGGGATGCCGTACTTTGCGTTTGCCCCGACGGTGATGGTGCCGCCGCCGGAGACCGAGCCGGCCGGGGCCGTGGCCGCGGCCGACGCGCTCGGGCTGGCCGCGGCGGAAGCCCCGGCCGAGTCCAGGCTCGCGGGCACCGCGGTCACGGTCGAGCCGATCAGGACCTCCACGTGCCCGGCCGGCAGCGTCGCGAGCGCCTTGGCGGTGGCGCCGACGTCGGTCGCGATCTTGGCCGCGTTGGCCGACGCGCCCGCGCCGTAGAACACCTGGTTGCCGGTTTCGACGGTCCGCGACTGGGCCGACCCGTCCCCGACCGCCCCTGCCTGGTAGCCGCGGGAGACCAGCGCCCGGGACACGTCGCCTGCCAGTCCCGGCTGGGACCCGCCGTTGTAGACGTCCACCGTGACGGTGGAGGCGGGCGGGACCGGCGCGGCCTTCTTCTTCGGCGTCGTCGTCTTCCCCTTGGCCGCGGCCGGCTGCGGGTAGAAGGCGGCCTGCACCAGCCGCTTGATGTACGGCTCCGAGATGATGTTCACGCTCTGCGGGCTGGAGCCGTAGCCCGGCAGCAGCTCGCTGGCGCCGGGAACCGACGGGAGCGTGGTGAAGGAGAGGTTCTGCCCGCTGAGCGCCTGCATGCTGGCGGCGAAGTCGATCAGGTTCAGGCTCGGGTCGGTGATCAGGTACTGGCTGGCCGACCCGAGCAGGCCGGTGATCGTGCCGCCGGCGGCGAACGCGTTCTCGTGCTTGAGCTGCCAGATCACGTAGTCGATGACGGCCTGCTGACGGCGGGTGCGGTCGATGTCGCCCTCGGCCAGGTTGTCGCGCTCGCGCACGAACGCGAGCGCCTGCGGCGCCGACAGGTGCAGGTACTGGGCGCCGCCCTTGCTCAGGTTGTAACCGTCGTACTTCACCGCGTTGAACCCGGAGTTGAAGTCGTACAGGTTCGAGGACGTGTAGTTGCCTGCGTTGATGCCGGATTCCTCCGGCTTGAGGCAGACCTCGACCCCCTGGAATGCCTGGGCCAGATAGTAGAACCCGGCCAGGTTGGTCTCGACGAAATGGTCGATGTGCACGCCGGTGACCGACTCGACGGTCTTGATCTCGGCCCCCTGCCCGGCCTCGTTGGCCAGCAGGTAGTCGTGCTTGGTGGAGAACCCGGTCTGGGCCAGAGACTCGGTGTAGGCCCAGTCGTAGGCGTTGTCGATCTTTCCGTTGGGGATGTTGATGCCCTGCACGGTGAACGGGCTCGGGAAGGTGACGAGGTCGTCGCGCGGGATCGAGAAGCCGACCGCCTTCCGCCCGCCCGCGAAGATGTGGATCAGGATGAGCGTGTTCGGGTCCTGGCCGCCGACCGGGCCGGTGTGCATGGCCGTGATCAGGGCCGGCGGCAGCGCCTGGCCGTAGAAGTTGGTCCGGCTCTCCAGCCCCATCACCAGGATGTTCATCGCCTGGGTGGACGTGGACGGCGCGTTGCCGGTCGAGACCCCGTCGTTGAACCCGTTGGCGTAGCCGACCACCTTGTGCGCGTAGCCGGAGACCACGAGGACCACGACCGCGAGCAGGCAGGCCGCCGCGTAGCCGACCTTGCCCGCTATCACCCGTCCGAGACCCGCCGTGAGCATCGCCGTTCCTCCCCGCGTTGGCAACACACAGTAGCCGCTAGTACACGCAGGGTATTCCGAACTTGGCGTTGGCGGCGACTGTCACCGCGCCTCCGGCCGCGCCGTTGTCGGCCGCGGCCGCCGCCGAGGCGGACGCGGCCGGCGACGGGGACGACGTTGACGTCGGGGTGAGGCCGGCCGGGACGACGGTCGACCCGGTGCCGAGCAGCACCTCCACGTGCTGCGCGGGCAGCGACGCGAGCGCCTTGGCGGTGGCGCTGAAGTCGGTCGCGATCTTGGCCGCGTTGGCCGACGCGCCCGCGCCATAGAACACCTCGGTGCCGGTGACCGGGGTCTGCGACTGCGCCGAGGCGTCGTTGACGGCGCCGGCCTTGTAGCCGAGGGAGACCAGCGCCTGGGAGACGCTGCCGGCCAGGCCCGCCGTGGACCCGCCGTTGTACACGTCCACCGTGACCGTCGACGCGGCCGGGATCGGCGCCGCCTTCTTCTTGACGGCGCTCTTGCCCGACGCCGTGGCGGCCGGGGGCGGGTTGAACGCCTTGCTCACGACCTGCTGGATGTAGCTGACGTCGATGTCGTTGACGTCCTGCATCGAGCCGTTGAGGTCCACGTCGGCGTAGCCGGAGATCGGCAGCGTGTAGAACTTCAGGTTCTTGCCGGTCAGCGCGCTCATGTTGGTGGCGAAGTCGAACAGGTCGAAGCCCGAGTTGGTGATCAGCCACTGTTTGGCGTCGCCGAGCAGGGCGGTCAGCTGGCCGAGGTCGCTGAACGCGTTCTCGTGCTTCAGCTGCCAGATCACGTAGTCGATGACCGCCTGCTGCCGGTGGGTGCGGCTCAGGTCGGTGTCGGGCAGGCTGTCCCGGTCCCGGACGAACGCGAGCGCCTGGTCGGCGGCCAGGTGCAGGTACTGCGAACCGCCCTTGTTCAGGTTGTAGCCGTCCGCGACCGCGTTCCAGCCCGACGCGGTGTCGTACAGGTTGGCGTGGGGGGTGCCGTTGACCGTGGTCGGCGTCACGCACACCTCGATGCCGCCGAAGTCCTGGGCGAGCGTGTAGAAGCCGGCCAGGTTCATCACCGCGTAGTTGTCGATGTGCACCCCGGTGACCGCCTCCACGGTGGCGATCTCGGCCGCCTGGCCGGCCTGGTTGGCCTTCAGGTAGCGCTCGGCTGAGCTCATCGACGAGCCGTAGGTCGAGTTCAGCGAGGTGACGTACGCGAAGTAGTAGGCCTGGTCGATCTTCCCGGTGGTGATGCCGTCGTAGTAGGCCTTGGGATAGGTGACCAGGTCGTCGCGCGGGATCGAGTAGCCGACCGCCTTCTGCCCGCCGGCGAAGATGTGCACCAGGATCAGCGTGTCGGTGTCCTGGGAGCCGACCGTCTGGTCCTCGCAGGAGGCGACGTTGCCCGCGTGCATCGCGGTCAGCAGGCCCGAGGAGAGGCAGTTCCCCTGGAAGTCGGTGCGACTCTCCAGGCCCATGACGAGGATGTTCATCGCGCCAACGGAGGAGCTGCCGCCGATCGTGATCCCGTCGCCGAGCGCGCTCAGGTCGGCCACCGCCTTGTGCGCGTAGCCGGCCACCACCAGCAGCACGGCCGCCAGGAAGCAGCTCACGGTGTAGCCGACCTTGCCCGCGACCAGCCTCGCGACGCGCGTCGAGAACATAGCTGCTCCTCCCGTGGGGGTCAGAACATGCAGCTGGAACAGTAACCGTCAAACCAGGCCCACGGCACAGTACCCACAAGATATGAACATTTGTCAGTAAACGCAGGGTATTCCGAATTTCGCGTTCGCGGTGACGGTTACAGCACTGCCGGCCGCGGTGCTGCCGCCCGAGGTCGAGCCGCCCGAGGGCGTCGCGGCCGGGCTGGCGGCTGGGGCCAGGGCCGACGGCACGAGCGCGGACCCGCTGCCGAGCAGCACCTCCACGTGCCCGGCGGGCAGCGAGGCGAGCGCGGTGGCGGTCACGCCGAAGTAGCCGGCGATCTTGGCGGCGTTGGCCGACGCCCCGCCGCCGTAGAACACCTGATCCCCGGTCTTGACGGTCTGCGACTGCGCCGACGCGTCCGTGACGGCGCCGGCCCGGTAGCCCTTCGCGACCAGCGCGGCCGAGACCCGGCCGGCCAGCCCGCCGGTGCCGCCGCCGTTGTAGACGTCCGCCGTGACCGTCGACGCGGCCGGGATCGGGGCGGCCTGCTTGGCCGGCTTCGACCCGGAGTGGCCGGCCGGCGACGGCGCCGGGGCGGTGAACTTCGCCTTGATCGCCGCCTGGATCGCGGGGACGTCGATCTGGTTGGCGTCCTGGCCGTCAACGGTCTCGTAGCCCACGATGGGGGCGGTGTAGAACTTCAGGTTCTCGCCGCTGAGCGCGTGCATCTCGGTTGAGAAGTCGAGCAGGTTCCAGCTCGAGTCGGTGATCAGGTACTTGTCGGCGGTGCCGAGCAGGCTGGTGAGCTGGCCGACGTCGGTCAGCACGCCCTCGGTCTTCAGCTTCCAGATCACGTAGTCGAGGACCGCCTGCTGGCGGTGGGTGCGGTCCAGGTCCCCGTTGGGCAGGTTGTCCCGCTCCCGGACGAATGCCAGCGCCTGGTCCGCCGCCAGGTGCAGGTAGCCCGCGTGCGGCGCGTTGAAGCCCGAGTTCGCGTCGTGCAGGTTGGTGCCCGGGCCGTCGGGCCCGTCCCACGAATTCACGCACACCTCGACGCCGCCGAATGACTGGGCCAGGTAGAAGAACCCGGCCAGGTTCACCTCGGCGAAGTGGTCGATCTTCTGGTCGGTCACCGTCTCGACGGTGTCGATGGTGGCCTTCTGCCCGGCCTCGTTGGCGAGGAAGTAGCGCTGCGAGCGGCTCATCGACGAGTTCACGGTCTGGTTCAGCGACTGCGCGTAGGCCAGGCCGTAGGCCTGGTCGATCTTCCCCTGCGACTGGCCGTCGTACGCCTGCGGGTAGCTGACCCAGTCGTCGCGCGGGATCGAGAAGCCGACCGCCCGCTGACCGCCGGCGAAGATGTGGATCAAGATCAGCGTGTTCGTGTCCTGGCCGCCGACGCCCTCGTTGTTGACGCCGTACACGCTGCCCGCGTGCATCGCGGTCAGCAGCGCCGACGACAGCGTGTTCCCCTGGTAGTCGGTCCGGCTCTCAAGACCCATTAGCAGGATGTTCATCGCCCCGGTCTGCGCGCCACCGGAGATCGCGTTGGAGCTGGCCAGCCCGGTGACCAGGCCGTCGACCCGGTGGGCGTAGCCGGACAGCACCAGCAGCACGGCCGCCAGCAGGCAACTCGCCGCGTAACCGAGCTTGCCTGCAATCGTCGCGCCGCGCATGCCGAGCAATCTTGTTCTCCTCAACGGATGTCAGTTCACGGTTGCGGCGAGGCTACCCGGTCCCGGTCAATACTTACACTGGTGTGAATACTACCTGGTCAAGTACATGACACAACGGAACGTAACGGCGCCGGCGCGTTAGTGTAAGCGCCGGGCTTGAGGGAAACTTAGGAAACGATGTATTACCCTCTCCAGCAATGACCACTCAACCTGGGTGGGAGCCACGATCCGGCCCCACGCGAGGCGAGCCCGCCCGGCGAGCGCCCCGGGGGGCGGCCGGCAGCTGGCCGGACGATCCCGCGCGCCGTCGTGGCGCCCCGGCCGATTCCGGTCGCCCCGATCCACGCGGGCGCGACCCCCGCGGCCGCGATCCGCGCGGCGGGCCGGGCTGGGGTGGGCCCGACGACCGGGGAAGAGGCGGCCCCCGGCCGCCGCGCGAGCCGGGGCCGCGCCCCGGTGACGGCCCGTCGGGCGGATCCGGGCGGTCGCGGCTGCGCTGGATCGGCGCCATGTCGACCAGGAACGGCCTGCTGGTGGTGATCGCGGCCACCGTGATCGGGATCATCGGCACGCTGGTGGCCGGCAGCGAGCCCGGGCTGCTGCTCAGCCTGTTCATCATCGTCGGGGCGGTCGTGGCGACGCTGGGCGTCCGGCCCGGTGCCGTCTACCTGTTCTTCCCGCTGCCGGCCTTCGCCTTCTTCGCGGGGGCGGTGATAACCGGCAAGATCCATGACAGCACCCTGTCGTCGTCGACGGCGGGGCTGGCGGCCGGCTTCACCCAGTGGATCGCCGGCATCTTCTTCCCGATGTGCGCGGCCACCATCTTGGTCCTGCTGATCGGCGGCGCCCGCTGGCTGCTGTCCCGGCAGCTGGTCGGCGGCCAGTTCCCGATGTCGGCCGACCGCCCGGCGACCGCCCGCGACCTCCGCCCGCGGCCGCGCCCGGAGGTCGACCCGTGGGCCGACCAGAACGCGACCAGGAGTCGGCCCGCGCCGCGTCCGGGCAGCGCCCCGTGGCCGCCCGACGGCGCCCGTCCCGCCCGCCCGGCCCGCGATGACCGCGACCCCTGGAACGATCCCCGCCCCTCGGCCGACCCGCGCGCGACGGCCGATCCCCGCACGGCCGGCGACCGCCGTCCGCCGAGCCGGACCGCCCCGCCGGCCGCCCCGCAGCCCGCGTTCCGTCCCCGCCCGGCCAACCCGGGTCCGCCCGGCCCCGGTGACCGCGCCCCGCGTCCGCCCGCGCCGCAGCGTCCCGCCCGCCCGCCGCGGGACCCCTGGGACCAGCGCTAGAGCTTTTCCAGCGGCGCGTAGCGCAGGACCAGGTGCTTCACGCCGTAGTCGCCGCCGAAGTCGATCTTCGCCTCGGCCGAGTCCCCGTGGCCGTCGGCCGAGACCACGGTGCCGAGGCCGAACTTGTCGTGGTTCACCCGGTCCCCCGCCGTCAGCGCGGGGACGGCGCGGTTGCCGATCGCGTTGACGCCCGGCCGGGATGCCAGCCGGGCGGACGAGGACGTCGAGGCGGCGGTCACCGCGGCCGCGTCCCGCTTCCACTCGATCAGCGACGACGGGATCTCCGACAGGAACCTGGACGGCGAGTGGAACGCCGGGCGGCCGTACCAGTTACGCGACACCGCCCTGGTCAGGTACAGGCGCTGCTCCGCGCGGGTGATCCCGACGTAGGCGAGCCGCCGCTCCTCCTCGAGCTCGCGGGGGTCGGTCAGCGCGCGCTGGTGCGGGAAGACCTCCTCCTCCATTCCGGTCACGAAGACGACCGGGAACTCCAGCCCCTTGGCGGTGTGCAGCGTCATCAGCGTCACCATGCCGCCGTGGTTCTCGCCGTCCGGGATCTGATCGGCGTCCGCGACCAGCGCGACCCGCTCGAGGAAGCCCGCCAGCGTGCCGTCTGGCGTCGCCCCGTCGTACTCGCGGGCGACCGAGACCATTTCCTGCAGGTTCTCCACCCGGGTCACATCCTGCAGATCCTCGGAGGTCTCGAGGGACGCCTGATAACCGGTGCGGTCGAGCACCGCCTCGACCAGCTCGGCCACCGGGCCGCCGGTCGCGGCCTGCTCGCGCAGATCGTCGACCAGCGCGTTGAACCCGGCGATGGCCGACGCCGACCTGGCCGCCAGCGCCGGCACCTCCGACGGCGTCTTCAGCGCCTGCGCGAACGTCATCCGCTCGCGGGCCGCGTAGCCGGCCACGTACTCCTCCGCCCGGTCGCCGATGCCGCGCTTGGGCACGTTCAGCACCCGCCGCAGCGACACCTCATCGGCCGGGTTGTTGATCAGCCGCAGGTAGGCGAGGAGGTCGCGGACCTCGCGCCGCTCGTAGAAGCGGACGCCGCCGATCACCTTGTACGGCAGCCCGACCCGGATAAAGATTTCCTCGAACACCCGGGACTGGGCGTTCGTCCGGTAGAAGACCGCCACCTGGCCCGGCGTCGCCAGCCCCTCGTCGCTCAGCCGGTCGACCTCCTCGGCCACGAACGCGGCCTCGTCGTGCTCGTTGTTGGCGACGTAGCCGGTGATCGGCGGGCCGTCGCCGGCCTCGGACCAGAGGTTCTTCGGCTTGCGGCCCGAGTTCCTCGACACCACCGCGTTCGCGGCGGCGAGGATGTTCTGGGTGGAGCGGTAGTTCTGCTCGAGCAGGATCACCGTCGCGTTCGGGTAGTCCTGCTCGAACTCGGTGATGTTCCTGATCGTGGCGCCGCGGAACGCGTAGATCGACTGGTCCGCGTCGCCGACGACGCACAACTCGGAGGGGCCGTCCCCGGGGTCGGGCTCAGTCGGCCCGCCCGAGTCGGCCGGGACCGTTCGAGAGCCGAAAAGAGAGCCGCCGCCGGATACCAGCTCGCGGACCAGAACGTACTGCGCGTGGTTGGTGTCCTGGTACTCGTCGACGAGCACGTGACGGAACCGGCGGCGGTACGCCGCCGCGACGTCGGGGAACGCCTGGAACAAGTTGACGGTGACCATGATCAGGTCGTCGAAGTCCATCGCGCCCGCCGCCACCAGCCGCCGCTGGTACTCCGTGTACGCCTCGGCCAGCGCCTTCTCGCGGGAGGTGCGGGCCCGGGACGCGTACGACTCGTAGTCCTCGAGCTCGTTCTTCAGGTTCGAGACCTGCGCCGCCATCGACTTCGGGGGAAACTGGCGGGCGTCGAGCTCGAGCTCGCGGCAGACGAGCGCCATCAGCCGCTGCGAGTCGGCCGAGTCGTAGATCGAGAAGTTCGACGGGTAGCCGAACCTGGCCGCCTCGCGCCGCAGGATGCGGACGCAGGCCGAGTGGAACGTCATCACCCACATCGCCCGCGCGCGGCGGTCGCCCACCAGCTGCGCGACGCGGTTGGCCATCTCGCCCGCCGCCTTGTTGGTGAACGTGATGGCGAGAATCTCGCCCGGCGACACGTCCCGCTCCGCGAGCAGGTACGCGATCCGGTGGGTGAGCACGCGCGTCTTCCCCGAGCCGGCCCCGGCGACGATCAGCAGGGGTCCGCCGGCGTGGATGACGGCGGCGCGCTGCTGCGGATTGAGGCCGTCGAGGAGGGTCGTGGTCACGGCTTCAAGACTAGGCCGTGGCTCCGTCAATCGAGCCGTCACCAGTCAGCCTGGAGACACCGAATATCACCGTTACCTGCAGTTTTTCACCACAAATTGTACCGATTTGGCCACTATCGCGGGCCCATGCGCGGTATCGTGACCACGCCCTTACCCGTAACCGCAGGGGGTAATCCCATGGGATCGCGCGGCCGATCCATAAGGCTCAGGATTTACTTCCTGGTAGCCATCCCGCTGATCACGATGCTCGGCCTGTTCGGGTACGTCGCCTACACGTCCACCACGACTTACCTGAACCTGGACCGGGCGCCGGACCTGATCAACGCTACCGCCGAGCCGCTGACGAACTTCGTCAACCTGCTGCAGGCCGAGCGCCGCGACGCGGTCGTCTACGCGGCCAGCCCGACCAGCGCCAACCTCGCCGCCTACCGCAGCGCGATCGCGACCACCGAGGCCGGCGAGGTCCAGGTCACGGCGGCCCTGCACTCAGCCGGCACCACCAGCAGCGCGTCCAGCGCGGAGACGAACGGCATCGCCTCGATGACCGCCGCCCTGAACAGCCTGCCCCAGCTCCGCGACGGGACGCTGGCCAGGAAGCTGCCCGCGCTGACCGCGTTCGTGGACTACACCAACGTCATCGCCGGGCAGGGCGCGGTGCTGCAGGCCGAGGCCAGCAGCATCTCCGACGCGGACGGGGTCGAGCAGGGCCTCGGCCTTATCTCCGCCGTCAACACCCAGGAAGACATGTCCGAGCAGGACGCGATCCTGGCCGGCGCGCTGGTGAGCGGCACGCTGACGAGCGACGAGCGGGTGGCCTTCGGCCAGGCGGCCGGACGGCAGCAGGACGACACGCTGCTCTACCAGCAGCTGTTCACCCCGGCTGAGCTCAAGACCTACAACGACACCCTGAACGCGCTGGCCCCGTCGGCGGTGCAGAGCAGCGCCACCGCGATCCAGCAGGCGGTCATGTCCGGCGCCCCGCTGAGCGAGATCACGGCGACCGGCCTGACCGCCGCCAGCTGGCAGGGCGCGACGACCACGTGGCTGCACGCCGCGAGCGTGGCGGGCGACGAGACCGCGACGACCGTGCTCGCCGCCAACACCGCCCCGGCCGTCGACGCCAAGCGGCGGCTGTGGGCGGTGTCCCTCGTCGGCGCGGCCGGCTTCCTGCTCACGCTGCTGGTCACGATCCTGCTCGGGCGGTCCATCAACCGCCGGCTGACCGTGCTCCGCACCTCCGCCCTGACGCTCGCGCGCGAGCAGCTCCCGGCCGTGGTCGCCCGGCTCCGCCGCGGCGAGTCGGTCGACGTCGCCGCCGAGGCGCCGCCGGTGCACGAGGGCAACGACGAGATCGGCCAGGTCGGCCAGGCGATCGACGCCGTCCGGCAGACCGCCATCAGGTCCGCGATCGACGAGGCCCGGGTCCGGCAGGGCGTCAACGACATGTTCCGCAACCTCGCCCGGCGGAACCAGTCGCTGCTGCAGCGCCAGCTCAGCGTGCTCGACGACATGGAGCGCCGGGCGACCGACCCGGACGTGCTCGAGGACCTGTTCAAGATGGACCACCTCACCACCCGCATGCGGCGGCACGCGGAAGGCCTGATCATCCTCTCCGGCGCTCCTCCCGGCCGGTCCTGGTCGGCGCCGGTGAAGCTCATCGACGTCATGCGCGGCGCGGTGGCCGAGGTCGAGGACTACGCCCGGGTCACCGCGAGCACGCAGTCGAAGGCGGCGCTGTCCGGCTCGGCCGTCACCGACGTGATCCACCTGCTGGCCGAGCTGATCGAGAACGCCACCACCCTGTCCCCGCCGTTCACGCAGGTCCGGGTCGGCGGCGAGAGCGTCGCCAACGGGTTCGCGATCGAGATCGAGGACCGCGGGCTTGGCCTGTCGCCGCAGCGGCTGGCCGAGCTCAACGACCGGCTGGCGAACCCGCCCGACATCAACCCGGCCAACACCGAGCAGCTCGGGCTGTTCGTCGTCGGGCAGCTGGGCAGGCGGCACGGGATCAACGTGACGCTGCGGCCGTCGCCCTACGGCGGCACCACCGCGGTGGCGCTCATCCCGCGGGTGCTCGTCGTCGACGAAGGCCCGGCCGCGCTGTCGGCCGGCGCCCTCGGCGCCCCCGGCGCCCAGGCCCCCGGCCTCGGCTCCGCGTACATCGAGCCGGCCGGCCTCGGCGCGGGCGGCGCCTGGGCCGGGACCGGGTCGAGGGCGGGCGCCTTCGCGGCCGGCCCGGCCGGGGCATCGGCGCAGCACGCGACCGGCGCGGTCAGCCTGCCGCCCACCCCCGCCATGGGCAACGACTGGCGCCGGACCAACGGCACCGGGGGGTCGAGGCCGGCCTCGGACGGCGCGTTCGCCCCTGCGGTCTCCGCTGACGCGCCGACCTCGGGCATCCGCATCTCCGGGGTCCTGCGGCAGCCCGGCGGCGCCGCTCCCGGCACCTTCGCGCCGGGCTCTTCGCCTGCCCCGTTCGCTCCGGGGAACGGGTCCGAGGCGGGCGGCCGGAGGGGACGGCACGGATCAGACGACGTTCCGGTGGTGACCGGGGTGCCGGTCGGCAGGCCGACCCAGCCGCCCGGGCCGGCGTTCGATGTCTTCACCCCGATGCACCGGCCGGAACAGGACGCCCCGGCCCCGGCCGAGTCCGGGTACCAGCAGACGTACCCCGACTTCGGCGGCGCCGCCCCCGATCGCGGCTACGACAGCCCCTACGGCGGCGGCTCCAACGGCCGCGGCTCGAACGGCGTCGGCGCCAACGGCGGCTCGAACGGCGTCGGTAACGTCTTCGATGACTCCTACCAGGGCGACGGCCTCGGCGCCAGCGCCGGGAACAACGGCGCGGCCGAGGGCGGTTATTCAGGCGGGGACGCCGACGGGGGCAGTGACCTCACCGGGCTGCCTCGCCGGGTCCGCCAGGCCAGCCTCGCGCCCGAGCTGCGCGCGTCCGGCGGGGCGCCCTCGGGCGGCCCGGCCGGCGTCGCCCCGGCCAGCGCCGCGTCCCTGTCAGACATGCGCAACACTCTGTCCGCCATGCAGCGCGGCTGGCAGCAAGGCCGGTCACAGACGCAACCGGAGACGGAGGACGGCAGAGCCGATGGAGAGTAGCCAGCGGTACCCGGCCAGCCAGCTTGACTGGGTCCTTGACGACCTCGTACGACGCGTGCCGCACATCACCCGGGCGGTTTTCCTCTCCCAGGACGGCCTCGCCCTCGGCGCCTCGCGTGGCCTCGAGCAGGCCGACACCGAGCACCTGGCCGCGCTCGCGGCCGGGTTCAACTCGCTCGCCCGCGGGGCCAGCAGGCACTTCGGCGGCGAAGCGCGCCAGTCAATCATCGAGATGACGTCGGGATTCTTCATCGTGTCGGCGGCCGGCCAGGGCACCTGCCTGGCCGTGCTGACCACGGTCGAGGCCGACATCGGCCAGGTGGCGTACGAGATGGCGATTCTCGTGCAGCGCACCGGCGACCACCTGCAGGTCAACATGCGGACTCGGTCCGCGTTATCTGACAACGCTAGGGACAGGCGTCCATGCCGGCGAACGACGAACGATGGCTCGATGCCGCGGCTGGCCCCGTGGTCCGGCCGTATGCCGTGACCCAGGGCCGCACCCGCCACTCCGGCGAGGCCTTCGACCTGGTGGCGACCGTCACCGCGACCACCGCCAGGATCGCCATCCCGGGCGGGCTCGGGCCGGAGCACATGTCGGTCCTTCAGCTCTCCCGGGTGCCGTCGACGGTGGTGGACATCGCCTCGGACGTCGACCTGCCGCTGGGCGTGGTCCGCATTCTGCTCGGGGACCTGCGCGAGCTCGGCCTTGTCATAATTCAGGCACCTGTTCCGGTGAGGGCGCAACAGGTGGACAAAGAGACGCTTAGGGAGGTCCTGCATGGCCTACGGGGGCTTTGAGGCTGGCGGCGTGGCACCACGCCGGCACCGCGCGATCAAGATCCTGCTCGCGGGCGGGTTCGGGGTCGGCAAGACGACGCTGGTCGGGGCGGTCAGCGAGATCAGGCCGCTGCGAACCGAGGAGCCGCTGACCGAGAGCAGCGCGCACGTGGACAGCACGGTCGGCGTGGAGCGGAAGACCACCACCACCGTCGCGATGGACTTCGGCCGCATCACGCTCAGGGAAGACCTGGTGCTCTACTTGTTCGGCACGCCCGGCCAGGAGCGGTTCTGGTTCATGTGGGACGAGCTCTCGCTCGGCGCGCTCGGCGCCGTCGTGCTGGCCGACACCCGCCGGCTGGCGGACTGCTTCCCCGCGATCGACTACTTCGAGCGGCGCGAGATCCCGTTCATCGTCGCGCTCAACGTTTTCGATGGCGGTCGCCGTTACTCGCTCCAGGATGTCCGGGTCGCGCTCGACCTGGACCCCAGGCTGCCCATCGTCATGTGCGACGCGCGCTCGCGCGAATCGGCCAAGGAAGTGCTGATCGCCCTGATCGAGCACGTACTCTCGGTGGCGGACGAGCCCGTTTCCAGATAAATAAAGATCAAGATAAATAAAGATCGAAATAAAATTATCCCGAACGGTCCCGTTTCTTCGCGCTTTCCCCCAGCCATCCCCACCGGGGGGAAGGCGAGCCCCGCTTGCTAGCACCGCCGTACGGCTGCTAACAGCGCTGCTAACAGCGCAGTACGGCCCAGACGGCCTTGCCGCTGCCCTCGATCGGCGACCAGCCCCAGACGTAGCTGAGCGCCCCGACGATCTGCAGGCCGCGGCCGCTCTCGCCGCTATCGCTCGGCGCCTTCGGCTGCGGGATGTCGTCGCTCGGGTCGGTGACCGCCAGCATCACCTCGCCCACCCGGCGGAGCAGGCACAGCCGCAGCGCCGAGGGCGAGGCCCCGGCCCGCCTGATCTGCGGGGCCGCCCTGAGCCCGTGCCTGACCGCGTTCCCGACCAGCTCGGCGATGATGAGCTCGGCGTCGTCGGACAGGTACGACAGCCCCCAGCAGGCGAGCAGCTCGCGCACGAACTGGCGCGCGTTCCTGCACTCTTCGGGGACGGGGTTCAGCGGCCGGCTGGTCACGGCCGGCGTCTCCCACCAGGCCGAGGGAACCGGCAGCAACTGGGGAGGGGACACCGGCAGAGCCGTGATGGGGACGACAACCTCGTCGTCATCATCCGGTTCCCACGCAGCAACCCTCAGGTGAGCCAACGCAACCGCTTTCCGCATCGTCTTCGGGGTTAGTACCGTGCCTGTCGCAGTATGGGGAGGTATGCCTCAGTTCTATAGTGCCGGACACGCCGTGCAGATGCAACACCAGATGCACGTTCATCCTCGCGTGCGCAGGTGCACGTTCACCTCGTGCAAACCTAAATGCACGTTCATTCGGGGCCTGAACGTGGCATACTCAGTCATGAGTGTCAGGCCGGACACACCTTCCGGCGTCCGGCCGACTCGAAGTTCGCGAGCAGCAGACCTTCGATGCAGTCACTGGAGGGAACATGAACCACACCTACAACGGCATGCCCGCCGCCGAGCTCCCCGACGTCACCTGGGAGAAGAGCAAGCACAGCAACCCCAACGGTGCCTGCGTGGAGGTCGCCCGTCTCCCCGAGGGCGCCATCGCCGTCAGGAATTCACGCTTCCCGTCCGGCCCGGCGCTGGTCTACACCCGAGCTGAGATCGAGGCATTCCTGGCCGGGGCCAAGGACGGCGAGTTCGATCACGTGCTGTTTTAAGCGCAACTGGCACTGCCGGTAACGAGAGCCGGGAAAAGTGGGCGGCGGCGGGAAACATAGACACTTCATATTTCTATGCAATTGTCATCGATCACTCTTCCGCCGGGCCATGATCGCATGGGAGACTACTGAACCATGCCCATGTCCTGATTGAGCAAACGAGGAGTGGAGTAGCGATGCTCTCGCCTGAGGACTCCGCACCGGAGGTCCCGCAGTCACTGTTCGGCCCGCACTCGGCTGGCCCGACAGTGCAGCGCCTCGTGCTCGGTGGGCACCTGCGCCGGCTACGCGAAGAAGCCGAGATCACGACGGAGCGGGCCGCGGTCGCCATCCGCGGCTCGCACTCCAAGATCAGCCGGATGGAGCACGGCCGGGTCGGCTTCAAGGAGCGCGACATCGCCGACCTGCTGACCCTGTACGGGGTCGGCGAGGGCAACGAGCGCGATGCGCTGCTGAAGCTGGCCAGCGGCTCCAACCTGCCTGGCTGGTGGCAGTGCTACTCAGACATCCTGCCGCACTGGGTTGAGCCGTACTTCGGGCTCGAGGCGGCGGCGTCGTTCATCCGGGAGTACGAGCTGCAGTTCGTTCCCGGCCTGCTGCAGACCGAGGCGTACGCCCGCGCGGTCATCCGGCTTGGCACCTCGGTCACCGAGGAAGAGGTCATCCGCCGCGCCCAGGCCAGGGTCTCCCGCCAGGAGATCCTGCGCAGGCAGACGCCGCCGAAGATCTGGGCCGTGCTTGACGAGGGCGCCCTGCACCGCGTGGTCGGCAGCCCCGAGACCATGAAGGGCCAGCTGCGGCACCTGCTCGACATGTGCGATCACCCGGCCGTGACGGTGCAGATCCTGCCCTTCACGGCCGGAGCGCACCGGGCCATGGGCGGCGCGTTCACGATCCTCAGGTACACCGAGCCCGACCTGCGCGACGTCGTGTTCATCGAGCAGCTCACCAGCGCTCTGTACCTCGACAAGCAGACCGAGGTCGACAGCTACCTCGAGGTGATCGAGGAGGTCTGCCTGCAGTCCGAGCCGTCGGCCAGGACTCCGGCCATCCTCAAGTCCGTGCTGGCCGGACTTGAGGGGTTACGGCCCTTACCCGCCAATTCGGGAAAAGCAGAGCCCCGCGCCGGATTGGCTATCCGATGCGGGGCTTTTTGCATTGTCCGTGCAATTACACGTCTGGCACCAGGGTCGGCGTGCCCCTGGTCAGGGTCTCCTTCTTGAAGTAGGCGGGGCTGACGAACCGCATGATGATCCCGAAGACGAGGCCGGCCAGCGCGGACAGGAACGCGATCACGAAGACGCCGCCGATGTACCAGTGCGGCCAGATCGGCATCAGCCAGGACGTGTAGCTGTTATCGCTCGCCACGTCCCAGTCGGCCCAGACGGACCAACCGCCCGCCGCGTACATCATCAGGCCGCCGAGGGTGGGCAGGATGCCCTGCATCCACAGGTTCCGCTGGCTGGACAGCAGCGTCTTGCGGTAGTACCAGGCGCAGGCGAAGCCGGTGAGGCCGTAGTAGAAGGCGATGTAGAGGCCGATCGCGGTCACCGCGTCGCTGATGACGAAGCCGCCCGAGGCGAAGTTGAACCAGAGGTAGAGCAGGGCCGACAGGACGCCCATGACGATGGTGGACACGGTCGGCGTGAGGTAGCGCGGGTGCATCTTGGCGAACACCTTCGGGATCGCCCGGTAGGTCGCCATCGACAGCGTGGTGCGCGCCGTCGGCAGGATCGTCGTCTGGGTCGACGCCGCCGCCGAGCTGAGCACCATCAGGATCAGCAGCCGGGCGAGGAGCAGCCCGATGCCGTGCGTGCCGAACACCTCGCCGCCGAGGGACGAGAGCACGTCGAAGTTGGCGGTGTTGCCGAGGCCGATTCCGCTGGTGCCGACGCCCGCGAACGCCTGCGCGCCGATGATCACCAGCACGTAGGTGACGAGCAGGATGACGGTCGAGAGGATGGCCGCCCGCCCCGGCGTCTTTTCCGGGTCCTTGGTCTCCTCGTTGACCGAGACCGCGGTGTCCCAGCCCCAGTCGATGAAGAGCATGAGGATGATGCCGCTGACGAAGGCGGTGAAGCTCGAGATGTGGAACGGGTTGAACCAGGACCCGGACACGCGGATCGAGGTCGCCGGGTGGTTCCCGGAGTAGACCTTCACCAGCGCCGTCACCGCGAGCGCGGCCAGCATGACCAGCTCGACGGCGAGCAGCACCCGCTGCAGCGCGGCCGAGACCTCGATGCCGCGGTAGCAGATGTAGGTCATCAGGGCGAGCCAGATCAGGCCCGCCAGCAGAACCCAGGGGCTGGTGGCATCGTCGCCGATGCTGGTAGAGCCGAACAGGAGGAACACGTACTGCCCGGCGACCTGGGCCAGGCTGGCCATGCAGAGCACGTCGGCGGCGACGATCGCCCAGCCGCCCGCCCAGCCGGTCTTCGGCCCGAACGCTCGCGCCCCCCAGGTGAAGGTGGTGCCGCAGTCGGGGTCGGCCTTGTTGAGCTCGCTGTACCCGATCGAGGTGAGGAAGATCGGAACGAATGCGAGCAGCGCGACGATCGGCGCGTGCAGCCCGACGAAGCCGACGACGAGCCCGAGCGTCACCGCCAGGCTGTAGGCCGGTGCGGTCGATGCAACGCCCATGGTGGTGGCGGCGATCAGCCCGAGTGCGCCCGGCTTGAGCCCCTTTTCGACCTGCTCCTCTGTGAACCCCGGTGGTGCTTCGGCAGTGGCCACGGGTCCTCCTCTCACCGCTCTGGGTCCGTGCAACGATTTCAGCACAGAAACGTACTAAAAGTTAACCATTCCGTCATTGCAAGGAGGTTAAACCTCCGGAACCAGAAGGTCAAGGCATGATTCGGGGCGTCTCCGACCCGCTAGCGCTAATCACCTTATGCTTCCGTCTGGTCACTCTCCGATGATAAGTCTTGAATCCGGACTATTTCGATCGTATAAATCTGCTATAGAAATATCCGAGGCCCTCACTAGACTCTGTTAACTGGATATATATTGAGCCACGCTTGTGCCATTTATAGGCATCTGTTCCTTGGCCATCAATGTGCCCAGGCCGGGAGGTTCGCCTCCCCCTCGGCGTCGTCGACGCCGCAACGGTCCGGAGCCGGCGTGAGCATAGACTCCTAGGTCTAGAGGCAGAACCGGCGAGAAAGTAGCGACGCATGGCCATTGAGCTCGATAACTCGTTCACCGTTCCAGTGCCGCCCGAGCAGGCCTGGGATGTACTGCTCGACGTTGAGCGGATCGCCCCGTGCATGCCCGGCGCCAGCGTCACCTCGGTCGAGGGGGACGAGATCGAGGGCCAGGTCAAGGTCAAGCTCGGCCCGCTCTCGCTGACCTACAAGGGCACCGCCAAGTTCACCGACAAGGACCAGGCCGCGCACATCATCTCGATCGAGGCGAGCGGCAAGGAGACCCGCGGCTCGGGCACCGCGTCGGCTAGCGTGCAGGCGAGCCTGACGCCAGGCGGCGGCGCGGGCCAGACGCTGGTCTCCATTCACACCTCGCTGAACGTGACCGGCAAGCCCGCCCAGTTCGGCCGCTCCCTGCTGCCCGAGGTGAGCGGCAAGCTCATCCAGCAGTTCGCCACCAACCTCGAGGCGATGATCAACGCCGACACCGCCGCCGGCGCGACCGAGGCCGTCGAGACCGGGACCGGCGACGCCGGGGCCAGCCAGGGCGACGCCGGGGCGGGCAGCGGCCAGGCGCCGACCGACTCGGCGGTGACCGCCACCGCGCCGGTCAGCCCGGCCGCGCCGGCCGTCAAGCAGGAAGAGTCCCTGAACGCGTTCAAGTTCGTGGTCGTGCCGATCCTGAAGCGCGTCCTCCCGGTCGCGGCCGTCGGCGCGGCCATCGCCGTCATCTTCCGCCGCCTGCGCAGCAGGAAATCCTAGGGAACCAGGATCTCGGTCACCGGCAGGGACGAGTCGGCCGGACAGGCGAGGGTGGACGGAGCGCGGCCGGCCGCGACGACGGCCGCGCCCAACGCGGCCACCATCGCGCCGTTATCGGCGCACAGGCCCGGTCGCGGCGCGCGAAACTGGATGCCGGCTGACGCGCAGCGCTCGGCCGCGAGCGCGCGCAGCCGGGAGTTGGCGGCCAGGCCGCCGCCGATCACCAGGTCGGTGACCCCGTACTCGCGGCAGGCGGCGACCGCCGTGCGGGTCAGCACGTCGGCCACGGCCTCTTGGAACGAGGCGGCCACATCGGCCACCGGAACCGGTTCGCCCGCGTCGCGGCGGGCCTCGACCCAGCGGGCGACCGCGGTCTTCAGCCCCGCGAAGGAGAAGTCGTAGCTGCCGTCGGGCAGCTGCGCGCGTGGGAGCGCGATCGCCGCCGGGTCGCCCGAGGCGGCCGCGCGGTCGATCGGCCGGCCGCCGGGGAAGGGCAGGCCCAGTACCCGCGCCACCTTGTGGAAGACCTCGCCCGCGGCGTCGTCGATCGTCGTCCCGAGCGACCGCGCCTGGCCGGCGATGTCGGGCACCAGCAGCAGCGACGAGTGGCTGCCGGAGACCAGCAGGGCCAGGCAGGGCGCGGGCAGCGGCCCGTGCTCGAGCTGGTCGGCGGCCACGTGGGCCGCCAGGTGGTTGACGCCGTAGAGCGGCTTCCCGAGGGCGTAGGCGTAGGCCTTGGCCGCCGCCACGCCCACCATGAGCGCGCCCGCCAGGCCGGGCCCCGCGGTCACGGCCACCGCGTCGATGTCGCCCGGCCGCACCCCGGCCTTGGCGAACGCGCCCTCGATGACCGGAACCATGGCCTCCAGGTGCGCCCGGCTGGCCACCTCGGGCAGCACCCCGCCGAACCGGGCGGCTCGGTCCATCGACGACGCCACCTCGTCCGCCAGCAGCTCCCGGCCCCGCACGATCCCCGCGCCGGTCTCGTCGCCGGACGTCTCGATGCCGAGCACCAGCGGGCCGTCGGCCAGCCCGGTCACCGCAGCAGATCCTTCCGCATCACGATCGCGTCCACCCCTGACGGCTTGTAGTAGCCACGGCGCACCCCGATCTCCGCGAACCCGCGCCGCAGGTAGAGCCCGTGCGCGCGCGGATTGTCGGCCCGCACCTCGAGGAAGATCTCGGCGCAGTCGCGCTCCCTGGCCGCCCGTATGAGCTCGTCAAGCAGCGCCGAGCCGATCCCCCGGCCCCAGCTGGATTCGCGGACCGCGATCGTCAGCACGTCGGCCTGGAGGCCGCCGGGGACGAACAGCAGCCCCGCGTAGCCCGCCAACACCGGGTCGGCGTCAGCGCCGTCGGCCTCCGCGACCAGGTACAGCCTGACCTCCGGCGGCTGGGCCACCTCGTCGGCGAACATCTGCGCCGTCCACGGGTCCTCCGGGAACAGCTCGTGCTCGAGGGCGATCACATCCGCCAGGTCGGCCGCGGTCATCGGCCGCAGCCGTCCGGCCTTCCCGGCGTCGGCCGGGCGGGCCGTCATGGCGTCACCCGCTTCGGCTCGTCCGGCTCGCGGGCGTCCGGCTCGCGAGCGTCCGGCCGCCGCCGGTACAGCGGCTCAGGCGGCAGCAGGACCGGCCAGCGGCCGGCCGAGGCCGCCGCGGCATCGGCCACCGTCTCGCCGCGGCCGAGCGCCGCGGCCGCCAGGCGGCACAGGGTGGCGGCGGCGGGATAGGCGGGGCCGGTGCTGTGGGGGAAGAGCTCGGGGTAGAGCATCGCCCCCTCTCCGGCCACTGGCAGCTCTCGTTCGGGGATGAGCTCGGGCTCGCTCACGTCGGGTCCCGAGCTCCGCCCGGTCTCGTCGTAGCGCGCGAAGTAGAGTTCACGCCGCCTGGCGTCGGTGGCGACGAGGAAGGAGGTCTCGCCCTCGACGTCGGCCGCGATCACGTCGAGGGTGCAGACGCCGTAGACCGGGATGCCGAGCGCCGCCCCGAGCGCCTTCGCGGTCACCACGCCGACCCGCAGGCCGGTCTGCGGGCCGGGGCCGACCCCGACGGCGATGCCGGTCAGGTCGCGCTGCGAGACGCCCGCGTCGGCGATGATCTTGGCGATCGACGGCGCGAGCAGCTCGGCGTGGCGGTGCG
>Ga0302326_10008702_pt1 | contig 22333 bp, 20 predicted proteins | sample Palsa_T0_3_FD_202264 | JGI IMG/M metagenome (GOLD analysis project Ga0302326, IMG submission 202264) | Peat permafrost microbial communities from Stordalen Mire near Abisko, Sweden - Palsa_T0_3 | ecosystem: Environmental > Terrestrial > Soil > Palsa > Peat permafrost | place: Sweden: Abisko... | reverse complement strand
TCGGCCGGATGCATCCTGCTCGTGTCGACAGCCAGCCCCACGTCGGCTCAGCTGGCGACCAAGGCCTCCCACTCCCGGCATCTCACCCAATGCAGCCCATCGGATCTCACGGCGACGGCCGTGCTCACGCCGGTCGGAAACGCTTCTTCTGCCTTGGCCGGCGCGATCGCTTTCGCCAACCATTCGAGCAGCGCGTGCACGCTGCGGGGCGTTCCGAACGTCACCGTCGTGAACCCGGGCGGCCAGGCGATCGGCGTTTCCCAAGCGCCGGACTTCGTTCGGCACACCCCACGGGTGACCGTGCCGGCGAGTCCGTCCAGTGCCCGCTTGCCGGACGCGGGAACAAGCATCACCTGGTCCGTCTGGACGTGCGCCAAGAGCTCCTTCGCGCTGGTGGTGAAGTTCGCCGGTTGGAGCGGATCGATCACGGTCCCCTATGGATCCACCGCGAGCTATGCCGGGACGCCGTGCGCCGGCGGGCAGGCTTCGCTCTACGTCGGCCCCGTCGTCAGGATTGCGGCCCCGTCGTAAGCGCCATGGGGGCCGATCGCCTCACGCCTGCCGACGCCTGGGCCGAGGTTCCCCTCGGGTCCCGGCGTGCCGCGATCATCAGGTGCCGGGCAGCGGCTTCCACCCCTGGACCACGACCCAGCAAACTCCCGCCGCCGGAGCCGGAGGCGGGCCACGCTTGCATTGGCTCGAAGGCGGCTTGTTGTTATGCAACTTCACCACGCGGTATTCGGTGGGCCCGTAGAACTTGTGCGGCCCATAGCTGAGCACCGGCGAGTAGCCGCCGGGAAAATTCGACACCCGCGCCATCGCCTCAACGAATGTCCGACGATTGAGATCCTTTCCGGCCATGGTCGCCGCCTTGGCGAAGAGCTTGATCTCTTGACACCAGGACTGGATCGGCCCCTGCTCTTCGATGAAGTCGTTGATATTGCCCTTCGGCTTCTTCGGGTAGGCCTTGTGCCAGGTATTCCAACAGGCGCGCACTCCCTGGTCGTACCCCCCTTGTGATTCGGGGACGGGGGAATCGATTCCTCCGAGCGTCTCCGTCGTGACACCCTCCTGGCCGTCGAGCGCCCGTTCGTAGGGGATGGGGATGAGCCCCAACCCGACCTCGATTTCGAACTGATAGTCACTGAGAACGAGCGTCGGGAAGTAGCGCTGCGCCGTCTCGGCGCCGATGTAGGGCGTGAACGCGTTGTCGGGCAGGAGGGGAATGACCGAATTGACGCCCTGCGCCTTGAATCGTTCCACGGCCAGGGTGGCATCGGAGTCAGTACTGGCTGTTTCACCCAGATCGGCGGCGACCGTTTCGACCAGGGGCGTCACGCCGATCTTCTTCAGGTCGGGCAAGAGGTACTGGTTCAACGCGGCTTGATCGCTCGCTTGGTCAGAGACCACGACGCCAACCTTGCGACCGTGGCCGAGACGGCCCGAGCTGAGCCCCCAACGGACGGTCGCCGCCAGGACCGGCGCGTCGTCGGCCCCTGTCCACCACAGGTAGGGCGAACCGAGATCCGTCCAATTCGTGGTCGTCGTCCACTGGGCCAGCATCGGCGTGTGACCTTCCTGGGTGATGCAGAGCTCGTTGTCCCCGGACCATGTCCCCAGTCCGTCGAGAACGGCAAATACCGGCGGACTTCCTTGCGTCCACTGCTTGCACAGCGACCGTTGCTCCGCCGCGTTGGTCGGATCGAAGGTTTCGATCATCGGGTTGAGCTTTCTCCCGTTTATACCCCCCGCAGCGTTGATCTGGTTCACGAAGAGGTGGATCGCTTTGACCTGCTCTCCATACTCGGCGTCGGATTCGATCTCGAACTGCCCCTCGATGCTGCTGAACGAGATCAGCGGGAACACCACATTGATGCTGCTGGCCGAGACGCCGCGTGCACTCGTGCTGGCCGCAGTGACGGGAGTCGGGCTCGGGCTCGCTCCCGACGGGGCAATGACGCCGACCACTATGGCGCTCCCGAGCACGGCCATCGCTCCGCCCACGCGCAGGAGCCTTGTCTTGCCCCCCGTTACCCTTCGGTGTCGCATTTCCATCCCCCCTTGGTCCCCGGCTCCCACCCTGCTAAGACTTGTACCACTCTCGATCCCACGCGATAGGCGGAACAAGGTCGACGTGACCGGACACTCCGATTGTCAGACTATGACCTGGGGCTGATCATTGCCGAGTTCCCATGACCGCCAGCGACCTCCGAAGCCCAGGAGTGCACATGCCATTCACCGATGTCAGGGATGTCTGTCTGTTCTTCACCGACGAGGGCGAAGGCGAACCTGTTCTCTTTGTACACGGCTTCTCGTGTGATTCCCATGATTGGAGCTGGCAGCTCCCCTACTTCATGGCCGCGGGTTACCGGGTGATCGCCGCCGACCTGCGCGGGCATGGGCGATCCAGCGTGCCGGCCAACGGATTCACCCCGAAGGACTTCGCGGACGACCTGGCGATCCTGCTCGAACGGCTGGACCCGGGACCCGTCATCGCCATCGGACACTCGCTGGGTGGCGCCATCGTCAGCACCCTCGCGGTCGAGCACCCCGAAATGGTCCGGGCCATCGTGAGCGTCGATCCCGGCTACCTCCTCCCCGAGGCCTTCCGCCCCATGACCGACACGGCCATTGAGGCGTTGCGCGCGGGGGATCCAGTGGCGACGGCACAGGCATTTCTGGGTGCCGCATATGCTCCGGCCTCCGCCCCCCATCTGCGCAGCTGGCACATGCGCCGTATAGCAGGAGTACCGCATCACGTCCTCCACGGTGCGCTGGCCGGCCTGTTCGACGGTCCGGATGCACTCGGATTCGACACGGTCTCGGGACCCTACCTTCGTCGACGAACGTGCCCGGTGCTTGCCTTCTACGTCGATCCCAACCGGGCCGCGGTGGAGGCCGGCCTGATGGTCGACCCTCGGTCCAAGGTCGTGACGTTCGAGGGCTCAGGGCACTGGCTCCACCAGGAACGCCCAGACGAGACAAACCACCTCATCACCGATTGGCTCGCCTCGCTCGATGGAAGTGCGGCGGAGCCGACCTGAACGTCTCTGCCTGCATCTGGGCAGATTTGGGCAAGCGTTGAGATCGAGTAGTCGCTGGTGAGATGTGCCGCAGCCACTCTGGTGGGTGGTGTCATCTACTGCTCCACACAAGGGACTCGGCCGTGCGGTTCGGTGATCCGCCGCCCTGCGACCGTTGCCGTGAACCCTCGATCGTCCAGATCGTGATCGTGGCGTTCGAGGGTTCGTCGCCGCCGGATCAATTCCTTTGCCGCACGCACGCGTCCGCCGTCTACGTCGAAGCACGCAACGGGGCAGACCCCGATACGTAAATCCCGGGCGGCTCGGGGACCAACTTGCCCTTTGCAAGCCGGTCTGACCCCGTTAGGTTGCATCTGGTGCAGCCGAAGAACCTCGTCGTCGTGCTTTTGGACAGCCTGAATCGCCACATGCTCGAGGCATACGGCGGCGAGGAGTTCGCCACACCCAACATCGCAGCTTTTGCCGAGGACTCCCTCCGCTTCACCCGCCACCACGTGGGCTCACTCCCCTGCATGCCGGCCCGTCACGACATTTTGGTGGGCGCGCTCGACTTCCCTTGGCGCCCATGGGGCTCCATTGAGGTATGGGAGGACAACATCGCCCGGGCGCTACGCGAGCAGGGCGTGACCACCATGCTGGCGTCGGATCACCCCCATCTCTTCGAGACCGGCGGGGAGAACTATCACACCGACTTCACGGCATGGCAGTACGAGCGCGGCCACGAAAGCGACCCGTGGCGTACAACCCCGGACCCGACATGGATCGGGACTCCCGCGCTGCCGGTCGAACGGGCCCCGTACCACCACGCCTACGACAACTCGCGGACGTACTTCCGTTCCGAGGAGGAATTCCCCGGGCCCAAGACGATGGCCGCCGCCGCAGACTGGATACGCGAGGCAGCACGCTCCCACGAGCGGTTCTTTCTCTTCGTCGACGAGTTTGATCCGCACGAGCCGTTTGACACTCCCCTGCCCTACGCCGGGATGTACGACCGCGATTGGGACGGCCCTCTCGCCATTTGGCCGCCCTATCTGATCGATGCCGTGGCCAGTGGAAAGCTCGACGATCGTAAAGCGCGCCACCTCCGGGCGAACTACGGGTCGAAGCTCACCATGATCGACCATTGGTTCGGGCATCTGATCAAGGCGATCGAGGACCAGGGTCTGACCGATTCGACCGGCGTCATCTTGTGCACCGACCACGGGCACTACCTCGGAGAGCACGACATATTCGGCAAGCCCGCCGCACCCATCTTCAGCGAGCTCGGACGGATACCATTGCTCGTCCGCTGGCCCGGTCAGGGTCACCGCGACGTCGAGGCGTTGACGACCTCGGTCGACATCCACGCCACCATTGCCGACCTCTTCGGGGCCGCCATCGACCACCCCACCCACGGTCGCTCGCTCCTCCCGGTCATTGAGGGAACGGCGGGATCGGTGCGTGAATTCGCCCTCTTCGGCTATTGGGGCCGCCATGTGGGGATCACCGACGGCACGCACCGCTATCTGCGGGGCTGTGGCGACACCAACTTCCCGCTGTCGGTCTGGTCGAATCGATGGTCCACCATGCCTGTAGCGCCGTTCCCACAGGTCCGCATGCCCCGCCCCGACATGCGGGCGACCCTGCGGACCATGCCGGGCACACAGGTCCCCGTGATCCGCCAACCCTTCGAGCCCGGTGACCAGCTCCCCTTTTGGGCCGGCCACCTGCCGCCGTCCGATTCACATCTCTTCGATACCGAGAATGATCCGGCCGAGATGGAGAACCAACTCGGTACGGCGATGGAAGGTTCGATGCTCGAGGCGATGGCCACCGAGCTCCGGGGTATCAGCGCGCCGGTAGAGCTGCTCGAACGAATCGGCGTTGCCTAGGCGTTCGGTGTGATACCGATGGCGCGGCTGACCCGATGCCGGGCCATGGCCCGAAAGACGACATGATGCACCGGGCGGAGGAGCTTCCAGTAGAGAAATCCGGGTATCCCCCTGGAACGGAACGAGCCGACCTGCATCAGATGGTGCTCGTCGCTCCGGTACCCGAGCCAAGCCTCTCCGGGGAACCACCACACGTTCCGCAAGACGAGTTCTCCGGGTTCACGGCGCGCCACCAGCCACCAGTCAACCCGCTCGCCCTGGACGACGGCCGATGGCGACCTGAAATTCCAATCCTCTCCGGTCAGGCGGCCGAGACGGGCGCGAACGCGCCAGGCCGGCGCGAGGCCGTACCAGCCGAAGCCCCCGCCGATCCGGTCGAAGTCCTCGTCGATGTTCGTCGACAGGCCCGGACGGAGATTCTCCACCATGCGGACGGTATAGACCCCGTCTCGGAGCCCGTTTTCCTGCCGGAAGAGATTTCCGTCCAGTGCACAAGCCTGTTCCTCGAGCGCCGCAGAGAGCGATGCGTCGAGACCCATCGGACGAATGCCGAACGCCGCATCGGTGCGTTCTGGGTCCTTGACGATGACTTCGGTCGCCAGGCTCTCGATGAGAGCGTGGCTCACGCGGCGATCCACCGGTGTCACCAGATCCAGCCAGTAAGACGACAGCCTCGGCGTGAGGTATGGCACGTCAACGATACGACGCCGCCGAAGCCCCCGCACGCGTGCATACGCCACGATCATGTCCCGATACGACGTGACGTCGGCCCCTCCGACGTCGTAGATGCCAGGCTCGACATCGAGCGCCCTCATCAGATAGCGAATCATGTCGGTCAACGCGATCGGTTGGATCGCCGTTCGAACCCAGCGGGGACAGACCATGCATGGAAGACGCTCGGTGAGATAACGCAGCATCTCGAAGGAAATGCTGCCGGCGCCGAGCACAACCGCGGCCCGCAGTTCCACGACGGGCACCCGGCCGTTCGCCAGTACGGCCCCTACTTCCTGGCGGCTGGCCAGGTGCTCGGAGTCCGGATCATCTCCCAGACCACCGAGATAGACGATGCGTTGCACCCCGGCGACCACCGCCGCGTCACGGAGACCTTCGGCCAACTGGCGGTCGCGTGCACGGAATGCATCGCCGCTCAGCGAGTGCACGAGGTAATAGACGACCTCGCACCCCTGTAACGATTCAGCCAGCTTCTCCTTGTCGCCGACGTCGATCGAATGGCCTTCAGCGCCGGGGATGTCGGGCAGGTGTCGGGAAATTGCGACGACGTCATATGCCGCGGCAGCGAGCGCCGACGAGATCGCACGTCCGACGAATCCGCTCGCTCCGACCACCGCCACGCGCATGACTCCACCATGCACCAATTCCAATCGAACTTCCGACCAGCTCCTTCTCGAGCACAACGAGTCTTGCCGGCACTACGCGACGGGCGGTGGACTTCCCTCGACGCTCGCCAGCAGCGTCATATCCCATTCACACACGGTGCAGGCATGCCGGAACGCCGAATGGGCGAACGCAAGCCCCATTGCGGGTGGATCGGGGCTCTGACGCACGTCGTCCCAATCGAGGATGTACTCGCCCAGAGAATCCTCCCAGCGGGCCGGGGGCGGCGACAGGGTGGCGGCCGAAAAGCCTTCGGGAGCCGGGTGGGCGTAGGCATAGAACGCAGCCTTGCCGTAGCGGGGATCGCCGGGCCACCAACCGATGGCGACCTCCTGGGCGTCCATCGCGTTGCGCATGATGAAGTCATTCGACGGTGGCGCCGCCGGAAGGCCGGAGAACAGGTTCACCGCCAGGTCGAATGAGCCCCACCACGCGTTGACCGGCGTGGAGCGTCCCCGGTACGGGGCGCGGAACGCGGCGAGGACGAGCGCGGCCTGCGTAGCAGCGGCGAAGTACGCCTCCACCTGGTCCGGGTCATAGCGAGCGTGCTCGTCATCCTCGTCGAGTGGCGCGCTCCACGGGACTTCTTGTGGCTTCGGGTCGATCTCGACCCGGCCCACCAGGGAGCTGATGGCACGCAGGACATCTTTGGTTACCACGCCCACAGGGCGATCAGGGGTGAGCGCGACGCGTCGGATGGCGCCGCGGCTCGACTCGATCACCGCCTCGTGGACCCGGAGGTCGAGCACGACAACGAACGTCCCCGATCCATCCGGTGCCGGCAGGGGTGCGGTCTCCCATCCTCGGGAGGTGAGCCGCAACGCCGCATGCTGGAGCTGGGGCTCAGGTGGGGCGAGTGCCACCGAGAGCTTGCCCAGAACCTGGGTATGGGCGTGCAACGTGTCGCACGTCTCGTTCCAGTCCTGGTACGAGGCACTTGGCCAGACGGAGGACATACCGGCACGTTACCAAGCTCGGTTCTCGCGCCGGGCTCCGTCACCTCGGCCCCGTCACCTCGGCTCAGGTCCGCGATCCGACCACCGACCGCTTGGTCTGCCACGACATGACCGACAACAGCGAGAGACCCGACAGGAGGCAACCCACGGACAGGAACGAACCGACGGAGGCCACCGAACCGGCCGATCCGACGCTTCCTATCGAGAGCACGGAGCCGATGGAACCGATGGACAGCATGGAATTGCGCGATCCGATGGACAGCACGGAGTTCTGAGACCATAGCGACCAGCGAGAATCGTCAGCGGTTGTCTTCATCGGCCCCGTGCTCCTCCTCCGTGGATATGGTCGTGCTCGCTGTCATCGCGGCGCATGTATTCCCGCACGAGGGCGAGGGTCTTGTGCCCCGTCTGCGCGGCAATGCCCCGGTCAGCAAGACCCGACCGCGCCGCAATGAGGATGAGCCCACGCCGTAACGAGCCCACGCCGTAACGAGCGGGATCGAGGCCGGCCATGGCCAAGGCCCGCTTGACGATGGCCGCCGGCGCAGTGTCGGACAGACGACCACCACCGATGTTGCCGTGCCGGTCGACCGCACGAAACGCCGGACCCGAACGCAGGCCCGAAACGGCCACCCACGCGGCCCACGCGCTGGGCGCGTCGGTGGCCGCGGACGAGCCCGGCGGGATGAACGCCTGGCGCACCAGGTTCCCCTCCAGGTCACGGACACTGACAAGCAGGCCGCTGCCTTCGGCCCTGACGTGGCGAACCATGAGTGCGGCGAGTTCGGACCGCCTGAGCCCGGCACCGATCCCCAGGAGGATCATGGCGCGGTCCCTGACGCCCGCCGTCGTGTCGGGGAGCGCGTCGACGAGAGCCCGCAGCTCGGCCAGCCCGAGTGGCGCCGTAGGGTGCGAAAGGGTTCGAAGGTCCCGCTCCGCCCGAGCCGCACCGACCTTGACCGCCAGGTCGGTGGTCGGTGAGGTCAATCCGGCGGCCCGGTGCCGGGCGGCGATGGCGGCCAAGCGGCGGCGAACCGTCGTGGCCCGACACCTGGTCGCCAGGTCGGCCACGTAGGCGGTGACATCCGTCGGCGACGACGGCAGCGTGCCGACGCTGCGGGTGGCGCACCAGGCGGAGAAGTCGGCCCAATCAGAGCGGTAGGCCCGTTCGGTATTGGCGCTGACCACCTCCGCATTCTGACATGCGATAACTACCTGGGCCTTGACCGCCGCCGCCCGGCGGCGCACCCTCTCTCCATGACCGACCTCCTCGTCGTTGACGCCGATGGCCACGTGTGCGAACCACCCGACCTGTGGACCTCGAACCTGCCTCCCTCGCTTCGGGAACACGGCATCAGGCTGAAATGGAATGCCGACTCGGGGTGGGACGAGTGCTGGGCGGAGGGGCGTATTCTCGTCAACCGCGGCCTGCCGGGCCTGGGCAACGCCGGGCTCTCCTTCGAAAATTTCGGTCAGGGCACGCACTACGAGGACCTCAATCCTGCCGGATTCAAGCCCGACGAACGCGTCAAGGTGCTCGATGCTGAAGGAATCCACATCTCGGTCCTGTATCCCGGTCTCGGACTGAAGCTCGGCGGCCTGCGTGATCCGGCACTCGCGGTGGAGTCGTGCAAGGTCTACAACGACTGGATCGCCGATTACGCCCGTGCGGCGCCAGCGCGCCTGGTCGGCGTGGGAGCCATCCCGCTCCAAGACCCCGAGGGCGCAGTCGAGGAGGTGCGCAGGATCAAAGAGCTCGGCCTTGCCGGCGGCTTTTGCCGCCCAAATCCCTACGGCGGCGAGCCCCTGCATTCGACGGTCTTCGACCCGGTGTGGTCTGCCTTGGAGGAAGTCGGCCTGCCGCTGGCCTTCCACCCAGCGGGCGTTTCGGACATGGACGGCACCGCGTTGAGGATGGCCGAGCTGATGGCGCCCGGAACACAGCACGCCGTCGTCTTGCTCTTCGACCAGTACATGACGTTGTCGAACCTCGTCTTCGCCGGTGTGCTCGAACGGCATCCCCGCCTGAAGGTGGCGGTGCTCGAGTGCGGCGGCGGGTGGATCGGGCACTGGATGGACCGCCTCAACGAATTTCACGAGAGCTACAAGTGGGCGGCCGCCCCACTCTCCATGCAACCGAGCGACTACTTCAAGCGGCAGTGCGTGGTCTCCTTCGACCCGGGCGAGCACACCGCCAAGTTCCTGGCTGACTTTGCCGGCGAGCACACGTTCATCTGGGCCAGTGACTTTCCCCACAACGACGCCAAGTACCCCGGAGTCGTCGACGAGCTGCTGGAGCACAGTGAGGGGATGTCGGATACGGCCCGGGCCGGACTTGTCGGCACGAATGCGCTCGGGCTCTATGGAATTGAGTCCATGGCAGACACCGCACGTCCGTGACGTTCGACCTGGTCGTGCACGGCGGTCAGGTGTGCGACGGCACAGGCACGCCATCGTTTGTCGCCGATGTCGGCGTGCGCCACGGTCGTATCGCGAAGATCGGGCGCGTCGATCCGCTCGACGCCGTGCACACGATCGACGCCTCCGGGCTGTGGGTGACGCCCGGGTTTGTCGACATCCACACGCACTACGACGCGCAGCTGCACTTCGAGCCGACCGCGTCCCCCTCTTCGTGGCACGGCACGACGACCGTCTTCACGGGGAACTGCGGGTTCACCTTCGCGCCGGCCAAACCGGACGACGTGCCCTGGCTGCTGCAGATGCTGTCCCGCGTCGAAGGCATGTCGCCCGAGGCGCTCGGCCAGGCCGTCACCTATTCGGGAGGATCGTTCGCGGACTACCTCCGCGGGTTCGAGGGGCGGATCGGGGTGAACGTCGGGGCAAACGTGGGCCACTGTGCGCTCCGCCGATTCGTCATGGGCGACGATGCCTCGGAACGGTCGGCGACGGGCCCCGAGATCGCCGCCATGCAGGACCTGCTCCGCATTGCGCTGGCCGATGGAGCAATCGGGTTCACGTCGTCGCAACTGGAGCTCCACCAGGCTCACGACGGACGGCCGGTCCCTTCGAATCTGGCTTCGGCGGACGAGATCGTGGCGTTGGCGTCGGTCCTGGCCGAATTCGATTTCGGATCGATCGAATTCATCCCCAAGACGTTTCTCGAGGGCTATTCGGACGAGGATCGGGACCTCATCCTGCGCTTGTGGCGTGTTTCGGGGAAACCGGTGCACCTGAACACCGTCACGCGCCTGCCCCAGGCTCCCGACGGATGGAAGCGATCGCTCGATTTCGCAGTTGCCGCGTTCGAGAGCGAAGGCGCCCGTATCCATCCCATGTTCGCCTCGAACCACCAGGGAGTCCACTTCGCGCTCGCGACCACGTTTCTCTTTGACGAGTACCTGACGCTGCGCTCCGCCCTGACGGCGCCCCCAACCGAACGCGATGCCATCCTCCGCTCCCCGGAGTTCCGGGCCGCGCTCCGCACGGACCTGGCTGACGTCGCTCAAAAATCCTTCACGTTCTCCCCGCGGGTACTGCGGGTCGAGGTCGTGCACGATCCGGCGCATGAGCGCTACGTCGGCATGACCGTGGCCGAGATGGCCGACGACATGGGGTGTGATCCACTCGACGCCTTCTTGGATGTGTCGCTGGCCGAGGGACTGCAGACCCAGTTCGTCCAAGCCGCTCCGCCCGACCGGGATCGCCTGAACGCGATTGAAGCGATGATCCGGTCGGAGATCCTCTCGGCCGGCTCTTCGGACGCGGGCGCCCACCTCCTTTCCTTTTGCGGGGTCGACTACACCACGCGGCTTCTCACCGAGTGGGTGCCCGACGTCCTGACCTTCGAGCAGGCCGTGAGCCGCCTGACCATGGTGCCGGCACAGCTCTACGGGCTGAGCGATCGGGGCGTCGTCCAGTTGGGCGCGGCAGCCGACCTCAACGTGATCGACCGGACACGCTTGGCCACGACCGCGCCGCGCTACGTCGAGGACTTCCCTGCCGACAGCGGTCGCTTCGTCATCGACGCGCAAGGCTACGTGGCCACGATCGTGAACGGCGAGGTCCTGATGCGGGAGGGCGAGCACACGGGCTCCCTACCGGGCCAGGTCATTCGAGGAGCCTGAGCGGCGCTCGTACAGGTCCCACCCAGAATGGACCCCGGTAAGGTGATCCGGGCCACGTCCATCGACGGTCGGCGCAGAGGAAGGGAGGGCGACATGTCTGAGATCACGCCCTACGAGGGAGACCAGATCCGACGAGCCAACGGCACCGGACGGATTCCCGTCGTCTTTGTCCATGGGCTTTGGCTGCTTCCAAGCAGCTGGGACCGCTGGCGGGAAGTCTTTGAGGATGCCGGCTACACGACACTCGCCCCGGGGTGGCCCGACGACCCCAACAGCGTGGATGAGGCCAACAGGAACCCCGAGGTGATGGCCCACAAGACGATCGGCCAGATCGCCGACCACTTCAACGATGTGATCGACTCGCTGGCCAAGAAGCCGGTCGTCATCGGGCACTCCTTCGGTGGACTGCTCACCCAGATACTGGCGGGACGAGGACTCTCCCGTGTGTCCGTGGCGATCGACCCGGCACCCTTCCGTGGTGTGCTTCCCCTTCCGTTCTCCTCCCTCAAATCCGCCGCACCGGTGATCGGGAACCCCGCCAATCACGGTCGGGCCATTCCCCTGACCTACGAGCAGTTCCGCTTCGGCTTCGCCAATGCGGTCAGCGAGGACGAGGCCCGGCAGCTGCACACCACCTACGCGGTGCCCGGCTCGGGCGTTCCCCTCTTTCAGGCCGCTACGGCCAATCTCAACCCATGGACCGAAGCGAAGGTCGACACCAAGAACCCCAAACGTGGTCCGATGCTGATCATCGACGGCGAGAAGGACAACACGGTCCCGTGGGCGATTGCCAAGGCCTCGTACAAACGCCAAAAGCGGAACAAGGGCATCACCGAGATCGTCAAGATCCCCGACAGAGGCCACTCGCTCACCATTGACCATGGCTGGCGGGAAGTCGCCGACTCTGCCATGACTTTCGTCTCGAGGTTCGTCAAGCCGTCAAAGGTGGCGCCCTGACGTAGAGCGGGTGGGTCGTCTCACCCGCTCTCGGAGCAGTTCGAGCAGCGGCCCCGGAAAACGACCTCAACGCTCTCGACAACCATGCCGAAACGCTGTTCGGGTGGTAGCGCCAATCCCAGGACGCCGAGCGGCTCGACATCGAAGGTGAGGCCGCACCCCTCGCACAACAGGTGATGGTGATCGGGCCCGATCTTCGGGTCATAGCGCGTGCTCCCGTCCGCCAGGCGCACCTCGGTGATCTCACCCATGGCCACCAACTCGTTCAGAGCGTTGTACACGGTGGCCAGACTCACTTCAGGCACCACCCGGCGCGCCCCTGCCAGCACCTGTTCGGCGCTCAGATGTACGTGTTCGCCTTCGAGCGCCACCACGACCGCGCGGCGTTGCGGCGTTATCCGCCAGCCTCGTGCCATCAGCCGGTCGGCCAGGTCGGTTACCACTCAGCCCCGACGCTCTTTGACGCCCTGCGCAATCCGGTCCCCGAATTCAGGGTCGGCGCTACGGAAGTGGGCGATGCTGCGCGCAATGATCCCTTCGCCCACAGGGCCGGCAGAGATCTCCGCCAGGCCACCGGCGATGTTGTCGACCAGGCGCTGTTGGGCCTCGGCCGGCTGGAGTCGGTAGAGATCCCCAGCCTGGTCGAACTCGTCGGTCTGACGGTCATCCCAGTCATACGTACCAGAACCGCCCTCGGTGGCCAGCGAGCCTGCATAGGGTCGGTCCGTCTGCACCGGTCCGTCGAAACTGTTGGGCTCGTAATTCTTCGCCCGGCCACCATTGCCATGACCGGCCATGAGGCCATCGCGGCCATAGTTGTGGGCGGCGGTGACATGCGGCGCATTGACAGCCAGCTGTGTGTGGTTGACGCCCAGGCGGTAGCGGTGGGCATCGCCGTAGGCGAACAATCTCCCCTGAAGCATTTTGTCGGGCGATGGGCCCACTCCCGGCACAAAATTGCCGGGATCAAAACCAGCCTGCTCGACATCACCGAAGTAGTTGTCGGGATTGCGATTGAGGGTCAGGCGCCCGACCTCAATCAGTGGATAGTCCGCGTGCGGCCACACCTTGGTCAGATCGAACGGGTTGATCCGATAGCTGCCGGCCTCGGCGGCCGGCATCACCTGCACGCTGAGCGTCCATGAAGGAAACGCACCGCGGTCGATGGCGTCGACCAGGTCGAGCTGATGGCTGTCGGGATTGAGTCCGGCCAGTTCGGCTGCTTCGGCCGAGGTGAGACAGCGCACGCCCTGATCGGTCTTGAAGTGGTACTTGACCCAGAACGCCTCACCCCCGGCATTCACCCACTGATACGTGTGCGAGCTGAATCCGTCCATGTGGCGATACGAGGCGGGAATGCCACGGTCCCCGAAGAGCCACGTGAACATGTGGGTGGCCTCGGGTGAGTGCGAGAAGAAGTCCCAGACGTTGTCCACCTCCTGGTGGTTGGTATAGGGGTCTGGCTTCTGCGAATGGATGAAGTCGGGGAACTTCAACGGGTCACGGATGAAGAAGACCGGCGTGTTGTTCCCCACCAGGTCGTAGTTGCCTTCCTCGGTGTAGAACTTGAGCGCGAAGCCGCGCGGATCGCGCACGGCGTCGGCCGAGCCGCGACTGCCCGCCACGGTGGAGAAACGCAGGAACGTCTCGGTTTCCTTCCCGATCTCGCTGAGGAATGCGGCCCGCGTCCATCCCGTCACATCGGCCGTCACCCTGAACGTCCCGTACGCGGCTGAGCCGTTGGCGTGCACCACGCGCTCGGGGATGCGCTCGCGGTTGAAGCGGGCCAACTTCTCGATGAGGTGCTGATCCTGGATCAGCACGGGTCCTCCGGGCCCCGCGGTCTGGCTGCGCTGGTTGTCGACGACGGGTGCGCCGGACTCTGTGGTCAGGGTTGGTTTCAACGTGTCACCTCCACGAATGTGGGGCCCCGCACGGGGCCCTTCTCGAATTAGGAATTACTCTAACCCTAGAATCTTTCTAAATACCCGTCAAGTGGCGGGGCGGGGCTAACGCGTGTCCCCGTCGTCGGCGTGGCCGGCACCGGACAGCACCGATCCCAGCTGATCAGCCAGGGCGACCGCAACCACGCAGCGCTCCTGGGAGATGGGCAAGGAGGGCGTGGGGGTCAAAATGAAGGTGCCGACGTTCTTGCCGCCCCCCCGTACCGGAAGCTCGACCTGCCGGGTCGGCAGACCGGCCGATGACGTGGGCCAGCGCAGCGGGTTGAGCCGGACCGTTCCATCGGGATCGATGCGGGCGCCCTTCTCGGTGGGTGGATCCCAGACGAAGCGGCAGTCTTGCAGCGAGAGGAGCTCCCGTAGCTCGCTGGCCACGGCCATGAGAACGAAGTCCGGCTCCTCTCCGGCGGCGATCCGTTCGGCCAGATTGTGGAGGCGACTGAGACCGTACCGTCCCTCGACGGCGTCATGGTGATGGCGCCGCCCCCGCACGGCCAGTTCGCCGACGAGGAGGCCGACCACGACGAAGAGGATCTCGGTCGTCAGGTCGTGGTTGCCGTTGATGCGAAACGACTGATACGGGACGGTCAGGAAGAAATCGAATGAGACAGCCGAGATCAAGGCGCAGAGCGCTGCGGCGGCGCGGTTGCCGCGCGAGGCGATGGCGACGGTGACGAACACGAGGACCAGCGCGGCATCGGCGGAGTCAAGGTGTCCGCGGCTCGGGATGAGCAATGCCGCCGCGGATATCGGCGCCACGACCGGGATGAGCCAGGTCGCCAGTGGGTGTCGAGCCCAGCGCCGCAACCGTGGCCAGCCCGCGCCCCGCACCCTCAGCCGCCCTGATCGCTGGTCGAGAGAATCTCGTAGAGCGGATTGATCATGGCCAGCATGCCGTGATGTTTTCCGACCGCGGCCTCGACGGACATGAGCGTCCCGCTCCGGATGCCCGGAATGGATCGACGACCGAGGAAGACGAGAACGATCGACTCACCACTGTTGTCGACGAGCACGCACTCGAGCGCGGCGACCCCCGACCAGGTCTGCACGCGCAACGTCTTCACTCTCCCGGCTATCCGGGCGCGGCGTCGCCACTGCAGGGCGGAGATCGGCGTCACGCCGTTGATCGTGGGGAGGGGGATCGCCGGCACGGTGGGGGCCGGCGGTCGTGACGGCCGGCCTTCCCGGCCATTCGCGGGAACGAGAGCGGCCACGACTGCTTCATGGCGCTCGATCCCCGGCGCAACAAGGAAGGGGACGATGGTGGCGTTGACGTGGGACAGCTGGCTGACGAAATCGACGATGTAATCCGCCGTCTGGTCGTGCAGAATCCGGCGCAGGGCCTTCCCGTAGGAGCGGCGAGGCAGCAACATGCTCACTTCTGTCTCGCCGTCCGCCAGTTCCGCTGCAAGCTCGAGCGCGGCACGCCCGAGTCGGCGGTCCGGGCATTCGATGATGTCGAGCGGCATCTGGGACAGGCCGATCCGCTGCCACCGTTCCATGAGGTTCTCGGCCCGACGGTCGTCGATGTTGAAATGCACGGCCCGGAGTTCATCGGGCATCAACGTCCGGGCGTATTGGATGGCGCGAGCCGCCGCCAGGTCGATGCGATCGATCAATATCACGACCACATGGCGATGCAGGATTCGGGCTTCACACGCTTGGACGGCGGCTTCCTCCTCCAACACGGTGTCCTCGACTCGATACTGCCGATTGGTGCGCACGAGTGCGTAGATGAGCAGGGGCATGACGACGACGACCACCCACGCGCCCTGCGTGAATTCAGCGACGGCGAAGACCACCACGACGACGGCGCACACCGTCGCCGCCACAGCGTTGACGGCCACGCGGGTCTTCCAGTGCGGATCCCGGTGACGAACGTGGTGTTTCACCATGCCCGCCCCCGCCATGGTGAAACCGGTGAAGACACCTATCGCATACATCGGGATCAGGGCGGACACCTTGGCCCCCGTGGCGACCAGGAGGGCTATGGACGCTCCGGCGAGGAGGAGTATCCCGTTGGAGAACACGAGCCGGTGTCCGCGGACGGTGAGCTTGCGGGGCAGGAAGGAATCCTCGGCGACAAAGCTCACCAAGAAGGGAAAGCCGGTAAAGCTCGTATTGGCGGCCAATATCAGGATCAGAGCGGTGGCCGATTGCAATAGGTAGAAGAGAACATGACCGAGGGCGCTCTGCCCGTAGACCAGCTTTCCAATCTCCGAGACGACCGTGGGCGTCCCGGAGATGAACGGCACCGAGTGGGTGAACGCGGCCAGGGCGGACACGCCCAGGAACATGGTCCCCAATATGGTGCTCATCAACAACAGGGTGGTCCGCGCGTTGCGCGCCTGGGGTTCGCGGAAGATGCTGACACCATTCGAAATGGCCTCGGTCCCGGTCATGGCCGAGCTCCCGTTGGCGAATGCCCGCAGGAGGTAGAAGGCGGAGACGCCGAGAATCAACCCGCCGCTAGCGGCGTGACCGAGGTGCATCGTCGCATGATCTCGGGGAGCTCGGTGCAGCGTACCCATCAGTTCCTGGACGAACCCTGAGACAATCAGCACGGCCATGTTGGCGATGAAGAAATAGGTTGGAAGCGCAAAAACCTTCCCGGCTTCTCGTATTCCTCGGAGGTTGCCGAAAGCCAGGAGCACGACAAACGTGATGGAGAGCGGCAGAGCCGCGTGCCCGAGAGACGGTACGGCCGAAATGATGGCGTCCGCTCCCGCGGCCACCGAAACGGCGACGGTGATGGTGTAGCTGATGAGCAGCGCCGCCCCGGCCACCTGGGCCACGTTCGGTCCAAAGTTGTCCCGGCTCACGACGTAGGACCCACCCGCCTTCGGATACGACCGGACGACATCGCGGTAACAGATTGTGACGACCGCCAACACGGCGAGAATGGCGCCCGTGATGGGCGTCACGAGGGAGAAGGCGACGAGCCCGGCGATCGGAACCAGTATCCGGAGGATCTCCTCGCTTGCATACGCCGACGACGACATGACGTCGGATGACAGGACGGCCAGCGCGGTCGGCTTCCCGAGTCGCTGCCCATGGAGTTGATCGCTCACGAGAGGGGGTCCCAACAGGAACCGCTTGACGCGATAGGAGAAGGTCTCGGGAAGCTGGGCCTGCTTGAGCGTCGACCGGCGCCCGGGCGCATCCGTCAGACTGGGCCGGGACCGTACGGCCTGTCCTTCCACGGTGCCCGAAGAGATCCCGTTCGAGCTCATTGCGAACTGTTTACCCTGATATCAGGCCCATTGCGAGTTAATCGACCCCAGCGCCGGCCGGTGCTCCGCTCAATCGCCATTTCCCCCGTAACTGCCCAGCCGCATGAACACTGTCAACGCGATGATGATCACCGCGATCCCCGACCCGAGCTCGAGGGCCTGGCGACCGCTCGGAACGTCCACGATCACCTCGACGAAGCTCACGGATAGGACGAGCACGATCATCGCGATGATCCGTGCCTTCAGTTGATTGAGGTCGCGCATCTCGAGCCAGCGCGGCATGGACGTGGTGTCCTGGCGATTGATCGCTTTTATGAAGAGCTCGAACAAGCCAACCGCGGAGATGAGGAACGTCGCCCCGATCAAGAAGAGGTCGATATCGAGAAAGAACAGCCCGATGTTGTGTCCGACCGGATACGCGTGATGGACGATATGGCGCACCGAGTCGACGAAGACGAATGTTGCGTAGACGAACGCACCGAGGGCCCCGAGGAGAAGAACGGCGACGGGGATGTAGATGAGTCGAAGGGACTGGGCGAGGATCCGTTCGACGTCATCGGCCCGCCTTTCCCCCGGGGCCGGTCGCCCCGTCGCCTCATCCCCATCGGATTCGCTCGGCATCACACTCCCCTCCATGGCGCGCACCCACGTCCGCGCTCGGCACATCTCCGGGCCGAGATCGCGACATGGCCGGTCGCGGTCTGCTCAAGCGTACGCGCTGCGTATGCCGCCGGCCTCTCGAGAACAACGTGCACGCGCTCAGGCGCGGGCGACCGGTGCCGCAGCGGCCAGCACGGTAGCCACCACCTCTTCATTGGAGGCTCCCGGCCCGAGCACGGCCGCGATACCGGCCGCTTTCAGGATCGGAATGTCGGCCGGAGGAACGATGCCGCCGACGATCACCGGCGTATCGAGCCCCGCCGCCCGCAAGGAGTCGACCACCGCCGGCGCCAGGGTCAGGTGGGCCCCGTTGTGCATCGACACGCCGACGATGTCGACGTCCTCCTCAATCGTGGTCGCCGTGATGGTATCGGTCGATTGCCGGAGTCCGGCGTAAATGACCTCGCATCCGGCGTCGCGGAGGATCCGGGCCACGATGCGCAGCCCGCGATCGTGACCGTCCAGTCCCACCTTGGCCACGAGGACCCGGACTGGTCGCTCCGCGCTCATGTCAGACCACGCTGCGCTCGTACCAGGTACCGAAAACGGTTTCGAGAGCTCGCATCGACTCTCCGACCGTCACCCGGGCTCTCGACGCCGCGATGAGGGCGGGCATCAGGTTGACCGTCGGGTCGGCCGCCTCGGTGACCAAGCGGGCCAACGCCTGCCGCACGGCGTCGTCGTCACGGGACCGCTTCACGGCGTCCAACGACGCGACCTGTTGCGTCTCGACTGCGGGGTCGATGGAGAGCGTGGCTGGCGCCGTGTCGTCGCCTTCGACGTAGCCGTTGACGCCGACCTGGATCCAATCGCCCTTGGCCAGTTTGGACTGGAACTGGTAGGACGCCTCGGCGATCTCGGCGATGAACCAGCCGTCTTCGATGCAGGCGTACGCGCCCTCCAACATGGAACCCGAGCCGGCCGCCTCAATGTGGGCGAAGATCTCTTCGGCCTGGCGTTCCATCTCATCGGTCAGCTCTTCGACGAACCACGAACCACCGAGTGGGTCGGCCACGTGGACCACGCCGGTTTCCTCGGCGATCACCTGCTGGGTGCGCAGCGCCAGCCGCACCGCGTGCTCTGTCGGCAGCGCCAGGGCCTCGTCGAACGAGTCGGTATGCAGGCTCTGGGTGCCACCCAACACGCCCGCCAGAGCCTCGATGGCCACACGCACCAGGTTCACCTCGGGCTGCTGCGCGGTGAGCGACACCCCGGCGGTCTGCGTATGGAAGCGCAGCTGGAGTGAGCGGCCATCGGATGCGCCGTACCGATCGCGCAGCCAGCGCGCCCAGATGCGACGGGCCGCTCGATACTTGGCGATCTCCTCGAAGAAGTCCATGTGGGCATTGAAGAAGAAGGAGAGGCGGGGTGCGAACTCGTCGATCGCCATGCCGGCCCCGAGGGCCGCCTCCACATAGGCGAACCCGTTGGCCAACGTGAACGCCAACTCTTGGGCCGCCGTGGAGCCCGCTTCCCGTATGTGGTATCCCGACACCGAGACCGGGTGCCAACGGGGAAGCTCCGCCGACGCGAAGCGCATGACATCGGTGACGAGGCGGATGCTCGGACGGGGGGGGAAGACGAATTCCTTCTGGGCTTGGTACTCCTTCAAGATGTCGTTCTGGATGGTGCCCGACAAGGCGCCCCGCGGCACGCCCGTCGCATCGGCCACGCCGACGTACATGGCCATGATCACGGCAGCCGGCGAGTTGATGGTCATGGACGTGCTCACCGCCCCCAGGTCGATCTCCGAGAACAGCGTCTCCATGTCGTCCTGGGTGTCAACGGCCACCCCGGCCCGGCCCACCTCGCCCTTGGCCAGCGGATCATCGGAGTCGCGCCCCAGCAGCGTGGGCATGTCGAAGGCCGTGGACAGCCCATCACCGCCCGATCGCAGCAACTCCTTGAAGCGGCCGTTCGTGTCGGCGGCGGTCCCGAAACCGGCGAACTGGCGCATCGTCCACAGGCGTGACCGGTACATGGAGGCGTACGGACCACGGGTGTAGGGGAATTGCCCGGGCAACTCGGCCCCATCGGGCCCGTAGACCGGTTGGACCGGCACACCGGACATGGTCTCGAACTGCGCCGGGCGCGTCGGTGAGTGGTCGAAAGAGTCCTGCCATGCTGCTCGGTCAGCCATACCCTGATTGTACTTTAACATCAAAGTAAACCCAAGCGCCTGCTCAGAAGTCGCCGGCTTCCTGCCGTAGGCGGCCCAGGGCATCGAAGAGCGCCCGCAACGCCGCCGGGTCCAGACCGAGGTCGGAGAAGACATGGGTGTTCATGGCCACCGTGGCCCGCTCGGCCACCTTCCGGCCCTCCGCCGTGATCGCCGCCAACGTGCCGCGCCCGTCCCCGGGGTTGGGCCGGCGCGCCACAAGACCGTCGGCCTCGAGGCGGTCGACGGCATTCGTCACGCTCGCCGCATTGACCTGTAGGCGCTCCCCGATCTTGCCCAGGGGCAAGCTGCCCGTGGACGAAAACGACAAGAGCATCATGACTTCGTACCGGGCGAAGGTGAGTCCGAGCGGTCGCAGCTCGGCATCGGAACGGGCCAGGAAGATCTGCTGGAGCCGCATGATCGAGGTGACGGTGGCCATGGCGGTCGCTTGTGGCGCCCATCCATGGGCCTCCCATTGGCGCTGCGCCTCGGCAATGGGATCGAACGGCAAGCGGCGTCGCTCGGGCACAATGCGCACGCTACCTACTCGAGACGCCGTGCCCGGCGTGACCCGCGCCGGCGCTCGATTTCCTCACCCGCCGGCCGGTACGATGCGGGAGTGGAAGTCGTGATCGCACAGGCAGCCCGGGGGTACATCCGGGACCACGGCGGCACGGTGTTCGTGCGCTCGCATCCCCATCGCTGCTGCACGGGTTCACTGACCCTGCTCGACACCACCACGGTCGCCCCCGAGGATGCATCCGACTTCCTCTCGTTCGACACGGGGGGCATCGGGGTGCGATTCCTCGGCGGCTCGAGCGGAACTCCGAACCAGCTCACGATCGAGCTGCGCGGGGTGCTCAACCGCCACCCCGTCGCCTTCTGGGACGGGTGCGCCTACAAGCCGTAACGGGCGGTGGATCACCTAGCCTGATCAACCGGCGTTGATGGTCGCCCGCAACCGTCGCACGACCTCATCCACCACGTCCGAGGTCGACGCCTCACCGCCCAGATCGAACGTCCGAATCCCATCGGCCGCCACGCCCAGGGTCGTCTCACGAATGGCCCGCGCCGCCCGATCGATGACAGGGTCCCCGTTCGCCGCCGCGTGATCGAGCACGGCGGCGCAGGCGAGGAGCATCGCCATCGGATTGGCGACGTTCTTTCCGGCCAGCGAGGGTGCCGTCCCGTGCGGTGCTTCGGCCATGGCAACGGTGGGACGCAGGTCCGCGTCGAGGGCCAGCAGCACCGATTCGGCGCCGGCGATCGAACCGAACATGGCCAGGACGAGATCCGAGATGCAGTCGCCGTCCCGGTTCAGGGAGGGGACCACGAGGCTCTGGTGCCCAGCTTCCGTCAAGAGTCCGGCATACGCCGCGTCAATGAGCGTCGGGCGGTAGACGACGCCGGGATGCCGCGCCGCGGCCGCGTCCATCTCCTCCTTGAGCATTCCCTCATACGTGGCCGACACCGTCCACTTCGGCCCCCCGTAGACGCACGCGCCGCGGACTTCGGCCGTCTGGAAGGAGAACTCGGACACCTCGCGGCAGATCCTGCGCTCGATCCGTTCGGTCCGCCACGCCGTCTCGTCGGATCCTCCCGGGGTCCCGGTGCGCCCCTCTTCTGCTCCGTACGCGTCGCCGACGGCCATGCGCACGACGACGATCGGATGCACGACCGGCGCCAAGGGTGACACGCCCGGGATGCGGCGACCGGTGCGGACGATCACCGATCCGCCTATTCCCTCGCGCAGGATCCGGTTGGGGCTTCCGACGTCACCGATTCCCTCCGGGGTTATCGTCGCTGCCTTGAGGCCCAACCCGCACGCGCGCATGGCGTCGGCCGCGTCCTGCACGACCGCGTTCTTCGTCCGCCGCCGGTTCCCCAACGAGAGGTCGAATCGGATCAGGTCACAGGCGAATCCGAGGACCGCCGGATCGAGCACCCGCAGCGCCTCGTCGAGAAGCTCCTGCCCGGTCTCGTCGCCATCGCAGACCACGAGTCGGAGGG
>Ga0302326_10008701_pt1 | contig 22333 bp, 22 predicted proteins | sample Palsa_T0_3_FD_202264 | JGI IMG/M metagenome (GOLD analysis project Ga0302326, IMG submission 202264) | Peat permafrost microbial communities from Stordalen Mire near Abisko, Sweden - Palsa_T0_3 | ecosystem: Environmental > Terrestrial > Soil > Palsa > Peat permafrost | place: Sweden: Abisko... | reverse complement strand
CTGCTGGCCGGCGACGCGGAACTCGAGCGCATCGATCCGGGCGGCCTGGAGATCTTCGCCGCCGATCTGCCGGCGTTCACTGCCCGTCTGCAGCTCGAGCATCACACTCTGAAACGCGCCCTGACCGATCCGCGCCTGTTCAGCGGCATTGGTAATGCGTACTCGGACGAGATCCTGCATCGCGCACGCCTCTCGCCGCTGGCCATGACGCACAAGCTGACTGCCGAGGAAACCGCGCGCTTGTACCAGGCCACGCGCAGCACGCTCGAGGACTGGACCGCGCGCCTGCGTGGGGTCGGCGGCGCCGCATTTCCCGAGGGCGTCACTGCCTTTCGCCCCGGCATGGCGGTGCATGGCCGCTATGGCCAGCCGTGTCCGCAGTGCGGCACCCCCGTGCAGCGCATTCGTTATGCCGACAACGAAACCAATTACTGCCCGCGCTGCCAGACCGAGGGCCGCGTGCTGGCCGATCGCGCACTCTCGCGGCTGCTCAAGGACGACTGGCCCCGGACCGCGGATGAACTCGAGCGCCTGCAGGCGAAGCCGCGAGGGTGAACCGGGCAGCGCGCCCGGCGCCATTAGATCGCAAGACCTGCGAGATCGCCGATTCAGGGATATACCATGGCAGCGGCCTGATCCCGGCGTGAAATCTGGCTGCCCGGTGAAGATCATGCGCTGCGGTGTCGATCATCTCCTTGCGCACCGGCGTTGAAAATTTGCCGGTCTCTTCTGAGGTCAATCGCGAAAGGCTCATGCAACTCTCCTTTCTTCTCTTCAGGGCCTGCTGCGGGGTGCTCACTGTCGAGCAAACCAGTATGGTCGCCACTGGCCTGCTGGCAATTATCGATTGATAACTTGACATGCAGCCGCAGCGCGCGAGGAAAACGGGAGTTCGGCAGCCGCACAGCGGCGCTGATACACTGCGGCGATCGCTTATGACAGCGAAGGGCACCGCATGAACGCAGCAAGAATCCTCGCGATCGTGTTGATAGCGGCCGGAGTGCTGGGACTGCTCTACCACAGCTTCAGCTACACCAAGAGTTCGCAGGCGGCCAAGGTCGGATCGCTGGAGCTGACGGTACAGCACAAGGAAACCGTGGACGTGCCGAACTGGCTGGGGGTCGGCGCCATCGTCGCCGGTGCGGCACTGTTGGTGTTCGGCGGTCGCAAGCCCTGAGCTCCTTAAGCCCCTGAAGCGCTGCGCCCCGGCATGAGCCTTTCGGCGGCCGCACGCGAGCGTCTGGCGCTGGGGCTGCTTGCCGTCGCGGTGCTGCTGACGCGACTGCCATGGATCGGCAGCGGTTACGGCTCTGATCCCGACGGCTATCGCGTGGTCATCGCCGCGCGGCAGATCGCGCGCGGCGGCGTCTACGAAGCCTCGCGGCTGCCTGGTTTTCCGGTCTACGAATACCTGACCGCGCTCAGTGCGAGTGCGGCGCCGTGGGTGTCGAACGCGGTCACGGCGCTGTTGAGCGTCGCCGCGTTCGTATGCTTCGCGCTGATTGCGCGCGAGCTGGGCGTACGCCGGTACCGCCTGATCGCGCTCGCCTTCGCGTTTACTCCGGTGGTCTATCTGAGCAGCTGCTGCACGATGGACTACATCCCGGCACTCGCCTTCCAGCTCGCCGCCACCTATGCGGTGTTGCGCGGTCGGCCGATGCTCGGTGGCCTGCTGCTGGGTCTGGGCGTCGGCTGCCGCATCACGGCCGGAGCGCTGGCGCTGCCGCTATGCCTGTGGATGCTGCTGAGCCTGCCGAGGAGGATCGCAGTCCGACAGTGCCTGGTGTTCTGCGGCGCGCTGCTGCTGGCCAGCGTGCTGTGTTTCATGCCGGTGCTGCGCCGCTATGGCGCCGACTTCTTCATGTTCTACGACAATGCCTCGTATCCGCCGCTCAATGTGGTTTACACCCGTGCGTTGCCGCTGGTATGGGGAGCCTTGGGGCTGCTGGCGCTGCTGGGCCTGCTGTGCGCGGCACCCGGCTATTATCGTTTTACGCGCGCGGCACTCGCCCAGCCGCGCACGCGCCATGCGCTCGCGCTCGCAGGGGTCGCGATAGCACTCTATCTGGGGGCTTTCCTGCGCCTGCCGGACGAGTCAGGTTATCTGCTGCCGGTGGTGCCCTTCGTGCTGCTGGTGATTGCACTGCTGACACCGCCCTGGGCCGCCGGCACGCTGGCGCTGGCCCTGCTGCTGTCGTCGTGGGTTGGATTTGATCACGGCGTGCCCACCCTCGATGGTCCGATCGTCGAGGATCACCTGGTGCGCGAGTCGCAGCAGCGCGCGACGCGTGCCGTGATCGATGCGGTCGCACAGCTGCCCGGTCGCGCGGCGATCGTGTCGGGGTGGATATTGCCGCGCATTACCCTGGCGCTCGATGGCGATCAGGAAGGGCCACACCGGTTCATCTATCTGGTCGAGGACCCCGCCGATTACCAGCACTACCTCGGGGACGGCCGGCAACTCTACTACCTGCCCGGAGTGGACCTGTACGAATCGCAGGCCCACGACCTGGAGTTGGCCGAGCTGGGCGCGCGCGAGCTCGCCGTGCCGCGCGAACGCCAGCGACCCGCCTCCACCGGCGAGTGAGTAGCGTAAGCTTCACCGCGATGGCGTGCTGCCTGCAGGACATCGCCATGGATCGGCCGTCATGAGCTGGCGGGCGTGGATGGCATTTGCCGCGCTCGGCATCATCTGGGGCGTGCCATATTTCTTCATCAAGCTGGCGATCCAGGGGCTGTCGCCGATTGCGATTGCCTGGGGTCGCATCGTGCTGGCCACGCTGATCCTGCTGCCGATCGCCTGGCAGCGCGGCGCTCTGCGCGCGGTGATGGATCACAAGCTGGCGATCGGCGCATTCGCGGTGGTCGAATTCGTGATTCCGTTTTCGGCGATCTCGCTGGGTGAGCGCTGGATCAGCTCGTCGCTCGCGGGCATCCTCATCGCGACCGTGCCGCTGACGATCGCGCTGTTGTCGCGGTTTTTCGGCCTGCACGAGCGGCTGGGAGCGTGGCGCCTGGCGGGGCTGTTACTCGGCTTCGCCGGCGTTGTGATCCTGCTCGGGTTCGGCACGATCGCAGGTCCCCTGGGCTGGGCGGGCGTCGGCTGCATGCTGCTCGCCGTCCTCGGCTATGCGATCGGGCCGCTGATCGTTCAGCGCCACCTCGGCAGCGTCGACCCGTTCGGTCCGCTGGCCGCAAGCCTGCTGGTAGCCGGTATCGTGCTGCTGCCCGCGGCACTATTCACTTTCCCGAGCCAGGTGCCCACACCACTGGTGCTCTGGTCGCTCGGTGTACTGGGCGCGGTGTGCACGGCCCTGGGTATGCTGCTGTGGTTCTATCTCATCGGCCACGCCGGTGCAGCGCGCGCCTCCGTCATCACCTACATCAACCCCGTCGTGGCGACGCTGCTGGGCGTGTCGCTGCTGCACGAGCATCTGGGTGTTGTGGCAATCATTGCCCTTGCACTGATCCTGCTCGGCTCGTGGCTGGCGACGCTGCGCGGTGGCGATGGCCACCGCGCAGCGCAGTTGACTAGCGAGCCTGATCGGCCGTGAGTGCGACCGGCAGCGGCATCGGGTTCTTCGCGTTGTAGGCATCGACCAGCGCCGGGCTATTGACCTTCATCACCGCGTCCACGACGGCTCGGTGAATGCACTTGGACACGACGAGCTTGTTGTAGAAGTGGTCGTCGGTTGCAACCCAGCACACATTTGCCGCTGCCTGTTGAATGCGCCGGTAGAGTGCATCGGCACCCTGGGGGCTCGAGACGTTCAGATCGTCGTACTTCACGATCGAGGTGCGCACCGGCTCGCTGTCGGCAGCGACGGACATGGTGCTGACGCTTACCGCCAGGGCGCTGAAGATCCCCGTGAGGATCAGGCCACGCAGGGAGGGAGTTGTGGTGATGCTGTTCATGGTGGTCTCCTGAAAGTCGATAAGTGGATTCGGTGGCCGAGTGCTCGTGGCCGGTAGTGAGGCGGTGTGTGGCGGCCCGGTCTCAGACGCTCGGGCCCCACCCATTTCGCTGCCTCATCCATACAGACACCGTCCGGGGGCCAAAGCCGACATGCGGGGTGAAGATTTCTGGCGGCGAGCCGTGCGCCAACGGCCTGAAGGCTGCGCGGTATAGAGGCATTGCTTTATGAAACAGGCGTTTAGCCAGATGCGCGCCGCTGCACCGATGAGTGGCGCAGGTGCCGTGGACGCGTTAACTTGACCGTGATCGAGCCAAGGGACACGCCAGGGCAGGCCATGACGCAGCTCACCGAGCTACTCGGACGACTACAGGCGGGGGATACAGAGGCGCGCGATGCGCTGTTTGCGGCCGCCTACCCCGAACTGCACCGGCTGGCACGGGCGCGCTTGCGCGATGGCGGGCGCAACACGCTGCTGGACACCACCTGCCTGGTGCATGAGTCGTACCTGCGCTTTGTGCGGGCCGGGGAGCTGCGTGCGGAGGACCGGCGCGCCTTCTTCGCCTACGCCTCGCAGGTGATGCGCTCGGTGATCGTCAATAGCGTGCGCGAGCGCATTGCGCAGAAAAGAGGCGGCGATGGACAGCCTCTGACGCTATCGACAAATATTGTGGCCAACGTTGCTGACGATGAGGCCACGGTGCTCGGAGTGCACGAGGCGCTGGACGCTCTGGAGCAGGCGGAGCCGCGATTGGCGCAAGTGGCGCAGATGCGCTACTTCGGTGGCTACAGCGAGCAGGAGATTGCCGAGACGCTGGGCATCACCGAGCGCACGGTGCAGCGCGACTGGGAGAAGGCGCGCCTGATCCTCGCCGCCGCACTGCGCTGAAAAGCCATGAACACCTCCCCGCACGCGCTCGATCCGGCCCCTGACAGACCGATGGGGCTGTCGATTGCACAGATGGGGCAGATGAGCCGCCTGCTGGATGAGGCACTGCCGCTCGATGAGCCCGGGCGGCGCCTGTGGCTGCAAACCCTCGCCCCCGAGTACCAGGCCGTTGCCCAGGCGCTGCGCGAGGCGCTATTGCCGAGCGAGGCCCAGAGCGCCCATATCCAGGGGCTGACCACGCTGCCGAAACTCGGTGCGGCCGATGAGGCCAGCGGGGCGAGTGGCCTGCACCCCGGGGGACGCGTGGGCCCGTACGAGTTGATCCGACCCCTGGGGGCCGGCGGCATGGCTGAAGTCTGGCTCGCGCGGCGTGCGGACGGTGCCTTCAGGCGCGAGGTGGCCCTGAAGCTGCCGATGCTCACGGGGCTGCGCGCGGATCTCTCGCAGCGCTTTGCCCGCGAGCGCGACATCCTGGCAAGTCTGGAGCATCCGCAGATCGCCCGCCTCTACGATGCGGGGGTCAGCGCCGAGGGCCTGCCCTATCTGGCGATGGAGTATGTCCAGGGGCAACCGGTGACGAGCTGGTGCGATGCGCACGGACTTGGGGTGACTGCACGCCTGCAGCTGTTCCTGCAGATCCTCGAGGCGGTGCAATACGCGCACGAGAAACAGGTCATTCACCGTGATCTCAAGCCCTCCAACATCCTCGTGACCGAATCCGGCCAGGTGCGGCTGCTGGACTTCGGGGTGGCCAAGCTGCTACAGGTTGATGAGGCCGATCAGACGCCGTTGACGAGTGTCTATGGCCGGGCACTCACACCCGACTACGCCAGCCCCGAGCTGCTGCGCGGCGATGCGGTGGATCCTCGCAGCGACCTGTACTCCCTGGGCGTGCTGCTCTACGAGCTGCTGACCGGCGCCCGCCCGTATCGACTCAAGAACGCCGCATCGATCGGCCTGCTGGAGCAGGCCATCGCTGCCCTTGAGGTCGGCAAGCCCAGCACGCGGCTCAAGCAACCCGTCGATGCCCACGGCGCCGGCGCGCCGCCACACCTGGCGCGTCAACTGCGCGGTGATCTGGATGCCATTGTGCTCAAGGCGCTCGCCAAGGAGCCCGCCGAGCGCTACCCGAGTGCCACCGAGATGGGGCAGGATCTACAACGCTTCCTCGACGGCGAGCCGATCCGCGCGCAGCGCGCCGGATTGACCTACCGCGCGCGCAAGTTCCTGCTGCGCAATCGAAGCGTGGCGGCGGTCAGCGCCATCGCGCTCGCAGCCATTGTTGCAACGATTGGCTATGCGCTGCACCGGGAAAGAATCGCGCACGCGAGCCTCGCTGCCCCGATGCCAGTCAGTGTCATGAAACCGGTCAGCGACAAGTCCATCGCGGTACTGCCATTCCTGGACATGAGCGAAAAGAAGGATCAGGAGTACTTCTCCGACGGCCTGTCCGATGAACTGATCGAGCTGCTCGGCAAGACGCCGGCGCTGCAGGTCATCGCGCGCACGTCGTCGTTTTATTTCAAGGGCAGATCCGAGAAGCTCGAGACCATCGCCGCGGAGCTGCGGGTCGCGAACATTCTTGAAGGCAGTGTGCGCAAATCGGGCGATAAGCTGCGCGTCACCGCGCAGCTCATCCGCGTGGCTAGCGGCGAGCACCTCTGGTCCGAAACATTCGATCGCGACCTGCACGACGTGTTCAAGGTCCAGGACGAAATCGCAAGCGCGGTGGTCGCGGCGCTGAAGGTTCATTTGCTGTCGACCCAGCCAGCCGCGGCTCGGGACGAGCTGCGCACGGAGATCATCGAGGCGTATAACCAGTACCTGCGCGGCATGGAGGCCTACAACCGCGGCGACGACGATGGTTTTCAACACGCGGTGGCTGCGTTCTCCGCCGCCACGGCGCTGGATCCTCGCTACGCCGCGGCTTACGCGCGCCTGGCGTTGGCGCGATTCTGGCAGGCGGATGAAACCAGCGACCTGGCTGGCTATGACAGTGCGCTCGCAGCGGCCGACAAGGCAGTCGCACTCGCTCCAGGACTGGCCGCCGGCTACTCCGCCCGCGGTTTCCTGCGCGCCATTTGCCAATTCGATTTTGCCGGAGCGCAGGCGGATCTGGATACGGCCGTAGCCCTTAGCCCGGGCGACGCCGACGTGCTGCACCGATCCGCCGTCGTGCTCGCGATACTCGGCAACCTGCCTGCCGCTATTGCCCGGGAGCAGGCGGCGCTCGCGCTGGATCCACTGTCGGCCGAGATCAATATGCGCCTGGCATTTTTCTACGTGGCGAACCAGCAATTCGCGCAGGCTCGACCGCTTTATGACAAGGCGCTGACGATTGCACCCACGTCGATTCGTGCATGGTACAACCTGGGAGATCTCGAATTGCAAGAGCACCGGCCACAGCAGGCACTGGCCGATTATCGTCAATCGGCGCTGCCGTCCTTCAGCTTGACCGGTCAGGCCAAGGCGCAATACGCGCTGGGTCACTACGACGAGTCGCGGCGAATTCTCGAGTCGCTGATCTCCCACCACCCGGGGGATAACTGGGAGATCGCCGAGATCTGTGCCCTTCAGGGTGACGCGGACCGGGCCTTCGAGTGGGCTGAACGCGCTTATGCGAGCCGGGATGCCGGCATGACCTGGATCAAGATCAACTGGGTATTCCGTGGCCTGCATGGCGACGCGCGCTACAAGGCTCTGCTGCACAAGATGAACCTGCCGGAGTAGTTCCGGCGTGCGGCAGCCGCTGCATGAGCGCCTTAAGGGGCTGGAATCGCCGAGCCGGAATCACTAGACTGCGCGCGCGCTGCATCGGCGCGGCCGAAATCAGGAGTACAGCCAAGTGGGCAAAGGTGATCGCAAGACGCGTCGCGGCAAGATTTACCGGGGCTCATTCGGCAAGAGCCGCCCGAAGGATCCGAGCAAGAACAAGAACAAGAAGAAGACCCCAGCCAAGTCCGGGACGGCCAAGAAATAGCTCTGACGGTAGCGTCGCAGCGTGGCCGGCTCTGCCGGGTATGATCTAACAGGGGTCGAGCCATAAGGCGCGCTTTCGTTGGTGCAAGCGCGCCTGGGCCGATGTCCGGAAACATCCAGCAACCCCTCGGTATTTGCGCCGAGAGATCAAAGGATATAGCGACTCAAATCCTCGTCTTTCGCCAGATTGCCCAGGTGCTCATCGACGTAACGTGCGTCGACCTTCAGGTTCGGATCCCCGCCATGGCCTGAATCTCCGAGCTGGTCGGCGTCGTAGGATATGGTCTCGAGCAAGCGCTCCATCACGGTGTGCAGGCGGCGCGCGCCGATGTTCTCGGTACGCTCATTGACCTGACAGGCGATCTCGGCGATGCGCCGCACGCCGTCGGGCGTGAATTCCAGCGTCACCTGCTCGGTCCCCAGCAGCGCCCGGTACTGCGCGGTCAGCGAGGCATCCGGCTCGGTCAGGATGCGCACGAAGTCCTCGACCTTGAGCGAGTCGAGCTCGACGCGGATCGGGAAGCGGCCCTGCAGCTCCGGAATCAGATCGGAGGGCTTGGACATATGAAATGCCCCCGATGCGATGAACAGCACGTGATCGGTCTTGAGCGAGCCATACTTGGTGTTGACCGTGCAGCCCTCGACCAGCGGCAGCAGGTCGCGCTGCACGCCTTCGCGTGACACGTCGGCACCGAGCGTCTCCTGACGGCGCGTGATCTTGTCGATCTCGTCGATGAAGACGATGCCGTTCTGCTCGGCATTCATCAGGGCGCGAGCCTTGAGCTCCTCCTCGTTGATGAGCTTGGCGGCCTCTTCCTCGACCATGATCTTGAGCGCTTCACGCACTTTAACCCGCCGGGTGCGCGTGCGGTTGCCGCCTAAGCCCGACAGCACCGACTGCAGCTGCTGCTGCATCTCCTCCATCCCCGGCGGCGCCATGATCTCCACGCCCATCGGCATCGCCCGCACTTCGATCTCGACCTCGCGCTCGTCGATTTCCCCACGCGTGAGCATGTCGCGCAGCTTCTGCCGCGTTTCGCTGTCGCGCGGCTGCGCCGGCTCGTCGGTCGAAAAACCCAGCATGCGCGGCTTGGGCAGCAGCGCATCGAGCACGCGATCAACCGCCGCTTCGCGCGCGCCGTCACGCACCCGCGAGAGCTCCTGCTCGCGCGTCATCTTGACCGCCACGTCCGCCAGCTCCTTGATGATCGAATCCACCTCGCGCCCGACGTAGCCGACCTCGGTGAACTTGGTGGCTTCGACCTTCACGAATGGGGCCTGCGCCAGGCGCGCCAGCCGGCGCGCAATTTCCGTCTTGCCGACGCCGGTGGGGCCGATCATCAGGATGTTCTTGGGGGTGATCTCCTGGCGCATCGGTTCGTCCACCTGCATGCGCCGCCAGCGATTGCGCAACGCGATGGCCACCGCGCGTTTCGCGGCCGCCTGGCCGATGATGTGCTTGTCGAGTTCCTGGACGATCGCTCGCGGCGTCATGAACGCAGTTCCTCGATCACGAGGTTGCGGTTGGTGTAGATGCAGATATCGGCGGCGATGCCCAGCGAGCGTTCGACGATGGTGCGCGCGTCGAGCTCGGTGCTCTCGGTCAACGCGCGCGCGGCGGCCTGCGCATACGGGCCACCCGAACCGATGGCGGCCGCGGCGTACTCGGGCTCGATGACATCGCCGTTGCCCGAGATGATGAACAGATTCTGCGGATCGCCGACCAGCAGCAGCGCCTCGAGCCGGCGCAGGTAACGGTCAGCGCGCCAGTCCTTGGCCAGTTCGATCGCCGCCCGCGTCAGATTGCCGTACTTCTCGATCTTGCCCTCAAAGCGCTCGAACAGCGTGAAGGCATCGGCGGTACCGCCGGCGAAGCCCGCCAGCACCTTGCCATTGGACAAGCGGCGCACTTTGCGCGCGTTCGCCTTCATCACGGTATTGCCGAGGGTCACCTGGCCGTCGCCGCCGAGCACGATGCTGCCGTCGCGGCGCACTGCGAGAATCGTTGTCGAGTGGGGGTCGAAGGGGTTGTTCATGTGTGGCTGCTCAACCGCGGCGCTTGGCGCGCGGATGCGCCTGATCGTATGTCTGGGCGAGATGCTGGAAATCAAGATGGGTATAGACCTGGGTGGTGCTGATGTTGGCGTGCCCTAAAAGCTCCTGCACGCCGCGTAAATCGCGACTGGATTCAAGCAGATGGGTGGCAAATGAATGCCTGAACATGTGCGGATGCAGGTGCTGCGGCAGGCCGGCGGCCCGGGCCCGTGCGGCCACGCGCAGCTGCACGGCTCGCGCCCCGAGCGCCGCGCCATTGCGGCCCACAAACACCGCCTCCTGGTCCGGCGCCGCCAGGCCGGTGCGCGCGGCGAGCCACGCCCGCAGCGCCTTGACCGCCATCGAGCCCACAGGGGAGATGCGCTCCTTGCGCCCCTTGCCGAGCACCCGCACCTGGCCGAGCTTGAGGTCCAGGTCCTTGAGCCTCAGCCCGGTCAGCTCGGCGAGCCGCAGACCGCTCGAATAGAACAACTCCATCAGCGCCAGATCGCGAACTTCCAGCGCGCCGTTCGGCCGGCGCGACAGCAGCTGGGCCATCTGGTCGACATCGAGCGTATGCGGCAGGTGCCTGGTCGCCTTGGGCGCGCGCACCTCGAGCGCCGGATTTCGTTGCAACGCGCCTTCGCGCAGCAGGAAGCCGAAAAAGGTGCGCAGCGCTGCCAGCCGGCGCTGGATGCTGCGGCCGGCAAGCCCGCGTGCATGGCTGCGGGCGGCGAAGCTGCGGATATGCTGATGATCGAGCTGCGGCCAGTCGTGCAGGCCGCTGCGATCGCACCATTCGTGCAAGGCGAGCAGGTCGCGCCGGTAGGCCGCCAGGGTGTGCGCGGACAGGCGCCGCTCGGTGGCCAGGTGGCGCTCGAAGCGCGCCAGCCACGCGCTTGCCTGCGGGGTCATGGAAGCTTGCCTCGGCGCGCGCGAGGCCGGGCGCGGTGGGCTCAGACGCGCGCGAGCGCGTCAGTGATCAGCTCGCCCATGCGCCAGAGGAACTCGGTGCTCATGCCGGGGTGGAAGCGGTCGCGATCGACGCTGCCGAGGGCCAGCAGGCCGGCCGGCGTCTGTCCGCCGAGCGGGATCAGGGCCACCGAGCCGATGTTCGGGGCTTCGAGGCCGAACAGGAATTCCAGCTGCGTATCGCGAATCTGGCCGCAGCGTGGCTTGCCGGCTGCGAACAGGCCCTCGAAGCTGCGAAATGCCGGATCGTCCACGGCCACGCGGCGCAGGAATTGCTGCGGCCCCTCCTCGTCATCCGCCACGCCCGAGCAAGCCAGCACCAGCACCGTGTGAAAGGTGTCGAAGTCCTCGCGCAGGCTGGCTTCGATCTCGGTGATCGCGGGACCTGCGCCGCTGGTACGCAGCAGCCGGCGCGTGAAGCGATGGATCTTCTCCGCCAGCAGATTGTTGGCGCGTGCGACATGCACGAACTCGGCCAGTTTCTGGTCCTGCGTCTGAATCTTCTCGCGCAGTACCTCGACCTGGCGTTCGATCAGCGACACCGTCGAACCATTGCGCGCATGCTGTAAACGCATTCGCGCCAGCAGCTGCGGGTGCTGTTCGAAGAAATCGGGGTTGTGATGCAGGTATTGCACGACGGCCTGCTCCTCGATCGTCTCCGCCGCAATTCCGCGCACCTGATTGCTTGTCATTCTTGTTTCACTCCGCTGGATGGACCCAGAAGTCTCACGAGCAGTTGCAAGGATCAGATCTCGACGCGTCCTTCGAAAGCCTGTTGTGCCGGCCCGGTCAGCCACACGGACTGCCCCGGACCGTCCCAGTGTACGCTTAACCTGCCGCCGGGCACACGTACCTCGACGTCCGCGGCAAGCAGGCCAAGGCTGCGGCCGACCGCCACGGCCGCACAGGCACCGGTGCCGCAGGCCAGGGTCTCGCCGACGCCGCGCTCGTATACCCGCAGGCGGATCTGTCCGGCGTCGACGATCTGCATGAAGCCGACATTGACCTGGCGCGGAAAGTGCGGGCTGTTCTGCAGTGCGCGGCCGATGCGCTCCACCGCCGCGCTCTCGACCGCCTCGACACGCAGCACGGCGTGCGGATTGCCCACCGACACGGCACCGAACTCGATGCTCTCGCCCGCGGCACTGATGGTGTAGGTCGCGCTCGGCACGGGCGCATCGAACGGCAGGGAGCGCGGATCGAAATCCGGCACACCCATGTCCACCGACACGCTGCCATCGGCGCGCACGCGCGCGTGCAGCACACCGCCGACACTGTCCATGCTCAGCAGGCCGTCGCTGCCCTGACCGCGCCGATGCAGCAGCGCGGCGACGCAGCGTGCGCCGTTACCGCATTGCTCGACTTCACCGCCATCGGCGTTGAAGACGCGATAGAACACGTCGGTGCTGCTGCGGCGCGGTGGCAGCAGCACCAGTGCCTGATCGAAGCCGATGCCGCCGTGGCGGTCGGCGAGCGCACGCCATTGCTCGCGGCTCGGCAGGCAGGCGTCGGCCGGCAGATTCAGCACGATGAAGTCGTTGCCGAGCCCATGCATCTTGGTGAAGTCGATGCGCATGCCGAAGAGAATACTCGATCCGTCTCCGCATCGATAAGCAGCGGAGATTGGCGGGCAGATGCGTCGGCTATGGCACTGCCTTGCAGGCCGCGTCCATCTCGACCTTGTGAGCTATGCGCGCCTTGGCGGCCTCGTCATCGGACAGGAACTCGCGTGCACCATCGGGGCCGGTAGTATAGATACGGCGCGCCTGCACCGACTGGTTGTAGATATCCGTGGCCTGCTTGCATTGGTCAGCGCGCGTCTGGGCGACCTGATTCTGCACCTCGCGCGCGGCGGCTTCCTGCTCGAGCTGCTGGTGAACCTGGTCACCGCTCTGGCTCGCCGTACCGGAGGTGCGGCTGGTACTGGCCGCGGGGCTCGCCGTAGCCTGGATCGGGACCCGTTGGCTGTTCATACGCACCAACTGAGCTCCCGGGGTGGGCGTGTCGCTGTACTGCACGTGACCCTGGGCATCGACCGACTTGAAAACGTCGGCCAGGGCCGCGGCGAGCGGCAGCCAGACGAGAATGGCAATCGCGGTGGCACGGCGCATGGGTTCCCTCTCCAGCTTCCGAATGTGAGTATCAGCCCATACTCTACGACCGCGGGGTGACCGGCGTCACATTCATATTGCGCATGGCCCCGAACGGTTAAATCGGCATCGGTCCCGGGGGGACAAGGCGCGCTTATCGTGCCGCCGATGGTGCGTTCCGGACACGCCAGGACAGGCCGGCCGCTTACTCGATCCTTTCGCCGTGCAGCGAGATATCGAGCCCTTCGCGCTCCTCGTCGGCGGTGACGCGCAGCCCGATCGTCAGGTCGATCAGCTTCAGAATGATCATGCTCATGACGAAGCCGTAAATGAGCGTCGTGCCCACGCCCCACAGCTGGGTCAGCACCGTGCTGTCCACGCCGCTGATCTCTTTGCTGACCAGGGCGCCGGTGAGCAGCGCACCGACGATGCCGCCGATGCAGTGCACGCCGAAGGCATCGAGCGAGTCATCGTAGCCGAAGGCCTTCTTCACCGAGGTCGAGGCGATGAAGCAGATCACCCCGGCCGCCACTCCGATGACCACTGCCGCGTCGGGACCGACAAAGCCCGAGGCCGGTGTGATGGCCACCAGGCCGGCGACCGCACCCGATGCGATGCCCAGGACGCTCGGCTTACCCTTGGTGATCCACTCGGTGAACATCCAGGCCAGGGCGGCCGCTGCCGTGGCGATGTGCGTGGCGGCGAAGGCCATGCCGGCCCGTCCATCGGAGGCCACCGCGGAGCCGGCGTTGAAGCCGAACCAACCCACCCACAGCAGCGAGGCGCCAATCACCGTGAGCGACAGGTTGTCCGGTGCCATCGACTCCTTGCCCAGGCCCTGGCGTTTGCCGAGCATCAGGGCGGCAGCCAGACCCGCGATGCCGGCATTGATGTGCACCACGGTGCCGCCGGCGAAGTCGAGCACGCCCTTGACGTTGAGCCAACCCGAGGGTTCCCACACCCAGTGCGCAATCGGGCAGTAGACCACCAGCAGCCAGACCCCCATGAACCACAGCATCGCCGAGAATTTCATGCGCTCGGCAAACGAGCCGCAGATCAGCGCCGGAGTGATGATCGCAAAGGTCGCCTGGAACATCGCGTACACGGTCTCGGGAACCGTCAGGCCGAGGTGCGAGACGCTCAGCTTCATCTCATCGTGCATGTACACCACGCCATGGAAAAAGGCGCGATTGAAGCCGCCCAGATAGGCGGTACTGCCCGGCGTGAAGGCCAGCGAGTAGCCCACGATCCACCACAGGATCGTCACCACGCAGGTGATCGAAAAGCTCTGCATCAACGTGGAGAGCACGTTCTTCTTGCGCACCATGCCGGCATAGAACAGCGCCAGGCCCGGGATTGTCATCATCAGCACCAGCGCGGTGGAGGTGAGCATCCAGGCGGTGTCGCCGGAGTTGATATCCGAGAATTTCACGATGATCGGCTCGGTCGGCGCCGCGACCACCGGCGCGGCCGCCGGTGCCGTCGCATCGGTGCTCGCCGCGGGCGCGGACGGCGCCTCGTCGGCCCAGCCGTTCGCCGGCGCTGCGCTCAATGCGATCGCCAGCGCCGTCGCCGCGAGCGCGCCCGCAATCGCCCGGGCTGCCGGCCAGCGGTATTTCTTAACACCTTTCTTAACAATTGGTGCGATGCGCATCGGTGGCGACTCCCTGTGCTTCAATCACTCTTATGTGGCCGCGAGGCCTGTTTCCCCGGTTCGGATCCGGATCGCCTGCTCGAGCTCGCCGACAAAGATGCGGCCATCTCCCGTACGACCGGTCCTCGAGACATTGGCGATGGCCTCAAGTACGGGTTCGACGATCGCATCATCGACGGCTATTTCGACTTTGGCTCTCGGTCCGAATTGTGCTTCATAGACCTCGGTGACGGTTACACCCTGCACGCCAAGCTGAGCGATGGCCTGCCGCAGCTCGTCCAGCTTGAACGGCCGCACGACCGCGGTGATCATTTTCATGATGTGCATTTCGCAATGATCGAACCCTGAATCCGCAGTGCCGTGGTCGTCCCGGTGCGAGTATTCTTGGTCTTGTCCATGAATGCCGCTGGAGCCTCGGTGCAGAAAGTGTGCCACGCTCGAAACTGGGCAAATCCGCGGCTTCGGCCCGTCGCCGGGCCTGGGCGCGCACTATTATGGCGACCGCCATGCTAAGAGGTGGGCGGTTTCGGGGCAAAAGATTCCGTCGCCGGCCCCGGCAGCGGCGTACGGCCAAGGGGACAGGCTATGGACAACTTCCGTATCGACGACATCGCGCGCCGCCTGTTCGAGGGCTTGCCCGAGGCGGCGCGCACGATGCGGCGCGACGTCGAGAGTAACTTTCGGGCGGTGCTGCAATCCTCGCTCGGCAAGCTCGATCTGACCACGCGCGAGGAATTCGAGGTGCAGTCCAAGGTGCTTGAGCGCACGCGCGCGCGCGTCGAGGCGCTGGAGCTGCGCATCGCGGCGCTCGAGCAGCGCCTGGGCGAGCTCGAGGAAGCGATCCCGCCGGTCTCCGACTAGAGGTCCCACCCGGCATTGCACCAGGGCGCGAATGAGCCTGGCGAGAATCCTCAGTCGCGCTCAACTGGGCCTGGCGGCCCCGTTGGTGCAGGTCGAGCTGCACGTCGGCCGGGGTCTGCCGAATTTCGCGATCGTGGGACTGCCCGCGCCGGTGGTGCGGGAGAGCCGTGAGCGCGTGCGCGCGGCGCTGCTGAATTCCGGGTATGAATTTCCCGTCGGACGTATCACGGTCAATCTGGCACCGGTCGAACTGTCGAAACAGGGGGCCCGCTTTGACCTGCCGATCGCCCTGGGGCTGCTGATCGCAAGCGGCCAGCTGCCCGCGCCGCGGCGTGCCTTTGAGTGCTATGGCGAGCTCGGCCTGGCCGGCGAGCTGCGGCCGGTCACCGGGCTGTTCCTCGCGGCGCTGCATGCCGGCAACGCCGGTCACGCCCTGATCGTTCCCGGTGCGAACGGCGAGGAGGTTGCCCTGAGCGGCCATGCGGCCGCGTATGGCGCCGCGAGTCTGCGTGAGGCCGCCCTGCGGCTGACGGAGGGGGCGGCGAGCGCCGTGCTGCAGGCGCGAGCGATCGATGCCGGCCTGGGCGCCCGTGGGCCCGCCGCGCAGACGCGGCCGCCCGCGCTCAGCGACGTGACGGGTCAGTGGCAGGCCAAGCGCGCCCTGATCATCGCCGCCGCCGGCGGTCACAGCCTGTTGATGGTCGGACCTCCGGGCAGCGGCAAGAGCATGCTTGCCGCGCGCCTGCCGGGATTGCTGCCGCCATTGACGCGGACCGAGGCGCTCGAGGTGGCGGGGATCGCTTCGGTGTCCGGATTGCAGCTCGACCCCGGGTCCTGGACCCGACGGCCGTTTCGCGCGCCGCATCACACCGCTTCGGCGCATGCGATCGTCGGCGGTGGTCCCCGGATACTGCCTGGGGAGATCAGCCTGGCGCATCTGGGGGTCTTGTTTCTCGATGAGTTGCCGGAATTCGACCGGCGCGTGCTCGAGTCGCTGCGTGAACCGCTGGAGACCGGGTGCATCACCATCGCCCGGGCCGGATCGCGCCTGGCGCTGCCGGCGCAGTTTCAGCTGATCGCGGCCATGAATCCCTGTGCCTGTGGCTACCTGGGCGATCCGGTGCAGGCCTGCCGTTGTACCCCCGGGGGCATCGAGCGCTATCGCCACCGGATCTCCGGACCGCTGCTCGATCGCGTCGACATCCGCATCGAGGTCCCGCGGCTTGCGGTCGAGGAGCTGGTGCAGGCCGCGGTCGCCGGTGACGCCGGCGCGGCGGCAGGTCAGCCGCCGTGCGTAGCGCCGGCCGACCCCGTGGCGCAAGCGCAGGGCGCGCGTGAGCGGCGCCTGCGGGCCTCGGGCGTCCTGAGCGCGCGCCTGTCGGTGCCGCAATTGCAGGAATGCTGCGCTCTACCGCCCTTGTCCGAACGGCTGCTACGGCGCAGCAGCCAGCAGCTCGGGCTCTCGGGCCGCGGTGTGCATCGGTTACTGGCAGTGAGCCGGACCATTGCCGACCTGGCGGGCAGCGAACTCATCGAGCCGCCACACCTGGCCGAAGCGATCCAGCTGCGCCGGCCGTTGCCGGGGGGTTGAAGGTTTCCGTGCCTCACGCGGACGGACCGGCCATGGCAGCACCGTCCTTCGATGTCGTCAGAATCCAGCCCACGAAGGTCGCGACCAGGACGGGATAAGCGAAAAAAGGAAGCGGTTGGGACAAGGCCGTGATCTGCGCGCCGGCAAAGATACGGCAGGCTGTCGCCGCGAACAGCAGCGCCGCCGCAAGTCCGAGCAGCCGCACGACCATCGGGAAAACACGCGGGACGCTGATCAATGCAAGCCCCGCCGCCCACAGGCCGACACCGCCGCCGAAAGACGGGGCACTGGGCGCCAGCTCCATGGCCGCGCCGGAAACGAGAAGGCTTTCGCCGATGGCGAAGACCAGGAAGCCCGCCGCCACGATCTCCTGTCTGATTCTGAAGAAGCGCAGCGCGAGCAACGAGCAAGCCATGACCAGTGCGATGCCGTCGATGCCCCAGGCCAGTCCCCGCAGCGACGCTGACGGGGCGAATGTCCCCGCTAGCCCCAGCGCGCCACCCACGCCCAGTCCGATCGAAGTCAGAACTCTCAGCGATATGTCATTCCCGGTGTTCATGCCTGCGCTCGCATCGGTCTATCCGTGCCTCGCAACGGCAGGCGCGCCTACTGCGCGAGCGAGACCATGTAGTCCACACCCTGCTTGATCAGATCGTCGGGCAGATCGGTCCGCCCGCCTTTGGCCGGCATGATCCCGGTCGCGCCGGTGTAGCCATTGAGCGCATGCTGGTAGAGCGTCGCCTTACCCTCGGCAATGCGCGGCCCCCAGGCTGACTTGTCGCCCGCCTTGGGCGCGCCGGCCAGGCCGGTCCCGTGGCAGGTGGTGCACACCGCCTGGAACAGTTCGGCCCCGTTCTTCGGCACCGCCAGCGCCACCGCAGCACCGGCACCTGCCGGCGCCTTGATCGCCATGGCCGAATTGTCCTGGCCGGCGACGGCCTCCCGGGCGAAGGGCGCAGTGTTGTGCTGCAGGCTCGCCAGGTACATCGGATCCTTGTAGACGTCGACCACTTGGGTGCGGCCGGCAACCGCACGCGCCAGCGCCAGCAACAGAATGGTGATGGCCACCAGGATGCCGATGACGATGCTGAATGTGGTGATGAACTTGGAGTCCTGATTGCTCACGGGGGCCCAACCGTTATCGTTAGTGGTAGGTGATCCGGAAATTATAGCCTAAGGCGCCGCCGTTGCTGCGGGCACCGGCGCTTGCATGGCTCGGGCGCTCAGAGCGCCTGGCGAAAGGTCAGGTTGATGCGGCAGCGGCCGGTGAGCGCGTGTTCACCGTCGGCCAGGGCCGCGACGCCATGGAAGGCGAGGCGCTGCCGGCCGCCCCACACCACCACGTCGCCATGCGCCAGGGGAATGCGCTGCGTGGCATCGGCGCGGCGCAGGCCGCCGAACAGGAACAGCGCGGCAAGTCCGAGCGATACCGAGACCACCGGCGCGCGCATGTCGCGCTCGTTGCGGTCCTGATGCAGGCTCAGGCGCGTGCCGGGTGCATAGCGATTGACCAGGCAGGCGTCGGGCTCGAAGCCGGCAAAGCCGGCCATGTCCGCGCTGCGTGCCGCCAGCTCCCGCAGCGTCGCAGGCATCGGCGGCCACGCTCGTCCGCTCTCGGGATCGACCGGCGCATAGCGATAGCCGCGGCGATCGCTGATCCAGCCCACCTGGCCGCAGTTGGTCATCGCGACCGACATGCGCGCGCCGCCGGGGGTGAGCATGTGGCGCCACGGCGCCATCGCCACCACCGCCTGCACGGCTGCCAGCAGCGCGGGTGCCTCGTGGCTGGCCGCACCGGGCAGCAATAGCGCGTCCTCGGCGATGCGCTCGAGCGCCGCGCGCGGCAGCAGCGAGCGCGTCAGCAGATCCTGGCGGCGCGCCCGGGTGCTCATGCAGCGTCGTGAAACACAATGCCGAGCGTAAAGCGCTCGCCGTCACGCACCCGGCTGACGCCGTGGCGCATGGTCAGCCGATGCACCCCGCGCGCGCCCTGGCCGGGCCGGTGGCGTGCGGCAAATATCACCGCATCGCCTTGCCGCAGCGCTACTACTTCGACGCGCGACTGCGCGCGCGGACGCTGTTCGGTGACGACGAATTCACCGCCGCGGAAATCCGTTTGCGGTGCGGACAGCAGTACCGTGAGCTGCAGCGGAAATACCTCGTCGCCGTACAGGTCCTGGTGCAAACAATTGTAATCACCGCGCGCATAGCGCAGCAGCAACGGGGTCGGCCGCGTCTGGCCGGCGCGGTGGCAGTGCTCGAGGAACGCCGCGTGCTCCGCCGGGAAACGCGTCGCGAGCTGCAGCGCCTCGTGCCAGCGATTGGCGATCGGCGCCAGCGATGCGTACAGCGCGCTGCGCAGCTGCGCCACCAGTTCGGGCAGCGGATAGGCGAAGTACTGGTACTCACCGCGGCCAAAGCCGTGCTGCGCCATGACGACGCGGCTGCGAAACAGCGCCGCGCGTGCATAGCTTGCCGCCAGTGCGGCGCATTGATCCGCCGACAGCAGTCCGGGCAGCACCGCCGTGCCGTTCGCATCCAGCTCGCCCGCGAGCCGCGGCCACGGCAACTGCGCGATGCGCTCGGGCAGCGATGCGGCGGCACTGCGCGCGGCGATCGCGCTCATCGCATGCGCGCCTCGCGCTCCAGCAGGGCGCGCTTGCGGCTCACGCCCCAGCGATAACCGCTGAGCGAGCCGTCGCGGCGGATCACGCGATGACAGGGAATCGCGACCGCCAGCGCATTGGCCGCGACCGCGCCGGCGACCGCCCGGGCGGAAGCCGGTAGCCCCAGGCGCCGCGCAAGCTCGCTGTAGCTCACGGTGGTGCCGGGCCGAATCTTGCGCAGTGCCTGCCATACGCGGTGCTGAAAGGCGGTCCCGCGCAGGTCCAGCGGCAGATCCAGGCCCCGCGCCGGGGCTTCCACCAGGCCGGCGACCTGGGCCAGCAGCCGCTCGAAAGCCGCATCGCCGCCGATCAACTGTGCTTTGGGGAAGCGGTCCTCCAGCTCGCGCAGCAGCGCCGCGGCGTCGTCGCCCAGCAGAATCGCGCAGATGCCCTTGTCGGTAGCGGCGACCAGGATCGAGCCCAGGGAGCATTCGCCGATAGCAAACCGGATCTTCACGCCGTCGCCGCCGCCGCGGTAGGTGCTCGGCGTCATGCCCAGCGCCGCGTCGCTGCCCGCATAGAAGCGGCCGTTGGAGCCGAAGCCGGCGTCGTAGATCGCCCCCGTCACGCTGCCATTGCGCAGCAGCTGATCGCGCACGCGCTGCGCGCGCTGCGCCGTGACGTAGGCCTTGGGTGTCATGCCCACGAGACGCGTGAATAGCCGATGAAAATGAAACCGGCTCATGCCGGCCTCGCGCGCGAGCGTCGCCAGGTTTGGCGCGGTCTCGGCCGCATCGATCAGGCGGCAGGCGCGCGCCACCATCGCCGCATGCCGCTGCGAAAGGCCCGCGCCGAGCGGCTCGCAGCGCTTGCAGGCGCGAAATCCCGCGCGCTCGGCCGCCGCCGCAGTGTCGAAGAAGCGCACGTTTTTTCGCAGCGCGCGCCGCGCACCGCACGAAGGACGGCAAAACACTCCGGTCGTGCGTACCGCATAATAAAAAATCCCGTCGGCGCCGGGCTCACGCCGCAGCACCGCCGCCCAGCGTTGGGCGTCGCTGGCAAAACGCGTGGCGCGCGGTGTCGGCGCGGTTGCGGCGGCTGACGCTGGTGCATCGTTCATGGTGTCATTCTCCTCCATTGGCCTGGCGCCGATACTGGCAGTGCACGGCCGGCGCGGCACTCCGCCTCTTGCGGTTGAATTCGGTGCTGCGAATCCTGCGGTCCGCTGTTGACCCGCAACGTCCGCGTCCCTTAGCGTCGGGTCGAGCTACCCGCGACTGTGCAACTTCACGTGAGGATCTTTTGAGCCCGGATCAGCACCGAAAACTCGTGATCATCCTGATCCTGGGCATGCTCTGCACCATTACCCCGTTGGCGATCGATATGTATCTGCCGGCGATCTCGCAGATCGCGCAGGAGCTCAATACGACGCCGGCCAGGGTATCGATGTCGATATCCGCGTATTTTATCGGAATCGGCGCCGGCCAGCTCTTCTATGGGCCGATGCTCGATCGCTTCGGTCGCAAGCGACCGCTGTACGCGGGACTGCTGCTGTTCATATTCGCCTCCATCGGCTGCCTGGAGTCGAAGACGGTCGAGGCGCTGATCGCCTTCCGGTTGCTGCAGGCGCTGGGCGGTTGTGTGGCGCAGGTTGACGCCCTGGCCATGGTGCGCGATTTCTTCCCGGTCGAGGACAGCTCCAGGATCATCTCGATGCTGATCCTCATTCTCGGCGTCTCGCCGCTGCTCGCACCGACGCTGGGCAGTATCGTCGCCACGACGCTGGGCTGGCACTGGATATTCCTGATCCTCGCGATCATCGCCGGCGCCGCCATGATCATCGTCCATCGATATCTGCCGGAAGGGCACATTCCGGATCCGTCCATATCACTGCACCCGCGGCGGATCATGGCCAACTTTCTGGCGATCCTCGAGGACGCGCAGTTCTGCACCTACGCGCTCGCCGGCGCGTTCTCCTTCTGCGGCCTGTTCGTCTATGTGGTGGGATCACCGATCATCTTCATGAACATGTTCCATGTGAGCCCGCGCACCTATGGCGGCATCTTCGCGCTGCTGTCGGTCGGGTTCATCGGCGGCAACCAGGTCAACATCTGGCTCTCGCGCCGCCACGAGGATCAGCGGCTGTTTCGGATCGCGCTGTACGCTCAGACAGCGGTCGCGATCGGCTTCCTGATCGGCGCACTGGGCGGTGCCGGACTCATCGCGACCATCGTGCTGCTGCTCCTGTATCTGTCCTGTGTCGGCATCACCTATCCGAACGCCGCGGCGATTGCGTTGGCCCCCTTCAGCCGCAATGCCGGCAGTGCCTCGGCATTACTGGGTTTCCTGCAGCTCAGCATCGGCGCGGTGGTCTCGGCCGGGGTCGGGCTGCTGAATGCAACGGACAGTGCGCCGATCGTCGCTCTCATGACGAGCACCACGCTGATCGGGCTGGTGGTGTTTCTTGTCGGGAAGAACCGCGTGGGGCTGCACCAGCACAAAGTTACCTGAAGCGCTTTCCCGCGCGCAAATCCCAGTGTCCTACCTGACACATAGGTAACACTTTTTCCGAGCACATGGGTAACACTTTTAGGCATTTGCGGGAGACGCGAAATTCCTTGGAAGGAGTTATCCAAGATGGACGAGCGGATGCGCTTTGTGGCTCGGTTGATGGAGGGAGAGAAGATGGCCGTGCTGTGCCGAGAGTTCGATATCTCTCGCAAGACCGGCTACAAACTCTTTA
>Ga0302326_10008700_pt1 | contig 22333 bp, 25 predicted proteins | sample Palsa_T0_3_FD_202264 | JGI IMG/M metagenome (GOLD analysis project Ga0302326, IMG submission 202264) | Peat permafrost microbial communities from Stordalen Mire near Abisko, Sweden - Palsa_T0_3 | ecosystem: Environmental > Terrestrial > Soil > Palsa > Peat permafrost | place: Sweden: Abisko... | reverse complement strand
GGACGCGGTGACGAGTAGGAGAGGATGCGGCCTCGTTGCCGTGCGTGGCGATTTGCACTGACATGTGGACCTCCGTGGGGGGTTGGCCGTTGTCCTAGGCGACTTCCGTGAACAGCTGCTCGTCTTCCCCCTGCAGCTGTTTGCGCAAGCGCTGCTTGAGCTGTGAATGGATCTGGCAGACGCGGCTCTCGGTGACTCCGAGCACCACGCCGATCTCGCGCAGGGTCAGTCCGTCGACGTACAGCAGCACCGCGACCTGACGGTCCCGCGGAGGCAGCTGATCAAACACCTCGCGGAATCGGTCGATCGCAGCCTCGCGGACTGCGTGGTGATCGGGATCGAGGTCGCGATCGGTGCTCGGCAGTGTGTCGATCCGTTCGATCGAGGTGTCCTCTTCGCCGAGTACCAGGACGTTGAGCGAGCCGACGTCCGACCGGGCGATGTCACCGAGCCGCTGGTCGAGCTCATCCGTGCCGATCCCCAGTGCCTCGCTCAGCTCGAGCCTCGTGGGCACGCGCCCATTGAACCCGATGAAGCGCTCTCGCGCGTGACTGATGTCGCGCTCCCAACGACGCAGGGATCGCGGCGCCCAATCGTTGCGACGGAGCTCATCGAGGACCGCGCCGTGGATGCGGGTCCAGGCGAACTGCTCGAGCGTGGCTCCTCGGTCAGGGTCGTAGCGGTCGATCGATCGGATCAGTGCCTCGAGCCCGCAGGAGATGAAGTCCTCGACGTCACACCGCGCCGGTATCTCCCGGATTTTGCGATAGACGATGTACTTGACCAACGGGGCCAGCGAGAGCACGAGTCGATCTCGCACGCGAGCGTCCCCGGATTCCTTGTATTGCTTCCACAGAAGCAGGATTGCGTCTGACGATGCCCGACCAGCCTTGTTTCGCGTCACCTTGGGTCTCCGAATTCCATTCGTCTCTTCCCCGATCTCGCTCCCCAAACGGCGAGACCGTCTTGGTATCGGCTTCCAGCAAACGTTGCTGTACATGCCCATGCGTCCAACGTGAGTCCAGTCTGCGTCCAATTAGCAAAGAGTGACTCCGAGCGGTTCCTACGCGCGTGCGTGCGGGCGCGAGAAGAGGTTGCCCGCGCCGGTACGTGAGGTTGCACGCGCCGGTACGTGAGGTTGCCCGCGCCGGTACGTGAGGTTGCACGCGCCGGTACGTGAGGTTGCACGCGCCGGTACGTGAGCGCCTTCAGGAATCGGCTACGCCGCCGATCAACGGGATGCCTTTGGCACCAGGAAAGGTTCCCTCGTATGGCTCTTCGGCTGACCCGCCCATCACTGGCCCCTGAGGGCCCGACCGTCTCACCATCCGAGGCGGCCGGCGCGTCAGCGGCTGAGCTATCAGCGCGCGCCGACGCCCTCTTGGCCGACGGTGATTTCGAGCGCTACCGCGCTCTGTTCTCGCAGGCGGGCGCGCACGACGATCCACACCGTCGATATCACGCTCAGAGGACACTGCTCGAGCGCGGACTGGCGGCGACCGGCCAGGCCTCGTCCACGCGCTGCATGGAGATCTACATCGCCGTTGCCGAGGCGGCGGTCGCGGTCCTCGAGCAGGAGCCGCGTGAGCCGGTCATCCTCAACTATGCGGGCGTCGCCATGTACGAGCTCTGGAGCCTCGACGCGGCGCGAGCGCTGTTCGAGGCTGCGCAGCGACTCGACCCCGAGCTCCCGTATCTGCGGCGCAACCTCGCCGGTATCCGTCGCCGCAGGCGAAGCGCAGGACGGGCTCGCCGACCGCTTCACGGCGCCCTGCCGGGGCTTGCGCGCAGGGCCAGCGCGGTCAGCGCCAACGCCAAGCCGGCGAACGGGTTGACGCTCAGCCTCTGCATGATCGTGCGCGACGAAGCCGAGATGCTGCCGCGCTGCCTTGCCGCCGTCGCTCCCGCGGTCGACGAGATCATCGTCGTCGACACCGGCTCTCGCGACGGCACGATCGAGATCGCCCGATCCTTCGGGGCGCGCGTGATCGAGCGTGAGTGGACGGGCTCGTTCGCCGAAGCGCGCAACGTCTCGTTCGACGCCGCCGGCGGCGACTGGGTGATGTACCTCGACGCGGACGAGGTCCTGATCGGCGAGGACGTCGAACGTCTGCGGTCGCTGACGGGCCGGACATGGCGCGAGGCGTTCTACCTCGCCGAGACGAACTTCACCGGCGGCGACGGCGATGGTACGGGTATCAGTCACAAGGCCCTTCGGGTCTTCCGCAACCGGCCGCAATATCGCTTCGAGGGTCGACTGCACGAGCAGATCGCCCACCACCTGCCAGCCTACGTTCCGGAGCGGCTCGAATACACGTCGATACGGATCGAGCACTACGGCTATCTCGGAGCCGTTCGCGACGCGAAGGAGAAGTCGCGGCGCAACATCGAATTGCTGCAAGTCCAGCAGGCCGAGAGCCCCGCGACCCCGTTCCTGCACTTCAACCTCGGCTCCGAGTACGCCGCCATCGGTGACCACAGAGCTGCGCTGACCGAGCTCGAACGGGCGTGGGCGATGATTCAGGACGAAGATGGGGGCGACGGCCACGAGTTCACCCCGTCGCTGGTCGCACGCCGCGTCAAGGCCCTGCGCCTCTGCGGCCGTCCCGAGGAAGCGATCGCAGAGGCACAGGCCGGGCTGAAGCAGTTCCCCGGCTTCACCGATCTGGTGTTCGAGCAGGCGATGGCGTCGATCGAGATGTCCCGCGAGGCGGAGGCGATCTCGTTCTACAGGCGCTGCATGGAGATGGGGGACGCTCCGGCCCGTTATGGAGCGACCATCGGCACCGGCACGTACCTGCCGCGGCTGGCGCTGGCCGCGCTGCACCTGCACCGCGGCGAGCTGGAAGCGGCCCGCGAGCTGCTCGACTGGTGCCTGAAGAAGCACCCGGGCTTCTACGGCAGCGTGCAGCCCTATGCGACGGCGCTCCTCCGCGCGGGCCGGGCACCCGAGGCGGTGACGGAGGAAATCGAGCAGCGCGTGGCGAAGGCGACCCCGACGGTGCGGTTCGTCCTCGGCAAGGCGCTGTACGAGGCCGGCGCACTCGAGGCTGCCGAAACTCAGTTTCACCTCGTACTCGCGGCCCAGCCACACAATTCTCAGGCGCGAGTGGCGCTTGCCGAGGCGATCCTTTATCAGCGTCGCTACAGGGACGCCGCCGCAGCGGCTGCCGGCCTACCCGAGGATGATCCGCTCGCGCCCATCGCCTGCCGCACAGAGATGATCGGAATGGTCGCCGCCGGCGAAGCGGACGGCGCCCGCATCTCGGCCGAGCGAGCGACGCGGGTCGGAATGCCGAGCGCGGAGCGCGAGCTGTTTGACGCGTGGATCGATGTCGTGGCCGGCGAGCCCGTCAGGCGCGGCCTACCGGCGCCGTCCACTCCCTTGCTCTTCGTGATCCTCGAGCTCCTGCTCCGGGTCGGGGACTTCGAGGCGTTCGAGGCCCTTCACCCACTGCTCGAGCAGTCGGATCTTCCGCGACGCGAGCAGCGAGAGCTGCTCGGCTGTATCTACTTGCGGCGTGGATTCCTGAAATCCGCCGCCCAGGAATGGATCGCCGTCTGCTCGGAGCAGGCCGATGCGCGCGCGCTCGTCGGCCTTGGGCGAGTCGCGGCGGCACAAGGACTCGAGGACGATGTGACCTCCTTTGCCTCCGAAGCGCTGGCACTGGATCCCGGTAGCGTCGCCGCGCGCGAGCTGCTGTCCCGCCAACCTACTGGCGCCATCACCGCAGCTTAGAATCATTGGGGGTTATCTAAGAAATCACGGAATTTCCTTATGAAAGGCTGGATGCCCTTAAGTTCGACGCCCCCCTGCTCGATTACCAGACAAAGACGGAATCATCCGAGCGGCGGTCCGAGGCAGGGCGCGTCGCTACTTAGGAGGAACTCGCACCATGAATCTCGACATAGCTGCGACAGTCCCGGCCCCCCCCGGACCGATAACGACAGCCGGGCCCGAGCCTGCAGAGGGTGCCGGCGCGGTACCGGCGACACCAAACGACGCAGCCGCCGAGGCGGCGGTAACCGTCGATACGCTCCCCGCCAGCCCGCCTCCCGAAGTGATGGACGCGATCGGCGTTGCTGTTCACGCATCAGAGCGGCTCGCAGCGAGCGGGCACGAGATGCGCTTCCAGGTTGACCCCCCCACCGGCAAGGTCACGGTCGAGGTCCACGACCTGCAGGGGAACTTGCAGTCCACCGTCCCACCGAGCAAGGCGCTCGACGTCGCCGACGGGGGAACCGTCGACTGAAGGCTCAAAGAGGCTCGAATCGAGCCAGCTGACAAGGAGGTCGGCCCGCCATGTCCACCCAACCCATCTCGACGACAACCACCAACAATTCGACTAGCCCGTTCCAGATCACGGGCCTCGCCTCGGGCCTGAATACGAACGCGATCATCGCGGCCGAGATGGCGGTTGCGAAGGAGCCGGTCACGGACCTGACGAACCAGGAGGACGGCCTGCAGGCGCTCGATACGCAGCTGACCAGCATCCAGGGCAGTCTCCAGACGGTCGCCAATGACTCCCAGGCATTGGGATTCCCGTCGTTGTTCAATACTTCCCAAGCTGTGACCTCGAGTAATCCGAGCTTGATCACGGCCTCGACAGGCAATGGCGCCGGCGTGGGCGGATACGAGGTTGAGGTCACCCAGCTTGCCAACTCGTCCCAGCGCACGTTCACGTTCACCAGCCCGACGACCGCCGACACGATCACGATCGACGGTCAACAGGAGACGATCCCGGCGGGCGCGACGATCCAGGACTTCGTCAACACGATCAACTCCGATCCAAACGCCGACGTCTACGCCGCGTCAACGAACTCCAACACCGTTGTCCTCTCGAGCCGGGCCACCGGCGACACAGGCTCCAACTTCATCCAGGTCTCCGATCCGAGCGGCACGCTCGTCGAGCAGGCCTCGCTGGCCAAAGAAGGGCAGGACGCCGAGTTCAAGGTAGACGGGGTGAGCGGCACGTCGACGTCGAACACAGTCACGAACGCGATCGCCGGCGTGAGCCTCCAGCTCGGTGGTGTCACCCCTACAGGTGCTCCCGTGACCGTGACGGTCGGCGCGCCCGCGCCCTCGAGCACCGCCGTCGTGGCCGCCGTCAATCAGTTCGTGTCGGACTACAACGCCGCCATCAGCCAGATCGAGACGCAGCTGTCCCAGACACCGGTCAGCGGCGATCCGACGCAGGGAACTCTGTTCGGCGACTTCGAGCTCCAGAACCTCCTGGGCGAGATGCGCACGTCGATGTACACCTCAGGGGCGGGCCTGCCAGCCGGGATGGCTGCGCTGTCAGATCTTGGTATCAGCACCGGCGCCGCCACGGACGCCACGAGCCAGAGTTCCCAGAACGGTCAGCTGACGGTCAATCAGGCCACGCTCGAACAGGCGGTGGAGACCAATCCGAGCGGCGTCGAGCAGGTGCTGCAGCAGTGGTCTCAGACCTTCACCACGATGGTCAACAACGACGCAGCTCCGGGAGGGACGATCGACAATCGTCTCGCGGGTAACAACTCTGAGATCAGCCAGATGAACGTCCAGATCAGCGCGATGAACACCATGCTCGCCGACAAGCAGGCCGCGCTGACGATGGAGTACGCCGAGCTCGAATCGGCGCTGTCCAAGATCCAGAACCAGGGCAGCTCTTTTGACTCCGCGATGGGGTTGACGTCCAGCTCGTCCAGCTCGTCCTCCTCCTCGTCGTCGAGCAGCGGCTAGCGCCTCCCGCGGGCTCCGCCGGGACCCACGACCCACCCCGGCGCATTTGGCTCTGCCAAATGCGCCAATGGAACCGGCACGGACGCCGGTTTCACTGGCTCTGCCAAATGCGCCAATGGAACCGGCAGGGACGCCGGTTTCACTCAACCTCCGCGCCCTTCGTCCGATCACCAGGACGACAGGCAATGAACGCGTACCTAGCCTCCTCCCCCCGCGCGTATCGCGAAGCCGCCGTGCTAACGGCAACCGGAGAGCAGCTGATCGTGATGCTGTACGACGGCGCACGTCGCTTCCTGTACCAGGCGGGGGTAGCGATGGCCGACAAGAACATCGAGCTCTCACATAACAAGCTGCGCCGAGCCGAGCTCATCGTCGTGCACCTCCGAGACACCCTCGACCTGGAGCAGGGCGGAGAGCTGGCGCTACGCCTGCGTTCGATCTACCTGTTCTGCGAGTGGCACATGCAGCAGGCCAGGTTCGAGCGCGATCCGTCGAAGCTCGAAGAGGTCTCTCAGCTGCTCGGACAGCTGCGTGAGGCGTGGGCGGAGATCGCCGGGGCCAATGAGCGCTGACGCGGCGCCCTACGAGAAGCTCGTGGCGATGATCGAGCACGAGCTTGAGCTGGCGACCCAAGGCAGGTTCGCGGACCTCGAGCGTGCAAATGACGAGCGTGGGGTACTGATGGCCAGCCTCCCGGACACGCACCCGGCCTGCGCCACGGCCTGGCTGCAGCGCGCTGAGCTGATGCACACGCGGCTGACGATGGAGCTCCAGCGAAGGCGCGAAGCGCTGCTGTTGGCGATCTCCGAGCTCGAGCGTGCGCGCCGCGCTGCGCATGGCTACAAACCGGCCTACCAACGCAAGCCGCGGTTCTCATCGAGTGCCTGACCTGCTCAAGACCGGTGCGCTAGTGCCGATTCGCGGGGTATGCGGCTGATACCAACAGCCAGGGTGCCCGACGGAGCAGAGCTCGGTCGCGACGTGCTGATCGGGCGCTCCGATGGGATTCCGCTCCTGCGAGCGGGTGTGAGCCTCACGCAGCGCTACCGCGACCGGCTGCTCGCGGCCGGGATCAACGCGATCTATATTCAGGACGGCGACAGCGAGGGCATTGTCCCCGAGCCGATCGTGACCGACGAAACACGGGCGATCGCCACCCGCGCAGTAGCCACCGCCTACCGGGGAACGCAGGAGGCGATCGCCTCCGGGGCGCCGCTAGGGCCCGGCACCATGGACGCGCTCGCCACCGTGATCGAGCGGATCCTGCACGAGGTCGATCAATCGGGCGGGGTCGCGCTTGCGCTCGCTGACCTGGCGTGCGCCGACGCGTACACGTTCCAGCACTCGATCGACGTCACCGCGCTCGGCCTACTGCTCGGCCAGCACCTGTTCCGCGAACAGGGCTGGCTCGACTACGACGGCGTGCGCAGGTTCTCCCGGATCGACGAGCGGCTGTCGCAGCTCGGGCTCGGCTTGCTGTTGCACGACATCGGCAAGCTCGCGATCCCGATCTCGATCCTGAACAAGCCGAGCAAGCTCACACCTGAGGAGTGGGAGGTCATGAAGACCCACCCTCGCGCCGGCGTGGATCTCCTGCGCGGCGACATGTGGAGCCCACTTGTCAAGGCGATCGTCCTCCGCCATCACGAGCGTTGCGACGGCAGCGGTTACCCGGGAGGCAAGGTCGGCAACGAGATCCACGAGATGGCGCGCATCGCGGCCATCGCCGACGTCTACGACGCCGTTACATCCGAGCGGGTGTACGCACCTGCCAGGCCGGCCTGCGACGGGGTTCAAGCGATCATGCAGGGAGCCGGCACACTGTTCGACCGGGAGATCGCCGACGTGTTCTTGCGCGTCGTGGCGCCGTTTCCTCCAGGTGTCGAGATCAAGGTCTCGGACGGCCGGCGGGGGATCGTCGTCAGCGTGCCGCATCACGCGCTCGATCGGCCGGTGGTCCGCATCCTCGACGGACCCGGATCGCCGTGCGAGGTCTCCCTTCTGCGGAACCCGAGCCTCAGGATCGACGGCTGGGATCCGGTCTCAGCGGCTGCCGCGGCCTGAGGGTCCAGGGACTCTCAAGAAGCACCGCCGACCGCCGATCACACGGGCCGACCCAATGGAACGGGTCGGTGTAAGCCCAGGGAGGGCGCACGAACTAGACGGAAGTCCTTTCTAGAACTGCACGCCCATGTCCTTCCTTGACACCACCCAGCTTGCTCTCGAGGCCGCGATGAGCGGCTCGATGCAGCGCCAGACGCTGCTGACGAACAACCTCGCGAACGCCGACACTCCGGACTACCAGCCTGAGGACGTCGACTTCCAAGGGCAGCTGCAGAACGCGATCCAGTCGGGTCAGTCGCTCAGCTCGCTCACCTTCCAGCCTGTGACCGAGCCGCAGAGCGTCGGTGCGGACGGCAATGGTGTCGACTCGAACCAGACATCAGCCGAGATCGCCGAGAACTCGCTCCTCTACCAGACGATGTCCGAGGTGGCCGGTCAGCGCGAAGAGATCCTGAAGACCGCGATGGGGCTGGGCTGATGAGCTTCTTCGACGCCATCAACATCGCCGCCAGTGGTCTCACCGCCGAGAGCGTGAGGATGGATGTGTCGGCTGAGAACCTGGCCAACGCGGAGACGACGAACGGTCCGAACGGCCAGCCTTACGTGCCGCAGGAGGTCGTTCTGCAGCAGGTCGGTGGCAGCTTCAGCTCAGCCTTGGCCGGAGCGCTCGGCACAACCACAGGCACCACCGGGGCCGCCGCCCCAGGCGGCGTCGAGGTCGGTGCGATCGTCAACAACCCGACTCCTTATCAGGAGGTCTATGACCCGACCAATCCGGCCGCGAACGGTAAGGGCTACGTGAAGATGCCGAACGTCAGCACCGTTACGGAGATGACGGACATGATCGACGAGCAGAACTCGTACCAGGCCGACGTGACGGCGATGAGCACCGCCAAGTCGATGTACACCGACTCCTTGGATCTGCTCAAATGATTCCACCGATCTCGGGGGCGGTCGGGCCACTGGGTCCCAGCGAGTGGAGCGTGCCGTCGCTCGGCCAGCTCGGGCAGATCGACCCGAACGCGCAGGTGGGCGCTGGTGCCACCAGCGGCGCCTCGGGGACGACCGGCAGCTTCGGGACCGCACTCACCAGCGCGATCGACTCGCTCGAGGCGTCACAGGCCTCGGCGACCACCGCCTCTCAGCAGCTTGCCACCGGCCAGCTCAGTGATCCCACGCAGGCCGTGACCGCAGTCGAGAATGCTTCGCTCGAGATGGATTTCGCCTCGCAGATCCAGGGCAAGCTCGTCAGCGACGCTACGAACATCTTCTCGACGACGATCTGACGAGATGCCCCTGCGTCAGCTTGTATCGAGGCTATCGCCCCGCGGATGGGCCGTCGTCGGCGGCTCCGCGGCGGTAGCGATCCTGTTTCTCGTGATCGTCTTCCGCTTGGCGTCCGCGCCGACCTACACGACGATCCTGTCGGGCCTCGACCCGGCGCAGACCGGCAAGATCACGAGCGAGCTCGACACCAAGGGCATCACGTACGAGCTTCAGAACGGCGGGACCGCGCTCGCCGTCGAGCCGAGTCAGAGCTCGCAGGCTCGGGTTGCCCTTGCCACTGCGGGGCTGCTCAGCTCCCAGCAACCCGGCATGTCGCTGCTTGACAGCCAGCAGCTAGGCGCGAGCACGTTCCAGCAGCAGGTCACCTATCAGCGCGCCCTCGAAGGACAGCTGGCGCAGACCATCGAAAGCATCCAGGGGGTGACGTCGGCGGAGGTTCAGCTGGTGCTTCCGGACGCAACCCAGCAGTTGTTCTCGGACAGCTCCTCGCCGGCGACCGCGGCGGTGGAGTTGTCGGGCTCTACCGGGCTCGATGCCGGTGCGGTCAAGGGGATCGCGGACCTCGTCGCGAACAGCGTCCAGGGCCTCAGCGCCGACAAGGTCACGATCACCGATGCCAACGGCGACCTGCTGTGGCCGAACGGCAGCTCCGGCGGCGACGGCAGCGGCTCGCTGCTGGCCAAGGAGTCAGCCGAGCAGCAGTACGACCAGTCCGAAGCCGCACAGCTCGCCGCAATGCTGACTCAGACGGTCGGAGCGGGGAAGGCCCAGGTTGAGGTCAACGCCGACCTCAACGCCGACCAGTCCACGTCACAGTCGCTCACATACGCGAAGAAGGGCGTACCGCTGACCCAGCAGACTCAGAACGAGACGCTCAGCGGCGCCGGCGCGGCGAACGCCGCTGGAACCACCGGCAACGTTCCGGCATACGCCACGACGACCGGCGGCGGCAACTCGAAGTATGCGAACAAGACCGCCACCACCACCTACGGCGTCGACAAGACGGTTACGAATACCACGATCGCGCCCGGCCAGATCAACCGTCAGAGCGTCTCGGTCCTGCTTGACAAGTCTGTGCCGGCGTCGGCGATCCCGGCGCTGACGGCAGCGGTCAGCAATGCGGCCGGCATCGTGAAGTCACGTGGGGACACGCTCTCCGTACAGCAGGTCGCGTTTGCCAAGATCGCGTCGCCCACTGTTGCGACGCCGAGCAAGATGATGGATTACGCCAAGTACGGCGGCATCGGCCTGGCTGCGTTCGGCTTCCTGCTGTTCGTGACCCGCCAGTTGCGCCGTCGCGAGCACGAGGCGCTCACCGGGCAGCCGACGTGGTTGCGCGAGCTCGAGTCCCCCCGTCCGCTGGCAGCGCTCGAGCGCAGCCAGTACGCCGACGATGATGAGCCGGCGCAGGTGAGGCAGTTGCGATCGCCGGTGAACGTAGCCAAGCGCCAGGTCGAGGATCTGGTTGAGCGTGACCCCGACCGCGTCGCGCAGCAGGTGCGCGCGTGGATGTCCGAGGACTAACGGGCGTCCATGGCCGTCGAACTACCGGACGCTAGGCCTGGTCTTCCGGCCGCAGGGCCGCCGGCCGTCCGCGGCGGTTCTGTGAAGGGCCGTAAGAAGGCAGCGGTGCTGCTCATATCGCTCGGCTCTGATCGGGCCGCGGACGTCTTCCGTCACCTCCGCGACGACGAGATCGAGGGACTGTCGCTTGAGATGGCCAAGCTCCAACGGGTGGATCCGACGGTGACCGCCACCGTGCTCGAGGAGCTCGCCGCGACCGTGCAGGCTTACGACTCGCTCGTCGCCGGCGGGGTCGACTATGCGCGTGACGTCCTCGAGCGGGCGCTGGGTGGGGACCGGGCCGCCGAGATCATCGGGCGGCTCTCGAGCGTGATCGAGATGCGGCCGTTCGAGTTCCTCCGCCGCACGCCGCCGGAGCAGATCGTGACCTTCCTGCGCAACGAGGCGCCGCAGACGGTTGCATTGGTGGTCGCCAACCTGCACACGACCCTGGGCGCCCAGGTCCTCTCGCACCTACCCGAGGGCGAGCAGGCCGATATCGCGGTAAGGATCGCGCGGATGGGGGAGACGAGCCCGGCCGTCGTCAAGCAGGTCGAGGCGGTCATGCGCCAGAAGCTCGCCAGCGTGGTCCAGCAGGAATACTCGGCCGCAGGCGGCGTCAAGTCGCTCGCCGAGATTCTCAATCACGCGGACCGTCCCACCGAACGCAACGTGCTCGATTCGCTCACCGAGGCCGACGAGGAGCTTGCGGCCGAAGTCCGGCGTCTGCTGTTCGTGTTCGAGGACATCATCAAGCTCGACGATCGCTCGATCCAGCTCGTTCTGCGCGAGGCGGATCAGAAGGATCTCGCGCTCTCGTTGCGCGGCGTCAGCGAGGAGGTCAAGGAGCGCCTGCTCCAGAACATGTCCGAGCGCGGTGCGCAGATGCTGCTCGAGGAGATGGAGTTCCAGCCGCCGCAGCGCAAGCGCGTCGTCGAAGAGGCACAGGGGCGCATCGTTGCGATCGTGCGGCGCCTGGAGGAAGCAGGCGGGCTCGTCATCACGCGCGGCGAGTCCGATGCCGTCCTCTGATCGCGCGCATCCGGTGCCCGGCTCCGAGCCGATCGCGGCATATGCGTTCGAGCAGCTCCCGTCGCCGCCCAACGGAGCCACGTCCGGCGTCGCCGACGTCCTGTCGGCAGCCTGGGCGGAGGCGGAGCAGGTTCGCGCCCAGGCGCGGCTGGCGGGCGAGGCCGAAGGCCGGGCTGCCGGCATTGCCGCGGCGCGCGAGGAGTCCGAGCAGGCGCTGGCGGCCCTCGCCCATGCGCTCCAGGCGGTCGAGGAACTGCGGCCCGAGGTCGTCGCAGCGATCGAGCGTGATGCGGTCGAACTGTCCCTTCGCCTGTGCGAGCAGATCCTGTCCGGCGTGCTCCTCGTTGAGCCCGAGCGCGTACTAGACGTCACCCGCGGGGCGCTCCGCCGGCTCTCCGAGCGTCACCGTGTGACGGTCGTCGTCAATCCTGCCGACCTCGAGCTGCTGACTGACTCGGTCGAGGAGCTGAAAGCAGAGCTCGGAGGCATCGAGCACTGTGGCGTCCAGACCGACCGCCGCGTCGGCAGGGGTGGAGCGATCGCTCGCACCGAAGCGGGGGAGATCGACGCCAGCATCGAAGCTCAGCTACGCAGCGCGCGCGAGATCGTCGCAGCCGCGCTCAGCGAAGACGGCACCGAGGAGAGCTGAGATCGATGTCCGGGCTCCCGACGCCGGCACTTCGCTGATGGCAACTGAGTTCGACGCCTTGGCGCGAGCCGGAGGCGCATTGAAGAACCGCGATCTCGCGCGGCGCCGCGGTCGCGTCGGCGATCTCATCGGGTTGATCATCGAGGCGACGGGCCTGCAGGCAGAAATCGGAGAGGTCTGCATGGTGGGGGAGGGCCGCGATCGACCACCGGTCCCGACCGAGGTGGTCGGGTTTCGTAAGGGCCGCACGCTGTTGATGCCGCTTGGTGAACTGCACGGGATCGGCCCCGGCACGATCGTCCAGCCAACCGGCGCCCCGTTCCGCGTCGGGGTTGGAGAGCCGCTGCTGGGACGTGTAATCGATGGTCTCGGGGTGCCGCTCGACGGACTCGAGGAGCCTGACGGCGTCCGCCGGCGTTCCACCACGGCCAGGCCGCCCGATGCGCTGGCGCGCCCGCGCATCCGCGATCGGGTTGGCGTGGGTGTGCGCGCGCTCGACACGCTCGTGCCGTGCGGGCGCGGTCAGCGCTTGGGCATCTTTGCCGGCTCGGGCGTAGGCAAGTCCTCGCTGCTGGGGATGATCGCGCGCTCCACGACAGCCGACGTGAACGTGATCGCACTCGTCGGCGAGCGCGGACGGGAGGTACGCGAGTTCATCGAGCGAGATCTCGGCGACGCGCTCGGCCACTCGGTGATCGTTGTTGCCACCTCCGATCAGCCCGCGCTCGTCCGCATCCGGGCGGCATTCACCGCGACCACGATCGCGGAGCATTTCCGCGACCAGGGGCACCAGGTGATGCTGATGATGGACTCGGTCACCCGCTTTGCGATGGCCCAGCGCGAGGTCGGCCTGGCGATCGGGGAGCCGCCGGCGACACGTGGCTACACGCCGAGCGTCTTCGCTCTACTTCCGAAGCTGCTCGAACGCGCGGGCACGAGCCAATCCGGCTCGATCACCGGCCTCTACACCGTGCTGGTGGACGGCGACGACATGAACGAGCCGATCGCCGACGCCGTCCGTTCCATTCTCGACGGCCACATCGTTCTGACGCGCTCGCTCGCGCACGCCGGTCACTACCCGTCGATCGACGTCTTGCAGAGTGTCTCCCGCCTGATCGGTGAGATCGTCGAGCCGGAGGTACGTGCTGCCGGCCAGCGCCTGCTCGCCGCGCTCGCCGCCTACCGCGAGAAGGAAGACCTGATCGCGATCGGTGCCTATCAGCGGGGCACCGATCCGCTGGTCGACAGCGCGATCGCGCTTCGGTCGCGAATAGATGCCTTCCTGCGCCAGGCGGTTGATGAGCCGAGCACCGTCGAGGAGGCCGACGCCCAACTGCTGTCCCTGGCAGCTGACTTGGGCGGCGAGCTCGAGTCCGCCGGCGGTCCGGCTCTCGACGGCGTGACCGCGGTCGGACGGCCCGTGGTCACGCCCGTCGCACGGCCCGTGGTCACGCCGCCACCGGTCCCCATCGGCAGCCCCGCCGGCGCGCCGGTTGCAATCCCTGCATTGCAACTCGGACGGTAAGGGTCGCCGGTCCCCAACGGGCCGTTGGTCTCGACGGGTCGCCGGTCTCGACGGGCCGGGACCAGCGGGTTGTACGAAAGTGATGATCGATCGGGCTGCTCGCGCCGCTTGGGGCTGCCGAAACGAGTGCCGGCGACGGGCGAATCGGCGGTCGGTGGCCGGTTCGCGGCGTTCCCCGGGGAGGGTGTGTGCCAAAGCGAACTCCAGGTTCGCAAAGGAACACACCCCCCGCGGTTCACCGCTCGGCAAGGCGATTCCCGACCTCTGACGGCCACCCGTCGTTGTCAAATCTTGCTAACGACCCGAACTCGCCAACCGTTACGCAACACCCTCCAGCGAGCGAAACTCGACCACAACTCTGGCGGTCCCCGGTTGGTCATGCGGTCGATCGAACTCGCCAGGCGCGACGGTCACTCTCTCACACAACCGTCCATATCACTGCAGAAGAGCTCACGCCGGCCGACTACCGGACCATGATCGCTCCCTCGTTCAGGTTCCGGCTCGAGCGGCTGCGTGCGCTGCGAGAGCACAGCGAGGACGCCGCCAAGGAAGCGCTGGCCGGCGCAATGGCCCGCCACCAGCAGTCCGAGGAACAGGTCCGGGCCGCGTCCGAGCGTGTCGCCGAGGCTCGCGCGGCTCAGCTCGACGGCGCCGCACGCCCGAGCAACGCGACCGACCTAATTGCACGGCAGGCATACCTCGAGCGCACAGAGAACGCGCACCACGCCAGCCGCCACGACCTCCACCGTCACAACCTCGAGCTCGCCGGTCGGCGTGACGCGCTCGCCGCGGCTGCGCGCGATCGCCAGACGCTCGAGCGGCTCAAGGAGCATCGCCTCGCCGATCACCAGCGCGAGACCGCGCGGGTCGAAGGACTGGTGCTCGACGAGGTTGCAATCAACAGCTTTCGCGGGAGAGCGGCATGAGCCCGGCGATGGCGCCCGCGGCGCCTGCGCCGATCCCTGACGCGCCTCCCAGCGGAGCCCCGCCCTCCGCCGTCGCCGGCGCCCCGCCGGGGCAAAGCACCGGACCGCACGCTCCGCCCTTCACGAGTGTGCTCAACAGCCAAGTGGCCCGGACCGCATCAGCGGAAGGCCAGAAGAGCAAGGTCAAGGATTCCGCGCGCCAGGCGTCTACGCCAGCCGGATCGCCAAGCCAAGCGTCGGCGGTACACACAACCCCGGCACCGGCTGCCCCGGCCCAGAACCCGCAGGCCGTGTCGGCACAGGTGGCAACCCCGCCGGCCACGCCGGCAGAGGCGGCGGCCCCACAGGCAGCACCGGCACAGGCGGCACCCCCGCAGGCCACGCCGTCACAGGTAGCAACCCCACCAGCCGCGCCGGCACAGGTGGCGGCCCCGCAGGCAGCACCCACCCAAACTGGGCCCGCTGAGGCAGCGCCCCCCCAGGCACCCGCGACTTCGCAGGCCCCCACAGCCTCGCAGGTAACCCTGGCCACACCGGTCCAGCCCGCCGCTGTCCCTGCCCAACCCGTAACCGCCCAAGTCCTGCCCGCAACGCCCGCAACGCCCGCAACGCCCCCGCCGCCCCCGCCGCCCGCGCCGCCCGCCGCCCCCGCCGCACCCGCCGCCCCCGCCGCCCCCGCCGCCCCCGCAACGCCCGCGCCCGCGACGACCGCCGCCACGACCGCCGCCGCGACTCCGGCCCCGGGGTCACCGCCACCGCCACCCCCACCGCCGCTCGCGTCGGCAGTCTCGAACCCGGCCGCCCCATCCGGCGATGAGAACACGGATTCGGCGGGCGGCCGCGGAGACGGCGCGCGCCAGACGCTCACCCAGGTCGCGAACTCATCGGGCGACAGTCAGCCGCAGGCCGCTGCGAACGGGCCACAGTCCGCGACGACGCAGCTGCCCCCAGTCGCCGGGCGAGCCGAAGCGCAGCCCGCGGTCACCGTCGCCGATCGTGCGACCACATCGCCGCCGCCCTCGATCGGCCCCGCGGCGTCGGGGTCAAGTGCACAGACCTCGGCCACCGTGGAAACGTCCCCCGCCGGCGCGACGTCGCCCGCAGGTCCGGCAACGCCGAGCGCAGCACTCGCACAGTCGACCTCGACGGTCAACATGCAGGGCACGATCGACAGTTTGCACGCGATGGTCGCGATCGCCGCCCGGCAGGGAGTCTCGCAAGCGCACATCCAGCTGTCCCCTGAATCCTTGGGATCGATTCGGATCGAGCTTCAGAGCACCGACGAGGGTCTTGTCGCCCGTGTAGTTGCAGACCACCCTGAGACTGCACAGACACTTCAGCAGAACGCCGGAGAGCTTCGCCGGTCACTGGAGTCGACGGGGCAAACCCTGCTGCGCCTCGACATTGAGGCCTCGGGTCAGCGCGGGCTGCCGACCCGCAATCCCGATCAGAAGGGCGCCGACACCGGTGGCTACCAGCCCTCCGAGGATGACCAAGCCACGGCGACGCAGCCTGTGGACGTCCCGGCGGCCGGAGCCGTCGAATCCTCCGGCACGCTCGTAAACGTGCTCGCGTGAATGATCGAAACGAAGGGAGAGACCCATGAGCATCAGCGCACCAACCGTCACATCTACGCCGATCGGAGGTACCACGAGCGGCGCAGCCAGTACCGCAGCGCAGCCCGGTGGCAACCTCAGCGAGACCGATTTCCTGCAGCTGATGATGGCCCAGCTGCAGAATCAGGACCCGCTCGACCCGAGCAGCAGCGACCCCACTCAATACATGTCGGAGCTCGCACAGCTCACAAGTGTCGAGCAGGAAACCAACACGGCGCAGTCGACCTCGCAACTGACGAGCGAGCAGAATGCCGCTTCGGCGCTTGCACTGATTGGCCACACGGTCACGTACACCGACCCCACGACCGGCGACGCCGTTACCGGCACCGTTCAGAAGGTGGACTTCACGTCGTCCGGCCCCACGATCACGGTGAACGGAACCACCGGCGTCGATCCTGGAAGCGTCACCGAGGTGTCATGAGCGCGATGGTTCCCAACGCTGCGCTGGTCCCGCCAGGCGTCCCCGGCACGCAGCCAGCGACGGCTGCGCCCGCCCAGGGCAGCCAGAATGCGGTGCCCGCGAACGGGCAGTCGTTCGCGAATGTACTGGCGCAGAGCACCGGCGCGACCGAGCCGCCGCGTTTCTCTCGCCACGCACTCGATCGCCTGCAACAGCGGGGGATCGAGGTCGGCGGACAGACGCTCGAGCGGTTGACCGGCGGAGTTGCGCGCGCGGCCGGCAAGGGCTCACGTGATTCGGTTGTGTTCGTCGATGGCACCGCCTTCGTGGTGTCGGTGAAGAACAACACCGTCATCACGGCGGTGGGATCGGAGAACATGCGCGAGCAGGTGTTTACCAACATTGACAGTGCGGTGATCGCCTGAGGAGATAGCCAATCACGATCGCACCAGCGTTGGATCACCGAGCGGTGATCGCCTGAGGAGATAGCGAATCACGATCGCACCAGCGTTGGATCACCGAGCGGTGATCGCATAACCAGTTACCGAAGACCCAGCGACTACCCCCCGACATTTGCGCCAGCAAATGTCGCAAGGGTAGGAGCGCCAGCGACTACCCCAACCAACCGGCCGGACCTCTTCGAGGAGGCCGCAAGCAAAGGAAGTGATGCACCAATGATGCCAGCAATGTATGCCGCGGTAAGCGGTCTCGAAGCCCACCAGACGATGCTCAACGTCGTGGCCAACAACCTGGCCAATGTCGACACGATCGGGTACAAGGCGGAGCGCACGACGTTCGTCGACGAGCTCTCCGAGACGCTCAACGCCGGATCGGGCGCCACCGCTTCGAACGGCGGCACGAACCCGGAACAGGTCGGATTGGGCGTGCGAGTCGGCTCGATCGACACTGAAATGGAGGCGGGATCGATCGAGACCACAGCCAATCCGCTGGATGTCGCGATTCAGGGTGACGGTTTCATCAGCGTTGGTAGCGGTACCCCGCCGGCGTCGCCCGGGCCGTACACCTCAGGCTTGCCGACTGCGCTCGAGTACACGCGGGCGGGCAACCTGACGACGAACGCCCTCGGATTCCTGACGACGCCGTCAGGCCAGTACGTGATGGGCTCCACCGCCCCCGGAGCTGGGGCGCCCAACACGTACATCAACATCCCGCCAGGGTCTACCAACGTCTCGATCGGACAGAACGGCGCCGTCAGCTACACAAATCCGACGACCCAGACGACCACCACTGCGGGCTACATCACCCTGGCCACGTTTTCCAACGAAGCGGGTCTGACGCGGGCGGGCGGCTCGCTGTGGACCTCGAGCGCCAACTCGGGAGCGGCGAGTTACGGGACGCCCGCTACGGCCAACTTCGGGCAGACGATCGCCGGCTCGCTCGAGATGTCCAACGTCGACATGGCCACCGAGTTCACCAACATGATCCAGGCGGAGAGCGGCTACGACGCGAACTCGCGGGTGATCACGACAGGCAACAACATGATCCAGAGCCTGCTGCAGATCGGGCAGTAAGAGGTGACCCCACCGTCGGACCGGGAGGAGGGCGGCAGTCGAACGATGCCGTCCCTCCATCCACCCCGGCGGTCCCTCCACCCGCCCCGGCGGTCGCGGACACACGAGGAGAGAGGCATGATCACGCTCCACCGGCTCGGCCACGAGGCCGAGCCCTTTCAACTGAACCCCGACCTGATCATCACGGTCGAGGCGAACCCAGATACGGTCATCACGCTGACGAACGGCACCAAGATCGTCGTCGCCGAGCCACCCGAGCGCGTGGCACGGGAGGTGAAGGCGTGCCGCGTCGAGATTCTGACCGAGGCACTGCGTGGCCGCCGCGAGGAGCGCGGCGGCTCCTCAGGTGTCTCCGCCCGACGGGCCTCCCACGGGATCCTGACGACGCTGGAGCCCGTCGAGGAGGTCAGCGCCCCACCGTCGGACCCAGCCGCCAGCGCTCGTTGAAGGTTTCAACGGCTCGGCCGATGACCGGGGCATGAAGCCGGCTACTGGCATCGGGATCGCTGCTGCCGCAGGCGCGATTCTGCTGAGCGCGATGATGGAGGGCACCAGCCCGGCCGCGTTCATGAACATCCCTGCGCTGTTGATCATCATGATCGGCACCGGCGGGGCGACGATGGCGAGCGTCGGCATGACCGGGATGAAGCGCATCCCCACGCTCTACAAGCTGGTGATGAACGCCGAGCCCCCCGACCTGACCGGTCGCGTCGAGCTGTTGGTCTCGCTTGCCGAGCAGGCCCGGAGAGAGGGCTTGCTCGCACTCGACGCGAAGGTCGAGGAGATCGAGGACGAGTTCACCAAGAAGGGTCTCCAGCTGGTGGTCGACGGGGTCGATCCCGAGCTGGTCCGCGACATCCTCGAGGCCGAGATCGACGGGATGCTCGCCCGTCACCACGCCGGGGCGGCACCGTTTGAGAAAGCCGGGGGATTCGCGCCGACGATGGGAATCATCGGCACGGTGATGGGTCTCGTCCACGTACTCGAGAACCTGGCGGCGCCGTCCACACTCGGCCCCTCGATCTCATCGGCATTCATCGCCACGCTGATGGGCGTCGGCTCCGCCAACGTCGTATTCCTCCCGATCGCCAACCGGCTGAAGGCGCTCTCGACCGAAGAGGTCGAGCTTCGCACGCTGACGCTCGACGGGATCCTCTCCGTCCAGGCCGGCGACAACCCACGCGTTGTTGCGGACAAGCTCAGCTCCTATGTGCCGCCGCTCGAGCGCTCCGGCGAGGCGTCGGAGTCCGGCAGCGTGGCCCAGATGCCGGAACGAGAGGCGGCGTAGACGTGGCTTCCCGAAACCGCCGGCGCGGTCGCCGTCGAGCCGGCGACGGCGGACACGAGAACGAAGAGCGATGGCTACTGACCTACGCGGACATGATCACGCTGCTGATGGCGCTGTTCATGGTCCTGTTCTCGATTTCCTCGGTCAACATCTCGAAGTTCGAGACGCTGCAGCAGTCCCTCAAGGCCGCCTTCTCGGGCTCGATCCTTCCTGGCGGCCGGTCGATCCTTCAATCCGGCTCAGAGTCGACCAAGTACCACACGCCGGCGACCTCGGAAGTACCCGCGATCCTGCCGACGACGCCCAATACGCCCAAGCCGATCGATATCTCGCAAGCGCAGCTCAAGGCCGCGATCGCCAGCGCCGCCGCCACCGTCGCGGAGCAGCAGGACTTCGCCGAGCTGAAGGCGCGGATCGACGCTTACGCGCGCGCCCACGGCTTCTCGCACCAGGTCCAAACGTTGATACAGCGGCGTGGGCTCGTGGTCCGCGTGCTCACCGACAAGCTCCTGTTCGCCTCTGGCCAGGCGACGCTGAAGCCCGCCGGACTGCCGCTGCTGAACGAGATGGCCGACCTGCTCAACGATGTCGACCAGAGTCACCCGATCGTGGTCGAGGGATACACGGACAACGTGCCGATCGCCAGCTCGGAGTTTCCCAGCAATTGGGAGCTGTCGACCGCGCGCGCCACGAACGTCGTGCGCTACCTGATCAGTCGCGGTGTCAACCAGCAGCGTCTTGGCGCCGCTGGCTATGCCGACCTGCATCCGGTTGCGAGCAACGAGACCATCGCCGGCCGGGCGCTCAACCGTCGCGTCGAGATCGTGTTCGAGCGGCTCAACCCCGTCCCCGCGACCTGACGCGAAGCTGAAGGCCCATGACAAAGAAGAAGCTCATCATCGGATTGCTCGTCGTCCTTCTCATCGGAGGCTACGTGGCGAAGAGCACCGTGCTGGCGCCGGCTGCGATCAAGCTGAAGGTCAACGGCACGATCTATGTGCTGCCAAAGGACTTCACCCTCAACCTCAGCGACGGTCACTACGCGACGCTGACCGTCGCGCTCCTGCTTGCGCCCGGGCAGAGCACCGGCATCGCGGATCCCAACAACCCGCCTCCCACCGGGTTCGGCACGCTGCCCGAGGAACCGCTGGTGCGGGACATCATCACCAATCTGGTTACCGATGCCAACGAATCGACATTGCTCGACGTGCGCGGACGCGCACAGCTCGAGCGGCAAATCCTGGTCGCGATTCGCAAGGGCACCGACGTCAAGGTGGACCAGATCCTGTTCACCGACCTCGCCGTCCAATAGGAGGACCAATGAGTCAGCAGATCGAGCTCGAGCAGTTGCACGGGGGAGACGACGTCCCGGTGACCGGCGCTGCAACCAATGGTGTCGGCGATCTGCGGCGCCTGAGCGACGTGCCGGTCGACCTCGCGGTCGAGATGGGCCGCACGCGGATGACCGTCGGCGAGACGCTCGAGCTCCGTGAGGGGTCGATTGTCACCCTGAACCGGATGGCAGGCGAGCCGGTCGATCTGCTCGTCAACGGAACCGCGATCGCACGCGGCGAGGTCGTGGTGATCGACGAGCAGTTTGGGCTGCGCATCACCGACATCCTCGGTGAAGGCGCCGGTGCCGCAGCACTGAGCCCGGACGTCGATGAGCAACTCGCGGACCACACGTCCGCCTAAAGCTCGCGGCACCGGAACCGAGTAACGCGGATACCAAGGCGAGAACCAAAGGAGCCACCGTCATGTCCGAGGAAACCCACGCGCGTCAGCTCGTGGTCTTTACGCTGGGAGCGGAGCAGTACGCCCTCCCGATCGAGCAAGTACACGAGATCATCCGCTATTCCGAGCCTCGCTCGGTCGCATCGCGGGTGGCGTGGGTGCGCGGCGTGATCAGCCTGCGTGGCAGGATCGTCCCCGTCTACGACCTGGCTGCCCGTCTTGGCGTCAGCTCTGAGATGAGCGACCAGACCAAGATCGTAATCGTCGAAGCCGGAGCCGAGACGGCAGGCGTAATCGTCGATGACGTCGAGGAGGTCCTGACCGTCGAGGATGGTCAGATCGAGGACGTCCCTGGAGCCGACGCCAATCTGATTGATTCGATCGCGAAGATCGGCGAGCGCCTGGTGGTGCAGCTGAAGCCGGAAGCGATCTTTGAGGGCCTGGAGCTCGCGCCCGCCTAGGGCTCTCCAGGAGCGAAGCCATGTCCACCACCTCCGCAGCCCGCGTCGTCGTCGCCGACGACAGCGCTCTGATGCGCAGCATCGTCTCAGCGTCGCTGTCGAAGGCGGGCGTGCAGGTCGTCGGGACCGCCCGCGACGGTGACGAGGCGCTCGCATTGTGCGAGCGGGAACGACCCGACGCGATGACCCTCGATCTCGCGATGCCCGGACTCGATGGCCTCGGCGTGCTGCGCGCGCTGCGACGTCGCGGCACCACTCGTCTCCCGGTGGTTGTGGTGTCGGCGTTTTCCCCCTCGCAAGGAGCCAGGGCTGTGGACGCGCTCGCCGAAGGCGCATTCGATCTCGTGCCGAAGCCGGCTGCGGGCGGCGGGCTCGACAGCTTCGCCGAGAGCCTGGTCACGACCGTGCGGCTTGCGGTCTCCTCGGGTGGCGTCCAGTCGGTGGCACAAACGGGTGGCTACCAGCGCGCGCGCTGGGCTCCGCGCACGGGCGTCGCGAAGGCGGTCGTCATCGCCACCTCGACCGGCGGGC
>Ga0302326_10008699_pt1 | contig 22341 bp, 20 predicted proteins | sample Palsa_T0_3_FD_202264 | JGI IMG/M metagenome (GOLD analysis project Ga0302326, IMG submission 202264) | Peat permafrost microbial communities from Stordalen Mire near Abisko, Sweden - Palsa_T0_3 | ecosystem: Environmental > Terrestrial > Soil > Palsa > Peat permafrost | place: Sweden: Abisko... | reverse complement strand
ACGCGTTGCAACAATGTCCGAGCCATTTGCTTCTTCCGGTGCCCACGTTGCTTGAAATGCCCTGCGCCAATTTTACCCGCCCGCCATGGTGCGGATCTATGTAGCCGACGAAACGCTGAGCCAAGTAATATCCAACCCTCCCATGCTAGCGGCAACACCGCTCCCACCGTCACAATCAGCGGAAACCCCGACCGGAGCCAAGGGCGGCGGATTGATTGTCCGCGAGAACGAACGAACGTGCTAATTCCTGATCTGCCACTGCGTGCCTATATTGCCCAGATAAACAGAGGAGGAGTAGGTGGTGCCATTCATCAGCCAGACATAGCGGTCCCCGGTGGAGGTGTTCTCAAAGACGATGTCCGGCTGCCCCGCAATGGTGAAGTCCTCGGTCGCCGCAATGCGCCACTGCGTGCCGACGTTGCCAATGAAAACGGAGGAGGAGAGGGTGGTGCCGTTCATCATCCAGACGTAGCGATCGCCGGTTGAGGTGTTTTCCCAGACGATATCGGGCTGTCCGTCGCCCAGGAAGTCGCCCGTGTCCGCGATTCGCCACTCCGTGGGCATGATGCCGAGCGAGACGGTCGAGACTTGGCTGGTGCCATTCATGAGCCAGATCACCCGTTCCCCGGTCGTCGTGTTGCTCCAGAGGATGTCGGGGGAGCCGTCGCCGTTGAAGTCGGCGACCGCGGCGATGGACCATTCAGTCGGCACCACGCCGAGGGACACGCTGGAGACGTAGTTCGTGCCGTTCATGACCCAGATCAGGACCTCCCCGGTCGCGGAGTTCTGCCAGAGGATGTCCGGGCTGCCGTCGCCGCTGAAGTCGCCCGTCGCGACGACCTGCCACGCCGTGCTCACGTTCCCAATGAAGACGCTGGAGGAGAAGGTAGTGCCGTTCATCAGCCAAACATAGTGGTCCCCGGTCGTGGTGTTCTCGAATAGGATGTCCGGGTTGCCGTCACCGTTGAAGTCGAGCTTTGCCAGCTCAACCGGCTGCAATCCCGACTGGCCCAGCACCCAGTTATCGGCGACGATTCCGAGCGAAGCCTCCCCTGCGATCCTGGCGCCGTTCACTATCCAGACCGAGCGCTCGCCCGTCTCGGCATTGGTCATGAGCAGATCCGGTGCGCCGCCGCCTAAACTATTGCCGGCCGCAGAGATCCTCAGCTCGGCGGGAATGATCCCGATCGATTCGTCCGAGGCGTGGGAGACACCGTTCATGAGCCAGACCAGCCCCTCGCCGGTCGTCGTGTTCCTGTACAGGATGTCCGGAGCGCCGTCGCCATTGAAGTCGGCGACCCCGCAGATTGACCAATAGGTCGGGACCACGCCCAGCGACACGGTCGAGCTCAAGGCGGTGCCGTTCATGAGCCAGATCACCCGTTCCCCGGTCGTTGTGTTTGTCCAGAGGATGTCAGGCGACCCGTCGCCGTTGAAGTCGCCGACCCCGGAGATTGTCCAGTTGGTCGCGACGACGCCGAGCGATACGCTGGAGGAGAATGTGTTCCCATTCATGAGCCAGATCACGCGCTCGCCGGTCGCCGTGTCGGTCCACAGGATATCGACTTGGCCATTGCGGTTGAAATCACCGGTGCCGTCGATCTCCCAGCTGGCCGCGACGGTGCCGAGCGGCGCGCTGGAGCTGAGACTGGTGCCATTCATCAGCCAGATCACCCGGTTGCCGGTCGACGTATCCGTCCAGTACAGATTGGCCGGCGGCGGCATGACCAGAAACCCATAGGCCGTGATCGCGCCCACCAGGGGCGAATCGAGCTGGGTGGAGGTGGCGTCCTGTCCGTCGTCTGCGTAGGCGTACAAGATATGGAAACCGTACTGCAACGATGACACCGTGCCGCTGAACGACGAGCTGCCCTTGGTCGCCGCGTTCCACGGCCCCTGCAAGGTGTCGACCTGGAAAAAGACATTTTGGGGCGGAGGCGCCGTCGGGCTGAACGTGCTTGTCGCGTTGAACGTAAAGCCGGCCGTTGGGCTGAAAGTCGCATTTCCGGCGAGTGGCGTGATGCTGGCGCTCAGTGGGACAGCCTGTTGATGGTCCTCGGTGATCACGGTCGCATTGGCGCTATGCTGGTTGGCGACGTAGATACTGTTCGTCACGGGGTTCACGGCGACGGCACAGGGCCCGCTTCCCGCAGCCACGGTGGTGGTCGTATTCGTGGCGCCGTCGATCACCGTCACGGAATCGCCGTTGAAGATGCCTACGTAAATCTTGTTAGTCGCAGGGTTCACAGCGATGGCATAGGGTCCGCTTCCCGCAGGCAGGGTGGTGGGCGCATTCGTGGCGCCGTCGATCACCGTCACGTTGTTGCCCGCTATATTTGCAACATAGACCGTGTTCGTCACGTTGTTGACCGCGATGGCACGGGGATAGCCGCCCGCGGCCACGGTGGCGGTCGCGTTCGTGGACCCGTTGATCACGGTCACGTTGTTGCTCCCTGAGTTGGCGACATAGACCGTGTTCGTCACCGGGTTCACAGTGATCGCCAGGGGTGCGATCCCCGCCGTCACGGTGGCGGTCACCGTGTTCGTGGCCCCGTCGACCACCGTCACGCTGTTTCCGGAGAAGTTGGCGACGTAGATCGTGTTTGTCACCGGGTTCACGGCGACCGCAGCTGGTTCGCTTCCAGCAGCGATGGTGGAGGTCGCATTCGTGGCGCCATCAATCACCGTCACACTGCCGCCCCCTTCGTTGGCAACGTAGACCTTGTTCGTCACCGTGTTTATCGCGATGCCGCAGGGCGCGTCTCCCACAGCCACCGCGGTGGTCGCGTTCGTGGCCCCGTCGATCACCGTGACGCTGGAACTTCCTCCGTTGGCCACGTAGATCGTGTTTGTCACCGGGCTCAAAGCAATGAAATCGGGGTCGGACCCCGCTGCCACGGTCGCGGTCACCGCGTTCGTGGCCCCGTTGATCACCGTCACGGTGCTGCCTACGGAGTTGGCGACATAGATCGTGTTTGTCACCGGGTTAGCGGCGACTGCAACGGGTTGGTTTCCCGCAGCCACCGTGACGGCCGCATTCGTGGCCCCATCGATGACCGTCACGTTGGAGCTTCCCTGGTCGGTGACGTAGACCTTGTTCGTGAGGGGGTTCACGGCGACGCCAATGGGTGACGTTCCCACGTTCACGGTTGTGACTGCATTCGTGGCCCCATTGATCACCGACACCTCGGAGTCGGCGAAGTCCGCGACATAGATCTGGTCGGTCGTCGTGTTCACGGCGACGGCGCTGGGCTCGGATCCCGTAGTCACGGTTGTGGCCGTATTCGTGGCCCCGTTGATCACCGTCACGCCAAAGCCGTGTGCCTGCGCGACATAGATCTTGTTGGTCCCCGGGTTCACGGCGACTTGACCGGGTGCGGCCCCCGTAGCCACGGTGGTGGTCGTGCGCGTGACCCCGTTGATCACCGTCACGGTGTTGCCCGCGGAGTTGGCGACGTAGATCATGTTGGACACTGGGTTCACAGCGACTGCAGAGGGACCGGTTCCCACAGTCACCGTGGTGGTCGCATCGGTGATCCCGTCGATCACCGTCACGCTGTTGCTCGATTCGTTGGCGACGTAGATCGTGTTTGTCACTGGGTTCACAGCAATGCCACTGGGTCCACTTCCCACAGTCACGGTATTGGTCGAGTTCGTGGCGCCGCCGATCACCGTCACGGTGGAACTGTTTGAATTGGCCACATAGATTCGGTTCGTCACGGCGTTCACTGCGATCGCAATGGGTCCGGCTCCTACGGTCACGGTGGCGGTCGAATTCGTGGTGCCATCGATTACCGTCACACTGTCGCTGCCAAAGTTGGCGACATAGATCTTGTTCGTCACGGGGTTCACTGCGATCGCACCGGGTTCAAGCCCCGTGGCCACGTTGGCGGTCGCGTTTGTGGCACCGTCGATCACCGTCACATTGTTGGTATTTTCGCTTGCGACATAGATCGTGTTTGTCACGGGGTTCGCAGCGACGGAATGGGGTGCACCCCCCACGGGCACGGTCGTGGTCGCAGTCTGCGCGCGAAGCGAAACCGGGCCGATCGGCGCCAGAAGAAATCCACACGCAAGCAGAGATGAGAGTGCACGGCCGCAATTCCTGCGGCGGGTCCAATTAGGATCACCTGGGCGAGCGGGCGAGGGCGGCAACGGCGGAATGAGGGATGGGTTGTTCATGGGAGTGGGCGCGAGGGAAAAGATTCGCCGCTGCCCCCAAAGCGAAATTTTCGCTGAAAAGGGGTCATTTCGGCCCGGGAGACGGTGCGCCTGGCTCTAGAAATCGGCGGAGGCGTCTTTGCACGCCCGGGCCCCGGCTGCCCACGCCATTCGTATCGCGGGCAATTTCCAAGCGCAGACGGGGTTTCTGGAAAACGGGTTGGAGATGCCTGGAGGCTCCCTCTCTGGACGCGTTTCTATCCGCCATGATTCCCGCTCCCTTCAAATCGAGGCGTTTTCTCCGGAGCATTCTTGCTGCACGCGATGCCGGATTCTTGCCGGCATTCAGCTGGGCCGGTAGGAGACTACGGGCGCTAAAGCCGGACTCTGCCCCAAGATAAGGCTGCGGCGCGGCATCGACGCGACTTGCAATGACTCAGCACGGCATGCCCGTTTTTGCGCTGCATTTCTCTCGGTGCCTCGGACAGTGCCGCCCAAGGCTGTTGAGGACGCAGGTCGGGGTGGGACAGTTTAGGGTGTGCGATCCGGAGTCGGTGGGCGCGTCGCGGGAGAATTGGGGCGCCACTCCGGCTTCGCCTGACTTCGATGGCGCTTTCTGAATGCAATCGAGCTCCAGGATGCTTGTGCATATGGGTGAACGCATTGCAACAGCGCCTGATCCGGCTTGGACGCTTCGCACGCGCGCCATTCTTGATTCCCGGGGCGTCGATTTAATCCTCTTCGGCCTTGCGCTAGCACATTCCAATCGGCCCAATCTCCGGCCATGCCCCGTTCCTTTCTCTCCCGCCGCTTTGCCCTGTTCCTGCTGGCCATCGGCCTGCTTCAATCCACCGCGATGGCGCGGATCTACCTCGCTGACGAAACCCGCGACCAGATAAACATCTACCCCAACAATGCCACCGGCTTCAACGCGACCCCCACCGTCGTTATCACCGGCAGCCTTACCCAATTAAGCGAACCCTTCGGCGTCGCAGTCGACGCCAACTACATCTACGTCGCCAACTGGGAGAGCTCCGGCAAGGTCATTGGCAATTCGGTTACGATCTACCCGATCAACGCCAGCGGCAATGTCGCCCCGGTGGCCGAGATCATCGGCAGCGGCACTGGCCTAGGCAATTGCGAGGGCATTGCGGTCGACGCAAATTATATCTACGTCGCCAACGAAAGCACCGTCGACTATCCCCTAGGCTCGATTTGTGTCTTCCCGAAGACCGCCAACGGGAACGCCACCCCGGTCGCCATCATCGGCGGCCAAGACTTTGTCAACGCGGGCTTCGGCTATTTCAACGGAATCGCGGTCGATGACACAAACATCTATCTCGCGAGCCAGGCCGGCGGAACTGGCGGCGGTGCGGTGGCAGTCTTCCTGAAGACCTCCACTGGCAATTTCACGCCTGGCATCATTCTGCTTAACAGCGCCAGCGGTCTGCACGCTCCCAGCGGCATGGCGGTCGACTCCAACTATCTCTACATCACCAACGAGGATGCGGTGTCGAGCCTCTACCAGGTGGTCCTTTACTCCTTGAGCGGCCTCAACAGCGGCAGCACCCCGGCCGTTACCATCAGCGGCGCCGGAACGCTCCTCGAAGGTCCCGTCGGCATTGCGGTCACCGGCACCGATATATACGTCAGGAACGCCGCTACCGAAACGGTCACCAGCTACCCGCTGGGCTCAAGCGGCGACGCGACCCCGAGCACCGACCTCGGCGGCGTGAATTCCGGCTCGGTCATAACAACAGGGACATTCCTCGCCGCCGACACAACATCCTTCACCCACTTTTTGGTGAGCTACCCGACCGTGGTGACCAAGGGCAAGTCATACAGCATGACGGTCACCGCCGTCGATGACTCGGGCAACACGGTCATGGGTTATTCGGGGACGGTTGCCTTCACCAGCACGGATGGGGCCGCGGTCCTTCCGATCAATTCGACGCTGAACAACGGGGTGGGGGTCTTTGCCGTCACCCTAAACACAAACGGAACCCAGACGATCACCGCGACCGACAATTTCCTGTCCTACGAAACCGGCACCTCGGGGAACATCAAGGTAGGCGCGGCGCCCACGACGAATGCCAACCTCTACTGGACGGATACGTCGACCGGCAACCGGGTGATCTGGGTGATGAACGGGACCAGCTACACCTCCAGCGTGTCGCTCGGCAACGTTGCCACCACCTGGGAGATCGACGGCACGGCCGATTTCAACACCAACGGAAACACCGACATCCTCTGGACAAACACGACAACCGGCGAGCGGGTGATCTGGCTGATGAGCGGCAACGCCTTCTCCTCCAGCGTCTCGCTCGGCATCGTCCCGACCAACTGGTCCATTTCCGGGGTCGGCACCTTCGGAGGCGGCAACCAGCCCGACATCCTCTGGACGAACACGACGACCGGCGAACGGCTGATCTGGATCATGAACGGCACCGCGTTCTCTTCAATCGTGCCGCTCGGCGTGGTCCCAACGTACTGGTCCATCGACGGGGTCGCCGACTTCAACGGCGACGGCGAGCCCGATATCCTGTTCACGAACACCACCACCGGCCAGCGGCTGGTGTGGCTCATGAATGGAACGAGCTTTGGTATCGCCGCGTCGCTCGGGATTGTCCCGGCGGAGCTGAGGGTCTCGGCGGTGGGCAACAATGGCGGGAGCGGCGTGGGGGACATTGTCATGACCAACTCAGAAACCAACGAGCGGACGGTTTGGGGGCTGCTTGGCGCCACTCTCGTTGAATCAAACACCTTGGGAACCGTCACCTCGAACTGGGAGCTGTTCCAGGGAGGCGTGGAGCCGGTCGAGCTGGCAAAGCTCGACTTCAACGGCGACGGCAACCCGGACATCCTATTCGAGAACAGCTCGACCGGGGACCTCTATGCGTGGCTGATGAACGGGACCAGCCTCTCCTCCAGCGTGTTCATCGCAAACGTCCCCGCGCCGTGGCAGGTCGTCGGGAGCGGCGACTTTAGCGCCGACGGAAGCCCGGACCTCCTCTGGCAGAACAGCTCGACCGGCCAGGTCGTCATCTGGGTCATGGACGGCACAAGCTACGTCTCCACCGTGCCTGTGGCCACTGCGCCGGCCGGCTGGTCGATCTCCGCGGTCGGCGACTTCAACGGCGACGGTTCCCCCGATATCCTGTGGACCAATACGTCGACAGGAGAGCGCCTGATCTGGCTGATGAGCGGTCCCAACATCGTCTCGAGTGTCTCGCTCGGCATCGTGGGAACGCAGTGGCGGATCGCGGACACGGCCGATTTCTTCGGCACCGGCCAGCCGGACATCGTGTTCCAGAACACCTCGACCGGGGACATCTACGTGTGGCTCATGAACGGCACTACCCTCTCCTCCTCCGTTTTCCTTGGAAATCCGGGCACGCAGTGGCAGCTCGCGGCGACCGAGGACTTCACCGGCGTCGGCCAGCCGGACCTCGTGTTTGAGAACACCTCCACCGGCGACCGCTATATCTGGCTCTTGAACGGCACCACCTTCGAGTCCTCCGTCTACCTCGGCAACGTGGGGACGCAGTGGCAGATCAGGAACTGACTAGGCTGGCTCAATCCCGCGGGCATTCCCCCGCGCCGCGCTCGGCCTGCCCTGACCGGAATGCGCCCGCGCCGCGGAAACGCCCGCCCCCTTGGGTATCTCTTGCCATCGCCTGCCAGATTCTCCAATTTCCCGACCGTGCCAAACGTTGGGAAGTTCGCGATTTGGTAGCGGGTTACGCAGCCCGTTAAACCCGATCCCGGCTACCCGCCCCCGCCCAGGTCAATCCACGCCCACCCGGAACAGCCATGAAGAAAATTGCCCTCCTCTGCCTCCTCGTCTCGCCGGTATTGCTTCCGTCCGTCCGCGCCGACGCCCCTGCCGCCCCGGCTGACGCCCCCACGGGGGGCCTTCGCTTCAGCATCGCGGTCACCAAGTTCGAGAATCACGCCAATTACAACGGGAGGTTCCAGCTCGCGGACACCTGGGGCGCGATGCTCACCGACTCCCTCCAGCAGTCCGGGCATTTCATCGTGATCGGCGAGGCCGACATGCGGGACGCGGCGATGAAGGAGCAGGACTTCGCCAAGAGCGGCCGGGTGGCGGGCGGCGACAAGGCGCCGGCGACGGGCTTCATGACGCCCGCGCAGCTCCTCATCAAGGGCGAGATCACGAACTTCCAGACCACCTCGGGCCAGCACGGCGGCCTGGCGGTCCACGGGTTCAACATCGGCATGGGGGGCGACACGGCCGAGATCAACGTGGTGATCTACGTCGTCGATTCGACCACGGGCCAGGTCGTGGCGTCCAAGAAGGTGATCGGCACGGCCAAGAGCAGCGCCATGTCGGTCGGGTTTGTCGACCGGGACTTTGGCGGCGACATCGGCGGATTCAAGAAGACCAACGTCGGCACCGCGGTCGAGCAGGCGATCGACCAGGGGGTGGCCTTCATCATCACCCAGATCCCGAACCTGCACTGGAGCGGGAACGTCATCCTGGTGAAGGGCCCGCAGGTCTACATCAATCGCGGCTCGCGCGAGGGGGTGGCGGTGGGCGAGGTCTTCAAGGTGGGATCCTCGGAGGTCCTGCGGGATCCGGCGACCGGGGAGACCCTGGACGTCGCCTTCACCGAGAAGGGCCAGATCAAGGTCGTCAGCGTGAAGGAGAAGATCGCGATATGCGCGGTCGTGACGGGTGACGGGCTCGAAAACGGCATGTCCGTGGCGCCAGTCACGCCTTGAGTTTGCCCGCTGGCCGGGGAATCTTGACCAGGAAGGGCTCAAGCGCCCCCGCCTGCGATGGCGGGAACCTCCCCGTCACCAGCACGCCATCCTCTCGGTGCTCCTGGTCCTGGACGCTGCCGAGCTCGTGCAGCCGCGCGACGAGGTCGTAGCGGTTGAGGGGGATCAGGAGCTGGACCGTGCCGGGCCCCTGCGCGACCATCTCGCGGCACCGGTCCTCGAGGACCGCGATTCCCTTGCCGGTCCGGGCGCTGACGAAGAGCGCGTCGGGCACGGCCTGCGTGGCCGCCCGCATCTCGGCGTCGTCGGCGAGGTCGACCTTGTTGAAGACGTTCAGGACGGGCCGGTCGCCCGCCCCCAGCTCGGCCAGCACGCTGAGGGTCGTCTCCCGGTGCTTCTCGAAGTGGGGGCTGGTGACATCCACCACATGGATGAGGAAGTCGGCGAGCAGCACCTCCTCAAGGGTCGCCTTGAACGCCTCCACGAGCCCGTGCGGCAGCCGCCGGATGAATCCCACCGTGTCGGTGAGCAGGAGCTTCTGGTTGCCGGGGAGGACGACCTGCCGGGTCGTCGGGTCGAGCGTGGCGAACAGCTTGTCCTCCACGAGGACGCTGGAGCCGGTGAGCTTGTTGAGCAGCGACGACTTGCCCGCGTTCGTGTAGCCCACGATCGAGGCGGTGGGCAGCGGAACGCGCACCCGCCGCGTCCGCTGGACTCCGCGCTGGCGCACGACCGCCGCCAGCTCCTCCTTCAGGTGGGCGATCCGGTTGCGCACCACGCGCCTATCCTGCTCAAGCTGGGTTTCGCCCTCGCCGCCCATCGCCCCTTTGCCCCTCTGCCTCGAAAGGTGGGTCCAGGCTCGGGTCAGGCGGGGAAGGGAGTATTCCATCCGCGCCAGGGCGACCTGGAGCACGGCTTCCCGCGTGTGGGCCCTGTCCGCGAACACCTCGAGGATCACCTCCTGGCGGTCGATGACGGCGAAGCCCGCGAGCTCCTCCCAGTTGCGCTGCTGGGCGGGCGAGAGCGCCGAATCGAACACGATCACGTCGGCGGCGTCGGATTTGGCGACCGCCACCAGCTCCTCGGCCTTTCCCTTGCCGATGTAGAGGGCGGGGGACGGCGACCGGAGCTTGATCAGGGTCGCCCTGACGATCGACAGGCCGAGGTTCTCGACGAGCTCGGTAAGCTCCGCCAGCAGCTCCTCCCCCTCGCCCTCGGGCATCTCCGGGGTCTGGACCCCCACAAGGAAAGCGCGCTGTGCCTTGGGCAGGGTGGGTAGAAATACGGCCATTTAAAGGATTGCGGATAGTAGTTCGCCCACATGGGCTTGTCCACGCTAGTCAGTTCTATCCATCCGCGCCGCCCAACCATGGCAACCTAATGCCCGCCTGCTCGATCCTCATCGTCGACGACGAACCCGGAATCCGGGAGCTGCTGAGCATGATACTCGAGGCCGCCGGCCATTCAGTCATCGCCGCGGAGGACGGAATCGAGGCGCCCAAGGTCATGGCGTCGCGCGAGATAAACGTGGTGATCACGGACCTCCTGATGCCCGAGCGGGATGGGCTCGAGTTCATCACGGAGATCCGCGCGAAGTACCCCAAGGTTAAGATCATAGCGATGTCCGGGGGCGGCCATATCGCGCGCGATTCCTACCTGCGGATCGCACGGAACTTCGGGGCCCATATCATCCTCGAGAAGCCCTTCACCCAGGCCAACGTCCTGGGCGCGATCGAGAAGGTGCAAAAATTGCCCTAGGCGGGCGCGGCGCTGCTGCGTTAGCCCAGGAAAAGGGCACACACGGGCATCGGGACCGAAACGGTTCCGGGCACGCGGTGCAGGCGGCCGGAGTCGCCGTCGACCTGAAAGGCGCAGAGGGTGTCGGAATCCTGGTGGGCGCAGACGAGCCAATTGCCGTCGGGCGAGATTGAGAAATGCCGGGGACCCTTTCCCCCGCAGGGCACGATCTCGACGGGCGAGAGGGACCCGGAGGCGCCCTCGACCGCGAACACGGCGAGGATGTCGGGGCCACGGCACGAGCCGTAGAGGAACCGGCCGTTGGGATGGATCGCGACCTCGGCGGCGCCGGCATCCCCGGAATATCCGGCCGGGAGCACCGACACCGTCTGGCGTGGGGCGAGGCGCCCGCCCACAGGATCGTAATCGTAGGCCACGACCGTGTTTCCCAGCTCATTGATGGCGTAGGCCCGCCTTCCCGTCCTCCCGAAGGCCAGATGGCGGGGGCCGGCGCCGGGCGCCGTGGAGATGAAGGGAGGCGTGCCGGGTGCCAGCGCGACCGCGTCCCGGTCGATCGAATAGGTGTAGATCCGGTCGAGGCCCAGGTCGCACACGATCGCGAACCGGTTGTCCGGGTCGATGTTCGTGGAATGGACGTGGGGCGCGGTCTGCCTCGAGGGATGGGGGCCCCGTCCCGTGTGCGCCACGACCCTTGCCGGCCCGATAGACCCGTCGGCGCCCAGGGGGAAGGCGGCGGCGAGGCCCAGGTGGTAATTGGCGGCCACGCCGACCCGTCCCGTCCTGTCGATGGCGATGTGGCACGGGGTGGGGCCGTCGCCGGGCGCCGACTGCTGGAGGGGCAGGAGCCGCGGCGAGGACGGATCAACCTGGAACGAGGACGCCCATGCCGGACCGGCGCAGACCGCGTAGAGGAATTCGCGATTGGGCGACAGCGCAAGGAACGTCGGGTTGGGCGCTTCCGCCGCGAGCTCGGGCGCGCCCAGCGCGCCCGTGGCCGCATCCAGCGTCACGGAATAGATCCCGCGGCTGGCCCCCTTGGTGTACGTTCCCACGAATATCCGGTGGGGCCCGGTTCTTGCGCCCATCCAAGAAAGCAAGCGGCGCGGCCGATCGAAGACAAGCCGCCAGATTGGGGAGGGGCGAACGCGGGCCGGATCATGCCGCGTCGTCGGGAAGCCGGAGCGTCCAGACGGAGGCGGCCAGGGTGAGCAGGCTCGAGAAGAGCAGCGCCAGCCTGAAGTCCCCGACCGGGGCCGCCCACCCGAAGACCACGGATGCGGCGGCTGCCGCGAGCCGGCCGATGTTATAGCAGAATCCGGCGCCGGTGGTTCGAAGGAGCGTGGGGAAAAGGGGGGGAAGGTACATCGTGAAGAGGCCGAAGACGCCGGAGAAGAACCCGACGAGCGGCATCCAGAACCAGGCCAGCTCCGCGAATTCCCTCGGCACTGCGAACGCGCCCGCCATCGAGGCGAACATCCCCGCGAACATCACGGCGATCGCGCGCCGGCTCCCCAGGCGGCGGCCCAGCCAGCCCGCGGCGAAATTGCCCGCGATCGCGACGACATTGAGCAGGAAGAACGCGGCCGACACGTCGCGGGTCGCCTCGGACGAGGGGGTTCCCGACGCCTCAAGCAGCCTGCGCAGGTGCTGGGGGTGCCAGAACTGGAAGAGCCACCATCCCGAGAGGCCAAGCGCGCACACGGCGCTCGTGTGCCAGGTGATCGGGGCGACCTTCCCGCGGAACAAGTCGCGGAGCCCGGGCTTCGAGGCGCTCTCCGACTCCGCGTGGCGCCAGGCGTCGGACTCGGGCACCTGCCTTCGTATCCAGAATACGAGCAGCGCGGGCGCGACCCCTATCAGGAACACCCACCTGTCCGGGGGCGGGTGGGGAAGGAACGACAGGAGCGTCACAAAGGACGCCGCGAACAGGATGCCAAGGTTGACCGCGGTCTGGAGGACGGCCGAGAGCAGCGGGCGCCACGCCCTGGGCCACGTCTCGGCGAGAAGCGCCGCTCCCACGGCCCACTCGCCGCCGATCCCGAGCGCGGCGAGGAACCGGAAGAGCATGAGCTGCCACCATGTCTGCGCGGCCGCGCAAAGGCCGGTGCACACCGCATAGGTGAGGATCGTGAGCGAGAGCGCCCTGCTGCGCCCGATCCGGTCCCCGAGGCGCCCGAAGAAGGCTCCTCCGAGCGCCCACCCCACGAGGAACGCCGCCTGGATATACGCGCTCTTCTCCTTTACCGCCGGGTCGCTGCTGGTGGCCGAGCCCAGCAGGTGCACCACCAGCGGCGTGGCGACCAGGGTGTAGAGGTGGATCTCAAGACCGTCGAACAGCCATCCCAGCCATGCGGCCGTCCCCGATTTCCACTGTCGGGAGGTGATGTCGCCGAGCCGGCCTGGACGGGCGGTCAGTCCCATCCGGCGGTCATTTCCTGCGCGCCTTCAGGTCGGCCACGGCCGCCTGCGCCGCGGCAAGCCGGGCGACCGGCACGCGGAACGGGCTGCAGGAAACGTAGGTGAGCCCGATCCTGTGGCAGAACTTCACCGATTCGGGGTCGCCGCCGTGCTCGCCGCAGATGCCGAGCTTGATTCCCGGCCGGGTCCGCGAGCCCTTCTCGATCGCGATCGTCATCAGCTGGCCGACGCCGGTCTGGTCTATGGTTGCGAAGGGGTTCTTCTTGATGATCTCGGCCTCGGCGTACCCCGGCAGGAACGACCCGGAATCGTCGCGGCTCATCCCGAGCGCGGTCTGGGTCAGGTCGTTCGTCCCGAAGCTGAAGAACTCGGCGGTCTGGGCGATCTCGTCCGCGGTCAGGGCGCCGCGCGGTATCTCGATCATGGTGCCGACCGAATAGGAGATCTTCGCCTTCTTCTCCGCCTGCACGGCCTTGGCGACCTCGTGGACGATGGCGACCTGCAGGTCGAGCTCCCTCTTGAAGCCGACCAGCGGAATCATGATCTCGGGATTCGCCTTGAAGCCCCTCTTGTTGGCCTCGGCGGCAGCCTCGAAAACGGCGCGCGCCTGCATGGCCGTGATCTCGGGGTACTTGATCCCGAGGCGGCAGCCGCGGAATCCGAGCATCGGGTTGAACTCATGGAGCTCGTGCACGCGGTGGACGATCTTCTCGACCGGTATGCCGAGCTTTTTCGCAAGGTCGGCCTGCTGCTCGGTGGCGTTGGGCAGGAACTCGTGAAGCGGGGGATCGAGGAAGCGGATCGTCGCGGGCAATCCCCTCAGCTCCCTGAATATCCCGAGGAAGTCGCCCCGCTGGTAGGGCAGGAGCTTCGCGAGCGCGGCCTGGCGCGCCTCGAGCGTCTCGGCGAGGATCATCTCGCGCATGGCGTCGATGCGGTCGCCCTCGAAGAACATGTGCTCGGTGCGGGTCAGCCCTATGCCGACCGCCCCGAAGGCGACGGCGATGCGCGTCTGGTCCGGCGTGTCGGCGTTGGTGCGGACCGAGAGCCTCGTGGCCTGGGAGCACCACTTCATCAGTTGAACGAAATTCTGGAAGGTGCGGCCCTTCTTCGCCCGGGCGTCCCCGTCGACGAGCCCCTGGATGACCTCGGCGGCGGCGGTCTTGACCTCCCCCGCGTAGACGGTGCCGGCGGTGCCGTCGATCGAGAGGAAATCGCCCTCCTTGAATGTCTGGCCGCCCACCGTGAGCGTGCGCTTGTTGTAGTCGACATCGAGCGCGCTCGCGCCGCACACGCACACCTTGCCCATCTGGCGGGCGACCAGGGCCGCGTGGGACGAGACGCCTCCGCGCGCCGTCAGGATCCCCTCGGCCGCTATCATCCCCCGCAGGTCCTCGGGCGAGGTCTCGATGCGCACGAGGAGCACCTTATCGCCCCTCGCCTCCGCCTCGACGGAGCGCTCCGCGTTGAAATAGATGCGGCCGGTCGCCGCCCCCGGGCCGGCGGGAAGGCCGGTGGCGATTGCCTTGGCGCCCTTGATGGCCGCCCGGTCGAAGACCGGGGCGAGCACCTGGTCGAGCTGGTCGGCGGGAACCCGGGTGATGGCGGTCTGCCAGTCGATGAGCTTCTCCTTGACCATCTCCACGGCTATGCGTACGGCGGCGACGCCGGTTCGCTTGCCGTTTCGGGTCTGGAGCATGAAGACCTTCCCATCCTGTATCGTGAACTCGAAATCCTGCATGTCCTTGAAGTGCGACTCAAGGACCTGGCGGATGCGCTCGAGCTCCGTCAGCGACGCCGGCTGCTTCTCAGCGAGCCGCGAGACCGGGTCGGGAGTGCGCACGCCCGCGACGACGTCCTCGCCCTGCGCGTTCATGAGGAACTCGCCGTAGAAAACCTTCTCGCCCGTCGCCGGATCGCGCGTGAAGGCGACGCCGGAGCCGGAATCGCCGCCGGTGTTCCCGAACACCATGGCCTGCACGTTGACGGCGGTGCCCCACTCGGAGGGAATGTTGTACTTGCGGCGGTAGACGATCGCCCGGTCGTTCATCCACGAGCCGAACACGGCGCCGATCGCCCCCTTCAGCTGGTCCCATGGGTCCGACGGGAAGTCATGACCGGTGCGCTCCTTCACAAGCGCCTTGAAGCGGCTGATGAGCTCCTTCAGGTCGCCCGGCGAGAGCTTCGTGTCCTCGATGTGGCGGTCGTGGTGCCGCTCGTCCTTGATTTCCTCTATGGCGGCCTCGAACGGCTCATGGTCCTCGCCCGGGCGCTTCTGCACGCCGAGCACCACGTCGCCGTACATCTGGACGAAGCGGCGGTAGCAGTCCCACGCGAACCGCTCGTTCTTCGTCGCGGCGACAAGCGACAGGACCGTCTGGTCGTTCAGGCCGAGGTTCAGGATCGTGTCCATCATGCCGGGCATCGAGTCGCGCGCGCCCGAGCGCACGGCGACAAGGAGAGGGAAGCCCGAGGCGTCGCCGAACTTGTAGCCCATGATCGCCTCGATCTTGGCTATGCCTGCCGCGATCTGCCCCTGGAGCGCCGCCGGGTAGGTGCGCTTGTTGGCATAGAAGTGGGTGCAGACCTCGGTCGTGACCGTGAATCCCGCCGGCACCGGCAGCCCGATCCGGCTCATCTCGGCAAGATTGGCTCCCTTTCCCCCCAGGAGCGGCTTCATCGAGCCGTTGCCGTCGGCCTTTCCGGCACCCCACGAGTACACGTATTTTGGCGCCTTCGAGGGGGCGGATTTCCTGCGTGAAGGCCCGGCTTTCGCGCGGGCCTTCGGGGATTTGGGTTTTGCGGCCATTTCTATGGTTCTTGGTTTGAAAAAGGTCGGTGCGCGGCCTGCGCAAAAAGCCGATCCCAACGGTTGATGCGGGGGCCTGTCAACCGTCCAGCGGACCGGGGAAAAAAAAGGTCGCATCCGCCCGCCACCCCTTCCAACACTGCGGGCCGTGCTTCCCGACGCCGATCACCGCATCAAGCTCCAGGTATTCGAGGGCCCGCTCGACCTGCTTCTTTTCCTGATCCGCAAGAACGAGATAGACATCTACGACATACCGATCGAATCGGTGACAAAGCAGTACGTCGCCGTCCTGCACTCCCTGCAGCAGCTCGACCTCGAAGTGGCGGGGGAATTCTTCGTGATGGCGGCCTCGCTGATGGAGATAAAGAGCCGGATGCTCCTACCCAAGGGGCTGCATGCGGTGGATCCCGACGCGGACGGCCAGGACGACATCGATCCGCGCTGGGAGCTCGTCCACCAGCTCCTGCAGTACAAGAAATTCAAGGATGCGGCGTCGCGGCTCTCCGAGATGGCGCGCCTGCAGCGCGACCTGATGGACCGGCTGCTTTCTCCCCGCCTTGCGGATTCCCTCGACCGGCCGCTGAGGGGAATCAACAGGATCGAGCTCTGGACGGCGTTCAACGCGGTGCTCCGGCGCCTTGCGGAGAAGCTCGTGGTCGGCGAGATCCACGACGAGGCGGTCACGGTCGCCGACCAGATGGAATGGCTGCTGGAGCGGATGCGCGGCGAAAAGAGCTTTGTTTTCTCGGGGCTGTTCGAGGCGGGCGTCTCGCTCAGGCGTCTGGTCGCGACGTTTCTTGCCGTCCTCGAGCTGACCCGTCTCCGCAAGATGCGCCTGCGCCAGAGCGAGGCCTTCGCGGACATCGTCTGCGAGGCCGCCGACGAAACGCCGCTTGAAACCACGGCCGCCATGGCCACGGTGTCATCGTGAGCAAGAAACGACCGAAACGCGGGCACAGCGCCCTTCTCGGGCTGGGCCTCGACAACGACGACGGGCACAAGCGCTTCACCACCGGGGAACAGTTCGCGATCATCGGGGGGTCGGCCGAGACCCACGAGCGGTTGACCGAGACCGTGGTCAAGACCTTCGAGGAGCTAAAGCAGCGCGGAAAGCACCTCAGCGAGGTCCGCCCGGTTGAACTGGCCGATATCATCAAGAAGTCCTCGCCCAGGTGAGCGTCGGATTTGCTTTTGTCGGTCGAACGCATCTATTGTAGCACACACATGTCCGACAAGATCGCCAACCTCACCAACGACACATTCAAGGCCGCCGTTTCCTCGTCGACCACGCCGCTTCTGGTCGACTTCTGGGCGCCATGGTGCGGGCCGTGCAAGGCCATCGCTCCCATGCTTGACGAGCTCGCAAACGAGTTCGAGGGCAAGATCTCGATCGCCAAGGTGAACATCGACGACAACGAGACCATTGCCGCGGAGTTTGGAATACGCGCGATCCCGACCATGCTGCTCTTCAAGGGAGGCCGGGTGATCGAGCAGATCGTCGGCCGCCTGGCGAAGGCGGACCTCAAGACGAAGCTCGTCGCGCAGATCTGAAGGCCCGATCGGGGGCCGGCTGTCAGAGGAGAATCCCCGCCGCGAACAGGGCGGCGTACAGGGCGATGAACTTCCCTGTGTCCCCCAGGAGAGCCACGAGCTCCGTGGGCGTCCCGGCTGCCGCCAGCCGGCGGACGTGCGACGCGGCCACCGGGGCCGCAAGGAGCGGCAGCAGGCACCACGCGCCGAACCCGCCGGCCAAGAAGATGAGGGGGATGCCGAGGGCCAGACAGAGCGATGCGGCGTGCTGGCCGCGCGCGAAACGCCTCCCGAACCGGACAACGAGCGTGCGCTTGCCCGCGGCGGCGTCCGTCTCGGCGTCCCGGTAGTTGTTGACGAGAAGAATGTTGGCAGCCAGGAGACCCATGGGGACGCCGGCGAGGACGACGTATTCGGTGATTCGCCGGGCCTGTACGAAGTACGTGATCGAGACGGCGACGAGTCCAAAAAAGACAAACACGAGCAGGTCGCCGAGCCCATGGTAGCCAAGCGGCCACGGTCCTCCCGTATAGGCGATGCCGCAGAGGATGCTGGCGACACCCACCGCAAGCATCCACAAGCCACCCCAGTGGATCAGTCCCAGGCCGACCACGAAGGCGGCGGCCAACACCGCCGCCATCGCTCGCCGCATGGCCTCCGGGGGGACGAGGCCGGACTCGACCGCGCGCCTGGGCCCAACGCGCGCGACCGTGTCGGCGCCGTGGACAAAATCGTAGTAGTCGTTGGCAAGATTTGTCCCGATCTGGACAAGCAGCGCGAACGCGAGGCATATCCCCGCCGCCGTGGGATCAAAGCGATGGTCATGGGCCGCCAACGCCGATCCCACGGCGACGGGGGCCACCGCAGCGGGAAGCGTCCGCGGGCGGGATGCGGAAATCCAGATCCGCAGGGGAGAAGGGCGAGTGGGCTCGGCGGCGCCGTTCACCGGATTGAGAAGCCGGAGAACTGGGGGGTCCTCATGCCGGCATGGCGGTCCACCTTCCGAACGTGGCCATGCATCCTCTCGTTGACGGCCGCGATGAACGCCTCGACGTCCTCCGGCTTTCCCTCGACCTCCATGTGCACCCTTCCGTCGGGAAGGTTGGTCACGAAACCGGCGACATCGAACTCCTTTGCAACCTGCAGCGCGGTGTACCTGAAGCCCACGCCTTGCACGTGTCCCGTGAAGAACGCGGTTTCGTGATGGATATCCGGCATGGTATTCCAAGCCTATGGCCGGGAGTGCGAGGCGCTTCAACAAACAAACTCCCGTGACGTTTGCCGCACTTCATGGAGCAGGAATTCATTTGCATAACCGCCGTTTGTGGGGGAGCCTCGGGGGCAACAGATGAGCGATTTCGATTCTGACAACCTCTCGGAAAACGAGTGGGAAGAGAACGGCGATCTGGCCTGGAACGAATTTGACTGGGAGGTATATCTCCGCGAGCAGGAGGGCGCGATCCACCGCTACCTGGGATTTTACGAGGCGCTGAAGGCGAGCCCCGATCGCATCGACGAGGTGGCCGACCGGATGGGCTGGGACCGAACCGAGGCCGAGGAAATCGAGGAGCGCGAGAACCCCGAAAAGGTCCTGTTCACCGACGAGATCTACACGCTGCAGAAGAACCCCGTCTACATCGCGACAAAGGCCCTCTTCCTGAGCCTTCGGAAGTCGTGGGAATCTGTCGCCGCTGAACCCGGGAGGATGCCGCAGTCCATGGCGTTGGCGTTCCTCTCGTCGCTCCACCATTGCGAGGAACAGGCCGTGATGGCGATCCACGCCTTGGACTTTGGCGACTATGCGATGGCGATCTGCCTGTTCAAGAGGTCACTCGCCGCCCTGAACGACTGCTTCGCGGGAATTGGATCCGACGCGGCGGCCGGCCATGCCGCCATTCGCTCGTGCCGCGACGATTTGCGAATCCGCCTCTTCGACCTTCGCGAGATCTGGCTCAGGGTCGTCAGCGACTGCCGGGAGGATTCGAACCGTCCGTCCGACGAAGAGGAGTGACGGTCCCGAACCAGGGGAGCCAGCATCGCGTGCTCCTACGGCTCGGTTGACTCGAATTCCCTCGGAAGCCATGGCGGAGGATTGAATTTGGCTGGGTGACGCGGGCCCCCTGCGTCGATGGCGGGGGATGGGGTGTTTTACCCCTTTTGCCATCGGCGCCGACGTTCGATGGAACCGTTCCACGATGCGGGCATCGGTATCTGTTGGGCAATCGATGAAAGTCCGCGCCTTCATGACATTCGCATTTGTGGCCACGATCATGGCGGGCGCTGCGCGGGCAACGCCGCCATCTCCCATTGGCGGTCCGGACGGAGGAGTAGTGAGAGAGTCCGGCCCTGATTCGGATGCGATCTATGCTGCAATTCTGATGCAACCCTTTTTGCCTGAGGATGAAGCGCAGCTCACCTCGCCCGATACAGCTGAGCCTGCGCAGCCGCTCTTGGCTCAGGATGCGCCCCGAACCCCGGGTGATATCGCAAGATTCAAGACACCCGCGCTCCCACCCAAGGATGTCTTGGAGGCGCCGGACCCGGGGGCGGTCGATGGAAGCCCTCGGCTGCCGATTCAAAAATTGCCCGCGTATTCCGTGCTTGGCACCCATATCCACATTTTTCGCGAGCGGGATATCTACTCAAGGGCCGGAATGATCGATCAGTCGTTCAAGAGGCATCCTGGCCTGCTCGTCGGTGACGAATTCAAGCTGAACGAAGACGCGGCCCACGAAATGTTCCTGGACGACGACTGGCGCAGCACAAAGAGCGACTATGGGAACATGGCGCAGGCGATGGAGCTCGGGGGCGACCGGCTCGAGGGACGAATGATCCTTCAGGACGTAAACGATGCGGATCTTATAGTCAGGGACGACGCTGAGGACGACGACGACCAGCCCTCGACAGCCCAATTTCGATTGGGGCAACTTGGCGGTGACTCCAAGCTAGTGGAGGTTCCGGCAATTCCATTTGATGTTACGGTCTTGAGAATGAAGTGGTAGGGGCGCCTCGGCGTAAATGCTCTCGTGGGTCCAGAAGGACTCGTCCCAAGCTGGCGAGGTTAGCTTGGCCGATCCCTTAGAAATGCGGCCTTGCTCTTGTGTGGCCGGGAACGTTGGATTCGCGGCTCTGAAACGGAGAGGTGCCTGAGTGGCCGAAAGGGACGGTTTGCTAAACCGTTGTACGGGTAAAACCGTACCGGGGGTTCGAATCCCCCTCTCTCCGCCATTTTTCAAGCAGCCTTGAGAGGATGGACAGACGCTTTGATTTTGCTGCCGACCGTGTTGATGGCTTCGCGAAGGTCGTAGGCAAGCTGCACCCGCAACCAATAGCCCGGGGTTAGGCCAAAATAGGCACAAAGGTGGAGATCGGTCTCTGCAGTTACTCCCCGGCGCTCGTTGAGGATCTCGCCCACGCGTTGGTGCGGAAGCTTCGCGTCCTTGGCAAGCCGGTAGGCCGTAATGCCCATGGGAACAAGAAATTCCTCACGGAGGAGTTCGCCGGGATGCACGTTGATGTGGTTTTTCATCGGATTAGTGGTAATCGGTTATTTCTACGTCGTGGGCGTTGTTCCCGTCCCAACGGAAGCAGACACGGTATTGGTCGTTTACTCGGATGCTGTGTTGGCCTGCGCGGTCGCGCTTCAAAGCTTCAAGGCGGTTGCCAGGAGGAATTCGGAATTCGTCGAGGTTAGATACGGCTTCAAGTTGGGTCAGTTTCCTTAAAGCTACTTTATGGATTGAGGGCGGCAGTTCGGGTGGACGACGACCAAGCCAGATAGCTTCGGTAGACTTGTCGGCGAACGATTGAATCATGAGTCAATGGCAACACTATGCACGGAGAGCAGTCATAACGTCAAGCGGTAATATGCACGCTGATCGGGCATAAATCACTGAATAGCGACGATCCCAAGAAGGTGAGCGGGAAATTCCAGCCTTTCTCCTCGTGCTAGCCCCTAGCAAAAACAACGATTTTTGGCATGTCTAGCCCGGGAGAAATGCACGTGGAAGCATTCGAATCCCCCTCTCTCCGCCATTTTCAAATGGTCATTGAAACGCGAGCCGAAACACCTCGGCAATCTTGCGACAGACTTGAACTCTGCGGACCCGCGAAACGTTATTAAGCTGACGTCCCAATTTTGCCTTCGGAATAAAATAGATTCGAGAGCAGTCGATGACGGTTAGTCGCTCGAAACCGTCGGCCTCGTCGCATACGATTTCGAATGGCCGATTCGCGATTCCCGGTCGCTTGGTTGATCCGAAAAGGACATTGATAGAGGCTCGGTTTACGTCCGCGCAGGCCTCATCATTCGAAAGTACTATCAAAGGATGGCCGTGCGGGTCCTTTTCGTCGCCCCGCGTCATCCATGTTTCCCACTGGCGGCTCATTCAGGGCCGTCGGGGCTGAGTGAGGCGAGGCGGTTTGCGCGGTCATACTCTGCCGGGGCCTCCGCAACCGAAAAATACCCCGGCGGCCTCTCCGGAATGGGATCTGGCAAGATGTATTCGCTTAGTTGCACGAACCTGTTGCCACGCCGAATTACGACAGGCGCGCCCTTTTTCAATACGTTGTCCAGTAGGCGACCTAGCTTTGGCTTTGCAGTGGAGACGGTCAAATATTCCATGGACCGATATTCGGTCCAAAAACGGACTATGTCAACCGGGTATCCGTTTGAAGAATGACGATGCGATCCCGGCCCATTGTCCCGCAGCCTGCCCTTCAGTAGGGTGGATGGCTCATTTCCACATGAAAATTTAGAAGTTTTCCCTCGTGCTAGCCCCTAGAGCATTTGCTATTTAGATAGAAGCATACTGGGCATGCTTGAAAAAGCCCTGGCAGTGATTGGGCTGGAATTGGGCAAGGCTTGTGGCGACGGCGCCTTGCAGGTCTTCAAGTGTGCGGGCTGCGGCCTGGCGCAG
>Ga0302326_10008697_pt1 | contig 22343 bp, 23 predicted proteins | sample Palsa_T0_3_FD_202264 | JGI IMG/M metagenome (GOLD analysis project Ga0302326, IMG submission 202264) | Peat permafrost microbial communities from Stordalen Mire near Abisko, Sweden - Palsa_T0_3 | ecosystem: Environmental > Terrestrial > Soil > Palsa > Peat permafrost | place: Sweden: Abisko... | reverse complement strand
CGACTGCGCCCGCTTCGCGACTTCATTCGTTCCGGAGATGAAATGAATCCCCGAGAGCAGGTGCACAAACAGGTCGCCCGCCAGACCCTCGCCATAGTCGGAGTAGCAGCGCCAGCGGAAGAATCGCACCGCGTCAAACGGCCGCTTGGGCGCACCCTCCAGAAACGCATTCCAATCGATGGTCTGCTCGCTCGCGTCCGGCGGAATCGGATACACCCACGCTCCGCCCGGCGAGTTGCGGTCCGACGAACCTTCGATGAAGAACACCTCGCCGAGCGCTCCCGAGGCGTAGATCTCGCGGGCCTTCTCGTAGACGATGGAACTTACGCGCTGGCTGCCCACCTCGAAGATGCGATTCGCTTTGTGCACCGCGTCCACCATGGCAAAGCCGTCTTCCACTGTGTGCGACATGGGCTTCTCGCAGTACACGTCCTTCCCCGCCGCGCAAGCATCCACCACAACCCTGCGGTGTTGGTGGTCGGCGACAGCGACAATTACCGCATCCACATCATTGCGGTCCAGGATCTCGCGATAATTCCGCGTGGCCGGAACCTTTTTCTGCACCGACTCCTGAGCCGCCTCGTGCCGGCTGTCGTAGAGATCGCACACGGCGACACACTCGATGCCCGGCACCAGCAGTGACGCTTCGAGCAGCTGGCATCCCCGCGTACCCGTTCCGATCGCGGCAAATCGCACCCGATCGCTCGCCGCCACCGCACGATCTGCGCCCCACATGGAAGAGGGCTCGAGCAAGGTGATCTTGGCTACGGCCCCAGCGGCAGCGGAGCCTGCGCCGATCCGCATGAACTTGCGACGTGTCAAAGGATGCATTCTTCCCGTCCTTCACCCAGAATTCCTCCAGTCGCGCGCCCGGCGCTCTCGGCAGCCCGGCACTCGAACTTCTCGAAGGACACGCTGGACCTGCCAACGTCCAGGCAATTCTAGCCATGTCTTTGCTTCTCGACAATCCCCCTCTCCCGTTCCTGTGTCTCACGCGGGCGCTGGTGACTTCAGGAGGTTGGCCGGTAAACAAGAAACTGAGAAATGCGGCCCCGTGACTTCAATGCCCGTGACTCGGGGGACAATCCATGGCGGAACCCCCGGACACAAAAACCCGCTCATAGCTGGCGCGTTCGCTCATCTTTATTAGGAGTTAACCTGAGGATAGGAGTTAACCTGAGGAAATGCGTGGCGCTCTATCGCCGTGCCTGACACGCGACTCACTGCTCCCGCAGGGTCTTCATCGGGTCCAGCCGCGAGGCGCGGAATGCTGGCACGCAGCTCGCCGCCACGCTCACAGCAAGAAGCAGCGCCGCAGTCGCCGCCAAGGTCAGCGGATCGGTCGGCCGTATCCCGAACAGCATCCCCGAAATCAGCCGTGTCAACACGGCCGAGGCGGCCATCCCCAGAACCAGTCCCGCCAGCGCCAGCGTCAGGCCGCGCAGCACAATCATGCGCAGCGCATCCCCTCGTTGCGCCCCCAGCGCTATCCGCAGTCCGATCTCGAACGTCCGCTGCACCACCATGTACGAGAGCAATCCGTACAGCCCGATTGCCGCCAGCGCCAGCGCAATCACCGCAAAGCAGCTGAGCAGAAATGTCTGAAACCGCGGCTGCGCGGCAGACTTGTAAAGATACTCCTCCATCGTCGCTGCCTGGTAGACCGGCACGCTCCGGTCGAGCTCGTGAACCGCCGCGCCAATCGCGGCCTGCATCGCCGCTGGCCCTCCGTTTGTCTTCACCACCAGGTACGGATTCGTGATGAGCGCCTGCGCGTAAGGCAGATAATATTGCGGATCGGCATCCGCGGTCAGGCCTTTGCGCTTAATGTCGCCAATCACTCCCACAATCTCGCGAACCGGATGCTCGAAGAGGCCGTCACCCACGCCGACCTGAATGTGCTGTCCGATCGGATGGTCATGCGGAAAGTACTTCCTCGCGAAGGCCTGATTGACGATGATTGTCGGCTGTCCGGTGAGGCCGTCCTGTTCCCCGAAGTCGCGGCCCGCCATCAGCGGGATTTTCATCGTCTCAAAGTAGCCGGGCATGGCCAAGCCCAGCGATTCGCTTGGCTGGTCTCCCATCGCCACCGGCCTTCCCTGAATGTTGAAGCTCACCGTCGCGTTAAACCTGCTCATCGGCAACGGCCATCCCGCGGAAACCGCCTGCACCCCGGGCAATGCCGAGATCCGCTCGAGCAGCTGCTGGTAAAAAATGTAGTGCTGATCGTGCTTCGTCTCGTCGAAGGGCACTCCCACGCGGCTGGTCAGCACATGCTTTGAATCGAAGCCCGGATTCACGTCGAGAATGCGGACAAAACTCCGCATCAGCAGCCCTGCGCCGATCAGCAGCACCATCCCGATTGCCGTCTGCACCACCACCAGGCCGTTGTGCAGCCGGTGCTGTGCCCTGCCGCCGGCCAGGCTGCGCCCTGCCTCGCGCAGAGCGCGTGCCGGCGCCGAGCGCGACAGCCGCCACGCGGGAAATGCGCCAAAGAGCAACCCCGTCGCCACGGAAACAATAAGCACAAAGACCAGCACACGCCCATCGATCGATGCACTCTCAATGCGCGGAATCTCAACCGGCATCAGCGTCAGCATTGCCCGAATCAGCCCGAAGGCCAGCGCAATCCCTGCCATTCCGCCGCAAAGCGAGAGCGAGAGCGACTCAAGCAGCAGCTGCCGGATGATCGCCGCAGGGCTCGCGCCAATCGCCGCCCGCAAGGCAAACTCTGCGCTGCGTTTCGACCCGCGCGCCAGAAGGAGCCCGGCCACATTCGCGCACACCAGCAGCAGCACCAGCGAAACTGCGCCAAACAGCACCCTCATGGCAGGCCGCGTGTCGCCCGTCATGTGCGCAAGTTCCGGCTCCACAAGCGCCGAGCTGTACTGCTTGTTGTTGTCGGGATACTGGCGAGCGAGATTGCCCGCAATCACGCTCAGATCGGCCTTCGCCTGCTCCACCGTCACGCCCTGCCGCAGCCGCGCGATCACGCTTAGCGTGTCGAATCCCCGTTGTTCAGACGCCGGACTCTTGCCCTCCGCTTCGTCGGCAATCGATTTCCAAAACACAGGCGCCGGATTCTCAATCGGAAACTCGAATCCCTCCGGCATCACGCCCGCAACCGTGTAGCTGTGACCGTTCATCGTGATCGACTTGCCCACAATCTCCGGCTCTGCTCCAAACTGCGACTGCCAGAACGAGTAGCTGAGCATCACCGCGTGATTACCCGGCTTCTCATCCTCCCAGCTAAGGTCGCGGCCCAGCATGGGAGCCGCGCCCAGCACCCGAAAGAAATTCGATGAGACCGTCTGGATATCCAGCCGCTGCGATTCGCCCTTTAACTCCATCGTCACCGTGGCGCCCGTATAGGACGCAATCCCATCCAGCGTGTGGTTCTGCGCCCGCCAGTCAAAGTAATCCGGGTAGCTCAGCGACTCGGGCGCAACCCCGGGCAGCGAGTGGTCCTGTTGGCTTACCCACACCAACCGGTCTGACTCCGGAAAGGGGAGCGACCGCAGCAGGACCGTATTCACCAGGCTGAAGATCGCCGTCGTCGCGCCAATGCCGATCGCCAGAATCAGCACGCAGGTGATCGTAAAGCCCGGTGCTCGCATCAGCAGCCGCATGGCATAGCGCAGATCCTCGATCAGCCGCTCGAGCCGCATCCATCCCCACGCCTCGTGCGTTTGCTCCCGGATCAGTGTCTCGTTGCCAAATGCCCGGCGCGCCGCGTAGCGAGCCTCTTCCGCGGACAGCCCGTTCTCCCGCTGCTCCTCTTCTTCGAGCTCAAGATCGCTCTCGAGCTCGCGCTCGAGCTCCGCATCCCGCTTGCGCCACCATCTCATCTCAGCTCTCCTCAGCGGCGGGCCACATGATGCGCGCCACTGCTTCCGCCATTTGCTTCCATTGCGATTCTTCGACCACGAGTTGTTTTCTTCCCTTGTCCGTAAGCCGGTAGTACTTGAATTCCCGGTTGCGATCCGGAGCCATCTCCCATTTGGAGGTGACCCATCCTCTTCGCTCTAACCGGTGCAGCGCAGGGTAGAGAGAGCCGTGCTGCATCTGGAGAAAATCGTTCGTTGTCCGCTGGATATTCTTGCCGATCTGGTGCCCGTGCATCGGCCCATACAGCAGCGTTCGCAGAATCAGCATGTCCAGCGTGCCCTGCAGCAGATTCGCGCGTTGTCGTGCCTGTTCTATTGTCATGGTAGTTATTCGACCCTCGATGGGACACGATGGTAGACATTCGACCGTCGATTGTCAAGCATGCTGTCGACAGTTTCTTAGAACTCATTCCCCTACGGTAGGAGGACATTGTCGTCCCTGAGAAAAGGGGCATGATCTAAACTACGTCGTAGCGGGATCGATCCGGACCGCAACGCGCATATCGATCTGTCGACAGTGGTCGACGAGAAGGTGCGACATTTGCCTGCGCGTTCCGTTGGCGATTGGCTATGGCCAAGAGGGGATCATTGTAGTGGAACCATTTCGGATTCATGTCGCAGATGAGGTGCTCAATGATTTGCGGGCACGGTTGCGCAATGCGAGATGGCCCGACCAGATACCTGGAATAGGTTGGGAACAGGGCACCGAGTTGAACTGGTTACGACGCCTCGTATCCTACTGGGCCGACGAGTTCGACTGGCGTGGCTGGGAGCGAAGGCTCAACACGCTCAAACACTTCACCTTGGAGGGCATCCACTTTGTCTACCAGCGGGCGGCATCAGGTCGGGGTGTGCCGCTCATTCTCACGCACGGCTGGCCCGGCAGTTTCCTCGATTACGTGGACATGTTGCCGTTGCTTGAGCACTTTGACGTGGTCATACCCTCCCTGCCCGGCTATGGTTTCTCGCCGCGTCCACCCCAGGTCGGCATCAACTACCGGTACGTCTCGGAGCGCTGGCACCGGCTCATGTCGGAGCTTGGATATTCCCGCTATGGCGCGAGCGGTTATGACTTTGGGGCCGGGGTGACGACGCTCCTGGCGCTCGACCATCCCAAGTCGGTGATCGGGATCCATCTCACCACGCTGGAGTCGGATCTAGCCCCCCTCCTCAACGATGCGGAGCTGTCCGCTGCCGAGCGTTCGTACCTTGCGGTGAACCGGGGCTGGGATACGACGGAACGGGGCTACAGCGCGATCCAGTCTACCAAGCCGCAGACCGTCGGCTATGGACTCAACGACTCCCCGGCAGGGCTCGCGGCATACGTGGGTGAGAAGTGGCATTCGTGGAGCGACGTTACGCCGACCGACGATTTCCTCTGCGCCACGTTTACCCTGTACTGGATCACACAGAGCATCACCTCGTCGATGCGCGACTATTGGGACAATCGCTGGCACCCGGTCGATCCCAGCTATGTCAGCACGCCCACGGCGTTTGGTGTTTTCGCGCACCAGATCGTTCCCGAGGGCGAACTGCCGCGCTCGTATTTGGAGCGTCTGTATAACATCCAGCGCTGGACAGTTTTTCCGCGAGGCGGACACTTCGCCCCGGTTGAGGAACCAGCAGCGGTCGCAGGGGACCTGACCGCCTTCTTCCGCGGCCTAAACTGAGGCTATGCTGACGATCCGCACTTCCAAATGTAATACCCTCATTAAGAAGCCGTCCTCAGCTCTTTTTTCTTTGGCTTCATAAATGCAAAAGGCCGGATCGTCGGCAACCCTTAATCAACTTGAGGATAAGGTCAGGTTGGCCGTCGTTCGGGAGAATCTTAGCGATTGTATGCGTCAAGCCTGATCCGCTCGGCCGCTGACTGCCCGATCGCGACCACCCACTCTGGCCCTGCCGGGCGGGCAAAACCTGAACTCCCAATTCCTTGAGAGACCTGTCTTGCCCCAATGGGCAGGCGGAGCATGTTTCTCTTGTCCAGAGTAATGTATACATCGTCAGGCGATCACGGTCCCCACGGCCGAGCCACAGCGCGTAGGTTTTGCTACAACGCCGGGCCGTGTGCATAATCGAGCACAATGCACTTTTCTGACCTTGCGCTTGCGAAACGTTTGGAGCGCGCCGAAGGGCACGCGTGTGTTCAGTACGCGGAAGCACGGCGTCGTCTCTTCCCTGACAGCGGTGCCGAATGGATTGAATGTGCTGGCGCATACGCGGTCTTCGATGGCATCGAGTCTCCCGTCACTCAGACTTTTGGACTCGCTTTATTCAAGGAACTGAGCTCGGCCTCGCTGGACGTGATCGAGCGCTTCTTTCTCGACCGCGGAGCGCCGGTGCTCCACGAAGTGAGTCCTTTCGTGGAGGTCGCTGCGCTAGGAATGCTCTGTACCCGCAACTACAGACCCATTGAAATCAGCAATGTTCTTTATCGGCCTGTTGAGCGGCCTACACCCGAGGAGCAGAGTGCGGTCAGTGCGCGGATCATCGCGCCGGAAGAAGCGCAACTGTGGAGTGAAATAAGTGCAAGGGGCTGGTCGCACGAACATCCCGAACTTCGCGATTTTCTTCTGAACCTCGGCTGTATATCTGCAGCACGCGAGGACAGTCTGTGCTTCCTCGCCGAACATGACGGGAAACCCGGTGCTGCCGGCGTGCTGTGCATTCATGATGGCGTTGCTTTGTTCGGCGGCTCGGCTACGGTTCCGGAGCTGCGGCGTCGTGGGTTGCAAGCAGCGCTCCTTCACCAGCGTATGTGCTACGCCTACGACCATGGATGCGATCTGGCGATGATGGTCGCCCAGCCGGGCAGCGATTCTCAGCGCAATGCCGAGCGGAAGGGGTTCCGGATCGCGTACACACGCATAAAATGGCGGTTGTGCTACTAGGTCCTTCTGTGTGGGGATGAGGACCGGATGATGCGCAATTGTCAGCGGTCATGGAGGTATGGTGGGGAAAACGTTACCTTGCCGGATTATGGAAAGGTGGCCCGTCAACCAGACACAATCGAGGCGGGGTACAAAAAATACTCGTTCATTTTCTTAGCTGGGCAGTGAAGTTAGTGACGACGGTTAGCGGCTGACTGACCTGCTGCGAAACCCGTTCCATCAGGAGTTTTTGACCATCGGGAAAAACGCTGTAAAACGGCTTGCTTAGAACAGTCCACTGGCTAATCAGCGTCTGGCCGGCTCCGAAGTCGAGCGTGTTTCCCAGGTCCTTGACCGGGACAGCCACGATGGATTGCGCGCCACATAGACTTCTGCCTGTCCGGACAATAACGTATAAGCGAGCCATCGGCCGTTGGGGGACAGCGTTGCGTCGACTGCGTGGTCTACTATCAGACGAGGTTTTCGCTCTCCCTCGAGTGGCAGAGCCCAAGCTGTTTGGTCCCCAGTCTGAAGGCCGGTCGCATAGAACAGGGTTTTGCCATCGCGCGACCAATCACTGGGGAGGATCAACGCTTCCGCCACCCGCGTCGGAGACCAGCATTTCTTCGGCTCCGCTGCCGTCCGCGGGCTTGCGGTAGATGGTGCGGGTTCCCGCCCGCAGGGAGGCGTAAGCGACCCTGCCATACAGGCGACCAGACCGGATAAATGTTGCGAGGCTCATCGTACAACCGATTGGCGACGACCCTGATGCGCTGCTGGCGCTCCATCCTGATCTCGACATCTGGGATGCCTATGAGACGATCCATCTCCTCATGCCCGATGGCTCGATGAAGCTCGGCGGAGAAGCCGTTGCCGAGGTTCTGCGAAGTTTGCCCAACACCAAATGGTTTGCCGGGTGTTTCGCCGTCAGCATCTTCGGATTCCAACCATTTCAGATGGTACTCAACCTGAGCTATGTCCTCCTGTCCGACGTGCGCCCTCTTTTTCGGCTGTGAGAGTTGCGGAACGCCAAGCTGGCTGCGACCGATTGGGTGGATTACGAAGTGGGCGAAGGCCATGTTCGGCGAGAAGCGCCCCTCCAGCCCGAGTCCGCATTTCACGTCCCTTGCGGCTAGAGGGGCTCGGCCGCTACAGGTCGCGGCAGAGCGCCCTCCGCAAGCGCGTCACATCTGAGATTTAGACAACGCCAGCCTGTTCAAGGCACGATTACTGCTGAACCATCCCCAGTTTCCTCTTTCACAGAAAGAAGGGCCCGGTTTGCGTCTTCCAGGGAAAATACAGTGACTTGCGGGCGAATATTGAGATCATGGGCGATCTTTAGAAAATCGCGCGCATCCTGTCGCGTCATATTCGCCACACTGCGAATCTGCCGCTCGCCCCAAAGCAGCTTGTCATAGTCAAAAGCCGGCATCTGGTCAAGATGAATTGCATTGATGGCGACCACTCCGCCTTTACGCAAACTTGCGAGGGCGCTGAGGACAACCTTTCCGCTGGGAGCAAAGGTCACGGCGCGGTCGAGCGGCACGGGCGGCTTGTCGTCTTCTTTACCGACCCAAGTTGCGCCGAGCGAGACGGCCAATTTTCGATGGGATTCGCCTCTGGTCACAACATAGACTTCGCATTTCCAGGATTGCAGAATAGTGATGGCTAAACTTGCGGAGCTTCCAAATCCAAACAGCCCAACCCGCTCGCCGGGCTCGATCCCCGCGACCCGCAAGCTGCGGAAGCCAATAATGCCCGCGCACAACAAGGGAGCCACGTGAACATCGTCCAAACCAGGAGGCAAGGGAAAGACAAAGTCCGTCCGCGCGAGGACGTACTCGGCGTAGCCTCCATCCACTGTGTAGCCCGTAAAGGTAGGCTTATCGCAAAGATTCTCCATTCCGTGATGGCAGTACCAGCAGTCACCATCGACACCACCCATCCACGAAACGCCGACACGGGTTCCAATTGGTAAATCCGCGGTCGCGCCTTCCACCACTTCACCCACGATCTGATGGCCAGGAATGAGTTGCGGCCGAAGTGCCGGAAGATCTCCTTCCACGATGTGCAGATCAGTGCGGCAAACCCCGCAGGCGACAACCCGAAGCAAGACGTGGCCGCCTTCAGGCTGTGGACGGGGGACGTCCTCGATTTGAAGAAACGATCCAGGCGGCGTTTGTACTGATGTAAAGACGGCAGCTTTCAATCTATCCCACCCTCACGGCTCCCTAATTCTCATCGCCAAAGCCTACCGTTAGTGTACGAGCAACACATGGTTTACGCATTGAATCCTTAGCCAGCGTAACTTCGCCACTTGATCAGCAAATTCTCAGGCGGCAAGTCTTCGTTTCTTCGTCCAGGGCGGATTACTACCGGTTAGCCCGTCATCGAGGAGTCATCTCGTCGACGACGAACCGCAAGCAGTCCAGCGCGCTAACCAGCAACGTTGACACCACTCAGAAAACCGCCGAGATGAGCGGTAAGAGCAACGACCACGGCGGTCAGGAGTTCCAGCGGTAGGTAGTAACCGGGAAGCGCAGGACTGGAAGCTCTTCGCTGCCGAAAATGGATCCACCCAACCCAACCGATCAAAAGACTGGACGTGAATCCCAGGACGAGGTGGAACAGCAACAGGTCCTTCAGCTTCTGTCCCGCGAGTTGCCACTGCCAGGCCGCGATGCCGGTTGCGAGCGTCGGCACGATAGCCACAGCCGCGGCGTGCGTGTTGAGACGTGCCGCTGACGCCAGGTTTGCTCTCCTGCCGGCGTTTTTCGTCCAGCGGGCCGCAACGTCGAAAACGACTCCCGTCAGAAAAAGCGCGATCGGAAAGTGGACCAAGACGACATGTTGTGCGTGTTTTGCGAGCAGGGCCGCCTTGAGATCAAAGGGATTCACGGAACCACCTACTCCACAACCACTTTGCCGGTCATCCTCGGGTGAATCGAACAGAAGTACGGGAACGTCCCCGGCTTGCTGGCCGTCAACGTGAACTTCTCGTCGGTGTCGAGCACTTTGGACTTAAAACTTAGGTCGTTGCTGACCACGGTATGCGGAATGTCATCGGCATTCGTCCAGGTAATCTGTGTTCCCACCTTCACGGTGATAGTTGCGGGCGTGAAACTGAAATTATCAATCTTGACATCGGTGGTTGGCGGACCCGCAACCGAGTTCTGTGCCGCAGGGAGGGCGGACAAAGCCAGCACCATTGACACCACGATACAGACAATCCAGCCACTTTTTCTCATCGCCTTCTCCTTGTAACGTCTTTGAACGTTTTGTTGATATTCGAATATCGGTTACTCCAGCGTGGAATCGATCAGCGCCAGAGCGTGGTGCTTACGTACGTAGTTCACGTTGGTAATTCCCAGTAGACCGTGCAACTGCTCAGCTGGGACCTTCATCGGGCCAGGGGAGGCCGCGGCGCCAGGATGGGGTGAGGGAACGCAGTCGAAGTCGCGGTGTGGAAGGTAACGTTGCCTTCGACTTTCTGCATGGTTTGATGAATGTGTCCGTTCAGAACCGTCACCGAGCCGAAACGCTTCAGATAGGAAAGCGCCTGCCCGCTGTCGTCGGTGCCCCATCCCCATTCCGGATAGATATTCCATAAGGGCATGTGCGCGAACACAATCACGGGCGTGCTCTTCGAGAGATGTCGAACGTCGTCTTCCAGCCACTCGAGTTGTTCTGCCCCCAGCGAACCCATACCTCCAGCTCTCAGGTTCATCACGTTGACGAGTCCAATGAGGTGGACGCCTTTCTTGTCGAAGCTGTACCAACCGGCACCCTTGGTGTTCTTGCCGTAACGTTCGCGGTATTGCTTGCCGTCATCTTCGAGGACGTCGTGCTCGCCGGGAACGCAAAACACATCTTTAGTGGGCGCAGATTGCAAAATCTGGTCGACGGTGTCGAACTCTGCCGGTTTCGAGAGATGGCTGATGTCGCCGGTGTGCAGAATGAATTCGGGAGGCACCGGCAGCGCGCTGATTTTGGCGACTGCAGCTTGCAGCGTCGCGGTCACGTCGGAGTTCGCAGGCTTATTGAATGCCATGTGGCTGTCGCTGATCTGGACAAAACTCAGTTCGCCGCGCGCGGCCTTTGCGATGTGCGCGGGATCGTCGAGTCCGTAGGACTTCAGCACTCCACCCTCAAGTACGCAGAGGGCTCCGGTGCCCGCTCAGGCCATGCATCTCAGGAATCCCCGGCGATCGATTCCATCGTGGTTGTGGTCGAGCAAAATTGTGTCGGCGTTTTTCAGCGGCATATTCCCCCCATTCCTTCCGAACAAGCTTCGTTCTGGCTTTCACCGTGCAGAACTGGCGGCCACACGGTTTTATTCCATGCAAATTTATTTTGGCGTTGTGGGAATAATCCGATCGTTCGCTGGTTTACTCTTGTGTGCGTGTCGGAAGAGCGCTCATTATCGGGGTCGTTCGAGGAGTTGGCCATGCCGCTGTTTGAGCGGCTTTATAACCTTGCCCACTGGCTGACACAAGACCGGCAGGAAGCCGAGGACCTGGTGCAGGAAACATACGCTAAGGCTCTTAAGGGATTCGGCTCGTTCCGGCCAGGCACCAACTTCCGCGCCTGGATCTACCAGATTCTTCGTAACACGTTCCTCACGTCTCGCAGCGGGCTGAAGTCGACCGCGACGGTGCCGCTGGAACTGGAAAGCGACCAGGACAGCCTCCCCGCCGTCAAGGAAACGCCGGAGAGCATCCTGCTCCAGCGTTCGGACCGGCAGCTCGTGCAAGAGGCGCTCGGCCAATTGCCCGTGCCTTATCGCGAAGTGCTGCTCCTCTGTGAATTTGAAGAAATGTCGTATCAGGAGATGGCTGCAACTCTTGCCATCCCGATGGGCACCGTGATGTCGCGTTTGTCCCGCGCACGCCGGGCTCTACGCGATGCTGTGCAACAATTGCAAGGGACTGAATAAAGGTCACTGGAATCATGGCCTGCGAGCCTTGGACCGAAAAACTCGATGCCTATCTCGACGGAGAGCTCCCCGCCAGCGAGGCGCGCGCCTTGGCTGAACATTTGCGCGGATGCGCCGCCTGCGCCGCAGAAGGCCTGCGCAAAGTTCAGCTGAAACGTGCGGTTCAGGCTGCCGGCCAGAGGTTTATGCCGGACCCCGCCTTTCGGGCGCGGATGCAAGATAGCATCGCGGCGCGCAGGCCGTCCTTTTGGAGTCTTCGATGGCTTTCCATTGTGGCAACAGCCGCCGTGATGCTGCTTGCCGGTGCGCTTTTTCTGACCCTCAGCAGGAGCCAACCGCAGCTCATCAGCGAACTGGTGGATCAACATGTGGCAACCCTTGCCAGCCTGAACCCGGTTGACGTTATTTCCACCGACCGGCACACCGTGAAACCATGGTTTGCGGGCAGGATTCCCTTCACCTTCAACCTGCCCGAACTGCAAGGGTCTCCTTTCATCCTGGTAGGCGGAAAGGTCAGCTATCTCGGCCAGTCGCCTGGTGCGGAACTCATTTTTCGCCTCCGCCAGCACCAGATTTCTGTTTTCATTTTCCAGGATCGGGGACCGAGAGAGGCACGCGAGAAAATGACCGTGCCAACCGCCCTGTCGTTTGAAGTCCGGACCTGGCACTCCAACGGCCTTCGCTACTTCGTGATCGGCGACGCCAGCGCAGAGGACCTGGACAAACTGAGCGAACTGATTAAGGCGGCTGGCTGAGAGATCGTCCGCTCCAATCCGTTTGGCGGGGGCAAAGCCGAAAAGCAGCCGGTCTGTGCGAAACACTTGAGTATTAAACTCAAAAAACTAGTTTCGGTCCCGCTTGACGACTCGGCCCGGCTTCGCGCCTATGTGCTCTCCGTTCTGAACCACCTCCACGCCGTTGACGAAAACTTCCGAAACTCCGGTTGCGAATTGGCGAGGCTTCTCAAAAGTGGCGTGGTCCTGGATAGTGTTTGGATCGAAGACCGCAATGTCCGCAAAGTATCCCTGCCGCAGCAGACCGCGATGGGCAATGCCGAGGTCGGATGCCGGGAGACTGGTCATCCTGCGAACGGCTTCCGTCACCGTCATGAGCTTTTCATCGCGGACATAACGGGCATAGACGCGAGCAAAATTTCCGAACGCGCGAGGATGCGCGCTGAATTTTAGGAAGACCCCATCGACACCCTCGGGGTCGGCGTCCGCACCAAAACTCACCCAGGGAAGCACGATCTGTTTGCGGATATTATCCTCGCTCATCAGGAAATAAACCGTCTCGATGCGTGAATCGTCCTCGATCACCAGATCCATCGCGGTATCTTCCGGGGTGGAGTGGCGCATGCTGGCGACTTCAGCCAGCGTCTTGCCGGTCAATGGCTTAAGTTGTTCGCTGTTGAATCCGATCAGGAGCACGTTGTCCGGCGATCCCGCTGCGGCCAGTAGGTTGTCATACTTGTCGCTCGACAACATCTCCTGCTTCACTCGTTTCCGGATGGCTGGATCTTGCAGCCGCGTCCGCCACGCTTCGAGGCCACCTTCCTGGACCCACGGCGGCATGGCTGCATCGAGGCCGGTCGCTCCCGCAGTGTACGTGTACATGTCCGCGGTGATCGCAAGGCCCTCGCCGCGGGCTGCCTCGACCTTCTGAATTACTTCCGGGAGATGGCTCCAGTTTTTTGCGCCGGCAACTTTCAGGTGGTAGATCTCGGCCGGCACTCGCGCCTGGCGGGCGATGCTGATTAATTCATCGACAGCCTCCAGTTCATGATCGCCTTCGTTGCGCATGTGCGAAATGTAGATGCCCTTATGTTTGGCGACCACTTCAGCGAGCGCGACCAGTTCATCGGTTTTGGCATAGTTACCCGGCGCATAAATCAGAGCCGATGCGACGCCGAGCGCGCCTTCCTGCATTGCCTGGTCCGTCAACGCGCGCATCTGGTCGAGTTCGGCGGGCGTGGGCGCTCGGTTGGCGCGGCCGAGCACGTACACCCGTGGCGTCGCGGCGCCAATGAAGGATGCGACATTGGGCGAGATGCCGTGCCGCTCCAGAGCCTGGAGCCCCTCGTTGAGTGTGTGCCAGTTGATGTCGTACTTGATGTCGCGCTGCTCGCGCAGTTCCTCGGCCCGCATGTCGTCGTTGAGAGGGCCCATGGACTCGCCTTCGCCGAAGATCTCGAGCGTGACGCCCTGCAGTAGATCGCTCAGACCGCGGCCGTCGGCAAAGAGTCCGTCCGGCCCTGACATGAGGTTGATAAATCCCGGGGCAATGATCTGGCCGTGGACATCGATATCAATGCGCCCGTGATCCGCGGAAACATCGCCGATCTTAGCGATCTTGTCGCCGCTGAGGGCGACACCCCCGGCGGTACAAGGGGAGCCCGTACCGTCGCAGATAAGACCGTTCCTTAGGACGACATCAAAGTTACGGGAGCAGGAAATCAGTGGTAGAGAGATTGCCATCAGGAGAAGAACTCGGCGCATAGTTTGAAATGGTATCCCAAGTGCGCTGGTACGTTTCATGAGAGTTCTTCCGAATCTTAATTCTTGAAGTCAAAGATCGGGTGTGCCACACACTTGAGTGGCCTAGCTCCGCGATATAAATATCGTTCGCTTTTGCACAGATCAACTTCCCGTTGGGCGCCCAAAGGGCATCGTGCGCGGACACTTGCCCGAGAAGGCGTGGCGAACCGGCGGGGATAGGCACCGACCAAAGGGATTGTCCAAGCCTTCGAGCACCGCCTTCGTAACCAACAGTTCGGATCCTTGCCGGGAAACGTCGGCGACGATGGGATTGTCGAACGGCACGTCGGAGGGTGCGGTTTCGCCTCCATTCACCGACATTTGAGCGATGGAATCACGGGCGGGAGGATTCTCGGTAAAGTAGAGACGATTGGCGTCGCCCACGAGAGTGAACTTGGGGAATCCGTCGCTGGTGATCTGCTTCGATCCCAAAATTCTCGGTGGCGGGAGCGGAGAGAGCCAGCCACTCTAAGAGCAGAGCGGCGGTGAGAAGGGCAAGTGCCGCGATTTCCATTTCAGCCAAGGTGCCGGGCTTCGCGAACCAGCCAGCGGAGCGGTGCGGATGCTGGGCTCACCGCTGATGGTGACCTTCCCGAGTCCGTGTCGCGCTTCAGCCGTTTCAGCGAGTAGAGCATCTTTTATCTGTGCGGCTGGTTGCCCATGGCAGTTTTCCAGCGTCCTAGGAATGGGCTCTGGTAACAGCCTAAATTTACGACTAAATTTACGAGTTCAAGGCAAAAATTCTCACTGAGTGTAGAACCTATCTTATAAATACCAGCCCTTTTGAGTGGTCAAAATTGCACAGATTAAGGTGCACTCGGGAAAGTAGTATTGTTCGGAAACGTCGTTCGCAGTGGGGTGCTGGATGGACACAAACACACGGCAAATTGCGCTAACCTTGCTCGAAAGTCTCAGGGAAGACGTGGCTTATGCGCGTCTGAATAATGGAAGTCGCGTTCGTGACGTAGCCGACCTTCGCCAGTACATCTATGAACAGATGGTCCGGATAAGGACAGCCGGCCTCGCAATGGATGGACTGTACAGCAACGACAGTGGTCATGGGCAAAGACATCCTCAAGGGTAATGGTCACAACGAGAAAGCGCATCTAGACAAAACCTGGCACGAGCGAGAACAGCACTGAGTCAGGCCATTTATGAGATGGGTTGTAATCCGATCAGCTGCTTCACGTCGTTCCCGCTTTGCCGCTTACTGGTAAGCTCTCGTATCCGCGCTCGGAGTTTCTTCATCGCCTTCGGCGCTTGGCCATCGTTGCGTGAAGTGCCAACGAGGGTTGCGCTGGATGCTCGGCTTCTTGCGAATCGTGCACCCTAGGAACGTGAAGCTCTCCTTACCGCGTCCTAGGTTCACCAGCCGCGTCTTCGCTGGATGCAGCGTTGATCCGAGCCGGTTCATCACCAGCCCAATCTGAAGGAACTTGCGATCGAAGCAATCCAATCTGGTCGGGAGCGTATCGACCGGCAAAGCCTGCGGACTCTTCCTTCTTTCGCACCTCTGATTTCCATGGAAGCTCCTCTCGAACCCAGGCAAAGTGGGCGGCGAGATGTAGCCAACCGGGAATTCTGATTCGATACGTCGATGATTTCGTGGCCATGTGTCGCACGGAATCGGCGGCCAGGGAAGCGCTCCGACGCATAATGCTCACAATTCGGACCAGGACGCCGTCGGTGTGTTTGAGGATGGACCTTCTCAGAGTCGTGAACAGCAAGTCGGACTTCTTCTGCAACGGAAGAACCGCGCCGAAACTTACCAGGAAGCGATGAAAACTGTCGTCATCACCACTCTCCTAGATAAAGAGTTCCGGCACCGGCTCGCCACCGTGCGCTAGGCCGATAAGCCGCTTGCCCCGGCTCAGAATCTCAAAGCCCCTGAAGGAGGCACGCGGCTGAAGGATGACGTCGTCCCGCGATGTCACCGAGACGAAATTGCGCGACGTTTGATCAGCCGGATAGGAGGGCCATGAATGCCCTCGCCTCTTCCTTGACCTTAAGTTCCTGGTCAGACAGGTCGACTCCCCAAAGGTTCTCCAGCAGCTCCAAAGATTCGACGCCGGCCTGTAGTTCATTCGGACCAAGCTGCCGAATCCACGCGATTCGGAACCGCTTTTTTCGACCCGCGCTGCAACGTTATGATCATTCCTGGATGCAATTGCGTTCGGAAGCCACCAAGACATGCCCCGGTACGCGCGATGTCAACCGTATTTGCCAGGTGGTTGACTTTGTCGAGCGTAACCTTCACCGGCAACACCATTTTTCTGCGTGGCGAGGTGCGTTTGTTCAGCATTGACAGACTATTATCCGGCGTCCACTAGTGCGGAAAAGCTACTAGAGTCATCTAAAATCACCACAACCTAAGTCAAACCATTCCACTGCGAAAATCGCCAGGAGTCCCAGCAGGAGCCTGATGATATCACTCTCAAAACCTATAAACGCAGTCTACCCTTTACGGAATAACGACAGTGGATACGGAATTCAGCAGCCATGAGTTTTTGAATGCAGATGCAACGCCAGTCTTGTCTCCTCCGCATTGTGTCGGGCCCGTTCGGCGTGCGCCAGGGCTTCCCTGAAAGCCGCGAGATTGTGCTTAGCTGCTACTGCGGATAGAGCCTTCACGGCTTCAGTCTGACGATCAGTTGCCGTGACGTAGGCATCAAGCAGACGGCCTTTTTCTCCGCAGACCATCAAAGGGTCTCCGACGCAATTCCAGCTTCCATTGCGGGCATTACTCTCAACGAGCGGTGAACCTTGCAAGAGTTATAGTACGCCTTAGTAACCGTTGGGGGCTCTGTTGCAAAAACTCCCTCACGTTCAGCAGTGTCCGGCTGAAGCATACTCTAACAGGACGTCAGGCAAGCACCGGAAATCGTGTCAGGCTAGGGCCTGAAAACGCATTTGTTCAGGCAGATAGCGAAGGTGGAGAGGTATCTGGTAAATCTGGGATTCACTGCCAATCGCAATCTGATCAATAAGCGCTATACGAAGATCGAACGCTGGGGGATTCTCGGACTAATAAGGAGTGGTCAGGGCAAGGTTGCGAGAGGAACGGGCGAGTTTCGTCGAATGATGGGATTCGTCGCGTAGTGCCTACTTATTTTCCGTGGACTCCCGCGCGATCCGCAGGGCGTTCTCACTACTGCTGTCCAGCTGGTCAAGGTAGGTCAACGCGCCCCAAGGAATCGCGTCGAGCGCAAAATCGTGCCCAATCATCTTCACCAGTACGTTTTCGATGACGCGGTCCACACTGGATACAACGAAGGTGCCGTTCTGCCCAAGCACTGCTACACGGTCACCCTTCTTGGGGATTCTCTTTTTGCGTTTGGCCATGGGGACAGTGTCCCACACGGACGTACCGCTTGGCTATCCCCTGTGGAAGGCAAGGAAGGCAAACGGCACCGCTACCCCACTACCTGAAACCTGAAGTCTTGACGGTTGACGCCGCTCCGCTGGAGGGTTCCTCTGCTGTGCGTTTTTGCAAGCACCACCGGCGTTTCTTGCCGTCCACAGCCACGCCACGAAGGAAGTACGATGGGAGAGGGGGGCTTCGTGGCGTTTGTGAAGAAGCGCTATCGCTGCGTTTTGGCATCGAGTTGACAACTGCGCGTCGTTAATTCAGATAATCAATTGTTTTGCGTTTGCGAGGCTTGCTCCCGTCCTTCAAATCGTCGTCGCGAGACTACGAACAAGCAGAGCGGGGAATTAAGGCTCAGTTCGATGCGCACGAATGCAAAGTCGCGGGAACACAGGCCGAATGAATCGCGTCTCGGCACACACGCCTCACGGGGAGTCCTTTTCCACACGCTGTAAGGCTCAATAGTCACTTACTTTTCCCCCGGCTTCTTTTTCTTTGTTCGCTTCTCCTGCCCGTGCTTCGCGCTGGAGTGCTTTACAGGGAAGTGTGGATACCTATATTCCGAAACCTGAGCAATTCTGAGCAGTCACCAATAGTGCCACCGTTGTAATCTGTCCGCAGATAGGAAGGAACTATGCGGCCACGGTCGTTTTGTTCCTCTGGTGGCACAGCCGTACATTCGTATACAGGAAAAGTAGTTTAATCCACCCGCTGCGTCATCTCTCCTTTTTGAACGGGTCTCACGCGGCAAGGAAAGTCCTAGCGTCGATGCAAAGGAAGGGCCTTCCGATGGAAACGGGGATGACGAGTAAATTGAGGAATACGGGAATCGGTCCAGCCGGATATCGACCTTGGGGAACGCATTCTGCAATTTCTACGCGACCAAGACCGACTTGGTTGAGATACTAGTGCCCTACTTCAAGGCCGGGCTTGAAAACAAGGAATTCTGCCTATGGGTTGTTTCTGAGCCCCTCACTGAACCGGAGGCCTGGAACGCTTTGAGGGGAACTATACCTGAACTTGGCGAATACCTAGCCGATGGATGCATAGAAATCCTTTTTGGGCGGGAATGGTACCTGAAACATGGAATTTTCGATACGGAGCGAGTGATCCGTGCGTGGAACGACAAACTGGGTCGGGCGTTAGATCGCGGATATGCAGGACTGAGAGTTTCCGGAGACACTTCCTGGCTGGCAAAAAAAGGATTGGAGCTGCCTTTGCCACTACGAGAAAGTGCTCGACGACAGCGTGGTGGATCTGAATGTGACCGCGCTCTGCACCTACCCGATGGCAACGAGTGGGGTGGCCGATCTGCTTGACGGGGTAAGCACGCACCAGTTTGCAGGTGCCATGCGAAATGGGTCTTGGGAGTTGATTGAGACTCCAGAGCTCAAGCAAGCGTTAGACGGAGATCAAGAGAATGAATGAAGAACTCGAATTGCGCGTGGCGCAACACACTGAAGAGCTCGAGACTGCCAAACGAAGGTTGAGAGAGGCTCAGGCGGAGCTGGCCCACATCAATTTGGTGATGACGATGGGCGAGTGGACCACGTCGATTGCGCACGATGTCGAGGAGCCTCTTGCAGCCATCGTCAATAAAGCGAACGCTGGCATTCGCTTTCTTCGAACGCAGTTGCCTGACTTGAAAGAGGTGCACCAAGCCCTGGTGGATATTGCCGAGCAAGGAACAATGGCTGGCGATGTCATCTCGCGCATTCGCGCACAAGTGAAAAGGGCGGAGCCTGCCAAGGTGGAAGTGGACATCAACCAATCTATCCAGGAGAGAGACCGACGATCCCAAAATGTCCAATCATGGAAGCAGTTATACAGAGCTGCCGTGCTTGAAACAAGTATGGAACTTGTCCCTCGACGGATCGTTGAAGCGCGCAAAGCTGCTGCGGAACGCGCACTCCACTTGATCCGGGAGGCTTCGGATGACGAACCAGAATTACAGGACTTGGTGTATGCAAGTGTGGTTTTGAACGAATTGAACCGAAAGCTTTAGTCCGCTAGCGAGATTCAAAACCCCTGGGAACGCAGGCAGACTCAGAGATGGCCCCCAAGATGCTCGACGGATACGGTCTATCCAGCACCCGTGGCTGCCTTCCCTTGGTTGAGTATCTCTTCCACCTTACGCAGGAGTTCCGATGGCAGGAAGGCCTTTTCCAGAATGTCTGCACCATATTCGAGCAATTCGGGGAACTGTTCGCCAAAGCCCGTTATAAACAAGAACTTTGTTTCGGGGCGAGCCGCACGAATCAGCTTTGAAAGCCCAAGACCGTTGAGTCCGGGCGCGACAATATCACTCACCACAATGTTTATCGTGCCCGCATGTTGCTCGCTCCAGCGGAGCGCCTCCGCACCATCGGCGGCAGGAAGGACAGAAAACCCAAACCCTTCAAGCGTCCGTTGCAGGAGATTTCGAAGGTTATCGCTGTCTTCGACGATCAAGACGGTGACGGAACGTTGGCGGGGTGGTTCGAGGTGAAGCCTCTGGCGCGGTGATTGAGCGTTTGTGCTGCGTCGTGTTTCCAGTTCACCCACAATCCGTCGAGCAAGAATCTGCAAGGAATCTATTTGCTCTGCTGTCATGAGGTGTGGAACCCGGTCCATCACGGCTAGCGTACCGAGGGCGTGGTTATCAACGGTTATCAGCGGTGTCCCGGCGTAGAATCGAATACCGTTTTGCTTCACCAAGAAACCGCTCATGAATCTTTGGTCAGAAATTGGATCGGGGACAATCAGAACATCGGATTGTAGGATTGCATGGGCGCAGAACGAGGCGTCTCGCGGAATCTCATCCAATTCAAGGCCGACTTTGGCCTTAAACCATACCCTTTGCTCGTCGATGAAAGCGATGACGGCGACCGGCGCGTCGCACATAGTAGCGGCCAGATGAGCGATGTCGTCGAACTCCTGCTCGCAGGAAGTTCCCAGAATACGAAAGCTACGAAGACTGTCGAGACGGGAGTCTTCATTTTCTGGCAGTGGCAACTTCACTAACCCTCCCAGCAAAATAACCTCTTGCTTCCTTTACCAGCAGTCGTGTGTCGAAAGCTCACGAGCATTAACCCTGTCTCGCAGAGTGAGAGGATTCGATTTCTTATTTCCGACAAGCAAAGAGGATCAATGATTCCGGAGATGTCTCTTCTGATAAGTTGCGTACAGAAGGGGTTAACAAAAACTATTTTGTTTTCGCTATGCACGAGGATGGCGTCGGGCAATGCCTCCACCAGTTCGTGAAATCTTTGTTCACTCTCCGCAAATGCTTCCAAAGATAGAATGCGAACCACTAGGAACACTGGTGTCGAGTACAGCATGATGCCTCCTTCTAGTTGTTTGTGCTGAGGAGTGAGTAGCTGTGAACTAGGCGCCCGCAACTCTGCATCAATCTGTATTTCGCGATTCCAGGCCCTGTAAAACACCGAACATAAGTATGTGGAGAAGGGAGCAGGTACCTTTTCTCCCAGTGAACTGGCAGCTTCGAGGGGGCGTCAATCGCGTTGCTGTTGTTATGACTCCCGAAATGACAGAACAGGCGTTCGGCCTTACCGTCAGCGAAGTGATGGCATATGCTGCCGCCGCAAACGTGCTGCTCGTGCTGGTGCTGGTCGCAATCAACGCCTGAGCCTTTCATTTGAACACCTCAGCCGGTCTGTCCGCGACACCGCGCCCGTCTGGCTGTGATTTGGGAATGGAACAATTCTATGGACCACTTCCTACGTGCGCGCATCCTGCAGCCCGTGTATGCCTTTGTTGGACCCACCAAATGGCAGAACACGCAATCCAGCATAGACAACGACAAAACGAAATTGCCGGCAAGCCGGCTCGCCCTCATCGGGAGGAGACACTCAATACTGCATTCCCAATCTGACGACTTCACACATTGTCGAGTTGTCCCGCACCTCTGCCGGCCAGCTGCCCGCAGGGTGGCAAGCCATGAAATCTTATGTGGGTGGACGCGTTGGGTAGTCCGCGCCGCTTCGCGTTGTGCGGGAGTTTGCCAAGACTCATTGCGATTAGTGACGAAACCAGGCATTCGCGCTCACGACCCGGTCAATGAGTTCCATGGCCATGTTACGCCAGTTCGTCATGTTCGTGGCTGGCTGGCACCTCTTCGGGCCACCCCACAGAATAACCGACTATTCACGCCCAGCTTGAATCCGGTTTACGGAAGTTTGGGGGTCGGCAAAGACCAAATCGTGCAGTTGGAAACGAAATCATCGACGTAGACGAACTGGTCTTTCGTGTTGTTGATCTCCACAGCAAAGGCGCTACCAGGATTCGGGTCAATGGAGAACTTCCGCACGAAGGTACCGTCAGGCGTGATTTCGATAATTTCGCTCGGATCCGTGGCGCTGGGCGGGAAATGGGCCGGATCGGCGTTCGCCGTAATCAGGTCGCCGTTGGTTGCAAAGATCAAACCAAGGGGTCCATGCAACACCGTGTGATCATCATAGATCACCTGTCCTTTGCCAAGATCGCCGGTTGCACGTCCCGCGCCTTTCAACTTATAGATCGCGTCGTCCCCCTCCGCAGCCACATACAGAACATCGTTAGAGCTATCATAGGCGAGGCCCGCCGGCCCGACGACTGTGCCCGCCGCATCCGGCGCAGAAGTGTAGCCGCTCGCGATCGTGATCGCGTCCAGCACGGTAATACCTGACGGCGACAAGGACACGTCCAGGCGCGTAATGGAGCCCGCAAAGTTGCCCTTGGTATCGAAGATATTCGAGACGAATAGCT
>Ga0302326_10008696_pt1 | contig 22345 bp, 14 predicted proteins | sample Palsa_T0_3_FD_202264 | JGI IMG/M metagenome (GOLD analysis project Ga0302326, IMG submission 202264) | Peat permafrost microbial communities from Stordalen Mire near Abisko, Sweden - Palsa_T0_3 | ecosystem: Environmental > Terrestrial > Soil > Palsa > Peat permafrost | place: Sweden: Abisko... | reverse complement strand
CGCCGAGCGCGTGGGGGTCGGACGCTGAGCTGCGGGCGTTCGTGCGCTCGGTGTGCGACCGGGACTCGTGGACCAGCGGGAGCGACGGGATCTACCTGTACGACGCCTCCGAGGCGAACGCGCAGGCGTGGTTCTTCAACCCGGACGGGTCGTCGGCCGAGTTCTGCGGGAACGGGATGCGAGGGCTCGGGCGGCTGATCCTGGACCAGCGCGGCACCGATTCCGAGGTCGTCGCCAGCGGCGGGCGCGGCTACACGGTGCGCCGCGCGTCGGCTACCCCGGAGGGCGTCCGGCAGGTGGTGCTCGAACTGCCGCCCCTGACCTTCGACGACGCCCGGCTGCCCGCCCCGTTCGAGGACTTCACCGCGGTGGCGGTCCCGAACCCGCACGTGATCTCCGTCGTCGACGCGTACTCCGAGCCTGACCTGATCGAGCTCGGCAAGCGGGCCGACGAGGTCTTCGCCGCGGGCGCCAACGTCTCGTTCCTGCAGTCGCTTGATGAGGGCGAGGTGTTCGTGCGGACCTTTGAGCGCGGCGCGGGCCTTACCCCGTCGTGCGGGTCCGGGGTGGTCGCCTCGCGGGCCGCCTACTCCAGGCTGACCGGCCTTGATCCGGCTAAGCGCCTGGTAGTGCGCAACGCGGGCGGCGTGGCGGCGGCATCCATCGACGTCCGCGACGGAGCCTGGCATCCTCTCCTCGAAGGCAACGCCACCGTCGTCTACCGCGCCGACGTCGACCTGCGCGGCGCGCAACTCGCCCCGGTCGAGTACGCGGAAGCCGAGAACGCCGCCTATGCCTCTCTGGGCGAGCGCAATACCGCCCACCTCAAATCGCGCCGAATAGAAACTGCGCACCCGTAGCCGCTTGGCACGTCGTATTGCGCCGAAAGTGTTTCTTCGGCAATTTGTCCGTGACCAATGCTGACCCCTACCCTAAGTTTTTCCGTGGTAACTCTGATCACTGGCATCACAGCAGGCCACACCATGTGCCGGCTTTGTCACCGTAGTGGTGGCCTGCGCGCTAAAGAGGAGTACGCTCTGCAATATTCACTGATCATTGCATCACGGCGGTATTTCTGTAGCGGATCGTGTCGGCGGGCGACTCCGTCGGCACCGTAGAGAGAGCCGGTCCAGATGGCCGGATCTAGCCGAGTGGCTCGGGCGTGTTCCGCGCGCGGGGTGCCTGCCCGCGCGCTGACGCGACTTGCCTCCGCTCAGCCGATCGCCTTCGGCATCGCCGGCTGCGCCTCGGCCGTCTCGGTTCCGGGCGGCGGCCGGGCCCGAAGCGGGAGTCGCCGGGCCGGGCCTGACTGGCGCTGCGCTGCCCGCCCAAAGTCGCCTGGCGCAATGGCCAGGCACCGGCAATCTGGATCGTGTTTCGGTCATATAACGGATCTCGATGGGGTTTATCACAATTGTCCCGAGGCGGAACCCGAGGCGGAGTTCGAATCAATACGATGCCCACGGTAGGAGCGTTTAGGGTAGAATCACGCGCGGTAGTTTTACGGTTGCATATAGTAACCGGTCAATATCCAAGTTCAAATCGAACGTGTTTGCGATAAACTGCAAACACAGGTCAAGGGAGCCGATCGGCAATGAGCACATTGCAGTTCGAAGGCGTCGAGCCCGTTACGTCGAACATGAACGACCTGCCGATCGATGACGACGTTTATATCGATGAAGCTGAATATGACCGGATTATGCGGCGGATCTTCCGCGCTGACGGTGGTGCCGACACCGAAGTCTCCGCCTTTAACTCGTCGATCTAGCCACCTTGACCGCGTCCGCGGACATTCTGCCCTTTCGGCAGTTCGTACTGAAGGTGCACAGTCGCTGTGATCTGAAGTGCGACCACTGCTACGTGTACGAGCACGCCGATCAGAGCTGGCGCGGCCGCCCGAACGCCATCGAGAGTGCCACCGTCGAGAAGGCCGCTGAACGCATTGCCGAACATGCTCGGCGGCACGGACTGTCCCGCGTGCGCGTCGTCTTGCACGGCGGCGAGCCGCTGCTTGTTGGCGCATCCCGGCTCGGAAAGATCGCCCGCACCCTGCGCGCGGCCATAGAGCCGGGATGCGAGCTCGACTTGCGCATCCACACGAACGGGATGCGCCTGGACGAGGAGCTCTGCCGGCTCTTCCTGGCCGAGCGGGTCAAGGTGGGGATCTCGCTTGACGGTGACCGCGACGCGAACGACTTGCACCGTCGCTACGCCGACGGGCGGAGCAGCTACGACGGCGTGCTCCGTGCGGTCGGTTTGCTCCGCCGCCCGGAGTACCAGGAGATCTACGCCGGGCTGCTCTGCACCATCGACTTGCGGGCCGACCCGGTGGCCTCGTATCGCACGCTGGCCGCGCTCGAGCCGCCCGCGATAGATTTCCTGCTCCCGCATGCCACCTGGGACAACCCGCCGCCGGGAAGTGGCGACGGCCGAACGCCCTATTACGAATGGATCGCTCGGGTCTTCGACGCCTGGACGGCCGACTCGCGGCGTGTCCAGGTTCGGATGTTTGAGTCCATAATCAGGACTACGCGTGGTAGTACTAGTCTCACCGAGGCATTCGGTCTCGAGGCAAGCGACTTGGTCGTCTTGGAAACAGACGGGACGATCGAGCAGGCGGACTCCATCAAAGTGGCCTACGACGGCGCTCCCGCGACCAACCTGGATATCTTCAGGCACACCCTAGACCAAGCGGCCGCGCATCCTGGGATCAAGGCGCGACAGCAGGGCATTGCCGGGCTAAACGCGACCTGCCGCGGATGCCCAGTCGTGAGAAGCTGCGGCGGTGGTCTCTATGCCCATCGCTATCGTACGGGCGCCGGCTTTGACAACCCCTCGGTCTACTGCGGAGACCTGGAGAAGATCATCACTCATATTCGGGCCTACGAGCGGCCCTCTGCCCCCGCGACCGCTCCGCGGCAACAGGCTCACTCGCTGCCGGACGACGAGTTCGACGCATTGGCCGCTGGCTACGGGGACTATCCGGCCATAACCCGCCTGGTCGAGGCGGAGCGGTCCATGCCGCGCACGCTGCTGCGACTGCTGCGAGAAGGCGCTGACAGACCCGGCAACGAGTTCTTCTGGGCTGGCTGGCGTCTATTCGCGGCCCTGGAGAAGGACGCGAGCAATTGGCCGGCCCTGAATGAGGTCCTTGGCCACCCGTACGTACGCCCTTGGGCCGAGGAGTGTCTCCGGCTTGGCGCACAGGCCGGCGACCGGTCAGCGCCCCAAGCGGCGGTGCACGCGGAAATGAGCCATCTGGCCTCGATCGCCGCGTCGGCCGCGATCAGGGCGGGAGAGCGGGCCGAGATCGACGTTCCGGCGACCGCGGGCCACGTTCAACTGCCCACCTTGGGACGGCTACGGGTCGGGTCGGCCGAGAAGGCAACGGTGTCAACCGATGCGGCCGGGTTCGAGGTGCGCGCTACGTCGGGAAAGTGGCGGGTCGATCTGGACGCCGCGAACGCGGTCCCGGAGTGGGAGCCGGTCCGCGAACTGCGGGCAGGCCCGATCTGGGTGCGCTTGGAAGATACCGACTCCTACCGGAGCTGCCACCAGTGGCCGGTCGCGCCCCGGCTGTCAGAGCCGAGCGTGGCCGCTTGGCAGGAGCAGTTCGCAATCGCATGGAATCTCATCGAGCGGGACTATCCCGGCTATGCCCCCGGCATTGCGGCCGGGCTCTCGACTATCACCCCGTTGACGAACGGTGAACCGGGTCGCGAGATCAGCGCCGCCGCCCGGTCGGCGTTCGGCGCGGTCGGCGCCGCCTTGCCCGCCAGCGGCGAGGTGCTCGCGCTGCTGCTTATTCACGAATTCCAGCACGTGAAACTGGGTGCGGTGCTCGACCTGTACGACCTGTACGAGCCGATTCCTGGTCAGCGGTTCCGCGTGCTCTGGCGCAATGACCTGCGGCCCATTGAGCCGGTGATCCAGGGAACCTACGCGCATATGGGAGTAACCGACTACTGGCGGGTCCGGCGGCACCAAGTTGACGGCGCGGCGGGCACGGAAGCCGCTGAGCAGTTCGCCCGGTGGCGAATGGCCACCAGCGACGCGATCGAGACGCTGGCCAGCTCCGGCGCGCTGACCGCCCGTGGAGATCGATTCATCACGCGGATGCGCACCACGATTGAGCCCTGGCTCGAAGAGCCGATCCCGGACGATGCAGCGGCGGCAGCGCAGCGGTGGGCGGCGGCACGCGCGGGGAACAGCAGAGACTGCGTGCAGGCCGGCCCCTGATGCTCGTGCGCATTGATGAGGCGATGACTGGCCCGGGTGGTCAGGTGGTGACCCGCGGCCAACTTGTTCGAGACTTCCGGCGGCTGGGCGTCATGGCCGGGCAGACACTGCTTGTCCATGCCTCGCTCCGGTCCTTCGGGTGGGTCAGAGGCGGCGCCGACACGGTTGTCGGAGCGCTGCGCCAAGCACTGGGCCCGCGCGGAAATATCGTCGTCCCAGCGAGCACTGAGACGAACTCGCTCACCTCCCGCAAGCACCGGGAGCGTATTGCGCAGATGACCGCCAAGCAGGCCAACCGGTACTACGACGAGATGCCCGCGTTCGACCGAGACACGACCAAGAGCGGAGCGGGGGCGATCGCGGAGACGGTGCGCAAGAGCTCCGGCGCATTCCGCAGCGACCACCCGCAAAGTTCGTTCGCCGCTATCGGGCCCGCAGCCGAGTACCTCATGGCCGATCACCGACTCGAGTCTCATCTCGGAGAGCACTCGCCGCTGGCGAAGCTTTACAGGATGGATGCCCGGGTACTGATGATCGGGGTCGGCTATCGAAGCTGCACCGCCTTTCACCTTGCCGAATACCGATACCGGCCAGAGCTGGCCGAGCAGACTTACTCATGTGTCGTCAATATCGCGGGCAGGCGGCAATGGAAGTATTACCGCGATGTGGTCCTTGACGATCGCGAATTCGAGGATATCGGCAAGGCCTTGGATATCGAGCTGGCAATAGAGGCGGGACGTGTTGGCGACGCGGACTGTCGGCTGATTTCCCTGTCTAATGCGGTTGACTTCGCCGTAAAATGGATGGCCGAATACCGCGATGGCAAGAACTCGCCGGCTCCAACCTTTTCAAGCTTCCTCCTCAATTACCCTGCGGTCGGCGCGGGGCGAGAGCGGTCACGATCACCCGTGGGCAGCTCAGCCTTACGGAGCCATCCGTTATCATATCCGCGGCCCGGCGGATACTTACCGCTGAGGCAATCGCGACCCTGGCTGATCCTGGTTAAAGGGATATACGTGCGATGCCTATGGGGCGCGTGAAACGGGGTGATGTCTTGCCTGATTGCGCACAGTAAGCAGATGGCAGTTCCTTCCAACATTGGGTTCTTTCTTTTATATTTGTATCTCTACCCAATGTCGGCGACGATGCCGCCTGACTGGAAGGCAGCTGCGTGCACGCATCTGGGGGAGACGCAGGTGACGGGCCGTTCTTCTTCCTGAGCTACGCGCATTCTCATCGGCACGACGGGCTCGATCCTGATGACCCGGACCAGCTGATCGGGCGGCTGTTCAAGGATCTCTGCGATCACATCTCGGACGAGACCGGCCGGCTGGCGAGCGACGTGGGATTTATGGACCGGGAGTTGCAGCAGGGAAGCGAATGGCCGTGGCGTCTGTCACGGAACCTGGCCACCTGCCGCGTTTTTGTCCCCATGTACTCACGGCGGTACTTCCAAAGCGAGCACTGCGGGAAAGAGTGGGCTGCCTTCCGTGACCGGGCGCGTAACGGGAGCGCACACGCGTCTGGCCATGTGGAAGCGATTCTTCCCGCCCTGTGGCGTCCGGTGCAGCATGAAGCGCTACCGGGGGCGGCCCACGATATACATTTCAACCCGGGCGAGCTCGGCCCGATCTACGCCGAGTACGGCTTCTACGGGATCATGAAGCTGACACGATTCAGTGAAGAGTACGAATGGGTTATCTATAATCTGGCTGAGCGCATCCTGCGGGTCGCGGAGCACGCGCCCGATCCGGGGCCGGCCATGGATTACGGCGCGCTGGCGAGCGCGTTCAGGTCGGCGCCAGACATGCCCGGCGATAAGCGGCTGCGTATTATCATCGCCGCACCGCATCGCGGTGACCTGCCGCCGGGACGCAGCGGTGATCACTACGGGCAGTCGCCGTCGGACTGGAACCCTTACGCTCCCGATTCGGTGGAGCCGTTGGCCGAGCACGCCGTCGTGCTGGCACGCCGCGATGGGTTTCGGCCTGAGCTCTGCGACGTCTACGAGCAGGCCGAGGACCTGATGCGGGAGGCCGGCCCGGCTCCCGGCGCCGCCGCGGTGCTGCTCATTGACCCGTGGGCCGTCTTGCAATCGCACAGCCGGCAGGTCCTGGCCCGCCTTGACGAGCTGGTTAAGCCCTGGGTGCAGGTCGTCGTGGTCTGGAACAGAAAAGACGCAGAGATGGCGGCCGCTGAGGGGGAGCTTCGCCGCGCTCTCGCGGAGGCGATGCCGTCCAGGCTCAACGCCAGAGGCCGCGCGACCTCACAGCTTGCCTGGCAGGGAGTCCCATCGCTCAGTGACATCACTCCGGCGCTGAAGGACGCCATGCGGCACGCCGCGCGACAGTACCTCAAATACGCCCAGGGACATCCCCCCGGGAGCGCAACCCAGGCCACCTCTCCACCACCCCCGGAGCCCCCAGATGGCTGACGAAAGCATCGTCAACGGCAAGATCGTTACCTTCTACTCCTACAAGGGCGGCACCGGGCGGACGATGGCCCTAGCCAATGTCGGCTGGATCATGGCCAGCATCGGACTGAAGGTGCTGGTGATCGACTGGGACCTCGACTCGCCCGGCCTGCACCGGTACTTCCACCCGTTCGTGGACTCCAAGCTGGTGGCGGCCACCCCAGGAGTGATCGAGCTGATCAACGACTACGCCTGGGCCGCGACCGTGCACGAGGACAACCGGGCCGTCGACTGGCATCGCGAGTACGCCAAGATCCTGCCGCACGCCATATCACTGAACTGGAATGGCTTTCCCGATGAGGGAACCCTGGACTACGTTTCCGCAGGCCGCCAGAACCGGGACTATTCTTCGTCGCTTACGTCGATCGACTGGGATAACTTCTATGATCGACTCGGCGGCGGCCAGTTCATCGATGCGCTCCGCGAGGACATGAAGGCGCATTACGATTACACGCTTATCGACAGCCGGACCGGCCTTTCGGACGTCGCCGATATCTGCACCGTGCACTTGCCCGACATCTTGGTGGACTGCTTCACCCTCAATTACCAGTCCATCGAGGGCGCGGCCGCCGTCGCAAAAAGCGTGGACCAGCGCTATCACTACCGGAATATCCGCGTACTGCCCGTCCCCATGCGCGTCGACGAGGCAGAAAAGGACAAGGCGGACGCCGGGCTGGACCTGGCCAGGACGAAGTTCGATCCGTTCCCGAAGGCCATGGGCGAGTACGAGAGGAACGACTACTGGGCCTCGGTGATGATTCCATACAAGCCGTACTACAACTTCGAGGAGACCCTCGCGGCGTTCGGGGACGCCCCTCGATCTCCGCTCACGCTGCTCGGCGCCTACGAGCGACTCGCCGCCGCGATCACCGAGGGCAAGGCTCGCGCGCTCGGGGAGATGAGCGAGGAGACCCGGCTAAGGTACCGGGCGGCCTTCGTCCGCCCGCGCCAGCCCCCGCCAGGCGACATTTATCTGAGCTACGTCCCGCAGGACCGGATGTGGGCGGACTGGATCGACGCGCTGCTCTCCCAGCGGGGCATCCACGTGGTGCGGCCGTCCTCAGCGGCCACCGCGAGCGACACCGCGGACGATGCGGTGCGGCGAGCCGCGGCGACGACTGGACGCACCATCGCCGTCTTGTCCGCGGGCTACCTGGATTCGCCTGATGCCGCGGAGGTGGGGGAGGCCATCGTGGCCGGGGACCCGGCAGGCAGCAGCCGACGGCTCATCTCGGTCCAGGTCGCCGACGTACATGCGGGACCGCCGTTTGACCGGCTGACGGTGGACGTGACCCGGCGCGACGAGGGGCAAGCCGTTGACGAACTGCTCAAGGCTCTCGGCTATCCGCCGAAGCTGACCGTGCAGCAGGCGAGCGGGCCTGCCCGCCAGCCGCGGTACCCGCGCAATAATCCGCCCATCTGGCAGGTGCCAACGCGGAACGCGGTATTCACCGGACGCGTCGAGGTGCTCGAGCAATTGCACGACCGCCTGGCCGGCACCAGCATGGCGGTCGTCGCCCCGATGGCGTTGCACGGCCTCGGCGGCGTTGGCAAGACCCAGGTGGCCCTGGAGTACGCCCACCGGTATATGGCCGACTACGACGTCATCTGGTGGATCCCGGCCGAGCAGGACGAGCTCATCAACGGGACGCTGGCGCCCATGGCGCAGAGCCTCGGCATCCGTAGCCGGGACTCCATCCCGGAGACCGCGCAGGCGGTCCGTGAGGCGCTGCGCCAAGGCCGTCCCTACGACCGCTGGCTGCTGATCTTCGACAACGCCGACAACCCGGGCGAGGTCAAGGAATTCTTCCCTGGCGGCAGTTCCGGGCATGTGATCGTGACAACCCGGAATCCGGCCTGGTCGGTCGTGGCCGAGCCACTGGAGATCGACGTGTTCTCCCGTGAGGAGTCCGTTGGCCTGTTGCGCAGGCGCGTCAGCGGCCTGTCGGTGACGGAGGCGACCCAGGTGGCCGAGAAGCTCGGGGACCTGCCGCTGGCCATCGAGCAGGCGAGCGCGTGGCTGGCGGAGACGGGGATGTCGGCCGCCGAGTACGTCGAGCGACTCGATAATGAACTGGTCGCGGCGCTCGAGCTCAGTCGGCCCGATGACTACCCGACTACGGTCGCGGCTACCTTTCGGCTGTCCTTCGACCGGCTGCGAGAGCGGTCGCCGGGAGCGGCCAGGGTCCTTCAGCTATGCGCCTACTTCTCTCCGGATCCCATCTCGCTGTCATTGCTCTACAGCGATCAAATGCTCGAGTCCCTGCTGCCCTACGACGAGCGGCTGCAGGAACGTTCCGTCCTCGCGGTGCTGATCAGGGACCTGACGCGGTTCTCGCTGGTCAAGATCGACCGGGGCAGCAACACGATTGAGGTGCACCGGCTGGTCCAGGCCGTGATCCGTGCCCAGATGGCGACGGAGCAGGAGCACGAGGAGGCCATGCACGAGGTTCATCGCGTCCTGGTGAGTGCCCGGCCGCGGCAGGGGGGTACCGACAACCCGGAGAACTGGCCGCGGTACGACCTGATCTGGCCGCATCTAAGCGGCTCGGAGGCCATCAACTGCGACTATGAGGACACCCGACGGCTGCTCATCGACCGGGTCCGGTATCTGTGGAAACGCGGCGAATTTGATGAGGCGCTTGAGACGGGCTGGGAGATCGACCGGCAGTGGCAGCGCAAGATCGGCTCTGACCATCGGCAGTCCCTCTCCCTGCACTTCCAGATCGCGAATGTGCTGCGATCGGCCGGACGCGCTCAGCAGGCCTACGACCTCGACAAGCAAATTCTCGATCGGCAGCAGCGCGCGCTGGGCGAGTCGCACCCGCTCACGCTGCAGACGGCGGGCAGCCTGGCCGGTGACCTGCGCGCCCTCGGCAAGTTCTACGAGGCCCTGGCCATGGACGAGGAGACCTACAGCAAGCTGAGGTACGCGGTCGGCCCGGACGAGCCAACCACCCTTTCCGCGGCGAATAACCTCGCGGTCGATCTAAGACTGGTCGGCAACTACTCCCGCGCGCGGGTCATCGATGCGGAAACGCTGGCCGACCGGCAGCGCGTGCTTGGAACTGATCATCCTTATTCGCTGCATTCGGCGGCCATGCTCGGACGTGACATGCGAGAACTTGGCGAATATACCGATTCCATCGAGATCCTCAACTCCACCCACGAGCGTTACCACGCCATCCTCGGCGAGGATTTCGTCGACACTCTGCGCACGGCCAAGAGCCTGGCCGTGTCGCTGCGGAAGATGGGGCGGGTCAATGAGGCCTATGAGCTCACCCGCCAGACCAGCGAGCGCTATGCGACCGCCTACGGGACGAGCCAGCCGGACGCACTCGCCTGCCAGCTGAACCTTGCCTGCGATCAGTCGGTACTGGACGACCAGGCCGCGGCCTACGAGACCGCGAAAGCGGTCCTCCAGGCCTACGAGGAATCCCTCGGGACCGAGCACCCGTTCACGCTCGCGGCGCGCAACAACATCTCCACCTACCTGCGCGGCACCGGCTCGGTGCGGACCGCGCTGGAACTGGCCGACCGCACGCTGGTCGCGTTGCGGGCAGCGCTCGGCGACGATCATCAGTTCACGCTGACCTGCGCCGTCAACCGCGCGAACTGCCTGCATGACCTGGCCCGCGTCAGGGAGGCAGAGACCCAGCTCAGGGAGACACTGGAGCGGCTGGCCAAGGCGCTGGGACCGCGCCACCCGGACACGCTGCTGTGCCAGGCGAACCTCGCGGTAACGCTCCGCACGAGCGGCAAGACTGATGACGCCATCCGCCTGCAGCAGGTGGTGATGGCCGCGATGCGCGAGGTCCTCATCGAGGAGCATCCCAGCATCGTCGCGCTTCGGGAGTGGCGCCTGCAGAGTCGTGACCTGGAGGTTCAGCCGACTTAGGCGGCACCGTGGGGCCAGATCGAGCACGACGCAGGCCGGCTAAGACCTCACCGGATTAGCCACGACAGTACGTCGGGTACCACCTCGAGCGCGCCGAAGTGCGCGGTGTGCGGCAGCACCAACAGTTCCGCGGTGGGGATCTGCCCGGCCATCCAGCGGGCGTGCGCCGCCGGGGAGAACACGTCGTCCTCACCATGCCACAGCAGCACCGGTACCTGGATGTCGGCCAGGTTGAACCCCCATGGAGCGCAGAAGGCCAGCGCGTCATCGATCCACCCGGCTGCAGAGTGCCGCAGCGCTTCCGCGAAGTTCTTCGCCAGCAGCATCCGGATCCCGCCGTCGGCCACCACTCGCCGGTCGGACTCCGGCATCTCGGGCCCGAGCGTCGCCACGTGGCTCATCGGATCAGCCTTGATCCTGGCGGCGGTCAGCCCGAGCTCCTCGATCAGCGATTCCGGCGCCGCCGCGGCGGTGGTGAACTCGCGGACATTGGATTCCGACATCCCGGCGTACCAGTCAAGCCCCTCAGCCCCCCGCGGTGCTATCGAAACCAGCACTCCGGCCCTGGTTACCCGGTCCGGCAGCATCGCCGCGCACGCGAGCGCGTGCGGCCCGCCGCCGGACCGCCCGATCACCGCGAACCGCTCTATGTCCAGATGGTTCGCGATCGCAAGGACATCAGCGGCTACGTCCGACACCAGCCGGGATGCCATCCGGTCAGAGCCGCCATACCCGGGCCGGTCGAAGCTGATAAGCCGTACCCCGAGTTCGTAAAGCACCCGCCCGCGGGGAAGAGGCCCCACCCGGCTCCCGGGTGTTCCGTGCAAGTAGACCACCGGATGCCCGGCCGGGTTCCCAGAAACGCGCACTGCCAGTCGTCGGCCGTCCGCCGCAGGAACAAAAATGGTCACTTCGACGATACACAATCCCGCCGGTAACAGGCCCGATAACAAGGCGCGCCGCAGGGCCTGACAAGTTCGCAAAAGTCCACCGCATAGATCCCCATATATCGATCACACCCGGTACCACGCGCGCAGTCAAGGCAGGCGGGCGCGCCGCACTTCGGCGGTCTGGCCCGACAGCCACGAGAGCACGTCGGGGATCATCTCAAGCGCACCGAAGTGAGCGCGATCCGGCGGAAGCTCTAGGCGTGCACCGCGGATCCGCGCTGCGAGCCACTCGGAGTGCGCGACTGGTGAGAAGACATCCCGCGCGCCATGTCAGAGGTATAAAGGGATTAGCGTCCGAAATCTGTGTCGCGGAACCGCGAATGTCGGTTCCCTCCTTTGTTTTACGTCTTGTCCTGACAGGTTGATACTAGGCACGACGCATGTCGATTAGGAAGCTCATGAGCGGGGACGTGCTGTCGCTGGCGGCGGAGATGACGCCGTATATGTCAGCTGCTGTGGTGGCATATGGCGGGGCGGTGCTGACGAGGGCTCGTGATGAGGCCGCGGACGCGACAGTTGGGCTTGGGCGTCGCCTACTGCAGCGGGTCTTCGGTGTCCGCCAGGAAGGTGAGCCGCTACCCAGCGCGCTGGCCGACTTGGCTGCCAGTCCGGAGGACGAGGACGTGCTCGCGGCGTTGCGACTCGCGATCCGCAAGGCCATGTCAGCTGACCAGACGCTTGAGGCGGACCTGCGGTCCATGCTGGGCAGCGCTCCGGGAGTGGACATGCATGTGCACGCGGAGCGGGATGCCCTCAGCTCCGGGCGTGACCAGACCATCACGATCCACAATTACGCGGACAGCGCGACCCGACTTCCGGAGCCGGGTTTACCTGACCGACGGCTCTGGGAGAACGTCCCGCCAAGGAATCCCGGGTTCAGGGGGCGAGAGAAGTTGCTAGCGGCAGTGCGGAAGGCGCTGCTGTCCGGGGATCGGGCGGTGGTGCACGCACTGCACGGGATGGGCGGCGTCGGAAAGACTCAGGCGGCCACGGAGTACGCGCACCGGTTCGCCGACTCTTATGACCTGGTGTGGTGGATCGCCTGCGAGCGGCCGGAGCTGATTGGGCACCAGTTCACCGCGCTTGGGGAAGCGCTTGGCTGCGCCCGTCCAGGCGTGGGCATGGAAGCCACGCGCCGCGCTGTCTTGGCCCGGCTGCACGGGCTGGAGCGGTGGCTGCTCGTGTTCGACAACGCCGAGAAACCTGGGGACCTGCTCAGCTGGCTGCCCGGCGGAACGGGGCACGTGTTGATCACGTCACGTGCATCCGGCTGGGCCGAGATCGCGGTGCCTATCGAGGTTGGCGTGCTGGAACGCACCGAGTCGGTGGCGATCCTGCAGGACCGGCTGCCCTGGCTCGCGGAAGATGACGCGGCCGGGATCGCCAGCGCCGTGGGCGACCTAGCGCTGGCCGTCGCCCAGGCCGTCGGCTACATGATCGATGCGGGGATGTCAGCCCGTGAGTACACGGCGGTGCTCGACGACCGGACAGCCGAGATGATGCGGGTGGGACGGCCCGCCACCTACCCTCGGCCGCTGGCAGCGGTGACGCAGTTGGCCTTGGAGCGGCTGCGAAACGACGACAAGGCCGCCGCCGAAGTCGCGGTGCTGTGCGCGTTCCTGGCCCCCGAGCCTGTCCCCGTCGAATGGTTCTCGCGCGCTGCCGCAGTGCTTCCCGCCTCGCTGGCCCGAAAGGTCGCCGACCCTGTCCTCTGGCACCAGGTCCTGGCCGCGGCCGGGCGCAGCGGACTGGTCCGCCTAGGGAACGGTGAGCTGCAAATGCACCGCTTGACTCAGGCCGTCATCCGAGGGCAACTCTCGGCACGACAGGCCGCTTCGGCCCGCTCACGAGTTGGAAAAATCCTCTCCGCAAGCCATAGCCATATCCGTCAACGCGATTCACAAGACCCCCTTACCTGGCCCGAGTGGACGCGGCTCCTCCCGCACCTGCTGGCGGTCGATCCCGCCTTGTCCGGCAACCCGCAGCTGCGCGGGCTTGCCGTCAGCGCAGCGTGGTACCTAATCAAGCGCGGCGACGCCCGAGTCGGCAATGACCTAGCCCGGCATCTGCATCAGCAATGGCAGCAGGCGCTGGGCTCCGACGATCCGGACACCCTCCATGCTCAGTACGTGTTCGCCTACGCCCTTGGCCAGATGGGGCGCTATCGGGAAGCGCACAACCTAGACGAAGATACCCTTGCCCGCTACCGCCGGGTCCTCGGGGAAGACCACATCGCAACCCTCAACACGGCCAATGCTCTCGCAGGATGGCTCGGCTACCTCGGAAACCCCCAAGCCGCCCGGGAACTGGTCGAAGACGTGCTCAGCCGGGCACGCCGGGTCCTCGGAGAGGACCATCCCGACACGATCGGCTTCGCCAACAACCTCGCCATCTATCTGTCTGAACTTGGCGAGACCGAAGCGGCTGGGCGACTGCATGTAGATTCTCTCGTGCGGTCCCGCCGGGTCCTGGGAGACGACCACCCCGAGACCATCAACTACGTCCTGAACGTTGCCAGTGACATGCGCGCTCTCGGCCAGCCCAACGCGGCTCGCCGACTGGATGAGGACGCCCTCGCCCGGGCACGCCGAGTCCTCGGAGACGACCACCCCGTCACCATCGGATCCGCCTTGAGCCTCTCCTTTGACATGAGGGCTCTCGGCCGAGCCGATGCGGCACGCCAACTGCATGAGGACGCCCTCGCCCGCTACCGCCGGGTCCTTGGAGACGACCACCCAGTGACACTTTGGTGCATCGAGGCACTGGCCCGGCTACCGGGAAGCCCTTGATGACGATCATCCCAAGACGCGAGGTCGCCCGCAGGCGAGATGACGGGAGGTAGGCCGCGCCGTGGTGCCTCTTTCTCGCCTGCGGTGGGCCCCCGCGACACGTACCCTCCCTCGGCGATCAGTCGACGCAGATTCCGGCCCCCCTCGGTTTCGGGCTGGTCGCCGTAGTCGGTGACGCGGAGCACCACGTAAGCGGTGGGGCCGCCGCCGGTCAGCTCGTCGCGGGTCGTCCTGGACCGTCTAGAGCTAGCTCCCCGCCGACGGCAGCCCGGCCTCACCGAAATCACGCGCAGATGTGCGCGGGATCCGAGCCTTTTAATCCGAGCACTGATGTGCCCCGGATTCGGAACAAGAAGGCGCCCCCGCCGGTCAGGGACTGGCGAGGGTCTTCAGTTACGGTTCCAGGTACCGTTGGGCATGCAGTCCGGGCCGTTGTGCCCGCCGGGGCGCGCGGTCCCGGCGACCCGCCAATCCCAGAGGTGCTCCGGGCCGTTTTGGACGACCAGGCTCAGCCGGTCGATCGTGACCTCGCGGCCGGGGATCGCCATTTTCGGGGGTCTCCGCGCTCATTGCTGTGGGCGGTATACGTGGAGTTAGCTGGCGTTCAGGCATCGACTGAACGTACGCAGGTTGTCACTGCAGCCTGTCCAGGGTCTGGCGGGCGCGGCGCTCGGCCGCCTCGGCCCGGCGGGCGCGCAGCCGGGCGGTGGCCAGCTCCTCCCGCGCCTGCGTAAGGCGCTCCTCAAGCTGGCGGACCTCCGCCTCCAGCCGGTCCTCCACTGCTGCGGCCTCGGCGGCGGCGGTGGACGCCTGAGCCAGGGTCCGTTCGGCATCCTCGTATTTCTCCCGGGCACGTTCGGCGCGCTCGGCTGCCTCCCGCGCCCGCCGCTGCTCCTCCGCCGCCAGCCGCAGCCGCTCCTGCTCCTGCACCTCCGCCCGCCGCTGCTGGTCCTGCGCCGCGCGCTCCGCGGCCGCCTCGGCGGACGGACGCGAGTCGGTTCGATCGTTCTTCGCCCGGCCGGCCCGGCTAGGCGCCCGGGTCGACCGGGCCGTCGCGGCCGGCCGGCTAGGCGCGCTCCGATCGTCGGGTTCAGCGACGGGTCCGGCCCGGCCGCCGGAGCCGGATGCGGTCGCGGTGCGCGCGCGGCGGGACCGCTGCGCCGCGATGTCGACCGGCGCGATGTCGACCGGTGCGACGTCGATGGCGGCGGGGGAGCGGCGGGCATCGGGCGCGGCCGGGCGCTCCGGGGCCGCGTCGTCGGCCGGACCGAGATCGGCGTAGCCGAACCCCGACCACTGGGCCGCCTTGGTGAGCGTTCCCGCGGCGAAGTGGGCCGCGGTCGCCGGGTCGGCCAGGGCGGCGGTCAGCGTGTTGGTCACCTCGGCCCGCAGGCTCGGCGGCGGATCGGGGACTCCGGCCGCGGCCAGCGCCCGGGCCGCCAGCCCGTCGATCAGCGCCCCCCGGTCGGCCGACAGCTCCCGCAGCCGCGCCCCGTCCTTGGCCCGCCCGGCCGCCCGCAGCTCGGCCGCCAGCGCGGCCAGCCGGGCCGGGGCGTCGGGGTCGTCCCGGGCGAGTCGGTTGACCACCCAGGCCGCCCGCGTCGGCTTGCGCAGCGCGGTGATCGCAGCAGCGGACCGCTTGTCCCCAGCCTCCCGCGCGGCCGCCACGAGCGCCTTGCGGCGCTCGGTGAACGCGTCGGGATCGGCGCCGTACAGTTCCGCGACGGCGGCGGCTACGCGATCGTCGGCCACCAGGCGGTTATGCCCCGGTTCGTAGCCCCGCGAACAGGTCGGTCTCCGGGACCGGGGTGCCGGTCGTGTCGACCACCCGGATGAAGTACTCGTAGCCGAACGCCTGCTCGGCGACCTCCGGCGGGATTTTGCTGAACCACGAGTCGTTGATCTGGCTGCCGTGCGCGAACAGCGCCGCCCGCTTGCGCTCGAGCACCGGGCGGATGTCGATCGTGGTGGTGATCCGCTCCTCGGACTCGAGGGCACGGCGGCCGCGCTCCTCGTCCTCCTGCCAGTCGGGCACCTCCTCGCCCGCCGCGCGCAGCGCGTCCCAGATCTTGCGCCAGTTGGAGCCCCGCATCGTCGACAGGTAGACCTTGGCCGGGATACCGGTCTCCTTGGCCGCCGCCTGGGCCGCCAGGCTCGCGTGGACGTGGTCCGGGTGCTGGTAGGCGCCCTGGTCGTCGTAGGTCACGAGCACCTGCGGGCGGTACTTGGTGATGAGGTCGGCGATCCGGCCCGCCACGGTCGCGATCGGCACGTTGCTGAAGGCCTCGGGACGGCTCTTGTAGTCCCATTCCTCCATCCCCGAGTCGTGATAGCCGAGCTTCTCCAGGTCACTGACCTTCAGGATCTTCACCGACTGGTCGAGCTCGGCCAGGCGCTGCCTGGCCACCGCGTCGGGGTCGTGCCCGGGCTGCCCGGGCTTGATGCCGCCGGGGGCGTCGCCGTACTCGCCGTTGGTACAGGTGACCACGACTGTCCGGATGCCCTGGTCGGCGTAAGCGGCGAGAATGCCGCCGCTTGACGCCTCGTCGTCGGGGTGGGCGTGGACCGCCATCAGGGTAAGAGGCTCTGACATGCTTCCAGCCTGCCATGCCCGGGCCGTGCTCTGGCCACCGTGGGGCTGGTTCTGAGCCGGGCGGTCCCGGTTGCCCTAGTTCAGCTCGGCCGGGCCCCGGCCGTCCGCGACCTGGGCCGGGACTCCGCCGTGGCCGTTGGCGCTGGCCTTCTTGACCAGGTCAAGGATGGACATGCCCTGCCCGATCAGGCCCGCCACGACCTCGTTGAGGCCCTGGGTGCCGTTGAGCACGGTGAGGTTCGCGTCGGCCAGCCCGCGCGCGGCCGACTCGACGATCGCGGGCAGGTTCTCCATCAGCCGGTCGGCCGCGATCAGCTCCTGGTTGCCCTGCCGAAGCGAGTCCGCCCTGGCCCGGTTCGCGTCCGCCTGGCCGGCGGCCAGCGACCGCTCCGCATGCGCGTCCGCGTCGGCCTTGACCTGCACCGACTGCGCCTGCGCGGCGGCCAGCGTCTGCTGCCGGTAGGCCTCCGCGTCGGCCGCAAGCCGAGCCTGGTCGCGATCGGCCTCGGCCATCGTCCGCTTGCGGAACGCCTCCGCCTCGGTCGCGAACCGGGACTGGTCGCGGTCGGCCTCGGCGATCGTCCGCTTGCGGTACGCCTCCGCGTCGGCCGGCCGCCGTACCTCGGCCTCGAGGCGCTGCGCGGCCAGCTCGGCCTGCCGCTGCGCGAGCGCGGTCTGCTGCGCGATGACCTCCTGCGACGCCTGCGCCTCGGTCAGCGGGCCCGCCTGCGCGGCCCGCGCCCTGGCCTGCTCGGTCTCGGCCTGGTAGCCGGCCTGCTTGATCGCCATGTCCCGTTCGTACTGCGCCTTCATCGCGCCTGCCTCGAGCTCGCGCTGGGCCGCCTCGAGCTCGGCCTTCGCCTTGGCGATCCTGGCCTGGCTGGCGATCGCGGCCGCGTGCGGCGCGGCCAGGTTGTTGATGTAGCCGGAGGCGTCCTCGATCTCCTGGATCTCGAGCGCGTCCACCACGATGCCGAGCTTCTCCATCTCGGAGTGGCTGCCGTCCTTCACCTCCTGCGCCACCCGGTCGCGCTCCCTGATGATCTGCTCGACCGTCAGCCCGCCGATGATCGACCGCAGGTGGCCGGCGAAGACCCGGCCGACCAGCACCTCCATCCGGTCCTGCTCGGACAGGAATCGGCGGGCCGCGTTCGCGATCGACGCCTGGTCGTCGCCGACCTTGAACGCGGTGACCGCGCGGACTCTCAGCCTTATGCCCTGGTTGGTAATGCATTCCTCGGTGATTTCCGCCTCGCGCAGGGCAAGCGACAGCTTTCGCGCCCGCTGCTTAACCGGCATGACGAAGCTGCCATGACCGGTGACGATGCGGAATTGCGTCGCATCCGAGCGCCGTTTGGAGCCCGAAATGAGCAGTGCCTCGTTGGGCGCGGGAACATGCCAGAACAACATGGTTGACTCTTCCTCGAGTCTAGGGGAATGGGGTGACGAACACCGAGCGGGCCGACAGTGATTCGACGACCGCGACCCGCGTATGGCGCGGGATTGGCTCATCGGACCAAGCGGCGAACGCCTCGCTGGCGCCCCTAATGGGGAGTAGTACCTCGCCCGGGCCATGTGCCGGAATGGAGACTGTTACCCGCCCGACCTTGCCGAGCAAGCTCTCTTCCGCGTCCATGGACACGTTCACCGGCTTTCGCATTTGAAGCGCCAATACCGGTATACACCCGCCGATTGAGCGGTCACGGCGGGGCCCCCTCTATTACCGCTTTGCCGCTGCTCCGATGGCGGCGTGCCGCTGCGTCACCGGCACCCGGACCGTGAGCGTGCCCGGCTGGACCGTGACCGTGAGCGCGCTGCCGGGCGAGATGACCTCCCCATCCACCTCGCGCGGGAGCGTCACGCAGGAGGTGATCTCGACCCGGCGGGCCTGGAACCGCTCGAGCATCCGGTCCTGGTGGTGGCTGTGGGTCAGCACCCGGGTAGCCAGCCGAGTCCAGCCCAGCGGGCCGTGCGGCGCGAGCACGCCCACGTCGAGCATCCCGTCGTCGAGACGGGCGTCCGGCAGCAGCGCGAAGCCGCCGGGCAGCAGCCCGGAGTTGCCGACCACGACCGACCGCGCCGTCCGCTCGATCGGCGGGTTGTCGTCCAGCTTGATCGTGAACCGGGTCGGCGGGCTGGCGAGGTGCGCCGCCCCCGACATCGCGTAGGCGAGCCAGCCGAACTGGTGCTTGAGCTTGGTGCCGGCCACGACGGCGGCGTCGAGGCCCATGCCCGCCATCGCGGTGAACGGCTCGCGATCGGCGATCGCCAGGTCAATCACGCGGTCAATCACGCGGTCAGTCACCTGGTCGCCGGCCGCGCGGCGCTGGTCAAGGGCGACGTCGAGGGCCGCCCGCGGGTGGCCGGGGATGCCGAGCGTCCGGGCGAGCAGGTTGGCGGTGCCGTGGGGGACGATCCCGAGCGGCACGCCGGTCGACGCCACGCCCTCGGCGCAGCCGCGGACGGTTCCGTCCCCGCCGACCGCCACCACCAGGTCGGCCCCGTCGAGGGCTGATCCCCGGGCCGCCGCGACCCCGGCCTCGGCCTTCTCGGTGACGTGGAATTCGGCCGTCCAGCCGTTCCTGGCGGCGACCTCACGGCAGAGCGGCACGAACCGCCCGCTGACCCCGGCCAGCGAGCCGTTAACCACAAACGAGACAGCAGGCATATCTCCACCGAGGTTACCCCGGGCCCGCGGAATAACCGGGCCCGGGACCAAAAATTCGAACAACGCGAAAAAGTGATGGCCCCGCGGGTCACGGAGCCATCACCGAGTCGCGGAGCCATCACCCGATCGCGGAGCCATCACCCGATCACGGAGCCATCACCGAGTCGAGCGAGCAGAGGGAGCAGAGGGAGCAGAGGGAATCGAGGGAGAAGCTTGTCGAGGGATAAAGAGGAAGCTACCTGAGGTGCCAGTGGTACGGGGCGATGAGCTTGTCCACGCTGGCCGGCCCCCAGGTGCCCGGCTCGTACGGCTCCACCGGCGGCGGCGACGTCAGCAGCGGCTCGGAGATCTCCCAGACCCGCTCGATGCCATCGGAGCTTGTGAACAGGGACATGTCACCGAGCATCGCCAGCAGGATCAGCCGTTCGTACCCCTCGAGGGCATTGGACTGGGCGAACGAGTCGGCGTAGCGGAAGCTCATGGTGGACGCGCCCAGCGTCATCTCCGGGCCGGGCATCTTGGCCATGAAGTCGATGTTGATCGACCCCGGGTCGGCGAAGTCGATGACGATCTCGTTGGTCCGCCCGGCCGGGACGTCCTTGCGGTGCGCGTGGAACATCCGCAGCGCGGGCTCCTGGAACCCGAGCGTGATCACCTGCCGGGACGCCTTCATCGACTTGCCCGAGCGCAGGTAGAACGGGACTCCGCGCCAGCGCCAGTTCTCGATCTCGACCCGCAGCGCGATCATCGTCTCGGTGTCGGAATCGGCCGGCACCCCGGGCGACTTCGTGTAGCCGTCGTACTGCCCGCGCACGACATGCCGCAGGTCGATCGGCTTGAGCGCGTCGTAGACCTTCAACTTCTCATCGCGGAGCTGCTTGGCCGCCAGCGACACCGGCGGCTCCATCGCCAGGAACCCGAGCACCTGGAACAGGTGCGTCACCACCATGTCCCGGTAGGCGCCGGTCGCGTCGTAGAACGCCGCCCGCCCCTCGATCGACAGCGTCTCCGGCACGTCGATCTGCACGTACTTGATGTGCTGCCGGTTCCAGATCGGCTCGAAGAGCCCGTTGGCGAACCGGAACGCGAGGATGTTGTCGATCGACTCCTTGCCCAGGAAGTGGTCGATCCTGAATATCTGCGACTCGCCGAAGACCTTGTGCACGGCCTCGTTCAGCGACCTAGCCGAGGCCAGGTCGGTCCCGAACGGCTTCTCGATGATCACCCGGGAGTTATCGGTCGCCAGCCCGGACGAGCCCAGCATCCCCACCACCGACGAGAACGCCGACGGCGGCACGGCCAGGTGGAACAGCCGCGCGACCGAGCCGCCGTTGCCGCCGTGGCTCCCGTGGCCGTGCGAGTTGCCGATGGCCTTCTCCGCCGCCGCGACCGCCGCCACCAGCGGCGAGGGGTCATCCGGGGACGCCGAGGCGAACGTCAGGTGCGAGACGAACTTCTCCCACGGCGCGCCGAAGGGCTTCGCCACCCCGAACTCGTCGCAGGCGGACCGGGCGTGCTTCCTGAAGTCGTCCTCGGAGACCGCGAACTCCGGCGGCGAGGTGCCGATGACCGCGAACTTCTCCGGCAGCAGCCCGGCCACGAACAGGTGGTAGAGCCCCGGCAGCAGCTTGCGCTTGGCCAGGTCCCCGGTCGCGCCGAACAGCACGATGATGTGCGGGGCGGGACGCGCGTGGGTCCCCTTGGCAGGACCGGTCGTCATCCCTTCTGCTCCGCGTGGCCGCCGAACTCCGACCGCATGGCCGAGAGGATCTTGCCGGTGAACACGCCGAGGTCACGCGACTCGAACCGCTGGTACAGGGCCGCGGTGATGACGGGGGCGGGCACGCCCTCGTCGATCGCGGCCTCCACCGTCCACCGGCCCTCGCCGGAGTCCGATACCCGGCCGCCGAACTCGCTCAGGTCGGGCGACTTGGCCAGCGCCGCGGCGGTCAGGTCGATCAGCCAGGACGAGATCACCGAGCCGCGCCGCCACACCTCGGCCACGTCGCCCACGTTGATGTCGTACTGGTAGTACTCGGGGTCGCGGAGCGGCGTGTTCTCCGCGTCGTGGACGGCGTTCTTCTGGTTGCCGATGTCGGCCCCCTTGATGATCGACAGCCCCTCGGCGATCGCGGCCATCATGCCGTACTCGATCCCGTTGTGCACCATCTTGACGAAGTGCCCGGCGCCGGACGGCCCGCAGTGCAGGTAGCCCTGGGACGCCTGCGATCCCGGGGCGCGGCCGGGCGTTGCCTCGATGCACTCGCTGCCCGGACCGGGCGCGATCGTCTTGAAGATCGGGTCGAGCCGCAGCACCGCGGCCGAGTCCCCGCCGATCATCAGGCAGTAGCCGCGCTCCAGGCCCCATACGCCGCCGGAGGTGCCGACGTCGAGGTAGTGCAGTTTTCTCGGCACGAGGGCCTTGGACCGGGTGATGTCATCGTGGTAGTAGGAGTTCCCGCCGTCGATGATCGTGTCATCGGCGTCGAGCAGCGGCGTCAGCTGCTCCAGCGTCTGGTCGACGATCCCGGCCGGGATCATGATCCAGATGTTGCGCGGCTTCTCCAGCGCGTTCACGAAGTCGGCCAGCGTGTTGGTGCCGGTGGCGCCGTCTGCCGCCAGCGACTTGACCGCGTCCGGGTTGACGTCGTACACGACGACGTGATGGCCGTCGTTCATCAGCCGGCGGGACAGGTTGGCGCCCATCCGGCCGAGCCCGATCATTCCGAGTTGCA
>Ga0302326_10008695_pt1 | contig 22346 bp, 14 predicted proteins | sample Palsa_T0_3_FD_202264 | JGI IMG/M metagenome (GOLD analysis project Ga0302326, IMG submission 202264) | Peat permafrost microbial communities from Stordalen Mire near Abisko, Sweden - Palsa_T0_3 | ecosystem: Environmental > Terrestrial > Soil > Palsa > Peat permafrost | place: Sweden: Abisko... | reverse complement strand
CCAGCCGGCGGACCAATTGACCGTTCCGGCATTCACGATGGCATCGTTATTGAAATCGTGATCGCTCACGGTGATGTTCAGGGTCGAGGTGGACCCATTGGTGATCGTCGTCCCGGCATCCCAGGTCGTGCTCCCCGTCCAGCTATAGACACTGTTTACGAAGGTCGGATTGCCGGCCAATTGGCCGCCGGCGAATACAAAATTCGTGAGCGTATCGGATCCATTGGCGGTCAGCGTGCCGCTGGTCAATTCCACCAACCCACTCCCGGAACTGCCCGTAACCGAGCCGCCGGAGAGCGTGCCGCCCCCGTTGAATTGCAGGGTTCCACCCGAAACCGCAACCGTCCCCGCGTTCACAAAGGGCACGTTGAACGTGGTGGTCCCCGCGGTCTTGTTATAGGTGCCGGACGCCGCGTTGGTAAAATAAGTGACCGTGCCCCCGTAGTTGTTGTCGGCCGTCGAGCTCGTGGAATCGTTCCACGTGTGATTATTGGTGATCGAGCCCCCGTTGCCGCCGCGCAGCCAGCCGCCGGTCCAATTGACGATGCCGTTGTTCACGATCGCATCCGAACTGTAATCGTGATCGACGGACATGATGTTCAGCGTCGAGGTGGATGCGATTGTGATCGTGGTTCCGGCGTCGAATGTGGTGGCGGTCCAATTGACGACGCTGTTGACGAAATTCGGGGTGCCGCCCAGCTGGCCGGCGGCAAGTAGGAAATTCGTCAAGGTCATGGATCCCGTCGCGGTCAACGTGCCCCCGGCCAACTCAGCCACGCCGCTTCCCGAACTCCCCGTGGTCGAACCCGCCGCCAAGGTGCCCCCTAGATTGAGTTGGAATGTGCCGCCCGAAGCGACGACCGAACCCGCATTGACGAAGGGGACGTTGAATTGGGTGGTCCCCGTCGTCTTGTTGTAGGTGCCGCCGGCCTCGTTATAGAACACCAGCGAAGTGCCTCCGTAAAGATTGTCGACCGTAGCGGTATTCGAATCGTTCCAGGTGCCGTAATTATTGACCGCCGCACTGTTGCCTCCTCGGTACCAACCGGCCGTGTAATTCACGATGCCGCCGCCTTGGATCGTCAGGCCCAGGCCGTTGGCGTTGTGATCCGCCCCCCCATCGATCGCCAAGGTCACCCCGCTGCTCACCACCAAGCTCGCGAGGCCAGCGAGCGAACCACCGCCATTCCAATCCGAATTGTTCGGGGCGGAAACCAAGGTGAGCGAACCCGAACCGGTGATCGTACCGCTTGTGAGCAAAAGCGATCCAACCGAGAGGGCACTTGAAATGGTCGCCGTGCCGCCACTGGTGAAGTTGGCGCTATCGGCATTCCCCGGCACTCCCGTGGGAACCCACTGGGTTGGGTTGGTCCACAATCCGCTGGAGGGATACCAATAATACGGGGTCTGGCCGCGCAGGCCCCCTGGCAACGATAAGACCAAAACGATCCACGCAGCCTTGCGGCGAAATAAGCCCGGAATGTGGCGCAAAGCCATGAGGTTTGGACCCCGAGTCGCTCGGCGAGTCTCTGCTGAACCCTATAAAATAGGCTCCCGATGAGTGAAGCCTATTCGCAACCGATCTTCAAATGGGGGATTGCCGGACCGTTTCAGGGCGGCAGATCACGAACTCCGCCTCCCTCGAACCCCCTTCCCAATGGCTGTGTTAAAAAAAATCGCCCGGCTTTTGAGGGCCGGGCGATAAATCCCACGGAGCTAGGCTCGACATGGGGTTTTGGCGGGAGGGAGAATAAACATGCGGTTCCAATTCGCTCCCGCAAGAAAAATATCGCCGCAAGCGGCTTGCAAAGCCAGTCCAGGGGCGGAGGATGTACCTGCGGGGCCGGAGTGGGCCAAGGCAGGTCCGGTCCAGCGGGGATCGCGGAAACGTTTGTCAGCCGACCCGCTTGTTAGGCCGGTCGACTCCAGTCGTTTTCGAAGCCCGTTCCAAAGGCGCGGCGACCTCCCCTCCACGCCTGCGCTCCGTCGGCTCGTGATAGATGGCTCCCCTGCCCCGCCGGCCCGGACGGCCCACAACGGCCCCGCAGGCACACCCTCCGCCTTGATGATAAGACAAGGTGTCGGGCAACGAACCTATTTTCCTGCGACTTGCGTCGGCAGAGCTGCCCCATCGGTCAGCGATTTGAGGGCCGTCCATAATTTCGCCGAGCCATCAGACGCCCAAAGGGAATTTTTTAATGCTGCGATCTGCGTGGGAGAGAGGAACTCGGCGGCTTGAGATAGAGTTGTCGCTAAGTTGATATCGTTAGGCCCTGCGTCCCCGCCTTGTTGATAGCTGGCGCTATTCTTTGCCAAAATCTGCGCCAATTGATCGCCTTGCTCGGCCGTAAGCGGGGAACTCGTGTAGTATACGTTTCCTGCAACGCCGCTTACCAATGTGCGCGCCTCCAAGGTTCGGTCGTACTCGCGAAGCTGCTGGTAGGCCTCTTCGCCTAACAAACTGGCCTCCTCCTTCTCAAATTGGGCGTTCTCCTGACCTTGCAAGAGACCCACAACTGAATCAGAGCCGGAAACACCCTGGTCCCGAGCGCCTTCAACGATGTCTTGCATGCGCATCCAGTGGGCAATCGAGAGCCTCTCGAACTTATCCACCTGATCGGGCGCAAGGCCGAGCTTGCGGTAAAAAGAGCCGTTTCTCAATTCCAGCCAAGCATGGAGGTTCTTGAGCCGAACCTCCTGCTGAGCCCTTACCTCAGCGTCGCCCGAAGATCTGGAGAGTGCTGCCTTTGCGGCTTCAAGGGCATTAATCAAACGCGTCTTTTCCAGTTCCATTTGGCCGATCGAAATCCGCCGCTTACGAAGTTCCGCGTTCAGGATAGCCTGTTTTCTAGCAGCCCCCTCCAGAGCAGCCCTAGTCACGCGGGCGGTTTGAATCTGATGGAACACAAGGCCGAATATCGCGGCGAGAAGGACAGCGGCCGCGATGATCGCATGTCTATTTGTTCTCACTTATCGGGCGACTGAGCCGAGAATATTTCTGGCGGGGGCCGGGAAGAGCTTCCGACCGTTCCCGGGGAAGCTGTGGAAAGTCCATCTACACCGCTCGAGAGCAGTTGGACTTCATTCTTAAAGACCGAGAGTTGGGGCGCAGAAAGAATATCCTGGGCTTGGGCCACTGCGGTGTCCCAATGGACCGCATGATAGGAAAGGTCGCCGCCCTGCGGATTTCGTGAGCTGTTGTTGAGCAGAATCTGGGTCAATTGCTCGGCCTGTTGAGAAGTCAGAGGCGTGTCGGTGTTGTAGAGATTTCCCGCCAATCCGCTCGCAACTTCACGTAACTCCGCCGTGCTTTCATATTGCGCCAGCTGTTGACGTCCGCCGTCGCCGAGGATGCTTCGTTCCTCGCGGTCCTGCTGGTCGGGCAGAACAGAATCCGTCTGCAGCGAAATGGAGCCCCACTGTGTGGACATGCTGGTTCGCTGGGACATCAGATTTTCCATCGACTCAATCTGGGAGGGAGAGAGGCCCAGGGATTGGAATAGAAGACCATAGCGGGAAGCCCACATCGGATTGAATGATTCCTTCAATGCCTGCCTCACACGGGGATCATTGCTGAGCTCTCGATTGGGCCCGCTGTTTTTCCCGTTTGCGCGCGCACTTGCCGCAGCCGCTTTCGAGGCACCTTCATCGGCCGCAGACCTCTGGAATTTGTCCCGGAAGCCCGCTGTGGTTTCCTTTAGATCCGCCAGCTCTCGTTGAGCCAACGCCGAGCGCTTCCGCAACTCCTGGAGCTGCGCATACGATGCATCGTATTCCTTGGCAGCCGCCGCAAGGTCCGCCCGGGCACCGCGAGCCATCCTATATTCGTATACCGAGTGGCTCCCGGCGAGAAGACCAGCGATCACTGCGGCGCCTAAAAGTACCTTGGTCGTGCTCATGAGTTGTAGAAACGTAAGGGCTCCGGCCGTGGGACCGCTTGCAGAGGTCAGCGCGGCTCCCGCCACCGCGGCAACGAGACCCATGGGGGCCGCCACGGAGGCTTCATTCGCGAGCATCGCCGCCAGAACGGCAGCGGAGGAAGTTATTCCCCTCCTCGCAAACAGCGCCCCCAGCTTTTCCAGCGCCCGTGTCGTTCGCATGCGGGCGGCATCTTCTCCGACGGCAAGCTTGCGTCCGACCTCTGCAAACGAACACCCCTCGAAAAAGCGCAAAAGGACCGCTTCGCGATCGCGCCCACCGAGTTCTTGCATGACCTCATCGAGAATTGGGCGCACCTCCGACCAATTGGATTCCGAAACCGGCTGGGATAAGAGCTCGTTCATAGCACACGCCTCCCCTTCTCGATCGCGCCGCCTTCGTTCCGAGCGAGCAATCTCCAATATCGCGTAATGCGTTGTGGTGTAGAGCCATCCCGATAGTCCGGTGTGGCGAAGAAGGGACGGCGCCTTTCGGGCCAGCAGAGTGAATACAGCCTGCGTGACATCCTGCGCCCGATGGGTGTCGCCATTCGCCTGCCGCAGCGCGGCCCGGTACACGAGGTTGAGGTGACGTCCGACCAACCCAGTAAAGGCCTCCTCAGACCGATTCTCCACGTACCGGCGCAAGAGTTCAGCATCCTCGGACATGGTTTCCATAGTATGATGGCCTCAAGGTAAGCGAACCGAACAGAACATCGCCCGCAATCCTAGGCCTTAAGCCACAGGCGCGGCGGCGCGGGCATGGCTTTGGGGGCGTTGTTCGCCGCGGTGAAGCGAAGGCTTGGCGCCGTCTCGGAGCCGATGAAAGCGCGGCCCAAAAAAGAAGGGTGCATGCGCTCCCATTAGACAGCCCCGAACAACGAAATTGCCGACCCTGTGTACCAGCGTTCGGCTCCGAGTCGGCGCCGAGCCTTCGCTTCGCCGCCTGCCTTGGCGAACTCAGCCCCCAAGCCATGCCCGCGCCGCCGCGCCTCCGGCCGTCCCGCGAGCGCGGGACGGCCTCGGAGGCGCAACTACGAAGGAACTCCGAAGCCGAACCCTCAGCTCGCGCTCGCCTCGACCGGCTTGATATCCTCGGTCGGAATCTCTCCGCCGAAGGGAAGCGTGATCTTGAGACGCTTGTACCGGGGCAGGCCCGTGCCCGCTGGGATCAAGTGACCCATGATGACGTTTTCCTTGAAGCCCTTCAGCAAGTCCACCTTGCCCAGAGTCGACGCATCCGTGAGGACGCGGGTCGTCTCCTGGAAGGAGGCTGCGGAGATGAAGCTCTCCGTCTCGAGCGAGGCCTTCGTGATGCCCAGAAGGATCGGCTCCGCCTCGGCGGGCTTGCCGCCCGCTTCCTCGATCCGCTTGTTGTCGGTGAGGAAGGCCGAGCGATCGATCTGTTCGCCCCAGAAGTACTCGCTGTCACCCGGATCGCTGATGCGGACCTTGCGGAGCATCTGGCGGATGATGATCTCGATGTGCTTGTCGTTGATCGTCACGCCCTGGAGGCGGTACACCTCCTGGACCTGGCCGATCAGGAACTCGTACAGCGCCGCCGGCCCGAGAATCTCAAGGATCTCGTGCGGATCGGCCGCGCCTTCGGTGAGGTGCTGGCCCTTGTGCACCACATCGCCCGGTTGGACGATGATGTGCTTGCCGGCTGCGATCAGATGCTCCTCTTCCTGTTGGGTCTCCTCGTTCTTGACGACCAGCTTGCGCTTGCCGCGAACGGTGCCCTCGAAGGAGACGATGCCATCGATGCGCGCCATCTCGGCGGCGTCCTTCGGGCGACGGGCTTCGAAGAGCTCGGCGACGCGCGGGAGACCACCGGTGATGTCCTTGGTCTTGGAGGCCTGGCGGGGCGTCTTGGCGAGCAAGGCGCCGGGGGCGATCGTGTCGCCTTCATTCACGGCGATCTGAGCGCCGACAGGAATCGAATAGGCCGCAAGCGGCTTGTTCTTGGCGTCGCGAACCTCGATCTGCGGATTGAGGTCCTCCTTGTGCTCGATGACGACTGTGGCGATGCGGCCCGACGATTCGTCGAGTTCGCGCTTCACGGTGACGCCCGGGATCATGTCCTTGAAGATCAGAGATCCGCCCTTTTCCGAGAGAACCGGAATGTTGTAGGGGTCCCAGACGGCAAGCACATCACCCTTGGCGATCTTCTCCCCGTCACCGACGTGCAGGAAGGAGCCGACCACGATGTTGTAGCTCTCAAGCTCCTTGCCCTCTTCATCCACGATCTGGATCGAGCCGGTCTTGTTGAGCACGATATTGCCGCCCTCGGCCGCTTCGACCAGGCGCAGGGCGCGGTACTTGACTAGACCCGCCGAGCGGACGCGAATTTCCGGGGTCTTGAAGCCGCCGGAGGCAACGCCGCCGATATGGAAGGTGCGCATCGTGAGCTGCGTTCCAGGCTCGCCGATAGACTGGGCTGCGATGATGCCGACCGAGTCGCCGATCTTCGCGACGCGGTTGGTCGCGGGATTGATTCCGTAGGACTTGGCGTCGATGCCCAGCGCGCTCGCGGAAGTGAGCGGCGACATGATTTTGACGCGTTCGATGCCGACGTCTTCAATCATGGAGGCGGCTTCCTCGGTGACGAGTTCGCCGGCGCCCACGATGATTTCGGTGGGCTTGAGGGGATTGCGGACGTCCTCGCTGGAGAAGCGTCCGACGATGCGCTCGCGCAGGCCGACCATTTCGTCGTCGCCCTCATAGATCGCCTTCTTCCAGACGCCGTCGCGGCTGCCGCAGTCGTCCTCATAGATGATGACATCCATGGCGACGTCGCACAGTTTGCGCGTCAGGTAACCGGCATCCGCAGTCTTGAGGGCGGTGTCGGCCAGGCCCTTGCGGGCGCCGTGAGTCGAGATGAAGTATTCGAGGACGGTAAGGCCCTCGCGAAAGGACGAGAGGATCGGGCGCTCGATGATTTCACCGGAAGGCTTGGCCATCAGACCGCGGGCCCCGCATAGCTGGCGGACCTGCTGTTTGTTGCCGCGCGCTCCCGAGTCCATCATGATGTAGACGGGGTTGACCTCCGTCTTGCCTTCATTGGCTTCGAGCTTGGCGAAGACCTCCTTGGCGATGCGGTCCGTCGCGTTGGTCCAGATGTCGACCACCTTGTTGTAGCGCTCGCCGTCAGTGATGATGCCCTTGTTGAACTGGCCCTCGACCTCGGCGATCTTCTTGCGCGAGTCGGCGACCACGTCGCGCTTCGACTCCGGAATGATCATGTCGTCGATTCCGATCGAGATGCCCGCCTGGAACGCGGTGGTGAAACCGAGCTCCTTGAGCTTGTCGAGCACGTCGACGGTCACGATGTCCCCGGAAGTCTTGTACGTATGGAGAATCAGGTCCCCCAGTTTGGACTTCGGGATCGGAAAGTTGACGAAGCCGATGGCCGCCGGCCAGAGCTGGTTGAAGATGACGCGGCCCACGGTCGTGCGCAGAATCTTCTTCTCCTTGACGCCATAGACGGTGTCCCTGCCGAAGTCCGGATTCGGGACGTCGACCCAATCGTGCATCTTCAGGGCTCCGTCGGCCTTGGCGAACAGGACTTCCTGCAGGCCGGAAAGCAGCGGAACGCGGACCTCTTTGGGCGCCTTCTTGCGCGGCTCGATCGTCAGGTAGTAAGCGCCCAGCACGATGTCCTGGGACGGCGTGAGGATCGGCTTGCCCGACGAGGGCGAGAAGATGTTCGAAGTGGCCATCATGAGGAGCTTGCACTCCATGATCGCCTCGAGAGACAGCGGAACGTGGACGGCCATCTGATCGCCGTCGAAGTCGGCGTTGTACGCCGTGCAGACGAGCGGATGGACGCGGATCGCCTCGCCCTCGATGAGGACGGGCTCGAAGGCCTGGATCGAGAGGCGGTGGAGGGTGGGCGCGCGGTTGAGCAGCACCGGATGGCCTTTGGTGACCTCCTCGAGAATGTCCCACACCTCCGGCGACTTCTTCTCGATCATCTTGCGGGCTCCGCGCACGGTGTGCACGAAGCCGAGTTCCTTGAGGCGGCGGATGATGAAAGGCTCGAACAGGACGAGCGCCATCTTCTTGGGCAGGCCGCACTGATTCAGCTTCAGCTCGGGACCGATGACGATCACGGAACGGCCGGAGTAGTCGACGCGCTTGCCGAGGAGATTCTGGCGGAAACGCCCCTGCTTGCCCTTGAGCATGTCGGAAAGGGACTTGAGAGGGCGATTGCCGGCGCCTGTGACGGGGCGGCCATGGCGGCCGTTGTCAAAGAGGGCGTCGACCGCTTCCTGCAGCATCCGCTTTTCGTTGTGAATGATGACGTCGGGCGTCTTCAGCTGCATCAGGTTCCGCAGACGGTTGTTGCGGTTGATGACGCGGCGATAGAGATCGTTCAGGTCGGAAGTCGCGAAACGTCCGCCTTCGAGAGGCACCAACGGCCGCAGATCCGGCGGGATGACGGGCAGCACTTCGAGAACCATCCACTCCGGGCGGGACTTCGAATGGATGAATCCCTGAATCACCTTCAGGCGCTTCGAAAGCTTCTTCTTGATCTGCTTCGAGCGCGTGGCGCGCATCTGCTCCTGGAGCTCGGCCACCGTGGCCTCCATGTCCATCTTCGAGAGGGCGTCGCGCACGGCTTCCGCACCCATCTTGGCGACGAAGGAATCGTCACCGTATTCGTCGATGGCCTGCCGGTACTCGGTGTCGGTCAGGAGCTGGCGGGGCTCGAGGGGAGTCTTCCCCGGATCGACCACCATGAAGTTCTCGTAGTAGATGACGCGCTCGAGCGAACGGGCCGTCATGTCGAGAAGCAGGCCCAGGCGGCTGGGCATGCTCTTCAGGAACCAGATGTGGGCGACGGGAACGGCGAGCTCGATGTGGCCCATCCGCTCGCGACGCACGCGGGCAATCGTCACCTCGACGCCGCAGCGGTCGCACACGACGTCCTTGTACTTGATCCGCTTGTACTTTCCACAGGCGCACTCGTAGTCGCGGACCGGCCCGAAGATCTTCTGGCAGAAGAGGCCGCCCGGCTCGGGCTTGAATGTGCGGTAGTTGATCGTCTCGGGATTCTTGACCTCGCCCTTCGACCATTTGCGGATCGTTTCGGGCGAGGAGACGGTGATGGAAACGCAGTCGAATGCGCTCTCCTCGAGCCCAAGGGCGGCGCGGGCTTCGTCACGGGAGGGTGCGGCGGCTGTTTCGGCGGGTTGAATCATGGTAGGGCGGGTGTTTGTGGTGACGCTGGCCGATTATTAGGAGCCGAAGGCCAGCGCGTCTCGTTTCTGTAATTTGATGTCCAGGCCAAGGGATTGGATTTCCTTGATGAGGACGTTGAACGACTCCGGCGTTCCTGCCTGGAGCGTGTTGTCGCCCTTGACGAGCGACTCGTAGATCTTGGTGCGGCCCTGCACGTCGTCGGATTTGACGGTGAGCAGTTCCTGCAGCGTGTGCGCGGCGCCATAGGCCTCGAGGGCCCAGACTTCCATTTCGCCAAATCGCTGGCCGCCGTATTGGGCTTTGCCGCCCAGGGGCTGCTGCGTGACGAGCGAGTACGGGCCGACCGCGCGCGCATGGATCTTGTGCGACACGAGATGGTTCAGCTTCATCATGTAGATGTAGCCGACGACGACCTCCTGATCGATTTTCTCGCCGGTGCGTCCGTCGAAGAGCACGCTCTTGCCGGAGGTGGGGAGCTTGGCCTCCTTGAGGTATTCGCGGACGCGCTTCTCGGGGATGCCGTCGAAGACGGGGGTCGCGACCTTCATGCCAAGCTTCTTGCACGCCCAGCCCAGATGGGTCTCGAGCACCTGCCCGACGTTCATGCGCGAAGGCACTCCCAGCGGGTTGAGGCAGATCTCGACGGGGGTTCCGTCGGGCAGGAAGGGCATGTCCTCTTCGGGCACGATCTTGGCGACCACACCCTTGTTGCCGTGACGGCCGGCCATCTTGTCGCCGACGTCGAGCTTGTGCTTGGTGGAGATGTACACCTTGACCTGCTTGATCGCGCCGTCTCCGGCGCCCTCGCCCGCCTCGACCGCGCCGATCTTGCGCTCACGGTCGGACTCGAGCTCGTCAAACTTGGTCTGGTACGAGCCGATGATCTCCATGATCTTGATCCGCACCGGGGAGGGATCGATCTGCACGTGCTTCGAGACGGCCGCGAGCTTGCGCAGCAGCGTCTTGGTGATCTTGCGGTTGGCCGGGATGATGACCTCGCCGGTCTCGCCGTTGATGACGTCGAGCGGAATCTTTTCACCCAGGAGAATGTTGGAGAGAGCCTCGGTGAGACTCTCGCGCAGCTTATCCATCTGAGTCTTGTACTCCTCTTGGATCTGCTTGACCTGGCGGCGGCGGTCGGACGGGGACAGCTTCTCCTGCTCGTTGTCGATGCGGGAGGAAACCTTCACGTCCATGATGATGCCCGCGACTCCGGAGGGGACGACCAGTGAGGTGTCCTTCACGTCGGCCGCCTTCTCGCCAAAGATCGCGCGCAGAAGCTTTTCCTCGGGGGCGAGTTCGGTCTCGGACTTCGGGGTGATCTTGCCGACCAGGATGTCGCCGGGCTTCACCTCGGCTCCGACGCGGATGACGCCGTTGTGGTCGAGGTTCTTCAGGGCTTCCTCGCCGACATTCGGAATATCGCGGGTGATTTCCTCAGGCCCGAGCTTCGTGTCCCGGGCGGTGACCTCAAACTCCTGGATGTGGATCGAGGTAAAGATGTCCTCCTTCAGGACCTTCTCCGAAATCAGGATCGCGTCCTCGAAGTTGTAGCCGTTCCACGGCATGAAGGCCACGAGGATGTTGCGTCCGAGTGCCATCTCGCCGCGGTCGGTCGAGGGGCCGTCGGCGATGATGTCGCCGGCCTTGATCTTCTGCCCGCGCTTGACGATCGGCTTCTGGTTGAAGCAGGTGTGGTTGTTCGAGCGCATGAACTTCCGCAGCTCGTAAACATAGACGTGGTTCTTGGGGTCGTGCTTGATCGCCCGCGGCATCTCGCCGTCCTTGGTGATGATGATGCGCTTGGCGTCGACCGAAGCGACCACGCCGGCCTCATCGGCAACGACGACGATCTTCGAGTCGCGGGCCACGCGCTCCTCGATGCCGGTGCCCACGAAGGGGGCCTCGGACTGGAGGAGGGGCACGCCTTGGCGCTGCATGTTCGAACCCATCAGCGCGCGATTGGCGTCATCGTGCTCGAGGAACGGAATCATGCCGGCGGCGATCGAGATCACCTGCTTCGGCGAGACGTCCATGTAATCGACCTCGGTGGCGCTCACCTCAAGGAACTCGCCGTCCTTCCGGACGGTGACCTTGCCGACAAAGTGGTTCTTGTCGTCGATTTCGGCGTTGGCCTGGGCGATGACCTTGGCCTCTTCCTGGTCGGCGGTCAGATAGTCGATCTTGTCGGTGACGCGGCTGTCCTTCACGACGCGGTAGGGCGTCTCGATGAAGCCGAATTCATTCACGCGGGCATAGGTCGACAGGGAATTGATGAGGCCGATGTTCGGACCTTCCGGGGTCTCGATCGGGCAGATCCGGCCATAGTGCGAGGGGTGCACGTCGCGCACTTCGAATCCGGCGCGCTCGCGGTTCAAGCCTCCAGGCCCAAGGGCGGAGAGGCGGCGCTTGTGCGTCACCTCCGCGAGCGGGTTGATCTGGTCCATGAACTGGGACAGCTGGCTGCGCGCGAAGAAGTCGCGGATCACGGTCGTGAGCGCCTTCGGGTTGATCAGCTTCTGCGGGGTGATCGAGTCGACGCTCTGGTCGTACATCGTCATGCGCTCGCGGACCAGGCGCTCCGTGCGGGCCAGGCCCACGCGGCACTGGTTGGCCAGCAGTTCGCCCACGGTGCGGACGCGGCGGCTGCCGAGATGATCGATGTCGTCCACGACGCCTTCGCCGCGGCGGAGCCGCACGAGGTACTTGGTCGCGGCGACGATGTCGGCGCTCTCGAGAATGCGCTGCTCGAGCTCCGCCTTCAGGCCGAGCTTTTGGTTGACCTTGTATCGGCCGACGCGGCCGAGGTCGTAGCGCTTCGGATCGAAGAACAGGCGCTTGAGGAGCGCTTTGGCATTGGCCGTCGTCGGGGGCTCGCCTGGACGCAGCCGCTTGTAGATTTCCTTGAGGGCTTCTTCCTCATTGCGGGTCGGGTCCTTCTTGAGGGCGCGGATCAGGGCGCCCTCGTCGGCCGCCGTATCGATCACTCGAATCGAAGAGATTTCGTGCTTCTCGAACGTGCGGACGATCTGCTTGGTCAGCGGCTCAAAGGCGCGCGCCAGGACGACGCCCTTCTGGGCGTCGATCGCGTCCTCAACGAGGACCAGGGTGGACACGTTCTCAAGATCGAGGGCCTTGACGACCTTCAGGTCCTTGATCTCGTAAAAGAGATTCAGGATGTCGATGTCGCTCGAGTACCCGATCGCCCTTAGAAGGGTGGTGATGAGGAACTTGCGGCGGCGGCGGCGGCGGTCGAGGTAAACGTAGAGGAGATCGTTGTTGTCGAACTGGACTTCGAGCCACGTGCCGCGGTCGGGGATGATCCTGAAGGAGTGGAGAAGCTTGCCGTTCGGATGCGGCGTCACCTCGAAGGCAATGCCCGGGGAGCGGTGGAGCTGGGAAACAACGACGCGCTCGGCGCCGTTGATGATGAAGGAGCCGCGCTCCGTCACCATCGGGATTTCACCCATGTAGATGTCCTCGTCCTTGATGAAATCTTCTTCGCGAAGCCGCAGCTTAACGTACAGCGGCACCGAGTAGGTGATGCCTTCGCGGATGCACTCGATCTCCGAGTTCTTCGCCTCGCCCAGCGTGTACGAGACGTACTCGAGTGTCAGGCGCTCGTCGTAGGACTGGATGGGGAATACCTCGCGGAATACCGCCTCAAGGCCCTGGGGCTTGCGCTGCTTCTCCGGAATGCCTTTCTGGAGGAACTCCAGATAGGAATTGATCTGGATTTCGATCAGGTTAGGCGGCTGGATGACTTCGCGGAGCTTGCCGAAGTTGATGCGTTCAGTGGGAGAGCGGTCGGCCATGGGAGTTCCCGGAGGGATAGAGAGGGACGAAAAAGTCAATGCACGGCCCGAGTGGAGTCGGGTCGTGCCTCAAACAAACGAACGATTTGCAAAAAGGCAAAGGACAGGCCGTCGTGGAGACGGCCCGTCCGAATAAAGCGCAGTTTCGAAGCGCGGGTAATTGCCAACGGATAGGGCGGTTACTTAAGTTCCACTTTGGCGCCGGCGGCCTCGAGCTTCTTCTTGATTTCCTCGGCCTCGGCCTTCGCGACGCCCTCTTTGACGGGCTTCGGAGCGCCTTCGACGAGGTCCTTGGCTTCCTTGAGGCCCAGACCGGTGATCGCGCGCACTTCCTTGATGGCGCCGATCTTGTTCGCGCCGGCCTCGAGGAGGACGACGGTGAACTCGGTCTTCTCCTCGGCGGGAGCGGCGGCGGCGGCGGCACCGGCCGCGGGAGCGGCAGCAGCGGCGACCGGAGCGGCGGCGGACACGCCCCACTTGGTCTCCAGTTCCTTGACGAGGCCCGCGACTTCGAGGACCGACTGGCTCGAGAGCCATTCGATGACTTGTTCTTTGGTGATGTTGCTCATATTTGTCTCCTGCGTCGGACTAGCGGCCTCGAACCGGAGGCGCGTTTAAGGGACGTATCCCCTAGCCTATCGCGTTGGATGTTTTTTTCTTCAGACGCCCGGAGAATATCCCCGGGCGCGCTTTGGAAAGGATTGAAAAATGGTTGGTTAAGAGAGAATTGCGTTACTTGGCCTCGGCCGCCCGGACTCTCGCCTGGAGGACATTGACCACGCTCTGGGGAACCGCATTGATGACGCGGACGAACATGCTGGCCGGCTGGTTGAGCAGGCCGAGCAGCTGCGAGCGAAGGACCTCGAGCGAAGGCATATCGGCCAAGCGGCCGACATCGGCCGCCGTGATGAGCTTCTTGCTCAGAACGCCCGCCTTGACCTCCAGCTTCTGCTTGTCCTTGAAGAACTGCCTGAGGACCTTGGCAACGCCGGCGGAATTCTTCCCCCCGACGATGACCGCGGTCGGACCCGTCAGGGCGCCGTCAAGGTCCGGAAGTCCCAATGACTTCGCGGCCACGCGAAGGGAGCTGTTCTTGACTACGTGGAACTCGGCCTTCTCGGACGAGAGCTTCTCGCGAAGATCGGCCACGTCGGCGACCGTGATCCCCGTAAAGTTGGCGAGGATGACGTAGTCGGATTTCTTGAGGTGGCTCTCGACCTCGGCTATCAGATATTTTTTCTCGGCTCTCATGGGTCGGCTCTCCTCAGTATTGGCTGAATTCGGTGGACGCGACGTGCACGGAGGGGCTCTGCGATGAGGAGAGCGCAACCGTTTTGATGTAATGGCCCTTGAAGGAGTTCGGCTTCGCCTTGCCCACCGCGTCGATCACGGTCTGCGCGTTCTCGAGGATCTGTTCCGCGGTGAACGAGCGCTTGCCGATGCCAACCCCGATATTGCAGGTCTTGTCCATCTTGAACTCCACACGGCCGGCCTTGACGGCCTTGATGCCCGCGTGGATGTCGTCGGTCACCGTTCCGCTCTTCGGGTTGGGCATAAGGCCCTTGGGACCGAGGACGCGCGCGATCGTGCGGACCGTTTTCATCGCCTCGGTCGTCGCAATCGCGACGTCAAAGTCGAGCCAGCCTTCGTTGATTTTGGCCATCACATCCTGAAGGCCCGCGTGGTCGGCGCCAGCGTCGAGCGCTGCCTTCGGATTGTCGGTGAACACCAGGACCCGGACCTTCTTACCCGAGCCGTTGGGCAGGGGCGTGGTGCCGCGGATCATCTGGTCGCCCGCCGTCGGATCGACCCCGAGCCGGAACGACAGCTCGATGGTCTCATCGAACTTGGCCTTCGGAAATTTGGCTAGGATCTGCACCGCATCCTTGAGCGGGTAGTCCTTGGTGAGGTCCGCCGCCTGAAGGGCGCTGCGGTAACGTTTGCTTTGTTTTTCCATGGTTGACTCCTTTACCCGTCGCCGCCCGCAGGTGCTGCCCCTTCGGTCGTCGCCAGGTCGCGGTTCCAGTGGTCCGGTCCCGAGTTGTTTCGGGTTTTTCGGACCTCCCGCAAAATGTTACATCAATCGACGACCTCGATTCCCATGTTCCGGGCCGTTCCAGCGATGATCTTCATGCCGGCTTCGTCGGTCTTGGCGTTGAGGTCCTTCTGCTTGATCTTGTAGATTTCCAAAAGCTGCTTGCGGGTCACCTTGCCGACCTTGTCCTGGTTGGGCTTCGCGGAGCCTGAGGCGATGTTCGCGGCCTTCTTCAGCAGAACGGACGCGGGCGGCGACTTCAGGATAAAGGTGAAACTCTTGTCGGTGAAGACCGTGATGATCACCGGAAGAATCATCCCGTTCTGGTCTTTTGTCTTGGCGTTAAAGTCCTTGCAGAACGCCATGATATTGACGCCCTGAGCGCCGAGCGCGGGACCCACCGGAGGCGCGGGATTGGCGGCGCCTGCCGGAAGCTGAAGACGGATGTAACCCTGGATTTTCTTGGCCATTTCGGTAAAGGGGACGGAAAACTTATTCGGTCAGGCGCTGCACCTGCCAGTATTCGAGCTCGACCGGTGTGAACCGGCCGAAGATGGAGACGGAGATCTTGAGCTTGCCGCGCGCCGGATCGATTTCGTCGATCCGTCCGGTCAAATTGGCGAAGGCGCCGTCGGTTATCTTCACTTCCTCTCCCAGAGCGTACTGGACCTTGGGCACTTCCTTGCCGTTGGCAGCCTCGATTCGGGCCCGGATCTCGTCGATCTCGGTCTGGCGAAGGGCCGCGGGGCGCTCGCCCCCGACAAAGCCGATCACGCCGGCCACTTCCTTGACGAAGTACCAGGGCTTATTGATCAGCATGCCGTCGTCGCTGAAGAGACGCATCTGGATGAACACGTAGCCCGGGTAGAGCTTGCGGACCTTGGTCGACTTCTTGCCGTTCTTGACCTCCGAGACGATCTCGGTTGGCAGAAGCACCTCAAAGATATGGTCCTCGAGCTCCTCGGCCTTCTTAAACTTCTCGATGTAGATTTTTACCTTGTTCTCCTGGCCGGAGAGGGTGTGGAGGGCAAACCACTGAACGCCCGGAGGCGAAATCGTTTGGGCAGACATGGAGACGGCGCGAAGGTTAGCTGACCCAGGAGGTGAAGAGATCCACCACTTGATACAGGGAGAAGTCGCTGATGCTCGTGAACAGCCCGAGGAGAATGCACGCAACGATCACGACGACCGTTGAGTCCCGCAATTCGATGCGGGTGGGCCAGGTGGCCTTCTGGAGCTCGCCCACCATTTCGCCTAGGAAAATGCGGGTGCTTTGGAAAGGATTCTTCATGACCTGTCTCGTGGATTCGGTGCCTGTGCGTGCTTGATTTTAAAAGTGGCAGGGGCGGAGGGACTCGAACCCCCAACCAACGGTTTTGGAGACCGCTACTCTACCAGTTGAGCTACACCCCTAATGTCGTGGTTTATTAGACGACGCAGCCGAGGCCCCTGTGCGGAAGCCTCGGCCTAGCGCCAGATTGAGATTACAATTACCGCTTACTCAACGATCTCCGTAATACGGCCTGCCCCGATGGTCCGGCCGCCCTCGCGGATAGCGAACCGTTGGGTCGTCTCCATGGCGATCGGAACGATCAGGTCGATCTCGACGTTAATGTTGTCGCCGGGCATGATCATCTCGACGCCTTTGGGCAGCTGGATGACGCCGGTCACGTCCGTCGTGCGGAAATAGAACTGCGGACGGTAGCCATTGAAGAAGGGGGTGTGGCGGCCGCCCTCATCCTTCGAGAGCACGTAGATTTCGGCCTTCCCCTTCTTGTGGGGCTTGATCGACTTCGGGGCGGCGAGGACCTGGCCGCGCTCGATGCCTTCCTTTTCAATGCCGCGGAGGAGCACGCCGACGTTGTCGCCCGCCTGCCCCTGGTCGAGGAGCTTGCGGAACATCTCGATGCCGGTGACGACCGTGGTCGTGGTGTCCTTGAGGCCGACGATCTCGACGTTTTCGTTCAGCTTGACGATGCCGCGCTCGATGCGCCCGGTGGCAACGGTGCCGCGGCCGGTGATCGAGAAGACGTCTTCGATCGACATCAGGAAGGGTTTGTCGATCTCGCGGACCGGCTCGGGAATCTCGGCGTCGATCGCATCCATCAGGTCGCTGATGGCCTTGACGCCTTCCGGCTTGCCCTCGAGGGCGGCCGTGGCGGAGCCGCGGATGATCTTCGCGCCCTTGCCGTCATATTGATACTTGGTCAGAAGGTCGCGAATCTCCTCTTCAACGAGCTCCAGAAGGTCGGGATCGTCGATCAGGTCGACCTTGTTCAGGAAAACCACAATCTTCGGAACGCCGACTTGGCGGGCAAGGAGGATGTGCTCGCGGGTCTGCGGCATTGGGCCGTCAGCCGCCGAAACGACAAGGATGGCGCCGTCCATCTGGGCCGCGCCCGTGATCATATTCTTCACGAAGTCGGCGTGTCCCGGGCAGTCGACGTGGGCGTAGTGGCGCTTTGCGGTCTCGTACTCCACGTGCGCCACGGAAATCGTGACGATCTTGGAAGCGTCGCGGACCGTGCCGCCCTTCGCGATTTCCGCATACGACTTGAATTCTGCGAGTCCCTTGTCGGACTGAACCTTCAGAATGGCCGTCGTGGTCGTGGTTTTACCGTGGTCGACGTGGCCGATCGTGCCAACGTTGACGTGCGGTTTCTTGCGTTCGAATGTACCTTTAGCCATGGGAGATGAAGATGTTACCGAGCGTGGGTTTTTGGTGAAAGAGTGGGAAAATGTTCTATGACCTGGAGCCCAGAACCGGATTCGAACCGGCGACCTCGTCCTTACCAAGGACGTGCTCTGCCAACTGAGCTATCTGGGCAGACCAAGACTGCGGGTCAAAAAACGAGAAAAGACCGAAGAACGTGCGGTTTACGTTTTCGTCCGTCAACAGAAATTTGCTCCGCGCGTCAAAAAAAAGCGCCGGTGAGGCAAACTCCGTTTGGACAGAGGCTTCGAGACCTCTATGGACCAACCGTAATCCGGTAGAATCCGGGCGCAAGCCTTTCTCCGATATGAAGGGATTGCACGAGGTATTCGCGGAAATACGCTTCCAGGTCCGCCAAGCCCGCCTGTGACACCGATCCGCCGACCCCCACGGCGGCATCTTTTGGCGTCGCAGCCAGGGGCACGCTGACCAGCGGACCGAATAGGCCAGCGGCATCCACCGCCGCCAAAAACTCCAATGGCGGCCAGGCCGCTTCCGTGGCCACCGGCGGCTTGGCATCGGCCAAGCTCCGCTGAAACACAGGCCTGCCTGTGGCCGCGTCGACAATCTCCACGAACCCGCCCCGGGCCCCGACCGGAACAACGACCGAATCGGGGCGGTTGAAGCCAAGGAACGGAGCGGTCGGCGGATCGTCCCTGAGGGCCGCCGCCGGCGAGGCCGGGACCTCCACCGGCTTCGGCAGTGGAAGAGCCAGATCGGACTCGGCGAAAGTGAGCTTGGCCGGATAACCGCCAAAGGCCCCACCGGGCTCGGACAGGACGGCGTCCTTGCGGGAACTGTTCCAGCGCGTCGGCAGAAAGAGCGGCGTCGGATCGAACAGCATGCCGTCATCACCGGCGAGCGGATCCGCACCATCGGCGCTCACCCGGTTCAGCCGTATCGGCTGAGATCCTGCGCGGCGGCTGGCCGCGCCCGGCGCCGGATTCTTCGGCAGCGAGCGCACCTCGGGCGCCGGAACGCGGAAGAGAACCCCCGCTCCCACCGCCACGACCACTCCCACCGCCGCGGCGACCATCCAAACCGAGCGCCTATTTCCTGCTGGGTCCATCGGTGGAGGCCCTCGGCCGATCGTCCTCGGCGGCCCACGCCACGGCAACAAACCCGGCGTCGATGGCCTCCGTCTGGATCTTCATGAGGTCATCGAGCGTGACCCCCGCGCTGGCGCGGATCAGGAGTGAGGGCTCCCGGTCGCGGGCGGCCTGCGCCTTGAGCCATCCGCCCAACTGCCCCAGGTCCAACAGACCGCTCTCCGTGACGATTTGCCCCGAACGCTTCACGCTCAAGTACGAGGTCGTGAGCGACGCGCGGGCGACGGCGCCCGAGAGCCGCGGCAGCTGGAAGTCGACGCCGAGCCCGGGGGAGAGGACGAAGCGCGAACCGAAAAGGGTGAAGAAAAGCGCGGCGAGACCCGCATTGACATAAAACAGCGCGTCGAAGCTTCGCGGCGCCGGCCTCAGGCGCGCGGCCAGTTCGAGCGGCCGGGTGATCACGATGAAACGGCCGGCGAAACGGCGGCTGGGAGCCTCGCCTCCCTGTATTCAGTGAGTAGATACCGCATGATCTCGTTGGCCGACCACTCGACGTCGTGCACGATCGCCCGCACCCTCCCATTGAGGAAATGCTGGGCGAGATGCGCGGGGATCGCTAGCATCAGGCCGCCGGCGGTCGCCAGCAGCGCCTGCCATAGGCCGGTCGCGAGCGCCTGGGAAGTCGCGTAGCTGCCGCCGCGTTCGAAGGCCAGGAATGTCGCGATCAGCCCCAGCACGGTCCCGAGCAGTCCGACCAGCGGCGCCACCTGCCCTATGGCTGCGACCGCGCTGATCCGGCGTTCGAGCACCGGGAGTTCCACGACCGCTGCCTCCTGGACATGGAAACGCATGCGTTCAGCGTCCTCGTCCGCGTGAAGCAGCGCCGCCTTCACGACGGCGGCCACCGGTCCAGGAGTCTCCTCGCAGACCGTAAGCGCCTCAACGAGCCTCCGCTTGGCCAGGATGTTCTTGATCCCGTCCAGGAACGCGGTCGAACGGATCTGCACCCTATGAAGGTATAGCGCCCGCTCGATCAGCACCGTCACGAACACCCCCGCAAGCGCCAGAAGGACCCACACCATCGGGCCTCCATGCGCGAACAGGCTCGGATCAAAAGCGTTCATTCTTGCGGCTTATCCTACCGCGGCCCGACGGGCAAGTTGAAGCTCGCGAGACGCTCCCGCGCCAGAGCGCTTCCCGGAAGCCCGTAACGAACGACCAATTGCCAAGCCCCTCTCGCCTCCTCCAGCCGCCCGTCCACTTGATAGTGATTGGCGACCTGAAGAAGCGTCTGCGCCATCCACCAGCGGCCCTTGGCTCCGAGCCGCGCATCGGAGCCCGGTTTTACCAGGAAGGCGTCGACGACATCCCTCCACCACACCTGCTGCGCCTTGGCGCCGTCGCCCTCTTGGGACAGCAGCGCTCCAAGGTTGTATCCGGCCTCGACGCGGACATCCGGCGGGGCATCCTCCCGGTCGACGAGATCCTGGAGAAGGTCTTCCGCCCTCTTCGCTTCCGCCGGATCGTTTGCCGACTGTGCGTTGCGGCATTCCGCGAGGGCCAATCTGGCGAGGATCACATCCGGATCCTGGGCGAATCTTTTGTCGTCGACGAGGGATTGATAGGCCTCCTCGGCCTGCGGAAACTGGTTGAGCTCACGCAGCAGGTCACCCTGGCGCATCCGGGCGGCGAAGCACAGACCCTCGGCCGCCTTCTTCGCGTCTCCTTCCCAGGGCCTCGACGCCACGGCATCGAGCAGGCGTTCGGCCTCTTCGAGGTTCTTTTTCTGCCCGAGCCGCTCAGCCTGAATCGCCGCCTGATACAGGGCGTACGGCGCGTACCGGCTCTTGGGAGCGTCTTCCGCCATCTTGGTGTAGAGTTGCTGGGCGTCGACGACTCGGTCGAGCCGGGCGTAATGATCCGCCTCGACCAAATACGACTGCTCGGCCGGCTCCGTGCCCTTGAAGTCGACGCGCAGCTGATCGAGCGCATCCAGGCCGGCCTTCTCCTTCTGAAGTTCGAAATCCGCCTCCGCCCGCAGCAACGCCACCTGACCGGCGATTTCGGTGCGCAGATTGGGCGAAAGGCCTTCCAGAACACCGGATATGCCATCCGCCAGTCGCACGGTTTCCTCGGGACGCCGGGCATCGTAGGAGAGCCGCGCCTGAAGCCACGCCATGCGCCCCCGCAACTCGCCGGGAATGGTGGCCGGAACGGGGCCGGCGAGCAGGCGGTTCACCCGCTGATAGGCTTCGGCGGTTTCTCTCGAACGTTCCATCTCCCGCGCGAGATTCCATTCCGCCTGCCAATGTTCCTCGGGATCGAAGGCCGGATTGCGCTCCATCTCATCGAGCACCGACGCGGCCAGCTTGAATCCGTCGGGCGGGGCGGCCTGCTGCGGATCGCGCTCACGCGCGACGACCGCCGCCTGGATTTCGGCCTGAACCCGCTGAAACATGAGAATGCCCGGCGGGACGCCCGAAGGCGGGTCGTGGAGGGCCGCCGCATACGCATCCGCCGCATTGCGGAAGTCCTCCGCGCGGTACCAAGCCTCGGCGATCAGCACGCCAAAATCGCCATGGCGCCGCCCCTCAGGCTGGATGGCCCGAGCCTGTTGGGCAAACTCGGCCGCCGTGCGGTAGCGCCTCTGCTCCCACGCCGAACTCGCGAGCAGCGCCAGCGCGTTGGCCTTCAGCGAACTTCCAGGAAACCGCTCGAGCAGCGCGTGAGCGTCGTCTTCGGCGCGTTGATAGTTCTTGTCCGCCAGCGCCATTTGCGCCCGCGTCAGAAGAAAATTCTCAAGAATCGGATGCGAGCGCTTCGGATCGATCAAAGTGTCGAGCCAGTGGCGGAATTCCGCCCGCGCGCCGTCGGTCGCGGAATCCTGCGCAAGGATTTGCAAGGCGATCCGCTGTCTCTCGGCATCCGACCCTCCCGCAACGAGCTGATAGAGCGCCTCGCGCCCCACCTCCGTCCGATCGATCATTCCGAGGAGCAGCCGAGTATGGTCGATCTCGTCCTTCTCGCGCGAAGGCAGAAGGCGCAGCTGGTTCAGAAGGACAGCGACCGCTTGTGCGGACCGTCCCGCAGCATTGAGGGCGACCGCGTAGTCGCGCGCGAAACTGTAGCCAAGAACCTGCCCCTGATAGGCCTCGTAGTTGCGCCTGGCCGCCTCAAGCAATGCCGCGTCGAGGCCGCCCAGCCGCAACCGCGTCTGCTCCTCGCCCAGGACAAAGCGCGCCCGCTGCATCGTGGAGACAGCGGCGGCGATCGCCTGCTTGTAGAAATTTTCCGCGCGGTCGGGAGCCGGGTCGCGGGCGCCGTCCTTCCGGGCATCCGCCAGGACCGCCTTGAGAAAGAGGTACCATCCCTGGTCAGCCGGCGGCAGATCCCCTTGGCGCGTATCGGCAAGTTCCGCCCGCGCCCCGTCGTAGCGCTGCTCGTAGGCCGCCACCAGACCCTCGCGCAAGTGCCACGGAGATTCATGCGGCTCCGGAGCCGCATCGAGTATGCGGTGGGCCGTCGCCACATCCCCTGCGTCGAGAAGCGTGGAGGCAAGGGCCAGGGTCAAACGAGGCCGGTCCGCACCCGGTTGATCCAGCATCGAGC
>Ga0302326_10008694_pt1 | contig 22346 bp, 14 predicted proteins | sample Palsa_T0_3_FD_202264 | JGI IMG/M metagenome (GOLD analysis project Ga0302326, IMG submission 202264) | Peat permafrost microbial communities from Stordalen Mire near Abisko, Sweden - Palsa_T0_3 | ecosystem: Environmental > Terrestrial > Soil > Palsa > Peat permafrost | place: Sweden: Abisko... | reverse complement strand
GGACTTCGCGGATCGTATAGCCGAGCATCTTTGCGATGCGCAGGATTTCAACGTCGAACATGTAACCATCCACCTGCTGCATCGTGAAGATTCGATGGGCGACATCCCGGCGGAAGAATTTGAAGCCGCACTGGGTATCGCGGATGCCGTGCAGGCCGACGAGATTGCGCATGATCGTGTGAAAGGCGCTGGAGCCGAGCCGGCGGTAGAGCGGCTGAGGAACGTCGATGCGCGAATTGGCCAATTTTCGCGAGCCGATGACGACGTCCGCACCAGCCGCGAAAAGCGGCAGCATCACATCGAGTTCGTCGATCGGAGTTTTGTAGTCGGCGTCGACGAAGCCGATCAGGTCGCCGGTGGAGCGCAGCACGCCGTCCCGCACGCCCCGCCCTTTGCCGCGGCGGGAGGTGCTGCCAAGCACCGTGATCCGTGTATCGCGGAGGGCCATGTCGGCGGCACGCTCGCGGGTACCATCGTCGCCGTCAACGGCGACGATGATCTGGCCGTGATGTCCGCGCAGGTCGAGGTATGCGACGATCGCTTCAAGCGTCGAGACGATTCGGCGAGCCTCGTTATACGCGGGAACAACAATGCTCAGATCGAACGGCATCATGAACATATCGGCAAATCCGGCGCAAGCGGCGCAGTTTCCGCCTGCGGCGCTCAATCCTTCAGCAACTTCATCTTTTTCGCCTTGATCTGACAAAATCCGTTCAGCGCCACGTCAAAGCAGCCGACGAAAAGTACGCATGGGGAGCTTTGCTCCCGGGCCCGCACATGCGTGTTCTGCGGGTCCGAGCCGGTGCGGTTGTGATTGGCCGCGGCTCCTTCGGCGATGGCGCCCCCCGGCCGTCGCATTCTTCAGCCAGTGAGGTGAATGATGTTGATTTCAGCAGATACTCTGATTCAGGCCCGCGAGGCGCTGGTGCAAACGGCGCAGGAGCGCATCAATTTGATCGCTCAGGTGAAGGACCAGGGCCGCAAGATCTACGATCTGGAGCGCGAGGTTCAGAAGCAGGCCAATGCACGGTCAGCTGCCGAGCAGGCGCTTGCTGAGTCGCGCCGCGAGATCGAGGCGCTGCGCGCGCAGTTGCCCAGCGACCAGGCCATTGCCGCTCACGAAGCGCTGATGAATTATCTGGCTGCCCCGTCCGAAATCCATCCCGCGCTGCGCGCGGCCGCGTAGGGCAGGTCGCCTGAGAATTTCTGCCACCTCCCGGGGCGCTCTCTGAAGAGCGCCCCGTTTTGCTGCGCACTTGCTTCCTCGCGGCCGCGATCAAAGGAACAGAGTTCACCACGTAGGCACGGAGTCACGGAGACGCATTCGACTCTCAGACTTCGCCTGCGAAAGACAGATGCGTGAACTGCACCCCAGTCTAAATATTGACTCGGCGTTTCACACGGGCGAAAATTCTCGCGTTCGCGGCGTTCCACGAAATCACCGGCCGCGGGTATGAGGATCAGCGACCAATTCCCACTTGAAGAGAGGACGGAAGAGTATGTCGGACGAGATCAACCGCCGGAATTTTTTAGCCGCCACGGCGGCGGCTGCTTGCGCCTGTGCCCTGTGTCCGATCGCCCGCGCGGACGATGACGACGACGATGACGATGCACCGCCGCCGGCGCCGCTTCCCGCCGGCCCCGCTGCCGCCGGCAACCTCACCGACTATCCCAAGGACGGACCCTACGATTCCCTGGCCAAGAGCAAGCAAATCCTTCTGGTTCGCGAGAACGGCAATCTCTACGCCATGACCGCCATCTGCACGCACAAGAAATTTCTCATCAAGGTGAAGGACAACCAGTTCTTCTGCCCCAAGCACAGCAGCCGATTCGACCTCGACGGCAAACCCGCTCCCAAACCCAACGGCAGAATGGGCCCCGCGAAAAAGCCGCTGACACATTACGCCATCAGCGCCGACGCCAATGGCGCGATCACGGTCGACACGTCCAAGACCGTCGAAGAGACCGATCCGGCGGCGTTTGTGAAAGTCGGGGCGTGAGAGAGGGTTCAGGGTGTCAGGGTTCAGGGTTCAGCGAAATTCGAAGCTCGAAGCTCGAATGATGAATCAAGTCCGAATGACGAAATTCGAATGACGAAACAAATGCTCGCGCGGGCTCGCTCGGTGGCGGGCGCCGCCTTCTGGATCGCCGCGCGGATGCAACCGTCAATCGGCTCGAACCCTTGATGTTCTCCGCTGGCTCCCCGTTTCGACATTCGGAATTCGACATTCGGATTTCATTCGAGGATTCGAGCTTCGTCATTCGAATTTACTGAACCCTGAACCCTGAACCCCGAGCCCTGACACCCCGAGCCCTTTCCTGCATAATCCCCGTTCGTGGAGACGCTCTGGAAGATCCTGGCGACCCTGGGGCTGGTCGCGATCAACGGCTTCTTTGTCGCGGCTGAGTTTGCCGCGGTCGGAGCCCGGGCTTCCCACATCGATGCCACCGCCGATCAGAGCGTGCTGGCGCAGCTCTCGCGGCATGTGAAGGAACGGCTCGATCTTTATCTGTCCAGTTGCCAGCTGGGTGTGACGCTGGCGAGCCTCGGGCTGGGGGCGGTCACCGAGCCGCTGATCGCGGGACTTCTCGATCCGCTGCTCAAACGCCTGCACGTCCCGTCCCACGACTTGTTCGGGATCGCGCTGGCCGTGGCGATGGGAATCAGCACCACGCTGCACATCGTCATCGGCGAGCAGGCGCCGAAAAACTGGGCCATTCAGTTTAGCGACCGCGTGCTGCCGCTGCTGGCGGCGCCGCTGATCGTCTTCACGTATCTGTTCTATCCGATCATCTGGCTTCTCAATGCCGTCACCCACGCCGTTCTCCGCCTCACCGGCGTCCCGACCCGCGTCGGCGCGCACGGAACGCTCCCCCACACCGAGGAAGAACTCAAGGCACTGCTGTTTCAAGCCGTGGCCAAAGGCGTCATCCCCAAGCTGCGCGGCTCCCTGCTCGCCAGCGCCTTCGCATTCGAGGACCTCAAGGTCCGGCAAATCATGGTGCCGCGCACGCATGTCGATTTCCTCACGATCGATCAGCCGATCGGCGATCTTCTGCGGGTCGTGCAGAAATCCGCCTTCACCCGCCTTCCGGTCTGCAATGGCGACCTCGATCACGTCATCGGACTCATTCACATCAAGGACCTCTTCGCCCATCTCCAGCTCGTCGCGGGGAAACTCCGCTTCACCGACGAGAAGACCCCCGAGGGCGAGGCGATCGCCGTCGCCGATGGCAAGCCCGGCTCAGAGGTGCACGTGATCGGCTCGGGCCAGATCAACCTGCGCGCGATCGTCCGCGATGTGCTGTTCGTTCCCGAACTGACGCCGGTGCCAAAGGTGCTCCGGCAGTTTCAGACCAGCCACGTCCATCTGGCCGTGGTCGTCGATGAATACGGATCCACTGTCGGCATCGTGACGCTGGAAGACGTCCTGGAGGAGATCGTCGGAGAAATCGAAGATGAATTCGATCCGGAGAAACGGACCGATTTCGTCGCCGAGGGAAGCGGCTACAAGGTAAGCGGCATCTACCCCCTGCATGATCTGCGCGATCGCCTGAACCTGGGCGAGCTCGAAGCCGAGGGGATCGATACGATCGGCGGCTACGTCGTTCAGCAACTCGGCCGCTGGCCCCGCACCGGCGACACCATCCCCGTCGGCAATTACACCGCCAAGGTGCTGTCCGTTCAGCAGAAGCGTGTCGGCCAGCTGTTATTCACGCCCGCCCCGGTGACCGGAAACGGTCAGCAATGATCTAGATTTCGTCGTCGTCCCGGATCGGGGCCGGGCCGCGGGGTTCGAGCACGTCGGCGTGTTCGGAGAGGCCGGTATCTTCCAGTTCTTCGGTTTGACGGTCGTTCGATGACGTGAGCCGCAGGTGGTGCTGTCGGTGAGAGACGCCCCAAACCGCCAGCGTGCCGGCCGTCAGCATCGCGTAGCCGAGCATCGAGATGAGAATCCACTGCAGGCGGGGATCGTGCACGACGGTGGCGGAAGCGCAATCATCGCTGGGCGCCTGGGGGACCGGGATGCGCTGCCAGTCGGCGAGCAGTTGTTCGCTGCGCGACTTGAGGTCGGGGAGCTGTGACTGCAGGTCGGAGAGATGGGCGGTGTCGGCGGCAAGGTTTGCCGCCTTGGCGCGGAGTCCTTCGACGCTGGAGTAGGCGGCGTCGGTCTGTTCCTTGTTGGCCCGCACGGAAGCCGATGCTTCGGCTTCTTCCATCTGGGCGGCGGTGAGGCCGGCCTTGGCTCTTTCCAGGGCCGCGGCCCGTTCCTGGGCCTGCTGGGTGGTCAATTGTTTGTGGCTGTCTTCGGCCAACTGCTTGCGGCGCGCGTCCATCTTCGCCTGCAGCTCGGTGATCGACGCTTCGAGTTTTTTTACCGCCGCGTCCGCCTCGGGATTGGCGGCGGCAACAGCCTCTGCCTGCAGTTGGCGGGCACTGTTGATTTCATCCAGCTGCTTATTGAGGGATTCCTCCAACGCCTGCTGATCCGCGGGAAGTTTCTCCATCTGCGGCGCTGCCGCGGAAAGGGCTTTGAGCATCTCGCCCATCCGCATGTCGGCCCGGGCGCGGTCGGTCTCCATTCCCTTGAGGCTGTCGTCGATGAATTGCTGCAGCGATTTGACTTCGTCGGCATAAATATCGCCGGTGCCGATCAGATCGCGGCGGGCGTCGATGCGATTCTTGAGCGACTCCACTTCGGTCTTGAGCGTGGCCGCGTCGGCATCGAGTCCGCTGCCGACCGCGGCATTGTAGCGATGCTCGGCGACGGAGAGATCCTGGTCCATTTCCTGAAGCTGGCTGTCGGCCGCCCACGCGGCCTTGAGGCGCGTTTCCTGCTTCTCGGCCAGCACGCGCCGCAGGTCGGCCAGCCGCTGCTGTTCGGACTTCTGCCGCTCGACCAGATCCGCGTTGAGCTGGCGGATCGTGTCCTGCGCCTGCTGTGCGGCGGTCAGATACGCGCTGAGCTGCGACCCATCCTTCAACGATCCCTGCGCCGCATTGATCCGCTCGCGGAAATCCGCCAGCGCCTGGTCCAATGCCTTGTTGGCTTCGTCGGCGGCACTGGAATGTGCGACGCGGGTTTGGGTCAGGCTTTCGGTAGCGGCGGCAAGCTGGTCTGAAAGATCTTTGAGCTGCGGATCGGCGTCGGCGCCGGCGACGGCCGGCGACGAGCCGGCGGGGACACCGCCGGGCGCTGCAACCGCAACGTCATCCAATCGATCCTCTTCCGCCTGCGCCGCGTGCAACTGCCGGGCCGCCTCATTCCACGCCTGCCAGAGCGCGGTGGTTTTGGCCTTGTTCTGTTCGAGGGTCTGCTGCGCGGAGGCGAGCTGGTTGGCGGCGTCCTGCTCCTCCTGCAGCGCGGGAGTGAGCCGATTGATCTGGGCGGCGGTTGCTTCCACCGCGTCGCGCGACTGCAGATAAGCCCGGCGGGCACTGGCGGAATCATCCCCCAGATGCTGATTTTCCCGGTAGAGCGTCTGCACCAGCGCCCAAAGCCGGCGGGCGTCGCCCTCCGGATCGGAGCCGTTGGTGGTTAACAGGAGTTGGCTGCTCTTCGGATCGATCGCGACGGCTGAAAGCAGACTTTCATACGCCTGGTTGTCCTCTGCGCGCACTTGCGAGAGGAAGCCAACGTCCGGCTTTCCATCGTTGTGCGATTCGAAAAGACGCCGGGCAAAATCGCGGACATCGGGACGGCGAAGCAACTGCTGCTGGGCCACTTCGAAAGCCCGCTTGTCGGACGGGCGGAGGTTCTCGAGATTGTCGAAACGGAGCCGGCCCTGCGCCGTCCCGTTGACACGATAGAAAAACCAGATTCCGGCCGCCGTCGCCAGCGCCAGCGCCACAATGATCGGGAGAAGGACGCGCAAATGCAGATTGAGCGGCGCCGTGGGCGGCACCGGCGGGAGACCATCGAACTGGGGCGAGGGGGACTGACCTGAGCGGCGCGGCGAGAGCGCCGCGACGGCCGTGGGCGGCTCCCCGTGCCTCGGCCCGCGGCGATCCTGCGCGGGAACGCCAACGCCGCGCGGGCGGCGCGGAATTTCGGCGTCGGGGCGCATGCGCGGCGAAACCGCCGCGGGCGGCGAAGCGGATAGCGCGGTCAACATTCCCGAACCCTTTCGGCTGGGATCGACCGGGGGAATAAACGACTCGCCCTGCGGCCGGCTATGCTCGAAGGCATCCGGTTCGAGCGGGTCCGATATCGCCAGCCCGTCGAACTCGGTGGTGATTTGTCCGGAAGCCGGCGATCCGCCGCCGAGCGCGGGGATCGTGACATCGGCCACCGGTTGCGACCCAAAATCAAACGGGCTGGCAGCCAGCGAGCGATTCGGCAGCCGCGGACGCGGCGGCAGATGTCCGGCCGGCGCGCGGGGCGAGGCGGCCGATGACACCGAGCCCGGCGTGAACAACTGGTCGGATTTATTCACCGCAGGCGGCGCGGGAGCGGCAGACGGCGCTTCGGACGCGCCGGTGCCCGGATGCTCGCCGAGCACCTCCACCACGTCGCGGATTGGGCGCATCGAATCCGGCAGCGAATCCAGAGAATCCGGCGTCGATTCAAAAAGATCCTGCTGGGGCTCCTCCGCGTTCGCGAGATAATTGCTGATCGACTTTTCCGAATCATCGCTGGCTCCGGAGGAGGCGGCTTCAGCGGCGACGACAATATCCGCGGCGATTTCCAGAACGGGGGTTACGGGAGCCGAGGGGACCGTCGACGGAGCAAACAGACTCGTGACCGCCGGTGGCGGGCCGGACAAGTCCAGCGGCATTCCGCCGAGAAAGGTCACAAGATCGCGGCTCATCCCAAAGAACGGATCAGCGTCCGCGACGGGTACCGTCACTGATAGTTCGGGGGGCCTCGTATGAGGATCCGAGGGCGGCGCCCCACTGGTCGCTGGCGACGCCTCGGCCAGCAGCGGCGGCGCTTCGGGTGTCTGTGGCTCAAAGAGAATCGGTTCTTCAATCGGCGCCGCGGAGGTCAGAGTCATCGGGGACGCGTCCGAAACATCCGCTGGGAACGTGACCTCAGGAATCGATTCCTGTGCCGGCTCCGAAACGATTTCTACGCTCGCCGCGTCGGGGCGAGCTTTCTCAGACGGTGGGGGCAATTCGAGGTCATGAGCAAACAGCGGAATCTCGGGATCGAGCGGGACGACCGGCTTCTGCGGCCGAGGCCGGGGAAGCGGAGTGGCGTCGGCCAGAATATCCCGAGTGGCGGCGGCGACCGAAGCCAGCGCCGCGTCATTGACCGCCATTGGGGGGGCGTCGCTGGAATCAAAATCCAAAAACGGCAAATCATCGACATGAACTTCATCGATCAGCAGTGACTGCTCGACGGGCTCTTCGAGTTCAAGGCCGGCCGGTGCGGACACCGGCTCAATCACGGCGGCGCCGCCTCCGCCATGCGGCTCCAAGACCAGATCGTCGGATGTGTCAAAGCTGTTCCAGGCAGGGGCGGCGGCGTGCGTTGCCGGCAGGTCGGAAAGCTGAATGTTGATTGGTTCAGCATCATCGTTCGATTCATCCGCGCCAGCTTCGTCGAAACAGGACGCATCCAGCAGATCGGCTGGTGCGATCACGTCGAGAAATTCGCCGACATCGGAGGATGAGGACGTTGCAGCCGGATCCGTCCCATTCACTTGGGGAGCCGGGGCCAGATCGAGCGTGGACGAGCTGGTGATGGTGACGGACGGATCGGAGAGTGTGACATCGATGACCGGCTCCGCCTCGCTGGCATCGGATTGCGATGCGGCCGGGCCACGCGGCTCTGCTGACTCTGAACGTTTGGACCCGAAAGGCCAGAAGCTGAACCGGCGGCCTCCGCGCTTGGTGACGCCGGATTCGCCAATCACGGCAGCCGCGGCGTCGATGGTCGATGCCGCCGCCACGGGCGACGAGATCACGGGCGCGGGAGCGGCAGGCGGTGAGCCATTGTCGTGGCTGGCCGAGTCAGTCGTGGAAGCGCGGTCGGCGTTGGCCTCCGACGGAGCCTCCGGCGCGGACGTGTTTCCCGCAAGAATCTCTCCAACTTCGTCGTCCGAGAGCGGCTTCCCCGCTCCCCCCGTCAGCTTCTCGGAGAGGTGAGGCTCGAATATCGCATCATCATCATCCGATGTTTCCGCTGGCTCAGCAGCCCGAGCCGCATCTGCCGAAACATTGGAAGCCGTGTCCGCGATATGCCCCGCCGGCCCGGACTCGGCGGGCGCTGGTCTGGAATCTTCGGTCGCAGTCGGCTCGGAATGGGCCTCGGACCGCACGGCGTCTGAAGCGGGCGCCGGCTCGTCGAGTTCCACCCGCGCGGGATGCAACTCGATGATCGGCGCGGGCTCGGCACCGGTGAATTCATCGACGGCGCGGGCAAAAGACGAATCGGTCAGCCCGGATGAATCGGCTTCCGGCTGGCTCGGAGAGTCACTGCCGAGGCTGATTTCACCGGCCAGAGTCTGGGCCGACTCGGGAGTGGGATCGGTTAGCTCGATCACCTCGCCGGGATCGGCGCTGGTCACCAACGGAGCCATTGCAGCAGAAATCGCGGGGGTAGACGCTGAGGCCGGCGTCGCCTCACTGCGAGGGAGCGAAACGTCAATGGTCGGCTCAATTTCACGGGGAGGCAGGGAAACGTCGATGGCGGGGTCAATTTCGCGGGGAGGCAGCGAGACGTCGATGGAGGGCTCGATTTCGCGGGGAGGCAGCGAGACTTCGATGGTGGGCTCAATTTCGCGGGGAGGCAGCGAGACATCGATGGCGGGCTCAATTTCTTGCGGGGGAAGCGAAACGTCGATGGATATTGAGGTCGGCGTCGCCTCAGGGGGGGGAAGCGAAACGTCGATGGTGTTGCCAACTTCAGGGGGGGGCAGCGAAATGTCGATGACGGCCCGAGTATCGAAAATGTCCGGTTCCAGCGTCGATCTCTTGGGCCTGACCAGCTGGGTTGCGGGCGGCCTGGGCGACGGGGATTTTTTGCGGCCCCAGAGGGAAAGGATGCGATCCCTGAAACTCGACTTGGGCTGGGCCACGGACGTTGCGACCGGCGCAACAGGAGTAATGGCGATCGTTGAAGCGACCGTCTCAATCACGGAGCCCGCGGTTTCATCAACCGGGGGCTCGACTTCCGCTGGGCGCTGCGCCTCCGCCGAGACGTTGGAGACGTGCGCTTCGGTCCCGGCAGAGTCCGGCGCGGTAATTTCGCCCAGCGAATCCGCTTCGACAATTGGAGCCGCCCCGGCTTCTTCGTCGCCGAGCGCCGTGTCGGACCAGGTTGACGCTTGCGATGGCTGAAGCGCCGCGGGCAATGCGGCCGGGGCAGCGGGAGCTTCTTCAAAGACGGAAAATTCGTCCCCCTTGGCCGCGATTCCACCATCGGAGGGCAGGCCCGGCAGAGAATCATTCGGATGACTCTCGAAAACCTGCGGCGATGCGCCAGCCGACGATGCGGCCCGATGTTCTTCGCCGGCAAACAAATCATGTTCAGGCGGCACGACCGGCGGGTTTTCGGCAAAGTTCGCGACCGGCGCCAGATCGATCTCTGGAGGCAGGACCAGGGCTGACGAAGCGGCGATGACCGACTCCTCTGCTGCCGGCGGCAACACGAGGTCGACGGCAGCATCGGGAGTTTCCACCGGCACGCTGCCATGCAGCGTCAGCTCGATCGGGGCGGATTCAATAGCAGGTGCGTCGAGGTCAATCGCTGCCGGCGCCGCCGGTAATGCGTCGGCAATCAGAGCGTCGAATTCCACATCCGACGACTGCGGTGCAAACTCAAGTGGGGGCTCGGCCCCGACTTCTTCCGTCGCGGCAAACTCGACCGGCGCGGAGTCGGCGTACGATATGCTCATTTCCGGCGGTAGCTGCGTCGCAGCCGATACGGGTGGAAGATGCAGTTCGTCCGCGATGAGATCGGCCGGTGGCGGCGGCGCAAATTCGACCGGATGCTCCGTCGCCTTTGTATCGATCGTGGGGAATTCGATCGATTCGGACTCCACATGTGATGCTTCGAATTCTGTGGGCGGTGCGATCTCAACCGGCATCGGCGAGGGAGGCGGTGCGGCCGGGACAACATCGCTGAACTCAACGGGCGCTGGCGGCGGAAGCTCGAATGGTTGCTCGAGCGGAGTTACTTCCGCCGCAGCGAATGCAATCGGTTCGGACTCCACATGATGTGAGATAGCGGCCGCGGCCAGCGGCTCCACTACCATCGCCTCGGAGTGCAACTCGTCGGCGATCAGAGCGTCGGAGTCGCCGGCGGTGGGCGGCGGCGACGCAAACTCCAGTGGAGGTTCGACATTGGTTGCGGCTGCCGGGGTGGGCACCGGCTCAACATGTGATGCTTCGAATTCAGCGGGCGGCGCGATCTCAACCGGCATCGGCGAGGGAGGCGGTGCGGCCGGGGCAACATCGTCGAAGTCGACAGGCGCTGGCGGCGGAAGCTCGAATGGTTGCTCGAGCGGAGTTACTTCAGCCGCGGCGAACGCAATCGGTTCGGACTCCACATGTGAGACGGCTGCGGCGGCCAGCGGCTCCACTACCGTCGCCTCGGAGTGCGACTCGCCAGCGATCAGATCGTCGGAGTTGGCGGCGGTGGGCGGCGGCGGCAACGCAAACTCCAGCGGAGGTTCGACATCGGCCGCGGCGGCCGCAGCCGCGGCGGGCGCCGGCTCCACATGTGATGCTTCGAATTCAGCGGGCGGCGCGATCTCAACCGGCAGCGGCGAGGGAGGCGGTGCGGCCGGGACAACATCGCTGAACTCAACGGGCGCTGGCGGCGGAAGCTCGAATGGTTGCTCGAGCGGAGTTACGTCAGCCGCAGTGAATGCAATCGGTTCGGACTCCACATGATGTGAGATAGCGGCCGCGGCCAGCGGCCCCACTACCGTCGCCTCGGAGTGCAACTCGTCAGCGATGAGATCGTCGAATGCGGCGGGGGACGGCGGCGACGCAAACTCCAGCGGAGGTTCGACGGCGGCCGCGGTTGGCTGCGACTTCACATGTGTCGCTTCCGGTTCAGTCGACGGTTCCAGCGCCGCGGGCGGCTCGGGGGAAAGGTCGCCAGCGATCAGATCGTCGAACTCAGCTTCGGTGGGCGGCCGCACAAGCTCGGGCGGATGCTCAACATGATTCTCGTCCGCCGTGGCGGACGCGGTCGGCGCGGAATCCACATGCGATGTTTCAACTTCCATCGGCGGTTCGACTGCGGCCGATGTGGACTCGGGGTGCAGCTCGCCGGCGATCAGATCGTCAAACTCGGCATCGGTGGGCGGGAGCGCAAACTGCAGCGGATGTTCGACGTGAGTTTCATCCGCCGAGACGGACGCGGTTGCCGCCGACTCCACATGTGATGCTTCAACTTCAGTCGGCGGTTCGACCGCGGCCGATGTCGGCTCGGGGGGCACTCGATCCGCGATCAAATCGTGGGAATCGGGTGCGGCGGGCGGCGACGCGGATTCAAGCGGATGTTCGACATGAGTGTCATCCACCGGGGCAGACGCGGATGTGCGGGACTCCACTGGCGATGCTTCACCTTCGGTCGGCAGTTCGACTGCAGCCGATGTCGGCTCGGGGTGCAACTCGTCGGCGATCAAATCGTCAAACTCAGCGTCGGTGGGCAGTAGCGCAAACTCGTGTACTTGTTCGAGCGGGATTTCTTCGGCTTGGGCGGATTCGAGAGTCTCGGACTCGACTTGCAGGGGGCCACTGTCGGTCGACTCGGCGTGCAACTCGTCGGCAATCAAGTCGTCAAACTCAGCTTCGGTGGGCGGCGGTGCAAATTCCGATGGTCGCTCGACTGGGGGTCGTTCCGCCTCAGCGGCTTCCGTCGGTTCGGGCTCCGCATGCCGTGCGTCAACCTCGCTCGACTCGGGATGCAGTTCGTCGGCAATTAAATCGTCGAACTCAGCTTCGGTGGGCGGTGGCGCATACTCCAACGGTTGCTCGACCGGGACTTGCTCCGCCTCGGCGGATTCTGTCGGCTCGGGCTCCACATCCGGCGCGTCAACCTCGTTCGGCTGGGGATGCAGTTCGTCCGCGATTAAATCGTCGAACTCGGCCGTGCTGGACTGGGGCGGGAACTCGACAGGAGTTGCCTCTCCAACCTCCGCCTCTTCGCCGGAAGCCAAATCGATCGTTGGGTGCAAGAGTTCCGCGGAAACATCCGATGAATCGAACGCAACCGTGCCATCAGCCGCTGCCGTTTCCGGTGTGGCGATGTCGTGTTCAACGGAGATCGGCTCTTCGCTTGCTGCGGCCAGATGCGAAGCCTCGACGGACTGTGCCTCTTCGATGGCGGCCGCGGCTGGAACATCCGCTGTCGAAGGAATCTCCCACAACAGCTCGGACTCAGCAGCGACAGGTTCGACAGCGATCGGCTCGGCGCTAACTTCGGCCGGGTGCGCCGCTTCGACCGGCTGTACTTCTTCGGTCGCAACCGGCGGCGGAACATCGGCCACCGACGCAATTTCCGGCTCTGTCTCGCCTTCAGCGGTCGCACCCTCGACCGCGATCGGCTCGGCGCTCACACTTTCCGAATGTGAAGCGTCCACCGCATGGGTCTCTTCAAACGGTACCGCCAGCGGAATACCGGCGAGCGAAGCGTCCTCCGACGCCGTCGTCGACTCAGCAGACAGAGGCTCGGCGATGATCGCCTCGGCGCTGACGCCTTCCGGATGCGAAGCATCGGCCGGTTGCACTTGTTCGACCGGAACCGCCAGCGGAATCTCGGCTTCGGCGGCGATCGCCTCGGCGCTGACGCCTTCCGGATGCGAAGCATCGACCGGTTGCGCCTCTTCGATGGGAATCGCCAGCGGAACATCGGCGAATGGAGTCTCCTCCGATTCCGAAGCCGCCGGTTCGATCGGGGGCAGCGGCAAGACGTCGAGTGATTCAGCATCCTGCGCGGCTTCGCTTACGAAAGGTTGTGGCTGCGGGCGTGGGGCCGCGGGTTTTGAGACTTTGACGGTCGCGGGCGGCGGAGGCGCGGCTGGCGCCAGATCGTATTCATCGGGCTCGGCGGGCGGTTGGACCCGGGCAATGGCCGGCTCACTACTCCTTTTCGCGGCCGGGCGAGGCCCCAACGTCTCATGATCCAGAGGCTCCAATTGCCGGTGAACCGAGTCATCGGACTGGAGTTGGGCGGTGCCGACCAAGTCCTCGAGCTCGTCGATATGACCGGTGACAGCGGCCGTCTCGACGTACCGCATTTGCGTATCGCCGACACGCAGGTCATCGTCGAGTTCGAGTTGCTGCTGATGAACCTGTACTCCGTTGACGAACGTTCCCGTGCGCGAGTAGAGGTCGCGAATCCAGCGGACGCCATTCTGCTCGAAAATCAGGGCGTGACAGTTGGAGACCGCTGCTTCCACCAGGTGAATGTCGCATCCGCTGCGCCTGCCGATGAGCAGAGTCCGCATGTCGAAAGGAATTCGAATCGGCTCGCCTTCGACGGCGATGCTGGCATTCGGCGCGGCCTTGGGCATCCGCAACGATTTGCCGCCACGGTTCCGGAAAATAAACGTAAACGCGCCGATGATGAGCTGATCGCCATCTACCAGCAATGCCTCGCCGGTTTGCTTTCCGTTGACCAATACACGAGTTCGGCTGGAGAGGTCGCGAATATAAGCGCCGCCGGCGAATTGAACGAGTGCCGCATGAACTTTACTGATGGTGGGGGACACCAGATGAAAGTGACATTTGGGGGCCGCCCCGATAATCATGCATGGGCGCGTGAGCGGAAGGTTGGGTTTCCCGGCGTGCCGTCCCTGCGGCACCAGGGCTGGTACTCCCGCGGTTGGTGGAGAAGCTGAGCTAGGGCGTAGAGCCATTGCAAAACCTGCCGACGATCCACATGAAGGAAAAGAATGAAACGTGTCAGAGAGAAAAGAGTTCGCTCAACTGCGGCGCACCCTTTCCCATCGCGCGCGAACCGCCGCGAGACGCGTTCCGGGCGGCATCTTTGCCGCCTGACTCGGACAATCATTTTATCAGAATCAACTTCATCGATGGAAGAAAAATGCCCCTTTTACAGCATTTCCGGTTTATTGGACGCTCCATACACGTTCTGATTGATAAATTCCGCCGCCTCAGCAGCAAATATCGCTTGCAGACCAAACGCGAACGAGATTTTAGAGCATCTCCACTTTGGAGTGTACCGGCCGAAATGCGCGGAGCCGCGGATGTACATCCGCGGCTTCGACCAGCAAGCGATACACGTCAGTGAAAACGCTCTGACTCATGAAATCGTTATCGGAACGCTGCATTTTTCCCACCTACCAATTAAAAAAGTCATTTCTGGGCAATACCTCAATAAAAAGTCCACAGCTAATGTTTGAAGTGCCGCTGGCCGGTAAGAACCAGGGCCGCTCCGCGACTGTCGAGCAGATCGATTGTCTCCTGATCCTTCAATGATCCGCCGGGATGGATGAGAGCGGTTATGCCCGCCTCCAGAAGAATCTGAGGTCCATCGGGGAACGGGAAAAAGGCATCCGATGCCGCGACCGCACCTTGGGCGCGCGGACCCGCCTTGGCCACCGCCAGCCGCGCGGCTGAGGGACGATCCATCTGCCCTGCGCCAGCTCCCAAAAGCATTTGATCGCCGGCAATGACGATCGCGTTGCTCTTCACGTGTTTGCAGACGAGCCACGCGAATCGCAGGTCGTGCATCTCCCTGTCAGTGGGAGGGCGCCGCGAGGCGACCATCCACGTCGATTCATCGAGCCCGAGTGTGTCGCGCTGCTGCACCAGATATCCGCCGACGATTTTGTGCATGTGCAATTCTTCCGGGTCGGTGGTTCCGATTGGCCCGACTTCCAGCAGGCGGACGTTTTTCCACCGCCCCCGCAGTTTGTCCAAAGCCTCCTGCTCGAACTTGGGGGCGACGATCACCTCCAGCAGCTTGTTGATCGAGGTGATCGCATCAGCGGTGGATTCATCGACCGGGCGATTGAGTGCGACGATGCCGCCAAACGCGGCCAGCGGGTCGCCCTCAAACGCACGGCGAAAGGCGTCGGCGAGTGTGGCGGCGGTCGCGCAGCCGCAGGGAGTGGTGTGCTTCACGATACACGCCGCGGGCGCGGAAAATTCCTTTACCGCATTCAGCGCGCCGTCGGCATCGAGCAGGTTGATGTACGAAAGCTCCTTGCCATGGAGCTGCCGTGCAAAGGCAACAGACGCCTCGCTGGGCTTTTTCCCGACGAGAAGAGTGGCCTTCTGGTGCGGATTTTCACCATAGCGCAAATCGAGCGCCTTATGAAGATTCAGGACCATTCCGCTGCTGTCCATGCCGGCGGAGCTGGCCAGGTAATTGGCGATCAGCGAGTCGTATTCGGCGGTGTGCGCGAAGGCGTCGCGCGCCTGACGGAGCCGTTGGCGGGGAGACGATGAGCCGTCGTGCGCACGTAGATTCTCGAGAATCCGCTCGTAACGAATGGGATCGGTCACCACCGTGACGAAGCGATGATTTTTCGCCGCGGAGCGGATCATGCTCGGGCCGCCGATGTCGATGTTCTCAATCGCTTCTTCAGAGGTCACATCCGGCTTGCGCACCGTTTGCTCGAACGGATAGAGATTGATGCACACCAGATCGATCGGACGGATGCCGTGCTCTCGCATGACGGCCACGTGCGCGGGATCATCGCGCAGCGCCAGCAGGGCGCCGTGAATGGACGGATGGAGGGTTTTGACGCGCCCGTCCATTATTTCGGGGAATCCGGTGACCTGCGCAACGTCGGTCACGGGAAGCCCGTGATCGCGGAGGAATTTGGCCGTTCCCCCCGTACTGATCAGCTCGACGGCAAACTCGCGGTGCAGCGCGGTTGCGAATTCAGCCAAGCCGGTCTTGTCTGAAACGGAGAGCAGCGCTCGCTTCACGGGGACGAGTTCGGTCATGGCGGCAGATTAACGCCGATGGACGAATTTGGAAGCAGCCGGCGTTGCGCAGCCTCCAAACAGGTCAGCATACGACATTTTCGGTCGCGGTTGCGACGTTTACTGTGACTGCGCCCTCAACTGGCCATTTGGCGCCGCCATCGAACATCCTCTTTCCAAAACTTGACGTTTCTTTACATAACCCCCGGGGGGGGCTGCGCGAGACAGGAGAGCAGTTGAGAGTAGACAGTAGATGGATACCCCCCCCTTCACTCTTCGCTATTGCCACCTCCGTCCTTCCACTCACGAGTCTCTCCTGTTCTATCGTCTCGCCCCAGCGCGCGTCCTACCCCCTCTCCCGGTACTCCGGGAGAGGGCTGGGGTGAGGGTGATTTCGAGCATCAAAAACGCGCCCGATTCGAAATCCCCTGCAAAAACGACGGTCAGCGCAGCCGCATAGTTCGCACGGCCCGCCTCGGTGACCCCCGGCCTGCCTGCTGAACGACAGGATCTTCTACTCACCACTCTCTGCCGTTCTACCGTCCCGCGCCGGCGAGCGGGACAGTAGAGAGTAGACAGTGGAAAGTAGAGGCCCGCAGAGATCGCCGTCGCCCGCCACTCCGCCCCCCTTCACTTCACCATTCACTATTCACTCTTCACTATTCCCTCCTCGCCCCTTCATACAATTTTCGCTGCCCGTGATTCCACCTTTACTTTCAGCAGAACACCTCCGTCGCCAAGAACAGCGACCAGGCTCGGCGGCCAAGGATGTTTTTGCCTTTGTTCTTCACTATCCACTATCAACTATCCACTATGAACTGTGCCTCGCAGCCTTTGGCACCTTTTGGCACCTTGTGGCACTCCAGGCGACGTTCAGAAGTGCCACCGCCGCCGGGCCGAACTCGCTAACCACTTTTCCGACCAACACTAACACTTCGACCTCTCCCCCGGCGAATGGCACCTCGGGTGCCACAAGCGGCGCTTTTCCGGTCAAAAAGAGCACCGCTAACGAGTCTTTTGCTCGCACTTGGTCTTCCCGATGCGTTTCCTCGTGCAAGAGTCGCCTGAGAATTCTCCCCCGGATTCGACGTTTACCACTCCCGCATTTTTTCTGGACCCCGAACCCCGACCCCGTCCGTCACTGCGCTGCCGTTGCCCTCGCGAGCCTGTCGAGCGGACTGGCGACGGACACCGCGGGGCGGTTCATCACGTGCGTGTAAATCATCGTCGTCTGCAGATTGGCGTGGCCGAGCAACGACTGCACCTGCCGGATGTCGTAGCCGGCCTCCAGCAGGTGCGTGGCGAAGCTGTGCCGGAACGTGTGCGGCGAGACCCGCTTGGCGACGCCCGCCTTGCGGGCAGCATCCCGGATAAACCGATCGAGCACACCGGTGTCGGCATGCCAGCGCACGCCGCGCCCCTGCTCGTCCCGCCGCATCACCACGCTGGGAAACAAATACTGCCACCGCCAGTCGGTCTGGGCGTACGGCACCTTGATTTCGAGCACTGGCGGCAACGGCACGTGGCCGCACCCCTTGGCCAGATCGCGCGGGTGGCGATGGCGGACCTGCCGCATCTGCTCCAGCAGATCCCCTCGCAGCGAAACCGGCAGCATGACGATCCGGTCCTTGTCCCCTTTTCCCGATCGCACGACGATCTGCTCCCGGTCAAAATCGACGTCCCGCAACCGCAGCGTGCAGGCTTCGGTGACCCGCAGCCCGGTTTTATACAGCAGCCGCACCATCAGTTTCCGCACCGAGCGTGGCGGCATTTCCTCGATCACCCGCCGCACTTCCGAATCGCTCAGCACGGTCGGCACGCGCTTGGGCCGTTTGCTTCGCTCCGCGACGAACCGCCCCAGATGGTTCTCCGGCAGCTCGGCCAGCACATGCTTGTACAAAAACACGATCGCATTGGTCGCCTGATTCTGCGTCGAAGCCGAGAGCCGTCGCTCGACGGCGAGATACGTCAGAAACGCGCCAACCTCCGCCGCCCCCAGATCGCGCGGGTGCCGCCACACCCGCCTTGGCGGCGGAGCCGCCGGCTCATCCAGCAGCAGACCCGCGACAATGTTGTTGTTTGCCGCCGGCACTTGTCTCTGCGGTCGTTGCCATTTTCACGTTCGGTTGGCGGCGTTGCAGTTGTCGGCGGGTCGGGCGGTGCCGGCTCGCGCGTCTTACTCCAGGTGCCGTGCGGGGCGTGGGAATAACCAAGCGTTGCTATGGACCGGCCCGCGTCGCGGCTGATCTTTGTTATACTCCCTGTGGTTGCCGGCGCGTCGCGTCGCCGGCCATAGAACGCTGTACGTTAGCCCGCAGAAGAGGCCGCATGAGCGTAGATACCTCGGGGAAATGGTGGGTTGGAAGCAAACCCGCCGACGTTCGCGAGTTCCTCACAGCGTATTCCGAGGATTCGTATCCCATCGATCAGTATCGGCAATCTAAATGTGGCTGCGGTTCGCTCCATTTTCAGCTCGACGCCGACGATAATGAGGGCGTGGCCAAGCGCACCTGCGTCAAATGCGGAAAACAACACTTTATTTGCGACAGTGAAGAATTCTGGGCCGACGCCGACCCGCAGCACTGGGCCTGCATCGAATGCGATTCAACGACATGCAACATCGGTGTAGGCTTTTCGCAATACCCTGATTCCGCTGCTTCGATTAAATGGATTTATATCGGGGTGAGGTGTTCCGATTGTGGCATCCTCGGTTGCTTTGCTGGTTGGAAAGTTGGCCAGGACGATGTGGCTCATCTGTTCGATAAGGCATAACCGGCTGGGGGCTAACCAGCCAATGCTGTGGACCCGTGGACGGGCCCGCGTCGCGTCGAAAGTTTGTCTTTGGTATCGTGTCCCTTGGCGCGTCGCGTTGCCCGCCACAGAACGTGATCCGTTGAACTAAACCGCTGCGCGGTGGGCAGGCGCCCCGTGTTCGGTTGCCCTAAGCTTCGTCGCGGCTTCTCTGACGAGCCGATTATCAGTTTGCGACACCGCCTTCTTTGTCGGAAATATGCTGTGAATACAATTTCCTGTAACAATATAATGTATACGGGCGGTTTTTCGGGCTAATTGCTCCCGTGCGTTGACGTCCGAAATCGGTTCAGTTCAACAGACTTTATCCAGCGTGCGACAAGCGGCCGCGAGTACCGGCGTCGCTGGCGCACGCTGGATAAAGTCCTCTTCGTTGAACTAAACCGCTGCGCGGTGGGAACAGCCGGAATCTTCATCTCTCCACTGCTCGCAAAATCGTACCGTTGATCGGTGCTCGGCATCATGGATCGCTTCTCTTACAAGGAGCGATTTGATGACGGCACTTCGCAAGCGATTGATCGAGGACATCCAGATGCGCAACTTCTCGCCGCACACGGTGGAAGCCTACGTTCGCGCAGTGTCCCAGTTTTCCAGGCACTATGGCCGCTCGCCGGACCAGCTCAGCGGCGAACAGGTCCGCCAGTACCTGCTCTACCTGGTCAAAGAGCGACAAGTCAGCTGGAGCCTCTACAACCAGACGCGCTGCGCTTTGCAGTTCTTCTACCGCGTGACGCTCGGACGCGATGAGTGGTTCGACAAACTGCCCTGCGCCAAGCGGCCCAAACGACTGCCGACGGTGCTCTCGCCCGATGAGCTGCGCCGGCTCTTCGCGGTTGCGGCCAGTGAGCCGAAGCACCAGGCGCTGATGATGACGCTCTACGGGGCGGGGCTGCGGATCTCCGAGGCGCTGGCGCTGCGGCCGGGAGACATCGACAGCAGGCGAATGCTCATCCACGTCCGCGACGGCAAGGGGAGCAAGGGGCGGATGGTCAAACTCTCGCCGCAACTGCTGGCAGTGCTGCGCGACTACTGGAAGCAGGCGCGTCCAAAAGACTGGCTCTTCCCCCAGTCGGATGATCCGAGCCGCCATCAGGATGGCGGCGGGGGCTGCCGGATCGTGCAGCGCTTTGCCCGCCGCGCGGGGATCACCCGGCCGGTGAGTCCGCACACGCTGCGTCACAGCTACGCCACGCATCTGCTGGATGCCGGCACCGACCTGCGGACCATCCAAGTGTTACTGGGGCATCGCAACATCAAGACGACCGCGGTTTACCTGCACGTCTCGCAGGCAAAGATCGCCGCTGCCGCCAATCCGCTGGATCAGCTCTATCAGCAGCCCGTTTCCACAATGCCATGACGCCGCCGTTCCAGCGCCCCGCGCTGGAACTGGCGGATGTCATCGAACGTCACGGCCATCGGCTGGAGAACCTGACCGGCGCGCAGCAGCGCATCCTGCGCGCCATCACCTCCTGCCGGACCGCCGCATTGGGCGGCCACGTCGAGACGTGCGATCACTGCCACTACCGGCGCATCGCTTACAACTCCTGCCGCAACCGGCACTGTCCCAAGTGCCAGGCATCCGCCTGCGCGCGGTGGATGGCCGATCGCGGCGAGGAACTGCTGCCGGTCGAGTACTTCCACGTGGTCTTCACGCTGCCCGACACGTTCAACGCGTTGGCGCTGGCCAACCAGCGGGTGGTCTATGGCGTGCTGTTTGATGCCGCGGGCCAGACGCTCACGGAGGTGGCGGCCAATCCCAAACACCTGGGAGCGAGGATCGGCTTCATCTCCATCCTGCACACCTGGGGCCAGAACCTCTCCCTGCATCCTCACGTGCATTGCGTGGTTCCCGGCGGAGGACTCTCACCCGATGGTTCAAGCTGGATTGGTTGCCGGCCGGGATTCTTCCTGCCGGTGCGGGTGCTCTCCAAGGTCTTCCGCGGCAAGTTCATCGACCTGCTCAAACGCGCACGCAACAGCGGCAAGCTGATCGGCGCGGAGAGTGAGAATGCTTTCGAGCGGTTGCTCGATGCGTCAGTCAAACACGATTGGGTCGTCTACGCCAAGCCGCCGTTCGGCGGCCCTGAGCAGGTACTCAAGTATCTATCCCGCTACACCCACCGCATCGCCATCTCCAACCGAAGGCTCGTGGCGATGGACGATCAGACGGTCACCTTCAAGTACAAGGACTATGCCCGTGGCAACCAACCCCGCACGATGACGCTGGAAGGAGATGAGTTCCTCCGTCGGTTCCTGCTGCACGCGGTTCCCCGCGGCTTCATGCGCATCCGCCACTTCGGGCTGCTGGCCAATTGCGTGCGGACACAGCACCTCATCGACTGCCGGCGCCTGCTGGCGGTTCCCGTGACCAAGCCGGAAGAAGCCTCTTTAGGCTTGCCCAGTGCCGGCCCATTAAAACCCCCGTGCTGTCCGTCATGCGGCCGCGGCCAGCTGCTCGCAGGAGAGAATCTCGGGCCGTTTCAACTGGCACAACTCCTCGCCCGGCTGGACTCTTCGTGATGCACACAACAGATCGGACGATTCTCGCGGTCGTTGAAATGCCCGCTTCACGGCAGCAAGGGGCATGGTGCGCGCTGATCGCAAGATTCCGCCACGCCACGGCGGTTCAAGGCGACAACGCAACGGGGTTGAGCCGGGCGGAAAGGCTCCTCCCAACAATCATGCAGCGGCGCAAACCGCGTCATGCATCAGTCCGAGCGAGACGCCGCTTCGGCAACTCGATACAATCCCCATAGTCACGACCGGTTCAGTTCAACAGACTTTATCCAGCGTGCGTTGAACCGATCCGCCCTTGCCCACGGTTTTCCCCGCACGCTGGATAAAGTCCTCTTCGTTATGCAACGTGGGGAGCGGTGCCGGACACGAAACAGCCCAACATCATCTCGGCCGACGACAAGTGCCCAGTTTGCGGCTGCTCCCCAGAACCGCTACGCGTGCCCGCCGGCACATGGGACGGCAGCCTCGGTGACGGTTTCGGTCACTGGTACATTGCCACCTGTTCAGGGTGTGGCACCCCACTGGTCGGGTTGCAGTACACGGTGCCGTCAGCCCGCGGGCAACGTCATCAGGTCAAGGTGCGCTGGGAGGCCCGCGGCAGTCCGGACGTTGCATAACCAGCCGCTGCTGTGCATCGGCCCGCGTCGCGTTGTCGGCAACAGAACATCATCCGTTCTACCGCCTTGCAACCCGGTGTTCGAAAGCCGCCGGTTTCGCTATAATCCATCTTGTGACCGTCCAGGCCTTTCGAGAAATGCTCGCGCGCCGTCCGTTTCAGCCGGTGAAGTTGACCCTGTCGAGCGGTCAGTCGTTTGAGATTCGGCATCCTGAGAAGACATTCCTCACGCGCACCAGCATCCTCATCGGCGTTGATTTTGCGGAGGACGGGGTTCCAGCGGAGTTCAAGATTATCTCTCTGCTGCATGTTGCGTCGTTGGAGCCGATGCCGTCGCAGGCGGCGTGAGCAACGGACGACGGCAGAACCAGCCGCTGCTGCGGACCGGGCTTCGAGCGGCACTTTTAATTGCGATGTCCCTGTTCCAGCCCGGCCACAGAGCGTCATTCGTTGAACTAAACCGCTGCGCGGTGGGAACAGCCGGAATCTTCATCTCTCCACTGCTCGCAAAATCGTACCGTTGATCGGTGCTCGGCA
>Ga0302326_10008693_pt1 | contig 22347 bp, 17 predicted proteins | sample Palsa_T0_3_FD_202264 | JGI IMG/M metagenome (GOLD analysis project Ga0302326, IMG submission 202264) | Peat permafrost microbial communities from Stordalen Mire near Abisko, Sweden - Palsa_T0_3 | ecosystem: Environmental > Terrestrial > Soil > Palsa > Peat permafrost | place: Sweden: Abisko... | reverse complement strand
ACCCAAGGGTTTTCCCGGCCTTTCTGTGGACATTCTCGCTGTTGACCATGGTGGGGCAGGCGATCTCCATACGGTAGAGATAAAGCTTGATCGGGAGGTCGAAGCGGGCTTCCTTGAGTTGAGATCGAAGCGTCACGATGGCGGAAAGAAGTCGAGCGCGCAGTCTCTTAATGATGCTGCGAAGATCATGCACGAACAGCACTTTCCCCAAAAGGCACAAGAGTTCCATTCCGAGCTGATGGCGCTCCCCGCACACTATCGTTATCTCGCTATTTCTATAGACCACCGCGACAATTTATTTGGCTACCTTGGACCCCGCATTTATTCACCCGACGGCATCGGTAGAATTGGCCTGATTACCCTTTCTCACAACGGAGGAGATGAGCTTCCGGGAGTGACTTTAGAAATTGCCCCGGAGCGATTTCGTGTCGACCCGAAGAAAGTCATGGCCATCGATAAGGTACTTGGAAGAGCAAAGCCAGACATGGAAGTCAGGATCTGAAATGTCAAGACGCAAGGTTTCGATGAAGAAGGACTGGGACAATCCGCGCGAACATGCGATGCCGGAGCATGCTCGCGTTTCTGCGTCTTTTGATATCGGGGGCGTGGCGATCGCTCCAGCGACGGTGCTGGCTCCGATGGCTGGGGTTACGGATACTGTTTTTCGGCGCTTCATTCGGAATGCGAGTTTGTTTACGACTCTGGAGCTGGATTCTGAGTCAACCGTGGATGCTGAGGTTACGAATGAGCAGTCCGGCTGTGGACTGATTATGACGGAGTTTACCTCGGCTGACGGCCTGGCGCGGATGCGGGAGTCGAAGCGCAAGCGGTATCTGACTTTCTATGACGACGAACATCCGATTGCGGCACAGCTGTTTGGGTCGAATCCGGCGACGCTGGCCGATGCGGCGCGGATTGTGCAAGATACCGGCTTCGACATCGTCGACCTGAATCTTGGCTGCCCTGCGAAGCGGGTCGTAGCTTGCAATGGAGGCAGCGGCCTGCTTCGCGACTTGCCGCAGATCGGGAGGATTCTCGAGGCCATTCGCGCGGCGGTTACGATCCCCTTTACCGTGAAGTTTCGGTTGGGCTGGAATGATGACAACCTTGTGCACGTCGAGCTTGCCCGGCTTGCCGAAGATTCCGGACTGAATGCGGTTGCTCTTCATGCGCGGACTCGGGAGCAGGGTTACTCGGGGCAGGCGCGGTGGGAACATATCGCTGCCGTTAAGGATGCGGTGCGGATTCCAGTGATCGGCAATGGCGACATTCGCACTCCGGAGGACGCTGTGGCGATGGTGGCGCAGACCGAATGCGATGCGGTGATGATCGGTCGCGCGGCACCGGCGAATCCGTGGATCTTTCGGCAGATTGCGCAATACACCGCGCTGGGGCGGTATGACCAGCCGACGGAGCTGGATCGTTACCGGATCATTCGGGCCTACTTTCAGATGCTTTTGGACGTGGCCTACGAGGCGGCTGACGAAGCAAGCGAGGCCCAGGGTACTGGGTACGAAGGGCGGAACTATGCGCCGGGCAAGATGAAGCAGTTTGCTTCGTGGTTCACGCATGGCGTTCCGGGGGGCGGGGCGCTGCGGAAGGCTATCTATGAATGCAAGTCGGGGCCGGCGATTTTGGAGGCGGTGGAGGGATTTTTCTCGGCACGGCTTACGGGCAATGTGAATGAGGAACAAATGGACAACGCCGAAGTCCCGCTGTTTGCGGATTGCTTATACTAACGCATTTCTCCTGTTGCCATGCACTCTCTAAGAGTAACTATGAGCAGCTTTTCCCTCAGGAAAAGCTGCGCCACGAACTCGGCTTCGGCGTATACCTATAGGAGAAATGCTCTAGGTCTGCACCGCTGTAGCTATGACTCGTCCTACTTCGGCAACAATTTGTTCGCGCCGATCGCTATTCAGGCTCGAGCCGGTGAGATAGACTGCCGCGAGTATTGGTTGGCGACCGGGTGGCCAAGCGATGGCGACGTCGTTGGTGGTACCATGGTCCCCTGAGCCGGTTTTGTCTCCGATTTTCCAGGTTGATGGCAGGCCAGCGCGCAGTCTTTTGTCTCCGGTTTTGTTTTCGATCAGCCACTCGTTAAACAGGGTCCGGGATGATGGAGACAACGCGTTGCCGAGCACCAGTTTGTTCAGGTCGGAGAGCATGGACTGCGGGGTGGTGGTGTCGCGTGGGTCTCCAGGGATTCCCTCATTGAGGTCGGGCTCGATCCGATCGAGCCGGGTCTGGTTGTCGCCGAGGGTGCGCGCGAAGCTGGTGAAACCGGCGGGTCCTCCAATGGATGCAATCAACAAGTTGGCCGCCGTATTGTCGCTCATGGTCATGGCGGCGGCACAGAGTTCTTTGACCGACATGCCTTGATTGCCGACCCGTGTTTTGGTGATGGGAGAGTAGGCCATCAACTCGCTTTGCTGGACGTGAATGATTCGGTCGAGCTGCTCTTCGTGGCGGTCGGCCCGCGCGAGAACAGCGGCAACGGCGAGTAACTTGAAGGTGCTGCACATAGGGAATTGTTCGTCTCGGCGATGGCCGGCTTGGGTTCCGGTCGCAGTGTCGAGGAGGGCGACTCCGAGTCGGCCGCCGCTCTTCTTTTCGAGTTCTGCGAGCTTTTGTTCGAAGGAGGATTGGCCTTGGGCGCGCGCATGATTCCAACTGTTGTTGACAACGATTCCGGCTACGGCTGGTATGGCCGCTGCTAACAAAGCTCTTCTGCTGGCCACGAGTGTCGGACTCCTGAACAGCTAGATTAGACTGCCGGGATGGTGTGGATTTGGGGAGATTTGCGAGGAATCCGATTGTGCAACATCAGCTGAAACCGGAGGTCTCTCCACAGCGCTTCGCTCCGGTCGAGATGAGAAGTAGTTTAAGGGCTTGAGAGAGACGACATCAGCTGGCTTTCTCGATTGCAGCTTCGGAGTGTTGGGCGTATTGGGCCCAGGAGCCGTCGTAGAGGCAGACCTGTGCGCCGACAATTTCGAGGCCGAGGGCGAGGACGGCGGCGGTGACTCCGGAGCCGCAGGTTGTGGTGATGGGTTGTTCGATGTCGATGCCTTTGGCGGTGAAGATTTCGCGGAGTTTGTCGGCGGGCTTGAGGCGGCCTGCTTCGACGAGTTCGGTGAAGGGGATATTGGTGGCTCCGGGCATGTGGCCGGAGCTTAGCCCGGGGCGTGGCTCGGGCGCCGCACCGGAGAAGCGTGCGGCGGAGCGGGCGTCGAGAATCTGCCCGTGACTGGTTAGCATTTGCTGGATTTGGGCGAAGTCTTTGACGGCTTCGTGATCGAGTTTGGCATTGAAGATAGCGGGTGGTCGCTGGACGGGGCCGGATTGCATGGGGAAACCGGCTTCCAACCACGCTTGAAGACCGCCGTCCAGTATGTAGACATGCTTTGCGCCGAAGGTGCGGAGCATCCACCAGGCGCGTGGAGCGGAGAAGACGCCTTGCTGCTCGTAGACGAGGATGTTCATTTCGTCGGAGACCCCGAGGGCCGACATGCTGCGGGCGAAGTCTTCGGCGGTCGGTAACATGTGGGGCAGCGTGGTTGAGTGGTCGGAGAGCGCCTCGATGTCGAAGAAGAGCGCGCCGGGAATGTGCTGTTCGAGATATCGCGCGTGTGTATCGACCGGTGGAGTAACGCCGACTGGCGGCAAGGTGGCGTCGAGGACGACAGTATTGGGGTCTGCGCGACGGTTGGCGAGCCACATGGGCGGGACGAGTGGATTCATTGGGTTTAGGTTACTCGATGGTGGAATTGCGACGCCACTTACGGCTACCAGCTGTCGCCTCCGGATGCCGGTGGCCACGCGTGATGAAGCTGTCGCAGCAGGACGATGCGTCCGAAATGGTAGGCGTTGTGGGCGGTGAGGCTTTCGAGTTGTTCGCGGACAGTCATGGTGCGAACTGGGGAGCTGGGGGCGGATGGGCAGTGGATGATGTTCTGCAACTTTGCTGTGTCTCGGGTGGCCTCGGCGGCCTTTATGAGGCTCGTGAAGAAGCGGTTGCGGAGCTGGTCCCAGTTTTCGTTCGCGATGTCCCTCATAGTGGGAAAACCTTCGGCAGCGTGTTCAGGATAGGGTGTTTCGATGCCTTCGATCCATTCGAGGGTGACTTGCTGCCAGAAGGCGATGTGCCAGAGTTCTTCGTAGATGGTTCGGGGTGCGCCTGGGGTTTTGAGATGGACGAGTTCCTGGCCGAGGTCTTCGAGGATGTGCGCCGGAGGGGCGGCGGCGCTGTTGGAGATAAGGGCGCGTTCGAGTTCGTTCATTGATGCTCCGTTGAGTGTTTGCCGACTTCCCTGCCGCTCATGCAGACATCGTCGCCGTGGACGACGCAGGTTTCATCGTGCTCATGGGTCTCGCGGCGAATCGATCGGATCGTACCCAATTTGCCACCGGTGATTGCCGCTCTTAACAGGGCTTCGCGTTTGGGATCGCGCGCGTTCTTGCAGGAATAGATCCCGACCTGCGTTGCGATGCCGAATGAGAACCGTGCCGTTTCTTTGACGATCCTTGTCATTACGCCTACCCCTAGCGTTGGCGTCATATCCATGGTTAGCGGGACGACCAGGCGTCCGCCAACGTTGAGCCGATCAAGCCATAGGGGGAGCGGATGGGTGGCACCGGCGTTGATGAACATTCCGTCGCAGGGGCCGGGGTCGAAGGTCGCGCCGTCGCCTGCGTGGACGGTGACGTTTTCGTAGCCTGACAGATTTTCTTTGGCGCGGGCGGCGAGGTTGGGGTTGAACTCGACGCCAATGACGCTGCCGGTTGGGCCGACCACTTCCGCAATCATCGCCGTGTAGTAACCGACGCCGCAGCCGAGGTGATAGGCACGCTCTCCGGGCTTGAGATCGACTTCGTCGATCCAGCGGGCGAGGGCGCTGGGCTGGCCGTTGTTGATGTCACCCTCTTTGTCGAGCACGACGACGACGTTGTGATAGAGGTCGCGGGGGTCGTCGATCTGGGTGTAGGCGGTCTTGATTCCGCCGGACAACGACATCGCTCTGGCTTCGGGGGATGCGATTTGCCATGGACCGAGGCCGAGGAACTTCTCTCTGGGTATGCGGGCGAATGCCTCAATCAAGGAGGAAGAGTTGATGTTGGCCGCAAAGCGGACTTCATCGGCGTAGAAACGGCGGCACTCATCGATGGTCACAATAACCTGAGTATCCCATCGGGGCCGCGGGCGTGGCAATGCAGGTGGGCAATTGGCTCCCAGGCTCGGCACTATGAGAGGATTTCGATGGTGAGCTATGAGGATTCCCTTGCGCCTATCTTTCCCGCCACATGTCTTCCAATTTCTAAAATCAACTCCAACACTCTTTTGCGGCGTTCTGCTTGCCGTGGTGACAACCCAGTATTCGAGAGCCGCTGAAATGCCTGTCACTGCTCAAGTGGACAATCCGGTTGCCGATCCGAAGGCGGTCGTTACGTTGGGGAACGCGCGGTTTACGGTGCTGACTTCGCGATTGATTCGCATGGAGTGGGCGGCGGATGAGAAGTTTGAAGATCATGCTTCGTTTGTGTTTCTGAATCGGCGCTTGCCGGTGCCGAAGTTTAAGCAGGTCCTTACCTCGGCCGGCACGATCAAGATTCTAGAGTTGAATACGGACGATCTTGAGCTGACCTATGCAACAAACTCAAGCGGTGATGGCCGCTTCACCGCCGATAATTTGAAGGTCACGTTCAAACTCGATGGCAAGCCGATCGAATGGAAGCCGGGTACGCCCGACACCGGCAATCTTCAAGGCACTACTCGCACCCTCGATGGCGCGTTGGGGGATAAGACTCGGGAACCGATTGGGCCGGGGCTGGTTTCGCGGGATGGCTGGGCGGTGGTTGATGACTCGACGCGGCCGCTGTTCGACTCGGCCGATTTCAGCTTCAGCAAGGGCGAAGACAGCGCCTGGCCGTGGGTGATGCAGAGGCCGGCTGGCGAGCGCCAGGATTGGTATTTCTTCGGCTATGGTCACGACTATAAGGAAGCGTTGGGAGATTATGTGCGGGTGGCGGGGCGGATTCCGCTGCCGCCGCGTTTTGCTTTTGGCGCTTGGTGGTCGCGTTACTGGGCCTATAGCGACCAGGAGCTTGACGACATTGTGAAAGGCTTTCATCAGAATGGCGTGCCGCTGGACGTGTTGGTCATCGACATGGACTGGCACTTAAACCATCAGCAGTTGCTTGCCATGGGCGAGAAGGACCCCGACCAGTCCGGTCATGACCTGGGATGGAGCGGTTATACGTGGAACAACGTGCTCTTCCCCGACCCAAAACTCTTTCTCGACCGCATGCACGAGGAAGGGTTGAAGGCGACGTTAAACCTGCATCCGGCTTCGGGTGTGCAGCCTTGGGAGGCGGCTTATCCGGCTATGGCGAAGGCAATGGGCATCGATCCGGCGACGAAGAAATATATTCCGTTCGACATCACGAATAAGAAATTCGCGATGAACTATATGGACCTGCTGCATCATCCGCTGGAGAAGCAGGGCATCAATTTCTGGTGGCTCGACTGGCAGCAGGAAGGCAATACGGAGATGGCTGGGGTGAACCCTACGTGGTGGCTGAATTATGTCCACTTCACCGACCAGCAGCGCGAGGGCAAGCGTCCGCTGCTCTTCCATCGTTGGGGTGGGCTGGGCAATCATCGCTATCAGATTGGGTTCTCGGGCGACACTATTTCGGTTTGGCCTTCACTGGCCTTTCAGCCGTGGTTTACGGCGACGGCGGCCAATGTTGGCTATGCCTATTGGAGCCATGATATCGGTGGACATATGCCGGGGGCGGTGGATCCGGAGATATTAACTCGCTGGATTCAGTTCGGCGCGCTTAGTCCGATTTTGCGGACACATACGACGAAGAATCCCGATTCGGAGCGTCGCATCTGGGCTTATCCGGAGCCTTACTCCGACATCATGCGGAATGCTTTCCGGCAGCGGTACGCGATGCAGCCTTATATCTATACCGAGGCGCGGCGGACTTACGATACGGGCGTGGCTTTCTTTCATCCGCTCTATTACGACTGGCCAGATGCCGACGCTGCCTATACGCAAAAGAATGAGTACCTCTTCGGCGACAACATGATGGTTGCGCCGATCACTGCTCCGGTCGACAAGGACACTCAGCTTGCCAGTCAGAGCCTTTGGATTCCTCCGGGGGAGTGGATCGAATCTCCTGCGGGCAAGCATTTCACTGGGCCATTGGAAGTGACGCGGAACTTCTCCATCAGCCAGGTTCCGGTCTACACGCGTGTGGGGACCATCATTCCGATGCAGCCGGACATGGAATATACCGGAGAGAAGCCGGTTGACCCGCTGATTGTTCAGGTGACTCCGCTAGCCGCGGGACAGACTTCGACTTACAAGCTCTATGAAGACTCGGGCGAAGCGGTTGCTTACCAACAGGGAGTTGAAGCGTGGACTCCCATCGCCGCGACGCAGAAGGGTGACGATCTGGAAGTGAGTATTTCACCGGTGGAGGGGCATTATCCGGGGATGCTGCTCAAGCGTGGTTACGAATTGCGGCTGCCTGCCGATTGGCCGCCTGAATCTGTGACCGTGAATGGCACAGACCTTCCCTATGAGCGGCAGACGGGAAAGCCCGGTTGGCGCTATGAAGGTAACACGCTGACTACGGTGGCGACGATCCCAGAGAGATCTGTAACTGAGACAGTTACGATTCGGATTAGACGGCCGGCGGGATCGCTGGCAAGGCGGGGAGAGTTGGATGGATTCGCGGGAGCGATGGCTCGTTTTCGCAATGCTTATGACACGATCAATGAGGCGACTGCGAGCGGCGCGCCCGATCCGCTGATTCTGGCGATGCAGACAGGCGACCGGCTGGGCTATCATCCGGAAACCGCTTCGGCGGAGATTACGCAGCGGCGGGCGGCATCCTCGAAGGCGGTTGCTTCGGTGCAGGCTTTGGTGAAAGAAGCCGATTCCGACGAGCAGGTGGCGAAATTGCTGCGAACGCAGAATGTGAAAGTGGAGGATTCGCAGGAGAAGATCGTCCGCTACCGGATGCTGATGCACCGCGCCCTGACGCAGGCACAGGACGCTCAGTAGGTGCGAATAGATTTTTGTGGCGCGCCAATGTATTGTTTCCCGGTAGGCAAGGAGACCCTGAATCAATGCACCTAAGTAAACTGTTCTGTATCGTAGCTGTAACCGCTTCCACACTCTCCGCGACGTTCTGCGTACTGCCGCTCGCGGCGCAATCAAGCGAACTCGCTGCCACTCCGCCGATGGGCTGGAATAGCTGGAACCACTTCGCTGAGCGAGTCACCGACGCCGACGTGCGCGCCAGCGCCGACATCATCGTTTCGAGCGGTATGCGCGATGCGGGGTATATCTACGTCAACATCGACGATACATGGGAGGCCGAGCGCGACGCCCAGGGCGTGTTGCATACCAACAGCAAGTTCCCCGACATGAAGGCGCTGGCCGATTATGTTCATTCGAAAGGTCTCAAGTTGGGTATCTACTCGTCGCCCGGTCCGAAGACCTGTGGCGGCTATGCGGGAAGCTACCAGCACGAAGAACAGGACGCGAAGATGTACGCCGACTGGGGCATCGACTATCTCAAGTACGACCTCTGCAGCCTTGGGCCGATTCTCGACAAGGAGTCCAATGGCGACCGGGCGAAATACTTCGAACTGGAGAAGGCCGCCTACGACAAGATGCATAAGGCGCTGGTGGCCACCGGCCGCCCGATTGTTTACAGCCTTTGCCAGTATGGATTCGATAATGTGTGGGAGTGGGGTACGCAGGTGGGCGGTAACCTGTGGCGCACCACCGGCGACATCAACGATACTTACGATCGCATGTCGGTCATCGGCTTTCAGCAGTCGGGGCTAGGAAAATATGCTGCGCCGGGGCACTGGAACGATCCGGACATGCTGGAAGTTGGCAACGGCAAGATGAGCTTCGATGAATATCGCACTCATATGACGCTGTGGGTGATTCTGGCCGCGCCGCTGCTGGCGGGGAATGACCTTAGCAAGATGACTCCGGAGACGCTGGCTACCTTGACCAATCACGACGTCGTCGCGGTCGATCAGGACAAGCTTGGCATGCAGGGGTATCGTGTTTCCAGCGTCGGGCCGCTGGAGATTTGGGAGAAGCCACTGAGCGGGGGAGCCAAGGCGGTGGCGTTGTTCAATCGTGGGGAGTCGGTAAGTCCGATTACTCTTGATCTGAAGGCTGTCGGTTTCAAACAAGGCGCGAAAGTGCATGACCTTTGGAGCGGCAAGGATGTTATGGCTACCGGGGGGAGTTTTACCGCTACGGTGCCTTCTCATGGTGCGGTTTTGGTGAAGATTACGAAGTAGCCTTCACCAGCTGGGGCCTGATGACGATCAGACCTTACGCATTCGCAAAGAGTTGCCGCTGGCAGCCTAACCCTTCAATCTCCAACTCGACCACATCGCCGGCTTTGAGATATTGCGGGGGCTTCATGCCTAGACCTACTCCGGGCGGCGTGCCGGTTGAGATCAGGTCTCCTGGTTCCAAGGTCATGAACTGGGAGAGATAGTGAATCAGGTAGGCGGGATTGAAGATCATGGTTGCGGTGTTGCCTTGCTGACGAGGCTCTCCATTGACATTGAGGCTCATGGACAGATTTGCGGGGTCGACGATCTCGTCCGGCGTGGCGAGGAATGGTCCGAGCGGATTGAAGGAGTCGCAGCTCTTGCCCTTAGTCCACTGGCCGCCGCGTTCGAGCTGAAAGGCGCGCTCGGAGACGTCGTGGGAGGTGCAGTAGCCGGCGATGTGAGCGGTAGCCGCCTCGATCGACTCGACGTAGCGGGCTTCCTTGCCGATGAGGACGCCGAGTTCGACCTCCCAATCGGTCTTGACGCTGGTGCGCGGAATGAGCACCTCGTCGTAGGGACCGACGACGGTGTTTGCCGCCTTGAGGAATACGATCGGCTCCGCGGGAACGGGCATGCCGGACTCGGCGGCGTGGTCGGAATAGTTCAGCCCGATGCAGATGACTTTGCCGGGGCGAGCGACGGGAGCGGCCCAGCGTTCATTTGGCAAGACCACGCCCAGGAAGGGCTGGCTCTGCGCGACGACCATGGCGAGCCGTTCAAGGCCGTCGCCGGCGAAGAACTCGGTGTTCCAGTCTTCAAAGAATGCCGAGAGGTCGAGCCGGGTTTCTTCGTGCCACAAAATACCGGGTTTTTCGTGGCCCTTGGGGCCAAATCGGATGAGTTTCATTGTCCTCGCAACTGTTACGTTCAACGCAAGTATAACCGTGCGGCGAGCAGGCTCAGCGAAGGGCGGCGACGCGCCGGTTGACTTCGCCTTTTACCTTGACTGCGTCTTGTTTGAGGACGACTCCGTTCTTCACCAGTAAGTCGCCGCCGACGTAGACGCGCTCGAGATCACGTTCGCCGGCGATGAAGACCAGCGATGCGTAGGGATCGAATATCGGGCCGAAGCGGGACGGATCGACGACGAGAAAATCGGCGAGTTTGCCGGGCTCGAGGCTGCCGAGTTTGTCGGCTACGCCGAGCACGTCTGCACTCCCCATCGTATGCAGCCTGAGGACGTCGTAAGGACTCATGATGCGGGCGTCTTCGTACTTGTCGCGGATGGCGTAGAGCCCGGTGCGCATGTTTTCGAAGGGGTCGGCAAGATCGGCGCTGGCCTGGCCGTCGACGCCCATGCCGACGCGAATTCCGGCCTTCAGGTACGCGGGGATGTCGGCGACTCCCGAAGCGAGGCGACCGTTGGAGAGTGGATTCCAGCTCATTGCCGCGCCGGCCTTTGCCGTCTCCGCGAGTATGAAGCTGTTGGTGTGGATGAAGTGGCCGAAGATTAGTTGCTTTGAGAGCAAGCCGCTGTCCATGAACCAGCGGAATTTGCTTTGTTCGATATATTGCGTTTCGGGGGGCTCGAGGTAGTGGGTCTCGTTGGCGAGATTGAACTCGTCCATCAACGCTTTTTCCATGACGGCTTGCTGGTAGGTGTCGTTGAAGGCGGTGCCTCCATTGATCATGACGGATAGAAAGGATGGGGATTTGGGCTGGGTTTGCGTCCAATCGAGAAAGGCTTTGAGGGGCACTCGCGCCTGGGCAACACCGAAGAATGGCTGGGCATCGAGCGGCGTTGCGCGGCCGACCTGAATGCCGTGGACGAAACGGATACCGGAGTCTTCCTCGGCGCGAAACTCGTTCTCATCGAAGCTGTCGACGGCGGCCTTTACGCCATTTTGGCCGTAACTGGCCGCGCCGCCGTAGTTGAAGTTATAAGCCCCGGTGACTCCATGTTGTAAGTGGTCGAGCGCACCGTCGAGTGTGAACCAGTAGAAGTCTTCGGGCTTGGCCTTACTGGCGGTCTGAGTGTAGAGGGCATCGATCCATCCGGGGAGGGTCTGGTCGGCGGCGAGTCCGCGAAAGGCGCTTTGCCAAAGGTGGCTGTGCGCGGAGATGAAGCCTGGGATGACCCAGTGGCCAGCGGCGTCCCAATACTCCTTTGCCCGAAGGCCAAGTGGAGGATCGCCTGCCGCGACCACCAGCAGATTCCCCTTCTCCCCGACGACCAGGTAGCCCTTGATGGGCTCGCGGTGATTTGCGGCCATGGCGAAGATATAGGCGTTCGTCACCACCAGTTTCGCGGGAGGCAAACCTCCGGGCTGGGCGAACGACATTTGCAGGCAGAGGATAGCCCCGAGGCAAACCAGGCCGATGATACGGATGAATTTTGAAGTCATTTGCAATTACTAACCGAGGTGGGATTACCGGACAACTAAATTCGTTCGAGGCAAGTTGGCGGTGGTTCAAATCCGCTGTTTCGACCGTTAGAGCATTTTCTGGAACAACCTGCCTCATCTTCAGTACAGTGATCCCAGACTTTCTTTTGGGGTACGAATGAATCGCCATCCCGCATTGGGAACCACGGGTTCCTCTTTTCCGTCTTTGCTTGCACTCGCCGTCGTTCTCGCAGCAATGGCCGCTTCGGGCCAGGCGAAGAAGCCAACTGCCGCGCCGATCACGCCACGTTTGCAGGCCACACCGGGACTCGACGCCAACGAGTTGCAATCGATCAAACCGCGACTGCAAGAACTGGTCGACACAGGAGTCATTCCTGGAGCGGTCTACCTAGTGGCTCGGCACGGTAAGATCGCTGCCTTCGACGCGGTGGGGCTTGCCGACATTGAGAACAATAAGCCGATGCGGAAAGACACGCTGTTCCAGATTATGTCGATGACTAAGAACTTCACTGGCGTCGCGGCGATGATCCTGGTGGAGCAAGGCAAGCTGGAGCTGCGGCGTCCAGTGAGCGACTATCTGCCGGAGTTCAAGGACATTCAGGTGGAAGAGAAATTGGCCAATGGCAAGGTTGTGACTCATCCGCCGAAGACTGCGCCGACTGTCTGGGAGTTGATGGACCATACTTCCGGGCTTGAGTCTGACCCTGAGGGCGATATTGCCGACAATGAGCGCACCCTACGCCTGACGCTGGCCGACGCGGTTGCGGCCGACGCCCGGCAGAACCTCAAATACGAACCCGGCAGCAAGTGGATGTACTCCAATGTGGGGATTGCTGTGCTGGGGCGGATTGTCGAGGTTGTCTCGGGCGAAGATTATGTGCAGTTTGTTTCGGGTCACATTTTGGAGCCGCTCGGTATGGCGGACACCTACTTTTCGATTCCTGAAAACGAGCGCGACCGGCTTGCTTATGTGTACAAACATGTCAATGGAAAGCTGGCGTTGGCGGGGCCTGGGACTTTGGCTGGGGACTCGACAAAATTCCGCCCAAACCAGAAATATCCTGCGCCGGAGTTTGGCCTTTACTCGACGGCTGGGGACCTGGTCCGTTTCTACCAAATGCTGTTGAACGGCGGAACTTATAACGGGATACGCTACTTATCGAAGCAGTCGATCGAGACGATGACGCGGGTATTCACGCCGGATGTAAAGCCTTCGGGGTGGCTGGGCGGCACTGGGTATGGTCTTACTTTCGAGATTGTGAACTCACCCGAGGGGACGCTGCTGCTTCATTCGCCTGGGACCTATGGCCATGGCGGGGCTTTTGGCACTGAAGGCTGGATTGACCCCAAGAATGACCTGATTCGGATTGTGTTGCTGCAGGTGTCGGATCACAGCGGCGAAGCTGCGCGCTCGGTGGTGATGCAGATGGGCGAGGCGGCTGTGTTGCAATAGATTTCTCCGTTCGCTAGTGCTGCGTGAGACGTAGAATGGCCGATTGGGCTGCAGACAGAGGAAGATCGAGCGAGTCGTGCACCTCGGTCGACGCCCCGGTCCACAGGTCGGTCATTTGATACCTTTTCGACCCGACAAGACCGAGACGATTGAGGTTGAGGTTGACCTCGGCAGGCTCGCTGCCACTATAATTGAAGACTGCCACCAGGATACTTCCGTCGGGCTCATTGCGGATGAAGACCTGGGCTGCGCGCGTGCCACTATCGCCCTCCAACGGACGGAAACTGCGTCCAGCGCGTGCCACATCGAGGACGGCGGTTTTGGTGAGCAACTCTCTTGCGCGCTGCTGTGCTCGCGCCTCCATCAGATCATCACTATCAAGCAACAGGGTGCCGGCGATCACCGAGGCATTTACCCGGCTGCGCGCCTCTTCCAGCGTCTGCGTGCTGTCAGCGGGAGACTGCGCGTGATAGGGATCGGTATCGCGGGAAATCACGGTATGGTCGGGGTCGTTGAAGCGGTACAACGTCCCATTGGTCCACCAGCCGAAGGTCACCGCGTTCAGCATGTACTCGCTGTCTTCTATGCGGCCGAAGGCATCGCAAGAGACGCGACGGCTGTGTCCATAGGCGGGGAAAAGCGGCGCGATCGAGAGGCTCAGGAAAAAGGGACGGCCGATCTTCTTCGGATTGAGATCGTCCTCGATGCGCTGCATTCCATAAGCGTAGGCGGCCACCCCGGTCGTGATTGCCGGATTGTAGTGATGACCCTCGAGCGATCCGCAGTTCAGAAAATCGAGCTTCACTGAGTCGTAGCCCCAGGCCACGAACCTCGCCAATTCATAGTCGATGCGGGCAATCGTACCTGGATGGGTTGGGTCCAGCGGATGAGCGCCATCGATCTTCGGCAGCGGATTGCCTTTCGAATCGCGGAGGAGTATATCCCCGTATGTATATTTCCCGTTCGTCCCTTCCACCGGCTTGGTGAAATCGTCCGACCAATAGGAAAATGGCGTGTAGTAGATTCCCGCCTTCTGCCCCTGGTTATGGACGTGCCTTGCCGACTCGATGATGTCCGCCTCCGGCAACGCCGTCCACATAGCATCGAAATTCACATAGGTCGTTCCCTCATTGAGGAAACCGCGCGGTTCCAATTCGGTATGGATAAAGTCCGCCGCAGCCAAGTAGCGCGCGGTGGTGATCTTCTGCAGGTATGCGGCCCAGCTATTCCAACCGAATGGAACTCCGCCGCTCCACGGCAATGGGGGATGAATCATGGCGTTTAGGCTGCCGTAGGTCTCCATGCCGTCACGCCAATCGGAGAAGTAACCCACCATGACCAGCGGCGAACGGATCGTCGTACTGGTCACCTCACCGTGTGGGTCGACGTCGTGCGTCCAATGACCGGTCGCCCCTCCGTAGACCTCGAGGGTTCCTGTGCTGCCCTCTCCCAGATTGCGGGCCAGAACGCCCGTGCGCCACAGATCGTGGGTTACCGAGCCAAGTACGAAGCCCTGGCGGCTCACATTGTCGAAGATCGCCGACACTTCGTAGCTGTCGGGATCCTTGGCCGGATCGATCGGCTCGTTGTAGTGGACCCACATGTCGTTGTCGTTCGGAACGAAAAGAACGGTGGGGCGAGCCTTCACCGCAAAGTGCGCCGCGCCGCCAGTCTCCAGAACCACTGGAGAAATCTTCCGCGAGCTTAACGGTAGAGCGGACACCACCTCCAACTCCATCAGGACATACGGCTTTCCGGGATAAAGATAGATGTGCTGGCGAAGCTCCGGCGCGCCAGCTCTGCCGTAATGACGGATGACCAATTCCCGCGTCTGTAGAGTTTCGATGTCAGCCGGAGAGGCCCTAACGACCGTCGACTTGTGACGAGGCATATCGGTCGTTGCCCACCGAGCACCATTCACGAGCTCGATCGATGAAGCAATCGGACCAAGCGTCGTGCCATTAGACCAGCGGAGAGTACACTCGCCTTCGGGATGACCACACTGAACCTTTGGGGATTTGCCGGATGAGGAGGAATCAGCCTTGCTTTGGCAGATTAGGAGCTGTCCGGCTGCAAAGAAAAAGGCGAGTAAAAGAGTGGGGCGCCGCAATCCCGAGTAAGCCATATGGGAGATCAGCTTACGTGAGGCAATCGGTAAGGTCTACGGCCGAAGATGGCGGCGCGCCGCGCTATTACACCTTGTGCCCCTACCGATCGATGGCCTGCATCTGTGCTTCGGCGTAGCGACCGCCGACGACTTCGTCTGCAGGCACCGCCGCTTCCAACTCTGCCACCTCGCTGGGAGAGAGCCTGATCTCCGCAGCAGCGGCATTCTCTTCGAGATATTTCTGGCGCTTCGTCCCGGGAATCGGCACGACGTCCTCGCCCTTTGCCAAAACCCAGGCGAGAGCCAGTTGCCCCGCAGTTGCGCCCTTCTTCTCCGCCAGCGACTGGATCCGCTCCACCAGGGCCTGATTCTTATCGAAAGCCTGGCCAGCGAACCGCGGCATTCGCGTCGCCCGCGAATCATTGCTCTTCAATTCGCCCGGTTTGATAGTCCCGGTCAGCAATCCTCGTCCGAGCGGACTGTAGGGGACAAATCCGATGCCCAGTTCGCGCAGCGTCGGCAGGATCTCTGCCTCCACATGCCGCTCGAACAACGAATATTCGGTCTGAAGGGCGGTGATCGGATGCACCTTATGCGCCCGGCGAATGGTGGCGGGTGAGGCCTCGGAGAGTCCCAGGTACTTCACTTTGCCTGCTGCAACCAGCTCTGCCATTGCACCGACGGTTTCTTCGATGGGAGTCCGCGGATCGACGCGATGCTGGTAGTAGAGATCGATGTGGTCGACGCCCAGCCGCTTGAGCGAAGCATCGCATGCCGATTTCACATAGTCCGGCTTGCCGCTGATCGACCACTTATTCGGCTCGGCCTTGGTGCGAATATTCGCGAATTTGGTCGCCAGAAATACTTCATCACGGCAACCTCGGATCGTCTTGCCTACCAATTCTTCGTTGTCGCCGATTCCGTAGGTGTCGGCAGTGTCGAGGAAGGTAACTCCAAGATCGAGCGCACGCAGGATCGTGGCAGCCGATTCCTCGTCGTTCCGGTCGCCGTAGAAATCGCTCATCCCCATGCAGCCGAGTCCCATGCGGGAAACGACTGCGCCCTGTGAACCAAGCTTCACTTTATTCATAGTCATAAGAATTTAGATGACGAAGTGCGCAGGTGGTTGCTGCGTTTCCGCTGAAGCTGCAATTTCAATATGCAAATATTTCAATTTTCTCCTATTGCATACCCATAGAGAATATGTCATTATTCCTATGGCTAACCAATAGGGAGATTATGGGAGACAAGACGGATATCCGGCAAGGCACTTTGGCGCTGATGGTACTCAAGACGTTGGAAACGATGGGAGCGCTCCACGGCTATGGCATCGCGCGGCGCATCGAGCAGACTAGCGGAGATCAATTGTCGTTGAACTACGGCACCCTCTACCCGGCGTTGCTGAAGCTGGAGCAGGAGGGAGCGATTTCCTCGGAGTGGGGGACTTCGGAAAACAATCGCAAGGCCAAGTTCTACAAACTGACGCGCACGGGGAAAAAGCAGCTTGAACACGAGGCGCGGGAGTGGGAGCAGGCGAATGCAATCCTCGCCCGTTTCCTGTCGCCGGCGGAGGAAGGCTGATGCGAGGGCTGCGAGCGTTCTGGATGCGGCTGCGCGGGTTGTTGGGAGCTGGCCATGATGAAGCGGAGTTGGAGGCCGAGCTCGAAAGTCACCTCCAAATGCATATCGACGACAATCTGCGGGCGGGGATGACTCCGAAAGAGGCGCGTCGCGATGCAGTGATTAGGCTGGGTGGCATGGAACAGACGCGTCAGGCTTATCGCGAGCGGCAGACGTTGCCCTGGATGGACACTCTTGGTCAGGATGTGCGCTTCGGCCTCCGAACGCTGGGCAAGAGTCCGGCGTTTACGTTGGTCGCTGTGTTGACTCTGGCTCTCGGGATTGGCGCAAATACGGCGATCTTCTCGATCGTCAACGGAGTGCTGCTCAATCCGCTGCCATTCCCGCATCCTGAGCAACTGGTCATTCTGCACGAGAGCAAGCAGAACTTTGAGTTTGGTTCCGTCTCCTATCCGAACTTTCAGGACTGGCGGAAAGACAACCGCACCTTTTCCTCAATGGCGGTCTCTCGCGGATATTACTTCAGCCTCATCGGTACGGGGGTGGCGGAACAGCTTGACGGCGAGCACATCACGTCGGATTTCTTTGAGACACTGGGCGTTGCGCCGATCCTGGGGCGCACATTCACGCGGGCGGAAGAGCGGCCGGGCGCTGGGCCGGTGGTATTGATCAGCGAAGGGGTATGGCGGCGGAAATTCGGAGGCACGCTGGACGTGCTGGGAAAGAGCATCACGCTCGAAGGAAGAAACTACACGATCATCGGCGTGATCCCGGCAAAATTTCATCTCGCGGTGTGGAGTGTGCGTAGTGCGGACGTCTATGTCCCCATGGGGCAATGGAATAACCCGGGCCTGAATGAACGTGGCGCGGGATTGGGGATGCGCGCGGTCGCAAGACTCAAGCCGGGTGTGAGTCTGGAGCAGGCGAACGCCGATATGGCGCGGGTGACGGGGAACCTTGCTGCAGCCTATCCGGATGTAAATAAGGGCATCCAGGCGAAGCTCGTCCCGCTGAAAGAGCAGATGGTCGGGGATGTGAGGCCGTTCCTGTTGGTGCTGTCGGTCGCGGTTGGCTTCGTGCTGCTGATTGCTTGCGTCAACGTTGCCAGCCTGATGCTGGCGCGGTCGACGGGTAGAATGAGGGAGTTCGCCGTCCGTACCGCGCTGGGCGCGAGCCGGAGACGGATTGTCCGCCAGCTGCTCACCGAAAGCCTGCTCCTCGCCATTGCCGCAGGCGCACTTGGATTGCTGCTCGCCGTGTCGGGTACGCACGCCGGACTCAAGCTCTTACCCGAGGCATTACCGCGCGCCGACGAGATCGGACTCGATCTTCGTGTGCTGCTTTTCACTACCGCCATCTCGTTGCTGGCGGGGACGCTCTTTGGTCTGGCGCCCGCGCTCAAATCCTCGCAAGCTGACCCGCAGACCGCACTCAAGGAAGGTGGGCGCGGCGCAAGCGGGATACGCCATCGCGCGCAGAGCGTTTTCGTCATTACCGAAATGGCGATGGCGTTGGTACTGCTCATCGGCGCGGGTCTGATGGTCCGTAGTTTGGCTCGGCTCTGGAGTGTAGACCCCGGATTCAATCCGCGAAATGTCCTGACCTTCGGCTATACCCTTCCGCCATCGATGATCAATGGGAATCCCGACACCATTCGGGCCGCCTATCGCAGCTTCGACGACCAACTGGCGGCGACCCCCGGAGTGGAAGCGGTGTCGCAGTCATGGGGCGGGCTGCCGATGGAGGGTGAGGACGATACCTTGTTCTGGCTGGATGGGCATCCAAAGCCCGCCAATACCAACGGGATGAACGGGACCATCATCTACAACGTGGGACCGGATTACCTGAGGGTCATGGGGATCCAGCTGCGGCGCGGAAGGTTCTTCACCGCGCACGATGAGGAGAAAGCACCTTACGTGGGCGTGATCGACGACGTCTTTGCCGACAAGTATTTCCCAGGTCAGGACCCGATCGGAAAGCGCATTGTGCTCGACGGCGACGACCGAAAGCTGGAGATTGTCGGCGTGGTCAGCCACGTGAAGCAATTTGGCCTCGACGCCGACGATACTCAGCCGCTGCGAGTGCAGTTATATACCGCATGGATGCAGACGCCGGACGACTTTACCCGTCTCGCGCCGTCGGGCATCGACGAGGTGGTGCGATACAAGGGCGATCTAGGGAGCGTCATGGATGCAATTCGGCGCACCGTCGGGCAAATGAGCAATGAGCAGATGATCTACAACCCTGGCACGATGGAAAGCGCGATCTCAGACTCGCTTGCGGAACGCCGTTTCGCGATGGTCCTGCTCGCTGTCTTCGCTGTCCTGTCACTGTTATTGGCCAGCGTCGGAATCTACGGGGTGATCGCCTACGTGGTCGGCCAGCGCACCCAAGAGATCGGCATTCGCATGGCGCTGGGTGCGCAACGCAAGGATGTGTTGCGCCTGATGCTGTGGGAGGGGATGCGCTTGGCACTGATGGGCATTGGGACGGGAATCGCAACGGCACTCGCGCTCACGCGGCTTATGACCAAGATGCTGTATGGCGTTAGCGCGACCGATCCCCTAACGTTCTTGGGAGTGGCGGTCGTGTTGATGCTGGTCGCAGTGACCGCCTGCTATGTGCCGGCGCGCCGGGCGACGCGGATTGATCCAATGCGGGCTTTGCGTGCCGAGTAGGAGAACTTTCGAAGGTTGGGGTACGGAAGTGCCCGTCATCGGCAGCGAGCCTTGCAATTTGGATGGATTCGATGGCCTCGAATACCTCGCAGCTGAATGATCGGCGCGATACACACCCGTGACAAATTCACAATCCTTTTGCATTTCCTTTGCCCCGATCGGTTAGGCTGATGCTGACTCAATAGGCGAGAATCGATAAAACCGCCTTGAGCCAGAGGAAAACCGGTTGAGCCAGATCGTATTTGTGCTTGAAGACGACTCCGATATATCGCGCCTTGTGCAGCACCACCTCGAGGCGGCCGGCTTCACGGTACGCGTTTACGGCACCCCGACGAACATCGTGGCGGATGCGGAGCGCCAGGCTCCGGCGCTGTTTCTGCTGGACATCATGGTTCCGGGCGGAGATGGTCTGGACGTTTGCAGGCGATTGCGAAACCATACGGTGTTGAGCACGATTCCGATTATTTTCCTAACCGCGCGAGCGGGGGAAAACGATCGTGTTCTGGGCCTAGAGCTAGGCGCCGACGACTATATTACGAAGCCTTTTGCGACCCGCGAACTGGTGGCGAGGGTTAAGGCGGTGCTGCGGCGCTTTGAGCGGCCGACGACTCCTTCGGTCATCAGCTTTGAGGAGATCGTGATCGACGCGAGCGCGATGCAGCTCAAAGTGCGCGGCGAACTCACGACCACCACGGCGACCGAGTTTCGGCTGCTCGACTATCTTGCGCGGCATCCCGGACGCGTCTTCAGCCGCGATCATCTGCTGGACGCGGTTTGGGGCGATGCGCGGTTTGTGACTCCAAGGTCGGTCGATGTTTATGTCCGCCGGATCCGTGAGAAAATTGAAGGCGACGCGGAGAACCCGCGCTACCTGAAGACGGTGCGGGGAGCTGGGTACCGCTTTGAGGTTCCCCGTTCGGCTTAGTTGGGAAGCTGCGAAGCTGTCATCCCGACCGTAGCGGAGGAATCCGCGGTTACCGCCATGCCAGTACTGCGTCCAACTCGTCCGGCTGACTTTGCGCCACGCGGATGCCGCCGATGACGGGACGAGTCTTCACCAAGCTGTTTTTTTCATTCCTGCTGGTGCTGTGCGTCGGTACGACGATCCTTGATTTTTCCTTGCGCCGGATTCTTGAAGACTCGCTTCGTCATCAGGCGAATCTGCCGCTGGCCGACATCGCGGAAACCATGCACCTGCTTCGGCGCGATGTGCTTATCGCGACGTTCATTTCGCTTGTGCTGGCGACAATTACCGCGGCATTTCTGGCGCAGCGTTTCTCGCGGCGGCTGAACCGTATTGTTACTTTCGCGAGCCGGATCGCCGCGGGAGAACTCTCCGCCCGCGTCGAAGAAGGCGATCTCGACGAAATCTCCGAAGTGGCGCATGCGCTCGACGCCACGGCGAGCCGGCTGGAGCAGAGTTTCCACGCACTCGATACGAACCGCCGGGAACTTGAAGCGTTGCTCGACTCGATGCAGGAGGCGGTGGTTGCGGTCAACGCGCAGGGGATGGTGAGCTGGTCGAATGCGATCATGCAGCGCATCTCGCCTAGTCCGGTGCGTGAAGGACGGTCGCTGGTCCATACGATTCGCGATCCGGAAGTGCTGGCCTGCGTGGAAGGCGCTCTTGCGAATCGCGAGGTGCATCGCGCACGCGCGATTTCGGTTGCTCCCGGCAGAGTCTATGAGATCAGCGCCGCGCCCACCCCAGGGGGAGGCGCCGTAGCTGTGTTGCACGACGTTACCGACGTCGAGCGCGCGGACCGAACTCGGCGGGATTTTGTGGCCAATGTGTCCCACGAATTGCGAACGCCCCTTACTTCGATTTCCGGCTACGTCGAGACATTGCTGGACGGCCATCATTCGGAAAAAGACTCGCGCGACTTCCTCTCCATCATTTTGAAGAATGCAACGCGGGTGAATCGCCTTACCGAAGGTCTGCTGGCGTTGGCGAGCGTCGAATCGGGCGATTACAAATTGAAAACCCAGTCTATTCGAGCATGCGACCTGGTCGAAGATGCGATCGAATCGCTGGCCGGAATGGTGATCGATTCTTCCGTAACCCTGGAGGCGGCAGAGGCGACCGATGAGTTTGTGCTGGTTGATCCCGATGCCTTGAATCAGGTATTTGGCAATCTGATTGAAAACGCAATGAAATACGGTAAGACCGGGCAGCGGGTCAGAGTCGGCGCTATCAAGCTGGAAAACCAGGTCGAGTTTTTTGTGCGTGATTTTGGTCCGGGCATTGCCTTTGAACATCTTGACCGGATCTTCGAGCGCTTCTATCGGATCGACAAGGCGCGGTCGCGCGATTCAGGGGGGACCGGGCTCGGCCTGGCTATCGCCAAACACATTGTGCTGGCGCACGGCGGCACCATTCGGGCCGAAAGCGAACTTGGTGCCGGGGCGACCTTCCTGTTCACCCTACCGATTGCACCAGCCCGGCCGATGGCGTCCCCAGCCCCAAATCGCGCCGAAGAGCCAGCACAAGCTGCGGCTGACAGGTGAGCTCCGAGAGGTTCCGGTTGACTCTCTGCGTGCCCTAAATTGGTGTCTTCGTCCGCGTCCTGGGCGGCCCTATTACAGGCCATTCGCCCTATCTTCACAATCCTGTAATCCTGCGTTCACGATAGGTCACGACGATAAAACGAGCGAAATAAAGGACAACTCATGCAGAGATCGCGACTTCTGAGCGTCATCTTGCTGGTCGCAGCCAGTTCCCTCGCGCTGGGCCAAAATATTACGGGAGCGGGCGCGACCTTCCCCTACCCCATCTACTCCAAATGGTTCAGTGA
>Ga0302326_10008690_pt1 | contig 22349 bp, 18 predicted proteins | sample Palsa_T0_3_FD_202264 | JGI IMG/M metagenome (GOLD analysis project Ga0302326, IMG submission 202264) | Peat permafrost microbial communities from Stordalen Mire near Abisko, Sweden - Palsa_T0_3 | ecosystem: Environmental > Terrestrial > Soil > Palsa > Peat permafrost | place: Sweden: Abisko... | reverse complement strand
ACAAATTAGGCGAGTTCATCGGGAAGACCGTCAAAGTCACCGGCATGCTGGATGCCGAAAACTTGACGATCCACGTCCAGGATATTCAGGAAATTGTCTGATTGAATTTCTTTCAGAATAGAGGGGTCAATATTGGCCCCTCTTTAATTTCTCCGGCCTGGTGTTGTTGACAGGATTCCCAGGCTTCGGGAAAAGTACCTCTACGATTTTGTCATTCCGAGCGAAGCGAGGAATCTCTCTTTCTTTTCATCGGCGTAACCCTCAGAGGGATTCCTCGCTTCGCTCAGAATGTCAAAAATAACTACTTTTTCCGCAACCTGTTCCGCCACACGCTTTTCTTGTTTCCGCCTGACAAACAGGATCATCGGAACGTGGGGTTCTGAGGAAACTTCTTTTTGTACTCACGTAAAGCATTTTCGATGATGGGATATGCCTTCGCCGCGGGCAGGATTTCGTTGACTTCGACCTCTTTGCCTTCGAGTTGCTTATAGTCCTGAAAAAATCGGCGGACCATCGCCATCTGGTGAGGCGGCAGCTTGCTCACTTCCTGGTAGGCGCTGTACTCGGGATCCGCTGTCGCCACGGCGATGATCTTATGGTCGGCGTCGCCCGAGTCGAACATGGTCATGAGGCCGATCGCTCGCGCATGAATCACGGTAAGCGGCACAACCGGTTCTTGGCACAGAACGAGAACGTCAAGTGGGTCGCGATCTTCGGCGAGAGTCTGGGGAATGAAGCCGTAATTCGCGGGATAGAAAACAGCTGAATAAAGAACCCGGTCCATGCGAATCATGCCGCTGCTTTTGTCGAGTTCGTATTTGACATTGGAGTGCAAGGGGATTTCGATGACGGCGTTGAATTCCTTCGGGAGATCGTCGCCAGGATTCAGATCGTGCCAGGGATGGCTCATGAGAATCTCCGGGTAGGAATATATTCTAAGAACCGTTTCATTTGCCGCAACCGTGCTTGGCCTTTTCGAATAGATCGAACAGCCGGGCTGCGCCCGGGCCGGCGAGGGTTTCCAAACGGTGGGGCTGTCCCTTTTCGACGGTATATTGCGCGGTCATGCCTTTGGCGCGAAACTCTGATGCTTGCCTCTGCATCATGTCTTGCCATCCCATCGGGTCCAGCTCTCCGACAAACATGTTGATGCACATTTTGGAGATGGCCTGGATATGCGCTGGAGTTTCCTCCCACAGATACCCAGGGAACGCGGTGATGGACAGAAAATATTCAGGATTTAGCGAGGCCACGTGGAATGCGGAAATGCCGCCATTCGACGGCCCCGCGATATGGAATTTATTGTCTTGGATTTTGTAGTCCGCCAAAATCTGTTTCAAAAACTCGGGGAAGATGCGTTCCCCTCCTTCGAAGAACAATTGGCCGTCCGGCGCCGCGGGGACCACGACAATGTAGCCGCGCTTCTCGGCCTCCTCGCGAAAATTCCTGGCGATGACGCCATCCACCACGTTCATAGTCTGCGGTCCGCCGCCAAATGCAAGGACGCCGGGGTAGGCTTTGCTGGCGTCGTAGTCTTTCGGGAGCACGACCTTGTAATGAACGATGGTCCCTCCGATGTTCTTGGTCTTCTCGAGAACATCGGCCTTCACCGGCAGGTTTGCTGGGAACAATAGAGCCGTTAGGAGCGGCAGAATCGTCCATCGGTGATGTTTCATTTTCTTCCTCCTCGCTAGTGGTGCGGGCGCTCGTGGCGGTCCGGTTCGCCATCCTACATGCAATCGTGCCGGTAAGTCGAGCAGCTTTGAGTTTTCATAAGTGGTGTCGAATCAATTCTTAGCGCTCGCTAAATGGCAAGACAATTCCGGTGGGATTAGGGCTTTATATTCGCTTTTTATTCGCCTATACTATGGCCGTCCCCCGGTCCACCGGAAGGATAGATTTGAGAAAAGCTGGAGGAACTGAGCGCCGGGTGCCGCACCCTTTGCGACTTTCAAAGGGTGCGGGTTTGGATTTCGCGACGACCGGGAATGGGATGGTGGGCGGGTGGAAAACCCGCACCCTTGCAAAGCCCGCAAGGGTGCGGCACCCGATAATTCAACTACCCGGCAATTCAACGTCGTATATTCCTATGGCTGCTGACCCTATTTCGGTTGCGAAGATAGCGCCTGCTGAGCCGGATGGCGCGGCGCTTGTAGGAGCACGGCATGCCATGCCCCTACATGTTGCGGCAACTGCCATGCCGCTGGCAGCGACGGCATCATCGCCGCCAGCTCCAAGAAAGCCCTGGGCGCTGCCTCCGGCGGGACTGGCGGTGTTTTATGGGAGGCCGGAGACGCCGCGGCTGTTCCATTACTTTTTGCCGCGGTTGCTGGCGGAAGGCAAGCAGGTGCTGTGCCTGGATGGGGCGAACCGGTTCGATCCGCTGCTGATCGCGCGGCTGGCGCGGCAGCGGGGAATTGCCGCGGCGGAATTCAACCGGCGTATTCGCGTGGCGCGGGCGTTCACTTGCTTTCAGTTGACGGAGCTGCTGGTGCGCGTGCCGCGCTTCCTCGAAAAATTTGCCGCTGACGCGCTGATTGTGACGGCGCTGCCGGACCTGTACTTCGACGAGGACGTGCGCGACCGCGAGGCCGCCGTAGCGTTCGGCGCCGCGCTGGACGCGCTGCGGGCCTTGCGTCCGTTGCCGCTGGGCATCGGAGTGTTTTCCGACGCGACGTCGTTTCAGGGGCCGCGCCACTGGGGGCGTAGCCCTACATTCGGCCTGCATTTCTCACAAACAAGAAAACATTTAACACAGAGAACACAGAGAACACAGAGGACACGGAGAAAAGCCGCACGAATCACGGATCACGAGCCACGAATCACGGACGCCATGGGCCGCACCGTTCCCACATTCCGGCAACTGATCGACGACGCCATCGCGCGCTGGTCGAAATTCCGCCGCGCCCTGCGCCGCGAGGATCAGGAATATTTCGACCGCCTGTTCCGCCGCGTGCGCACCTACACGCAAGCGGCCACCTATCAGGCCAGCGACAACCCCATGGAAGCCATCCTGCTCTCCATCGCCCTCGATCAGGAAAAGCGCCTGGACGCGCTCGAGCATGCAGCGTTGCCGCCAGGAGAAATTCCAGAACAACTCGATGCGCCGGAGCCTCTTCTTCTGCGAGAACAGTCGCGCAATGCGGAGAACCCGGAAGTTGAAGTTAAAGACGACACAACCGAATGAAATCATCGAAACAGTGGAACAGGCTTCAGAGCCTGTGTGACAACGGGCACTCCGAACCGCCAGCGGCTGAAGCCTTACTCATTTCAAGCCCGTTACGGCACGGTTGAAACCGTGCCCTACAAAGATTTCCGTGTTGCCACACAGGCTCTTCAGCCTGTGAGGTTTCGTCAGCCTGAGAGCAAACCCACAGGCTGAAGCCTGTTCCACTTAGAACGCGAGCAAGCAGGGAGCCCATCTTGGCGCAAAACAAACTTTACTCGGAATCGAATACTCACGAAAATGGCAGTCCCAGTTTCCAGGCCAATGTGCTAAAAGGTGTTTATGGCGAACACTTCCAGTGCAACCTTCAGTATCCGGCTCAAGCCGGCCGTCAAAAAGCGCCTCGCGAAGCTGGCCCAGAAGACGGGCCGCAGCGCGAATTTCCTCATCTCCGATGCCGTCGAATCCTATATTGCCGATCAGGAACGCCTGCGGGCGGAGATCCAGCAAGCCGGCCGGCAAGTCAAGTCCGGCCACTACGTCCGGCACGAGGACATGAAAGCGTGGCTCCTGTCCTGGGGCACGGATCATGAGCTGCCGCCTCCAAAATGCGTTTGCGGCAAGATGCATAATGACGAGGCGCTGTGACGGTAGTGCCAGTGGAAATTGTCTGGTTTCCCTTGGCGCGCGCACGGCTTCAGGAAATCCGCGCGTACGTTGCGAAAGACAAGTCTGTCGCGGCAGAGCGCTTGGCCATCCGGATCGTTGCCGTCGTCGAAGCTCTGAGAGAGCAGCCGTATCTGGGGTACACCGGAACGGAGCCCGGGGTCCGCGAATTGATCGTCGGCGGTACTCCCTGCGTGGTGTTGTACCGGGTGCGCGGAAAAAGAGTGACTATCCTCACGATCTGGCACGCCGCACAACGAAAAACGCGCTAATCCGAAACCTCAATTTCCCAAACGCGACAGTAGCGCCGGCGTCCCGCCGGCGCTACCAAACCCTTGTCAGCCTCCGCGAAATATGCGTGCCAGCCAGATCAGCCCGAGTGAACGGAAGTTCATGATGACCAGAGACGCAATCCAATCGCGAACGCTAATCCTAGGGGGGTGGATTTTCGATCTCTATCCCAGCGGGCAGGGGATGACGCTGTGGCTGATCGACGCGAACCAGGCGCGCTACCGGCTGATTGACCGCTTCGCGCCGGTGTTTTACGTGTCGGGGCCGGAAGATGTTCTGCGCCGACTGCGCGCGGCAGCCGCGCGGCAACCGCACGCGCTTGTCTGCCGCGCGGCCGAGCGCATGGATTTGTGGGAGCAGCGCGCCCGCCCTGTGCTCGAAATCGAAGTCGCGCGTCCCAATGAGTTTGCTACGTGGACGCGCTGGGCGCGCCAGTTCGATCCCGCGCTGCGGCTGTACAACAGCGACTTGATGCTCGCCTCGCTGTACTGCTGGCAGCGAGGCGTGTTTCCGTTGGCGCGCGTTGCGGTCGAAGCCGACGGCGAGGGCCGCGTTCTTGCCATCGAATGCCGCGATACCGAATGGGCCATCGATTACGAGCCGCCGCCGTTCGAAATCCTGCGCGTGCGACTCGTCGGACTGAAGGGCATCGATCCCCGGCACGGTTCCCCTTTTCAACAAAGGGCCGCGCTGGAGATCGAAGTGGACGGGCGGCAGTTCGAACTGGACGAAGCGGGCGAGCCTGCCGCCGTCGCTTTCCAGCACCTGCTCGCGCGGCACAATCCTGACTTGATCCTGAGCGATTGGGGCGACGCCACGATTCTTCCCAAGCTGCGCGAACAGGCTGCCAAGCTGCGCCTGCCTCTCACGCTCAACCGCGACGACTCCGCCGAGATTCACCAGAGCCGCGCGCGCAGCTACATGAGCTATGGCCGCATCCTGTTCAAGAACAGCGCCACCACGCTCTTCGGCCGGCTGCACGTGGACACGCAGAATTCCTTCATCGCCGACAAGTGCGATCTTTCCGGCCTGTGGGAATTGGCGCGCGTCACCAAGCTGCCTGTGCAGTATTGCTCGCGCACTTCGACCGGCACCGGCATCTCCTACATGCAGATGGAACTCGCGTGGCGCGATGGCGTGCTCATCCCCGAGCAAAAGGCCGAGCCGGAAGATCCCAAGCCGCCTGACGAATTGCTGGTGGCCGACCGAGGCGGCTTGGTCTTCACGCCGAAAACCGGGTTTCACGCCAATGTCGCCGAACTCGATTTCGTCAGCGAGTACCCGAGCATCATGGCGCGGTTCAACATTTCGCCGGAGACGGTTAATTGCCCGTGCTGTCCCGATGCGCCGCGCGTGCCCGAGTTGGGTTACCGCGTTTGCCAGAAGCGCCGCGGGATCACCAGCCGCGTCGTCGAGCGGCTGATCGCCAAGCGTACAGAGCTGAAGAAGTGTAGGGCCCGCCTTCAGGCGGGCATGGGTGTGCCCGCAGAGTGCCCGCCTGAAGGCGGGCGCTACACCGAGCCAGGCGCGGCGGAAACAGAAAAGGCGCAGCGTTATAAATTGCAGCGCGACGCGCTGAAATGGCTGTTGGTCTGCTGCTTCGGCTACACCGGCTACAAAAACGCGCGCTTCGGAAAAATCGAGGCGCACGAAGCGATCAACGCTGTGGCGCGGGAAACGCTCCTCGTGGCTAAGGAAATCGCCGAGGACCGCGGCTACGAAATCCTGCACGCGCTGGTGGATTCGCTGTACGTGCAAAAAGCCGGGGCCACGCGCAGCGATTATGAAAAACTCAACGACGAAATCGCCGCGCGCACGCAGCTTCCCCTCGCGATCGAGGCCATCTATCGCTACGTCGTGTTTTTGCCTTCACGCCAATTCGCGGACGTGCCCGTGCCCAACCGTTTTTTCGCCGTCGCCGAAGATGGCGCGCTCAAGGTGCGCGGCCTGGAATTGCGCCGCCATGACACGCCGCCGCTGGTGGCCCGCATGCAGCAACAAGCGCTGGAAATTCTGGCCGAAGCGCGCGATTTCCCGGGCTACCTGGCCAAGCTCGAAGAGGCCCGCGAAATCCTGCGCCGTTGCGAGGAATCCGTGGCCGACGGCAGCGCCGCGATCGAGGATTTAATTATCAGTAAACGCCTCACGCGCGAGCCGCGCGAATATAGCAAAGCCAATCAGACCGCCATCGCCGCCCAGCAGCTCTTTGGCAGCGGCGTGCGCCTGCGCCCCGGCCAGACCGTCGAGTACATCATCACCGACAGTGACAACCGCGTCCCCAACGACCGCGTCCGCGCCTACGCCCTCTGGGATGGCTGGTTCGGATACGACCGCCGCAAATACACGGAACTTTTGCACGACGCCTTCGACCCGCTCGATTTGGCCGCCGCGGCCCATTCCCCTCGAGCGCTTCGGAAACCGGCAAGAAGAACAGGTAAAACCGGGCTGTTCCAATTCTGAACCAAGGGACGTGATCCTTAGCGCACCAGGGTGCGTCAGAATAGCTTTCGGGGGCATCTAAGTAAGCATGGTGGTATTGCACAAACGTGACACATTGCGGCGCGTCCAGCGCACCGGCTGGTTCGTGGTGGCGGCCTGCGCGGGAGCCGTCATCATTGGCCACCTGTTGCGCCAGTTGAACATTGTGTTCAATCCGCTGGCCTGGTCGAGCGCCGAAATCATTTCGGCGCTGCTCAGTTTCACGATCGCCGCCAGCGTTTTGGTGCGCTACCACGGCACGGGGAACCGGGTCACACTTCTTTTGGGACTGACCTTCGGAGTGACCGGCTTCATTCACCTCGGCGCAATTTTCGAGTTCTACAATCATTTCCTGCAGCAAACGGAGCAGATGAGCGTTCCGGTCTCCTGGATGATCGGACAGTTGCTTCTCGCGCTGCTGCTTCTCGTCGCGTGCGTCCTGAGCAAATGGCTGCTGTGGCCGCGCGACCCGGGAAAAAATGTCGCCGCGCTTTCCTCGATGGTGGTGGCCGCGACGTTCTTGGTTGCGGCGGCATTCCTCACGTATCCCATCACCCCCGCGATCCGTCCGCAAAGTTCCATGCCCCGCGTCTGGGAACTGCTGCCCGCCGGCGTTTTCCTGATCGCCGCCCTAGTCTTGAACAGCGCCAGGGAAGGAGACGGCTTTGCATTTGACACTGCCCTGGTTTGGGTGGCGGGCCTGAATGCCATCAGCCACCTGATCGCCTCGCAGTCCGCGCGCTTGCTGGACGCCTCGGCCGGCGCCGCCGAACTGGTCAACGTCACCAGCTACCTGGTTCTCCTGGGCGCCGTGTTGCTGGACAACGCACGCCTGTTCCGCCAAGTCCGCACCCTGGCGATAAGCGATAGCCTCACGGGCTTGGCCAATTACCGCACCCTAGTCGATGTCCTGCAAAGCGAGATCGAACGTTCGGGACGCACCAGCCGCCCATTTTCCGTTCTGCTCATGGACCTCGATGGCCTGAAGAAAATCAACGACCGTTACGGGCACCTCATCGGCAGCCGCGCTCTTTGCCGCGTCGCCTCGATCCTCCGCTTGAATTGCCGCTCGATGGACACAGCGGCCCGCTATGGCGGCGACGAATTCGCCGTGGTCCTCCCGGAAACGCACGCCCTGGCCGCCGAGCATGTGGCCGAACGTATCCGAAATTGTTTGCTGACCGACGCGGAGGTTCCGCAACTGAGTATCAGCATCGGCGTGGCCACGTTCCCGAAATGCGGCGTAACGGTGCAGCAGCTTCTCGAGTTCGCCGATCAGGCCCTCTACGCGATGAAGGAACATTCCCACCTCAGCAGGGCGGAGAAGCACATGCGCGTCTGAGGTTCGACCGTACGCGACGAAAATCAATCCCAACGCTCGGCGCCGCAGGCGGCAGATTTGAAAAGGGTAGGTGATAGCAGGGTATGGGGCTTAAGCTTACTGCATTGGCGGTTTGCATCGTTTCTTAGGTTATTTTGCTCACCTCCTGTCCGACGACGCACCGCGTCAGCCAGAACCGAGTGGCAAAGGTGCCGGTGGCTTGGCTGGAGCGCCCACGGGCTGCTGGCGAGTTTGGAGGCCAGGGAGCGAAATTCCCATATTCCGGTAAGGCTGTTTGTCAGGACCTCAAAAATTCCCGCCAGCGGTGCCCTATTATGTTAATTTACGCGCGTGCTAGCTGGTAGGCAGAGGAGCGATCCTCATGAAACGCTCGGTTTTGACGTTAGCCCTTGTGCTGTCGATTCCCTTCGTTGCGAGTTGCGGTTCCACACCCCCGGCGGAACCATTGCATCCAAAGCCGATACACCCGTCGTCCGAGCCTCCGGGGCCTTGCAAAAATGCCTCGGCATCACCTGGGGAGCCCCGAAGATGCTGCGCGGCCCGGAAACACAGCAATACTGCGCGCAACTCCCCGGAGCCGATCTTTACAATCAAGCGGGTCAGCGCTTCCAGTCCGGCGACCACGTGGGCGCGGCCAAGATCGTGACCCAGGCCGCCGAGGCCGGCAACGCCGTGGCGCAGCTCCGCCTCGCGCTGATGTACGACCAGGGCGACGGCGTGCCGCGCAGCGGAACGACGGCAATGTCTTGGTACCGGCGCGCCGCAGCGCTGGGTGAGCCGGAATCGCAAGTTCAGTTGGGCATAGACTACGAAGCAGGACTCGACGGCTTCCCAGAAAACTGGGATCTCGCGGCCAAGCTTAACGAGACCAGCGCGATGCAGGGTTGGCGCAAAGGCCAGTTTCAGTTCGGCCGCGACTTTCAGTTCGGCATGGGCGTTCCGCAGGACCGCCAGCAGGCCATCGCCTGGTACCAGAAGGCCGCCGCGAACGGCGACCCGAACGGCCAATACTGGGCGCATTGGTTAAGCAACCTTACCAACAACATCGGCTTCCGCAGCGACGAGGAGCGCAGCATCGTCATGGACGTGGCCGGCAGAATGCAATTCGCGGTTGGCGCGGGCGATCCGAACGGCGTCACCTTCCACAACTCCGCGCAGCGCGCATTGTGGCTGGGGGGCGAGAGGCAGCGCGTGAACGCGGAGGAAGACGAGGTGTTCCGCAAAATGCGAGCGGCTGATCACGCGGCTTGCCTTCGGGCAGGGCCAGCCAGCGCGGCCGACTGCCCATAACGGAATTGTTCCACTCAGGCCATCGAAGGTATTCCTCATCGCCTCATGCGAAGGTACGCTACTCAAGCCAAAACATCTAACAGTCGCTCTCAACGTTTTGTTGTTTGGTTCCGTTCTATCCTTCCCGGGCTACTGGCCTTTCCACTGGGTTGAGTTCTTGTACCGCGGCAAGTGATTGGCCAACTCCCGATAAGTCGGCTTACCGTCATGTGGGATTTGCCAACCACCCAGTTGGCGAGAACCCTGTTTACCGGGAGTGAGGAACAATTTGAGTAGGAAAGCGCGACGGCCCACGTTGTTGATCCAGCCCTGTTCAAAGGGCCGGTGGCCCGTCGCGCGCAACGAACCTGCCAGAAGCGAGCGGGTTCAGGAACCGACTGTGAGTTTCACGGTCGTTGAATGTTGGATCGAGCCGGAAGTTGCCGTCACCGTCACCGTATAGTTCTGGGGAGCCGGTGGCACGACGCTACCTGCTCCTCCCGACCCGCAGCCGGCCAGTGCGCCCAACGCCAGGAGCATGCCGCCCTGAAGTAGCCACTGTGGACGGCGGCAACTCTTAACTTCTCGCGACAGCAAAGCAATTCCACTTGCCAGCAGCGAGACCAAGGTCAAGAGAAGACCAAAATCCATGCGACTGGGCCTGCTGACGGAAGGAAAGACCGAGGCGATGTTTACAGGCGCAGTGATGGTCAGCATCGAGGTGCCCGAGCTGGAGCCTAGCGTCACCGGAGACTGCGAGAAATTGCAGGAGGGCAAGGGCGCCGGACCGGTGACCGCGCACGTCAGCGTCACTGGACCCGAGAATCCGTTTTGTCCAGCCAAGGTCAAGACATCGGTGACCTGCGTCCCCGTTGGCGTGGTTAAGCTTGTCGCCGCAGGAGCCAGGGAAAAATCCGGGGGAGGAGTGAACGTGGCCGTGACGGACTCTGCGGAATTCATCGAGACGGTGCAAACGTTGGGATTCGTGCCAGTGCAGGCGCCGCTCCAGCTGGCGAACACCGATCCGCTGGCGGGAACCGCGGTGAGCGAGATGGCGGCTCCCGGCAAATACAGGGCGGCGCAAGTCCCGCCGGAACTGACGCAGCTGATGGCACTGTCCGCGCTGGATACAGTCCCGCTGCCGCTTCCGGCCAGCGCGACACTCAGTTGCTCGCCCAGGACAAAATTCGCGGTGAGGGTGGAGTCTGTGTTCATGGTCAATTGGCACGCACCGGTCCCCGTGCAGGGGCCGCTCCAGCCGGCGAAAAGGGAATTGGAGCCGGGAGTAGCCGTCGCGGCAACCTGGCTTCCGCTCTGGTATGCAGCCGAGCAGGTAGAGCCGCAATCAATGCCGCCGCTCAAGCCCGCCGGCGTGGACACGGTACCAGAGCCATTTCCTGTCGTGGTTACGCTCAGCGTATAAAAGGTCGAACTGGTGATAGCGATCGAAACAGGAACGGACCCGGCGAGAAAAGGCGAACCGAAAACTCGAGATAGAGCGCCGGTCGTTTGATTGATCGTGAACGCCGAAATATCGTTCGCCCCCGTCGTATAGACAAACTTGCCAGACGGGTCCACGGTGATTGATCCCCCTCCACCGTTCTGGTAAGAAGGGGTCGCACCGTAGCAACTGGGCACTTGTGTACAACCCTCCCCATAAGGACTGCCGGGAATTATGGTCATGTTGCCGGTCGTATCGTCCACGGTGAATGCCCTGACGTATGGAGCACCAACCGTTTCGTAGAGAAATTTCCCCGACGGATGCATGGCCAAGGCACTGCCCAGATCATAACCGTCCCCTGAGTTCACTCCAGTCAAGGCACCAGTGACAGGGTTGATTTCGGAAGGACGGATGCCCCAGTCGTTCTCAAAGTCATTTATGGAGAACAGAAACGTTCCCGAGGGGTCTATCACTGCCGCGATGACGCCAGGTCCTCCACCGCCCGAGGTGCCTGAGGTCAAACTTCCATTCAATGGGTTAATCGGAAAGGCCACAAAATTGAAGATATAATCGAGGCCCACAGGGATACTCTTATAGTTGTAACCCACATACAGAAACCGATCGAGGGGGTCCATGGCCAGGGAGATAGGACCGTATCCCGGGGCCGGATTGCCGGTGACTACGAGTGCGAACGGCGAACCAGAAACAGGAGTCAAGACGCCGGTTGCGCTATCAATCGTATACGCAGAGATGTTATTGGAGACAAAATTGGCGACATAGAGATAGTTTCCAGACGGGTCCACCACGAGCCAGTCCGGAGATGACCCGGCCGCAAAGGGTGAGCCGGCAACCGGCGTCAAAGCGCCGGTGGTGCTGTTGATTGTGAAGGCGGAAACATTATTCGAACCTTGATTGGCCACAAAGAGGAATTTGTTGAAGGGATCGACTGCCACAGAGCATGGGCCCGAACCGGTGGCGAACGGGGAGCTCGGAAGAAGGGTCAAAGCTCCGGTCGCGGCATTGATGGAATATCCTGAAACGGTGTTCGATCCCTGCGTGTTTGCTACCAGCGTTAACGATCCACTGGTGATGGTTCCGGTAACGGGCGCTCCCCCGGATGAGGCCAACAGGCTCGCACTCATGTCAGGCGTTCCGATCGTAAACCCGGAAACGGCGGTGCAGCCTGTCGTGCCCAGGCTAGTACAAAGCGGCCCTCCCGAATAATTGACTGGAAGACTCGAGAATGGGAAAGCGAGGGTTACAACCGAAGGCGAAGGATCGATTGGATTGGGGAAGGCATCAATTGCGGCATTCGAAAAGCCGAGCGGAGAGGCAGTTATACCGGATGATGTGTATACGATGACTGCCAAGGGAGACAACGCGAGGTCCGTTGAATCGGACAAATACAACACTCCACTCGCGGTGTTATAACTGACATCTAGAGTAATGGAACCCGTGATCAGCAATGTGGAGGCGCACGCAGAACTTGTGCAAGTAGCTGTGGCTGTGACCTGAAACGTCTCTAGCTGGGTCGAACTGCCAGAATTAGCCACGTAAAGAAACTTGGGCTGGGTATCGCCGTAGGCAGAGCCCACAAATCCAAGGACGAGAATTGCCAAAAGGCCGACGCCACGAAAAACAGGGGATAACAGGGCTGGTCGCCGCATTACTACCTCCTAAAACCAGTGCTATCAATAAACTTTGAGCCGGACCGTGGTTTGGTTCAAATTGGTACAGAGCAATTTTGTTTCCACGCTACGTTGTTGGGAACAAGCGGAATATATGCCAAACAGTAACTATACGCCTACTCAATTATCCTTAATGGGAAATTGCATGGTGTGATGTGGAACGCACGCGAGACCTCTCTGTCCATTTACTTCCAGTCAGACTTGAACGAGATTTCAAACTCCGGCGGATACACTGCCAGCCAGTGTTGCGCCAGCCCCATGAAACCGCCCGGCTAACCGAGAACTGGCTTTTCAGGGAGGGATGACAGTTCTGCACCTTTATGATTCGGCGCTGAAAGCGCCGATGGATAGTAGCCCAGGGCAACGCCCTGGGTCGCGGATCGCATAAATTGTCGCGCGCCCTGAAGGGGCGCGAGAGAATCCCTCCGCCCCTTCAGGGCGGACAATCGATCCCCGCGCACGAGTCCCGGGGCGTTGCCCCGGGCTGTTGTCCTCCGCGCCGTTGGCGCGACAACGTGGCAACCTTTCTAAACGGATGAGAACTCTTAACGAATGAAAAATTCTAAATAGGTGCAAACTTTTAAACGAATGAAAACTTTTCAGCGGATGGAAACGTAAAGAGAAATTGTGAGCTACCTGCCAGTTGGCCTTGAACCAACCCTGCGCCCGTGAGAGGATTTCACTTCCGGCGTGGCGCCACTCGATGGCTCGTTGCGCTCGCGGGAACCCGGCGGGAGGGAAATGTGGACCGAAGGAAATTCATGAAATTTGGAGGCGTTGCCGCGATCGAATTGGGTGCGGCGCGCTTGCTGATGTCTCAAGCGCGGTCCGCCATGCCTGGCATGCAATCCGCCCCTGCCGCGCCAGAAACGTCCAAAGCGGATTTCACCCTGCGGATTGCCCCTGTTACCGTGGAACTCACCCCGACGCGCATCCTCAGCACCATCGGCTACAACGGAACTTCCCCCGGCCCTGTGCTGCGCATGAAAGAAGGGAAGCCCGTCACGATTGACGTCATCAACGAAACCGACATTCCTGAACTCGTGCACTGGCACGGCCTATTCGTTCCTGCCGAAGTGGATGGTGTCGAGGAAGAAAACACTCCCTTCGTGCCGCCGCACGGGCGCATCCGCTACCAATTTACGCCGAGTCCGGCCGGAGCGCGCTGGTATCACTCGCACGTCATGGCCGGGGCAGACTTGCACCGCGGCACCTACACAGGCCAGTTTGGTTTTGTAATGATCGAGGGCGCGAGCAATCCAGGAAATTACGATCAGGAAATCTTCCTCGCACTCCGCGAATGGGAGCCATTTTTCAATCCCGAAGAGGAAGACGACGATGACGACACCAACGCCGGGCCGCAACCCGAGCGGCCCAAGACGCTCGACACCAGCCCTTCCGGCCTCGAAGTCGGCTACCAGACGTTTTCCATCAACGACAAGTCCATGGGAGCGGGTGAACCCATTCGCGTCCAGCCGGGCCAGAAAGTTTTGGTCCATTTGCTGAACGCCAGTGCGAGCATCAACCGCCGCATCGCCCTCCCTGGCCACAAATTTCAAGTCATTGCGCTGGACGGCAATCCCGTTCCCACGCCGCAATCCGTGGACGTGATCTACATCGGCCCCGGCGAACGCGTGGACGCAATCGTCGAGATGAAAGAGCCAGGGGTCTGGATTCTCGGCACGGACACCGATGACGTGCGCAACGCCGGGATGGGCGTCCTGATCGAGTACGCCAATCAGCACAAGCAGCCGCAATGGGTAGCTCCGTCGAAGGCGCCCTGGGACTACACGATTTTTGGACGCGTCGGAACGCAGCCTGCTCCGGACGCCACGATCGACATGATTTTCCAAAAGGTGCCCAGCGGCGCGGGACTGTTCAACAGTTGGACTGTCAACGGCAAGGAATACCCGCACGATCAGGAATTTGTTTTGAAGAAGGGCGGCCGCTACCGCCTGGTATTTCGCAATCGCAGCGAGGACGATCATCCGCTGCACATGCACCGGCATTTATTCGAGCTGGTCGAGATCAATGGAAAACCCACGGCGGGGGTGATGAAGGATACCGTCATTGTTCCCGGCTACGGCCGCGTCTCCGTGGATATGGTGGCCGATCAGCCGGGGCTGACGCTGTTTCACTGCCACATTCAGCAGCATATGGATTACGGTTTCAAGGCGCTGTTTCGCTACGCGTAGCTGAGGTGCTGTGTCAATTCTGAGTTTCCGTGGAAGGGTTGTTACGTGGCGCAGGCTTCAGCCTGTGGAGTTTGGTCCTTGCAAGGACGAACCCCACAGGCTGAAGCCTGCTCCACAAGTGCCCGCCTGAAGGCGGGCACTATACAGACCGAAGCCGAGGTCTTGCACGGACTCTTCAGGCCCTGAAGCTTCACTGCATTCTTACTTCTTTTCCGGATCGGGCGTGGGGACTGTTTTCACCGGCGCTCCGATCCTGACCGTCACGCCGAAGCGTTTGTAATTTTCATATTTGACCGTCAAGCGGATGTGCACGGCGTCGGAATATTTGAAATGGAGCATTTCGTTGGCCCGCGTGTAGGTGGGGAACCAGTATTTGCCTTCGATGTTTTCGCGGAACGTTTCAAAATCGGGGAACGCCTGGTCCTGGCCGTTTCTCTTCTTCGTGTATCCGACCGGTTTCCCGAAGGTTTTCACAATCTGAAAATCCTTGTCTTCCACCCAGATGCGGCCTTGAAAATATCTCAGATTCTTTTCCATCGACTTCGGCGCCACGTCGAACACGTAGCAAGTGAGTTCGTCGACCTGTTCGTGGCCCACGTACTTGATGTCGTACTTTGGCAATTGGTCGCTCGTAAGCACAAAAGGGTAGACGTTTTCCAGGTCGTTGAAATCTTCCTGAGTCAGCTCGAGGCGCGTGAGAGTCGGAGCGGGGGCGTAGGTAATCACCTCGGTTCGCTTGCCTTTAGGGTCGAAGATGATATCGCTGGTTTGGCGGTACTCGCCATCGACGCGGTTGCTGTCATCCAGCGTCTGCAGCACAAAGGTTTGGGTGTAGGTGAAGTTGTCGCGCTCGATCTTGAATGCTGCTTCCTGCGCTGCGAATTTCTGGATAATTTCTTCCACCGGAATCGATGGCGGCCCGAGCGCAGATTTTTGCGGCGCCACGGTCATCTCGCCGCCCTGCGCCTTGGCAAACGCGGGAGGCTGCCCCATCAGCCGCGCGGCGAGGGGAAGGCTCGCGCAGAAAACCCCCAAACAGACCAATAAAGTGGCTTCAGTCCGCCGCCAATATTTCGCAGCGCGTCGAGATGAATGATATGCCATGGATGACACTCCGAGAGGTTTTTATCCGTGTCCTCAGTGTTAGAAATCCTTAAGCCTGCGAATTGGAGCCTTCCCAATCCCAACGGGTTGCCTTCCCTCGTATCACACAGAAGCTGGCTCCCCCACCCGCGAGTTGATTTTACCCCTTTCCGCCGTATATGTATCGCGTGTTCAGGATAGGAAGCGGCGCCAATTGACGATAGACTTGGATTTCTGTTACGTTCCCGCGGCCATTCATCTTTTTCGTCGCAATTCGGCTTGAGAGGCTGCGATGGAACTCGCGCTACCTTTTTGTCATTCCGAGCGGAGCGAGGAATCGCTCTTTCTTTGGCGATCGCCAAACCCCAGAGAGATTCCTCGCTCCGCTCGGAATGACAAAATAAATTGCTTTCTCTGCAGCCAGCCGAACTACAAAATGCATGACTACAAGAAAGGAAGCGCCCTTGCCAGAGGCACAACCCAAGTCTCGCCGTCTCACCCCCATCGACTGGGTCATCTGCGCCGTGGCCTGCATTGGTTTCGCTTTCGATACCTATGAGCTCCTGGTCCTCACGCTCACCGTCCAGCCGGCCCTGACAGAATTTCTCACAGCCAAGCCCGGAAGCGCGGCCTTCAATCACTGGATTGGATTGATGTTCTACGTTCCCGCCATCGCCGGCGGAATTTTCGGTTTGCTGGGGGGATACCTGATCGATCGCTTCGGCCGCCGCCGCATCCTGTTTTGGAGCATCCTGCTGTTTTGCTTTTCGGCGTTAGCCACGGCCTACTCATCTTCTGCCATGCAATTGCTGATCTATCGCTGCATTACGTTCGTCGGCGTGTCCGTCGAATTCGTCGCCGCGACTGCCTGGCTCGCCGAATTGTTCCCGGATAGAAATCAAAGAGAGACCATCCTGGGCTTCACGCAGGTGTTTTCATCCACGGGTGGAATCCTGATGAGCGGCGCGAGTTACTTGAGCCTGTCGATCGGCAGTTTGCTGCCCGCGATTCATGGCGGACACGAGGCCTGGCGCTACACGATTCTGTGGGGAATCCTTCCGGCCATTCCGCTTCTCGTCGTGCGCCCATTCCTGCCCGAATCGCCCATCTGGCGCAAGAAGAGGGAAGAAGGCACGCTCCAGCGCCCCAGCATCCTGGAATTATTTCATCCGGAATTTCGCAAGGCGGCTCTCTTGAGCTGCTTCATGATGGCTTGCGCTTATGCGGCTTCGTTCGGGATGTTGCAGCATTTCGCGCGGATCATTCCAGGCGCTCCCGAAGTTAAAATTCTGGCCCACGCTGACCAGCAGAAAATCGTGAGCGCCTTGCAGGGAGTTCAAGAGGTAGGGAGCTTGGTAGGACGAATCCTAATGGCGGGTCTCGCTATTTTTATTATTAGTCGAAGGCGCCTGCTGCACATTTTTCAGATTCCTGGATTGCTGCTGATCCCGCTGGTGGTGCTGCTTCCCGCCATGCGGGACACGGCGATGCCGGCCTGGGGAATTTTCATTCTGGGCACCGTGTCTGTCGCCCAATTCAGTTTTTGGGGAAATTATCTGCCCACGCTTTATCCCACGCACTTGCGCGGGACCGGGGAAAGCTTCGCGGCCAATGTGGGAGGAAGGATGCTGGGAACTTCCGCCGCGCTGATCACCACCAGCATCGTGGCGTACATGCCCGGCGGCACGGCCACGCGGCAACTCGGCTACGCAGCGGGAATCGTCGGGTTTTTGGCTTACGCCGCCGGTTTCATCGCAAGCTTTTGGCTCCCCGAGCCGCGCGAGGAACTGATTTCTGAATAGTTTTCGTAGCACAGACTTCAGTCTGTGGGGTTTAGTCATGGCGAGCTCCAAACCTCACAGACTGAAGTCTGTGCCACTCTCACGCCAGCTTCAGACGCAGCAATTTTCGCGCATTGCCTTCGTAAATTTTATGACGATCGCTGGCGGACATCTCCACGCCCTCGACGCAGCGAATCGTCTCGCGAATATATCCCGGCCCCTTTTCCGGATCGAAGGGCGTATCGGAAGCGAACAATACCTGATCCGCTCCAAAAAATTCCAGCCCGCAACGCAACGCCGGCAGGGAACCGAACGTCGCTGTATCGGCGTAAAACATTTTGAAATAATCCTGCGGGCGCTTTTTCAGCTTCCGGCCGACCAGGGCCAAGTCCTCGCCTTCGGTGCGCGCCCCCAGCTGATCGAGTCCGGGACCCGTGCGCCCAGAGAAGTAGGGAATCATGGCGCCCAAGTGGTGCGCGATGATTTTCAGTTCCGGAAAACGGTCGAAATATCCCGCAAACAAAATGCGCCCCATAGCCACCGAAGTCTCATACGGCCAGCCGAACACCCACCACAGTTCGAACTTCGATTTCTTTTCCGTTACGTAGTCCGCAAAATTCGCGGACCTGCTGGGATGAAGCCAGATGGGGACGTTCCGTTCCGCGATCTTCTCGAAGATCGGCAGAAAATCCGGCTCATCCAGGGGACGCCCGTTGACGTTCGAATAGATTTGAAAGCCGACGGCCCCCAATTTTAACACCGCGCGGTCGATTTCCTCGACCGCGGCCGCCGGATTATTCATCGGCAGCGCGCCCACGAAGCCGGGGAAGCGGTCGGGATGCTTCACGACCAGTTCGGCCAAGCCGTCGTTGGCTAGCTGCGCCAGTTCCGGCGAAAGCTTTGCGTCGCCCATGGCCTCGATCGGGGGCGCAGCCATGCTCACCACCTGGCAATAGTCGGCGAAGCGGTCCATGATGCGGAAGCGCACGTCGAGATTGACCATGGCCGGAATATTTTCCGTCCGTTTCTTGATGGTGGTCCCGGATTCCGGCAACTTCAGCATGCGCTCGTAGTAATTTTGCGGAACGATATGGCAAAAAATATCGATTTTCATTCCATCCTTCTTTCTTGAATTTCGATCAGCGGAACGCACGGCCAACCACAAGAATTGTCGAAACGCTCTTCGGCACAAAAAACTTGTTGGATTGACGGGGAAACATAGCAAGCCCGGCGCGGGCTGTCAACGCAGCCCGCGTGGCGCTATCTATTCAGTTCGCCCTTTAGTGGTGTCCATGCTTGACGCGCGACTCGAGGCCGTGATAATTGATGGTAATTGCAAAGGAAACACTTGCGACGGGTGTGCCTGGTGCAAATCTTTTCCTTCTCCAGGACCGATCGGGGCAAGAGCTTCAGGATTCCACGCGCGCTCAAGGAGCGAAACTTGGCCGTACCCTATTTCTTAAATACCATCGAACAGAGCAGCCTCAGTGTATGGCTTCGCGAGACGCAATCGCTGTTCGGTTTCTATTTCGTCCTGCTATTTCACACCATCGGCATGTCCTTGGTGGTCGGCGCCAATGCGGTGGTGGACTTGCGCATTCTTGGCGTGGCGCGCGATATTCCGCTCCATCCGCTGAAACGGCTCTTCGCTATTATGTGGGTTGGGCTCGGGCTAAACGTGGCCACGGGACTGCTCCTCTTGACTGCGTACCCGACCAAGGCTCTCACCAACCCCGACTTTTATATCAAGTTGACGTTTATCGCGCTGGCTGTATACACCATGTACAGAATGAGCATCCAAGTATTTGGCGATGCCAGCATGAGCGAAACGGCTATGGTGGCCAAGGGCAAAACCATGGCGATCTTGTCTCTTGTTTTCTGGATTGGAGCCGTTGGCGCGGGACGCCTGCTCTCGGAAACTGCCCGGTACTTTTTTTATGGCCATCCGGCAGGGGGATGAGGAGTAAGCTGGATGCAAGGAGATTCACTGTTCGGCCGCACCGGGTGCGAAGGCCAAACGAGATAACTCGATATCGCCCAGGGAGTTTGTCATGAATTACGCGCATTTACATCTTTTGCTGAATCACGTTCCGGTCATCGGGGCATTCATCGGACTGGGCCTATTGCTGATCTCCTTTTTCGGCAAGAATCAGGACCTGAGGCGAGCCAGCTATATCATTTTTGCGGCCATGGCTCTGATGACGATTCCGACGTTCGTGACCGGCTTTGGCGCGCAGGAAATGATCAAAGGGCCCAGTGTGGACCCATTGATTTACAGGCACGAGGGCTCGGCGTTGCTCTCCCTGTGGCTGATGGAAATAACCGGCACGCTGGCCTTGATCGGGTTATGGAAATCTCAGACGACTGGCCTACCATCGCGCGGGAACGTTGCCGCCGTGCTGCTTTTTTCGCTGCTCAGTGTTGCCTTCATTTCCAGGACCGGGAATACGGGCGGCGACATCCGCCATCCCGAAATCCGGCCGGCCGGCGAAGTGACGACGGGGCAGCCAACCATCAAGGAAGAGCCGATCGGGGCGTTTATGGCCCACTTTGAGCCGGACCCGGATAAGTTTACCAATGTCATGACCTACAGCAAGTGGTGGTGGACGTTCATGATGGCGGTGCACTTCCTCGGCCTCATCCTGATCGTAGGGACGGTGGGACTCTACGATGCCCGCATCATGGGATTTTTGAAGCAGCTTCCGCTCGCACCCTTGCACCGCCTGCTTCCCTGGGGGCTGGCCGGGCTAGGCGCCAATATCATCACAGGCCTTCTGGCCTTTGCCAGCCGGCCCGAGAATTACGTTTTCAGCAGCGCGTTTTGGCTGAAAATGCTGGCTCTCTTGTTGCTCGGAGTGAATGCGGCGGCGTTCTATTTGACGGACGCTTTCGGGGAAGTGCAGGCCCTGAAGGCCGGGGAAGACGCTCCGTTTTCCGCCAAGTTCATTGCCGCGAGTTCGTTATTCTTGTGGTTCGCGGTCATCGCCATGGGCCGCTACATCCAGCCGTTGACCGACACGCTTTTGGGGACCAACTAGAAGGTATTCGGTTCCGAGGATTTCCGTGTCATGGCCGTTCCATTTGCTGCAGCCCGCGTCTTCAGGCGCGGGGGTTACCTCGCAATCCGTTCAAACTTCGCAACGAGCGGAAAAGCCTCGCCTCTGAAGAGGCGAGCTACAGATTGCCACAAAAATAGGGTGCAGCATGGCAGTGGGTCTGCTAAAATGCGGGCCTTATGATGGGTGAAACTATGCTCAAACGGATCCATGGTGTACTTCTCAGTGCGATCGTAGCCAGTGCTGCATTTGGCGGTCCCGCGGCCGCAGCTCGTAGCAATTCCGTGCGCGTTTCGGGCCCGGGATCGGCCTCGAATGATTCGGACCTGCAGCTGCCCGATCCACACAAAACCTTGCGGCACATGTCCAAGGACCTCAAATTAAAGAAAGACCAGCGCGTAGGCGTCAGCTTCATCCTTCAGGAGCGCACGCGGGAGATTCGCCTGCTTCTCGATATCGACACTTTGTCGCAGGAATCCCGAAATGCGTTGGCGGCAAAAGTAATGGGCGACACCGACGCTCAGATCGAAACCTTGCTGAAGAGCAAGCAGAAAAGAAAATTCGATAAAGAGTTGGCCAAGAGCCACGAAGTTCGATAATCCACCCCGGTCGCGATTTTAACCCTCTTGCGGCCCGCGACGATTTATTCCAATTCCTATTGCCCTTGCATCAGAGCACTACAGTCTTAGCAACCAGCGATATTCGCGCGCCAATAGGACGGCCACTCCGAGTACCGCGACGGCCACCGTCAGCGTTACCAATCGGCGCGTCAATGCCGGGTTCTTGGCCTGCCGCTGAATGATGGGCAAATTAATGAGGGCGCTGGCGAGCGAGGCGAGCACGACTCCCGCTCCCGCTTCCGCCGGCGGCAATTGTCCGTGCGCGACCATGTTGGCGGCGGCTGCGGAGGTGCTAGCGCTGCTCACCAAACCGCCAAGAATGCTGATCCCCAAAAATCCAAATTTGCCGAGGTGGCGTTGGCCGAGCGTCGAGACGACCTGTATCAATAGAAACAGCCCCGCAAAATTCAGCACGTGCGCGAGCGAAACAGGCGACTCGAGTTGAATTTCCGTCGGGGCATCCCCAACGCGCGCCCGCGAACGGCTGACCAAGATAAGAGCGACGATGGCCATGACGATCAAGGGCGCCGCGGCCGTGGCAATCGAAGCCGGGGAAAAAATCGCCAGGATCACGAGATTGCGCCCAAACATGGCTACAATCGTGAGCAGCAGCGCGGCGACGGCCACGTCAATCGACATGCCGTTGGCCGCTCCAAGCGGTCTTGCCAACTGCGCCGCCGCGGCCGTGCTGTTCACCAGTCCGCCGAGAAATGCGCTCACGTAAACGCCGCGCGTCCCGTACAGCTTGAGCAAAACGTAGTTCACGAAACCAATGCCGGCGATCACAATCACGATGACCCAGGCCGCGCGCGGATTGATAAGTTGCCACGGATCCACGAAACGGTCCGGTATGACCGGATAAATGACGAAGCCGAGCAGCCCCAGAAGCACGGCGCTGCGAATTTCCTCGAGCGTAAGCCCGCCGGCGAATTTCTGCAGTTCCAGTTTCCAGGCAAGAAGCATCGTGATGACGATCGCCGACGCCACCGGAGTAAAGACGTGGCCGATGCCCACCAAGTATCCCGCGACGAATACCAATAGCGCCGCCATGGAGGTGGTCAACTCCAGCGGCCGCGACGCGAGAAAATTGCGAACGTCCGAGGCAGCGATCAGCAGCAGCACGCCGGCAAAGGCCAGGGAGGCAAGCGCCGTGGGCAGGTGCGCGCTGAGCATCCCGAGCATCGAGACGAAAGCGAAAGTTCGCAGCCCGAATTCCTTGTTGGCCCATTCGCGCTCGATGCCGACGAGCATTCCAATACACAGCGACGCTGCG
>Ga0302326_10008689_pt1 | contig 22349 bp, 16 predicted proteins | sample Palsa_T0_3_FD_202264 | JGI IMG/M metagenome (GOLD analysis project Ga0302326, IMG submission 202264) | Peat permafrost microbial communities from Stordalen Mire near Abisko, Sweden - Palsa_T0_3 | ecosystem: Environmental > Terrestrial > Soil > Palsa > Peat permafrost | place: Sweden: Abisko... | reverse complement strand
GTTCCCCGCATACAGAATCAAAATGCGCCTGTCGCCCGTCGCGCGTGCACTCGCAGGCGGCGCTGCCGCCAGAAACTCCTCGTCGATACCATTTGTGAACCATGCAAGCGCACTTGCGCTGTAGTGTTCTCGGAAATAGCCTTCGAATCCTCGAGACACAAGATTGATGCGCGCGGCGCGCCGCATTGTCCAGGACTCCACCCGCGTCATGAGCGCCCGCACCGGCCACGCGGCCGCCGCAGGCAAGACTTCATTGATCGTTTCCACGAACAGATCGCGGATGTCAAGATACAGCGGCGCGTTCTTGCGACGGGCGATCCAGGCGCCCAGTGCCGCCGTCATCAATCGTGAAGACGTTGCGAATACCAGATCGTAGTCACGGTGGGCCACGTGCTTGAGCGCCTGTCGCGCGAAACGCAAAAAGGCCCGCGACTGACCCAGCATATCGCTTCGATGTGAAGGCAGGCGAATGCGCCGCACTTCAAGGCCATTCGCAGCATCAACCTCAGATGCCGAGCGATTGAAGCTCCTGTAACGGTTCGGAAAAGTAGTCACCACGTCCACCTGGCTGCCAGGGGGCAGTCGCTCGCGCAATGCTGCAACAAGCGCAGCTGTGCGGAACGAACCGGCAGACAGATCCGGCTCATAGTAGAAGCTTAGGATCAGGAATCTCACGCCGGGCCCCAAATTACGCTCGTCCGTAACGTGGCGCTCGCAAGAGACGCCACGATGCGGCGGTTTGGCACGCTGACGCCAAAGCGCGGATGCCATGTGCCGGATTGCAGCTCAACCGAGCTTGCGCCCTCAAAGACCATGCGCCAGGTCGCGCCGTCGCACATGAGGGAGACCTCCGTCGCGCCGTGCAGGCGGGCGTCGACGTCAGGATGGATGTGGAAGTAGGCGGCGGCCGTATCAAAGGCACCGCTAATCTCATCCTCGACGCACAGCGCGCGCTCATTGAGAATCCAGCGCCGCCGATGCTCGTTCCTGCCTCGCAGACGCCGGTAGCCATCGTGGCTCGCCTCGATGATGATCGCCGACTGCGTGGTAGTAACGCTGTGCAGTTTGACACGGGCTCGGCGCGCGACTCTGAATCCGGCCCATGTCTCGGAGGAGTTCTCCCCTTCCACGACGACAGTATTATGGGCGGCCGTGCCGCGCTGGCGCTGCCGCTCCGCAGCTTCGCCGTACTCTGAAGTGCCGGAATTGATGAGCACGCGCCGGCCCCGCAGGCTGAGCTCAAAACTGAGAGAGTCCGCGTGGGCGTGGCCAGGCTGATAGTCCGCACCGACCGCGGCGCAATCGCAGATGAGGTACGCGGCCGAGGTGCGTGCTCGCACGTAGCCACTCGCCTCAAGCATGACTACTCGGGATGTATCGTCGGGCGCGGCGGGCAGACCCAGCCGCAACGCGTATGCCTCAAGCTCAGTGATCGTCGGGCTGATCCCCAACGCTGCGTCATTGAAGAATGCAACATCCCCGTCCGGATGGCTCATCACCCGCAGCCAATCGCGCATGCGCGTGATGGCTGAAAACCAGGCGCGCGGCGGCTCCCTGCCGTAGGCGATCAGCAAATTGACCAGATCCAGCAGATCTTCGAGGATCCCGGCGTGATACATCGGGCTGAGCTCAAAGTGGCCGCCGTCCCGCAGGATTTGCTCGCGCACTTGATCTTGAAGGATCTGCATGCCGCGTGCCCACCAGCGCTGCGCCTCGCGTCCTTCGAAGTACAAGCCCGCATGCACAAGGGCTTTGGCGTTGGCGAACAGATGATTGCCAAGAATGTGGTGCTCCAGGCGGCGCGCGAGCCAGCGCGTTTGCACCGCGAGACTCGTCTGGAACGGCGCCGGCAGCGTGTTGCCCCGCACGGACCATTTCACACAATTGACGATGCGACGCGACAGCGGATACGGGTCCCAACCCTCCGTCTTTCCCGGTGGGTTCTCCGCAACCCAGCGCGCGAGGAGCTTCTCGTGCCACGAAAGGCGCAAGTGCGCGTCATGCGCATTAAGATCGTCGAAATAGTGGAGGTTGTACGTCCACAGCTTCGGCGCATCGTGCGGCCGCCAGTCGCTCGCGACCGCGCAGCGACGCTCGACGCTCAAAAAGCGAAACACGTCGGGTCGGAGGAGACTCACCTCCGGCGCAACTGGCGGCTCGTAGCGCGCGCTTGGCCGCCGCATCGGCGGCGCGGCCCGCAGATCGGGGAGCGGTCGGTAGAGCCGCAACCAGATCCGCGCGGCGATCTGGATGGGACGCAGGTGGCGAAGGGTGTGAAAGTACAGCGTGAGCGAGCTCAACCGCGCACTGCCTCACCCAGCGCAATCGTCACGCGCGCAACTTCCAGGATTTCTTCGAGAGGGATCGGTGCGCCCGCACCGCTTCTCACCGCATCGAGGAAAGCACGAACGCAGGCTTTTTGGCCCTTGTCCTGGCGCCAGAGCCGCATCGACTTGAATCCGGGCCATCCGTAGGCGCGCAGACTCCGGAAGTTATCCAATTGCAGGATGCGGCCTGCGCAAAAGACCTCCACGCGCTCCTTCGGAAATGAGGCATGGCCGTTGGCAAGATAATGGATCGTGCCCAAGGAGCCATCCGCAAAGCTGAGCGTGATCGCTACGCTGTCCCGAGGAGCTCCGCTTTCACTCGCGAGCGCCTGCACGCGAGCGTCCACAATCTCTCGCCCGGCCAGAAATCTCAATAAGTCCACAAAGTGACAGCACTCGCCAATGATTCGTCCGCCGCCCACGCGTCGATCTTGCGTCCAGTGCGTCGCCGGGAGCGCGGGAGCATTGACCGTCACGACAAAGTATTTCGCTGCACGAACGCCCGCGAGCAGCGCTTTCATGCGCGCGACCTGCGGAGCGAAGCGGCGGTTGTAGCCAACCATGATCTGCGGACGCTGCCCAGTGGGCGCGCTCGCGCTCCACGCATCCGCTATCGAGTCGACTTCCGTCAGCGTCAACGCCAGCGGTTTTTCCACGAATACATGCTTGCCAGCCTGCAAAGCGCGCAGCACGAAGCGTGCATGACTGTCGTGCCGCGTCGCGATCACAATGACGTCTGTGTCAGCGTCGGTAATCAGCGAGTCGGCATCGGTCGTCGCGCGCGCGAATCCGAACTTGCGCGCGCAGTGCGCCGCACTCACTCCGCCGCCACTTGCGATGCCCTGCAAGCGCACATGACTCGCCACGAATGCCGGAATCAGCGTACGCGCCGCGTAATTTCCGGCGCCGATGAACGCGATCGCGGGCTCCGCATCCGCCGCAGCATGTGTGCTGTGTGGATCGCGCGCGACGGTACGCGAGCCGACCCGGTCGAAACTCTGCGCTGCATACTCGAGCAGGATGCCCAGGTGCGGTTGCGACTGCGTTGCGAGAAGTTCGTAAGCCTCGGGCGCCGCATCGAATGCGAAGCGGTGCGTGATCAACGTGCGTACGTCGAGCGCTCGCGAGTTCATCATTTCGAGAACGGCTTGGAAATTGCGCTGTTCGGTCCAGCGCACGAAGCCGAGCGGATAATCCGTGCCCTCCTCCTCGTATTGAGGGTCATAGCGCCCCGGACCATAAGAGCACGACACCTGGAACGAGAGTTCCTTCTGGTAAAAGTCCGACCGATCAAGCTCAAGACCCGTGACACCAACCAGCACGATCCGGCCGCGCTGGCGGCACATGCGCGCGCCCTGCGAGACGGGATCGTTGCTACGGGTCGAGGCGGTAATGAGCACACCGTCCACTCCCGCGCCGCCGGAGAAGGCATGGGCCACAGCCAACGGGTCTTCCCCACGCTCGAGTGCTACCACGTCTGCGCCAAATCGTCGCGCGAGCTCGGTCTTGGTGGGATCGGGATCGATCCCGAGAACGCGGCAGCCATTGGCGCGCAGCAGCTGTACCGTGAGGAGTCCCAGAAGCCCAAGACCGGTTACGACGAAGCGCTCGCCCAGCGTTGGCGCTGTCAGGCGTACGCCCTGCAGCGCAATCGCGCCGAGCACCGTAAACACCGCCTCGTCGTCCGCCACCTCATCCGGAATTCGCGCACAGAGGTTGCGCGGCACCGCGACGACCTCCGCGTGCGGGCCATTCGACACGACACGTTCGCCGACGGCATAGTCGTGCACGTCGGCGCCGATCCCGGCGACCCGACCCACATTGCAATAGCCGAGCGGCATCATCTGATCGAGCTTGCCGCGCACCGCCTCCAGAGTCGGGAGGATGCCGTCCGTGCGCACCTTGTCGAGCACCTGCCGTACTTTCTCGGGCTGCTGTCGGGCCTTGTCGATCCACCCCGCGCGCCCGAATTCAACGAGCATGCGCTCGGTACCCGACGAGATGAGCGAACGCGTGGTCCTCACGAGCAAGCCGCCTCGGGGAGCGGCGGCCGCCGGCACTTCGGCGAGGATCGTGCGTCCATCTGCGAGCGATTGCAGCACCTGGCGCATCTTCAGCCTCCGCGACCGCGGACATTCGTGTCCCGGTTTGAGTATCCGCCGATCATTTGGTGGCGCAAATGAGCATAAATAGTCCGTGTCCGGCTGCAAACCTGCGCAGTAACGCCCGCGGCCAAATGCGCCGCGCGACAGAGAGAAACGCGCCGCGATGACGTTGTCCGGCGGCCGACGCCAACAAATCCCCATGCGTCAGTTGTGTTTGAATATCCACTACACGAAAGGCGGCGAACAGGCGGCGCGCGCCGGCAACCGAATAGGCCTTCGTGCCAGGGCTTTCGAGGTAGCGCGCATAGATTTCCGCCAGCGACATCCACGGTCGCAGGCCCAGAAGCGCAAAGCGTACCCAGAGCATGTATCCAACCAAGCTCCATGTGTGATAGATCATGATCCTCGCAGTTCCGCCCGGCCTCAGCACTCTGTAGATCTCATCAACGGCCCTCGCCGTATTCGGACTGTGGTGGATTACACCCCAGGAATAGACGAGATCGAAGGTGGCGTCGTCGTACGACAATTTCTCCGCGTCTCCCTGCTCAAGCTGCGACGTCAGGCCGAAAAGTTCCAAGCGGCGCCGCGCGTGCGCGACTGACCGCTCGGTCAGATCAATCCCCGAGAGCAGCGCGCCCGCCGCCGCAAATCTTTGGTGGTCCGCGCCGAGTCCAACTCCGATCTCGAGGACGCGCTGCCCGTGCGCGCTCTGGAACGCGGCAAATTGCTCGATGTATGGCTCAAGTTCATAGCGTCGGCGCGCCTGGTCGAGATAACCCTGTCGACCGGCGTCGTGCAAATAGAGTTCCTCGCCACAGGCGGCGCGCTCCCAGAATTCCTGGACCGCCTGCTTGTCAGCGTGCATCAATGTCTTTTCGTGCATGTCAAAGATCAACGAACCTGCGACACCAGAGCTCAAAGCACATGAGCGCGAATAGGGTATAGCTCGCATCAATGGCCCCTGAACGGTCAAGGTCAATTAGGCGCCGCACGGCGAGCGGATCGAAAAAGCCACGACGCCGCAGCACCGCGCCGTCGAGCGTCTCATCCACTTTGGAACGTAGCTCCCCGCGTAACCACTGCCGCAGCGGTGCGCCGAAGCCGCTCTTTGGCCGGTAGATCACCGCTCGCGGAAGAAACGGCTGCATTGCCTGCTTGAAGATCGCCTTGCCGACGCGACCGCGCTGCTTCAGGTGTGCCGGCACATGGGCCGCAAACTTCACGACTTCCAGGTCCACGAGCGGCACGCGCACCTCGACTCCCACTGCCATCCCAGCGCGATCCGTGTAATTCAGGTTGTGGTCGGCGAGGAAGTGGCGGGTATCCAAGAAGAGCATGCGCTGCAGCGGATCGTGCTCCTGCGGAATGAGGCGTAGGCTCTCAAGCAGCGGAGCGGCAGTATCCGTGCTTGCAACCTGCTGAGCAAAATCCGCCGTGTACAACGCCCGCCTCACCTGCTCGGTACTCCACCAGTAATACGAAACCAGTCGTTGCTCCGCGCTCTCCCCGGCGTAGGCGAAAATCTTGGCCATACGTCGCAAATGCACGTGCGACTGTCCGCCGCCACGGCCACTGGCGTTCGCCGTGGCGAGCTTTTGCATGCCAGCGCGCACGCCGTGCGGCAACCATGTCCAGCGCTTCTCGAAAGACAACGCCCAATGACGCCGATATCCGCTGAAAATGTCGTCGCCGCCGGCGCCCGAGAGAAGCACGGGAATGCCCATAGCCCGCGCTCGCTCGGCGATCAGCAGCGCGTTGATAGGCGCCGGGTCCGCCTGCGGTTCATCAAGCAGGCTCACCATTTCTTCGAGCCTGTCTATAGCGTTTGATTCGACGAGCACTTCCACCAAATCGACATCCAGGTGGCGCGCAACCTGACGCGCATAGGGCAAATCTGCTGGATTACCCTCCGTGTCAACTCCATCCGCGAAGCGAATAGAAAAACACGTGATGCGGCGATCGGGCCACGCGCGCCGCATCATAGCGACAACTGCACTCGAATCGAGGCCACCGGAAAGAAATGCCCCCACCGGCACGTCCGCTATAAGCTGCCTGCGCACGGCGCTCGCGACGTGTTCGCCGAGGTCCCTGGCAATCTCAGCCGTCGGACGTGCATCCATGATTCCATCATAGGGCGGCGTGTAGTACTGCCAATGTCGCCGCACCCGTCCCTGTTGCACGATGAGGGCGGCGCCCGGCTCGAGTTTGCGAACGCCAACCAACATTGTGCGCGGCGCCGGTGTCCACAGGTAGGCCAGCATCTGGTGCAGGGCAATAGGATCGATGCTGCGCGACAATCCCCGATCACATATCAGCGCCTTGATCTCGGACCCGAACAGAAAGCCCGCCTGCGGCTCCGCATAGTAGAGAGGCTTTACCCCGAGCGGGTCGCGTGCCAGAAACAATGCGCCGCGCTCGATCCCATCCGGTCGCCCTGCGTCCCGCGCGTCATGGATCGCAAATGCGAATATGCCGTTCAAGCGCTTCAGCATCTCAAGACCATCGCGCTCGTACAGGTGCAGCAGCACTTCCGAATCCGTCTCGGTGGAAAATCGGTGTCCCGCAGCCAGAAGCTCCGTGCGCAACTCCCGAAAATTATAGATTTCCCCGTTGAAGACGAGCGTCAGCCCAGCGCGCATGCCGCCGCCCGCGTCCGGAACCACCGTCATCGGTTGCAGTCCAGCGCGTGACAAGTCGATGATCGCCAGGCGTCGATGCCCCAGACCGGTCGGCGGTTGACCTTCGACCCTCAGCATCACCGTGCCCTCACCGTCCGGGCCGCGATGCGCCACGGCATCGGTCATGCGCTGCAGCAGTTCGCCGTCAAACACCCCCTGAAAACCGACGATGCCGCACATGTTTCTTAGGCCGCAGACTGATGGCCGGATGCGTGAGGCGGCGCCTTGGCACGCAGCACAACTCCGTGCGGCGTGTATTCCGCCTCGATATCATCAAGGCCCGCGTCAACGGCCCAGCGCCGAAACGTCGTCAGCGTTGCAGGACGGTCGTAACGAGGCGCCAGCATGTCAAACGTATCAAGATACGACCACTCCTTGAGCATGTCGCCGTCAAGTCCGAGAAAGCTGTAATCAGCGACCAGGAGCCGCCAGTTGATGGCGTAGCCCTTGGGTAGAATGCGGATGAGCCGGGCAAGCGGCCACATGAAATCAACCCAGCTCCTAACGCGCTCGTACAGGCGATCCGGGTTCATCCTGCGGGTGAGCGGACGTACCCAGTATTTTGTCTGCAACACGGTTCGCAGCAGCGACACTTTATAGATGTCCGCGCACAATGTGCCGCCGGGTCGCAGCATGCGCGGAAGCGCTTGGAAGGCGAGCTGTGGACTTGGCGTGTGCTGCAACATCCCGAAACAGAACAGCCGATCGAATGTGCCCGGCCGAAATGGCATCTTAAACACGTCAGCCTGCAGAATTAGGACGTTGCGGCGCGCGCCATTCGACGCATAGTTTGCGTCAACCGCATAGCTGAAATCGAGCGACACGACGGTCGCTCCGGTTTTTGCCGCCTGCTCAGTAAACCGCCCGGAGCCGCTGCCAACCTCGAGGATCCTCTGGCCGTGCTGCTCGCGCGGCCAGTGCGTCTGGCCCAGAAACCGCTGTTCGGAGACATTGAGTCCAGAGTAACTGTCGTACTGAGTACGTGCGTGCTTGGTCCATTCAAGTCCGAATCCCGACGCATAGTTTTCGCGCGGCACAAAGCGCGGCACGCCGCCGATGACGGGATACTCCTGCTGACACGCCAGACAGCCGAGTGCTCCGTCGAGTAATGCCTCGCCGCCGACGGGTTGCAGCGGGCGTACACAGCGCAAATCGCCGTGGCACTGCGGACATGCCAAGAGATGCAAGTGCTCAAGATACATCTTGGGCGCCTCCTGGGCATGTTTTGCCGCGCACTGCAAGGCGCAAAGCGGCAATCACGGCAAGTACTCCCTGGACCATAGTGCGAGCTGCAAGAGTTTCCACAGCAGAAACCCGCGCTCACGCCGACCAGAGCGATGCTCCTGCAAAGCAGTTTCGAGGGATGCGCGATCCAATTCAAATCGGTTCACGAAGGTCGAATCTAGAAGCGCCGCGCGGGCGAAGCCGTGCAGCGCACCCCGCAGCCATTCTTCGTACGGCACGCCGAAGCCCGTCTTCGGCGCATCGAGTATGTCGTCCGGAAGCCGCCCGCGCATCGCCTCACGAAGCACGATCTTCTTTTCCGTGCCGCGAACTTTAGTTGTCGACGGCAGCCGTACTGCAAGTGAAGCTACTCTCTCATCGAGCAGCGGAACACGTGCCTCAACCCCGTGTGCCATCGTCGCGCGGTCGACTTTCGTAAGGAACTGCGAGGGTAGCTGCAAGGCAATGTCGGTGAGGAGCATTTGCTGCACGGGATCGTGCGCTCGGAAGCGATTCGCGCAGCGGCGAAAGGCAGCGAATGGATCCGAATTCGCCGCAAGACGGCTGCGCGCCGCGTGCGCCAGCACCGCGTCCGGGGGATCATGCAGCGTCTCAACCGTAAGCAGAAGCGCCATGCGCATGGCGGCGTCGCTTTGGCCCGCAGCCACGCCGAGCCGCGCCACGCGCGCACTCGCGGTACCGGGGATGGCGCACAGCAGCTTCTCAAGCCCATGCGGCCACATTTGCCAAAGCCGTGCGTGCCGCAGAATTGCGTAGCGTCGATAGCCGGCAAACATTTCATCGCCGCCGTCTCCTTGCAGGACGACCTTGACTGAGCCGCCTAACGCCTGGGCCAGCAGATACAGCGGGATATTCGCTGCGTCGGCAAACGGTTCGTCATGAGACTTGACCAGCGCTGAAATCACTTCGTCAAGTGCACCGCCGCGCACCACCATTTCGTGATGATCAAGGCCTAGCAGTTTCGCCACGCGCCGGGCTTTGGGAAGTTCATTGATTCCATGATCGTAGTCGAAGCCGACGGCGTAACTTGCCAAGCGGCGCCCGCTCGCGAGTGCCGCCGAGGCTGCAATACTCGAGGAATCGACGCCACCGCTCAGAAAGATGCCGACCGGCACGTCGCTTACGAGCTGGCGGGCTACTGCACTATCGAGCGCGATGCGCACAGCGGATGCTGCCTCGTTCGGCTCCACGAGTCGTGCAGGGCTCGCAAGCCACTCCTCAATTCGCCACCACGGTTCAATTCGGCTACGTCCGCCCTCAATGATCAGACGATGCCCCGGTTCGAGCGCCCGCACTGCCCGATACATCGTGCGGTCTTCAAACGCATTTCCGTACCAGAGGTACTCGGCGAGGCTTTGGTCATCTATGCTGCGATCGACCTCGCCGCCTGCGAGGACCGCCTTTATTTCCGAACCAAATGTTACGCCGCTGTCATTGGTCCATGCGTAGAAGAGCGGCTTGACGCCGAGACGATCGCGCATCAGCACCAGGCGCCGGCGTACGCCATCCCAGAGCGCAAAGGCGAATATGCCCTCAAGGCGCGTAAGCCCCTCGAGGCCCCACGCATCGTAGGCTTGTAAGATGACTTCCGTATCCGAGTGCCCGCGAAACACACGGCCGGCACTCTCCAGCTCGGCGCGCAGATCGCGAAAGTTATAACATTCGCCATTGTGGACGAGCGTCGTCGCTCCGAAGTTCATCGGCTGTGCTCCCGCGGGCGACAGATCGAGAATGCTCAAACGCCGGTGCCCGAGCGCCACACCATCACCAACAAAGATGCCCTGCGCATCCGGGCCGCGGTGTGTGACGGTTCCAACCATCCGCCGCGCGCGCCAATCCAGATCCTCTCTGGAATACTCTGGCCCGTACAGTCCGCAAATGCCGCACATCGGGGCAGCTACTCCTTATCTAGTGTCAGCAAAAAGGGCCCTTTCGAGGTGTGAGTGGCGAATCGCGCTAACTTCGCCAAATGTGGCGTCGGACACGCCGCCGCTGCCGTGCAAGAGCGGGAGGCGCACCTCAGCACACGCCACAAGCCTTTGCGGCAACCGATGTGAATCTAGCCGCTTTGGCGTCCAGGCGGGCTCACGCCGCGGTTCCCAGCGACACGTCCCTTCCACAAACGCGATCCGCCAGCGCCACGATTTGATCAGCAGCGCGCTCCGCGCTGAACCGCTCTTTCGCGATGTGCCAGCCCGCGCGCCCCATTCGCTCGCGCAGTGGCCCATCGATGAGAAGATCCCGTAGCGCCTGCACAAGGCGATCCGTATCGCGCGCAGGAATCAGGAAGCCATTGACCCCGTCGACGACCATATCCCCGACGGCGCCGACATCGGTCGCCACCACAGGCAATCCCGCGGCCAAGGCTTCGATGATGGCGTTGGGCATTCCCTCCATGTAACTCGGAAGCACCAGTAGATGGGCCCGGCGCAGTTTCTCGACCTTGACGTCCGAGTCGATCCATCCCAAGAGCTCAACGACGCGCCCCAGAAGCGGGTCAACGAGCCTCTGTCGTGCTTCGGCCATCGCGGATCCGTCGCCCGCAATGACCATTTTAAAGGACGGCACATCGGCTGCCTCAACTAACTGCCGCACGCAGTCGAGCAGTTCGAATATGCCCTTCTCTCTGTCAACCCAGCCGAGAAACAATATATCCAAGGGAAGTTCGTGGCTGTATACGCGACTCGCGCCGATATTGAGCAACTGAACCGTTGCGGTCCAATTGTGAATAATCGGACAGCGCACGCGCCCGAGCCCGACCTCGTGTGCGAAGAATTCCTGATAGGCATTTCCCTGACACAGCATCAGAGTCGGTATGCGAAAACACAGCCGTAGCAGCGCGGCGCGCACGGTCGAAGCTCGATAGTGATCGACAAGTGCCGCGCCGCGCGGAAACATCATCGTTTTGATGCCGAATAACCGCGCAATGGCAGCCATCAATGATTTTTCGATGAAACTCGGCCCTGGCGAGGCAAACAGCAACATAACATCCAGGTTGGACCGCAGGCAGTGCTTGACCATCAGGATGATCCGCCTGGTTGCGGGCAGGAGGCGGCGCAGATACGGCGGAGGCGGTACCGTCGGCGAGAACGAGTTGAGCAAGACGAGTTCCATGCGCTGCGGCAAGGAGGACGCCATCAGGACCCGACAAGAAGTGAGTACGCCGCCATGCTCCCGAGTGCCTTCGGGAGGAAAAGCGCCCACGATCAGCATGCGCAACTTTCGCTCAGCCACACCCGCTCCGCGAGACATCACAATCCCGCATTCAAGAAACCACACTCGCGGCGCGATGCTGATACAACGGATGTCGCTTGAGGCTTAGTGCGGGCTTTTCGACCAGCCGCCACGACGCGTACGCGACCCCAATCGTCAATGCAATGGCGACCGGCACGCCGAACCAGCGCGCGCCCAACCCCCCGACGAGCAGCAGATTGATAACTGGCTCATGGTAGATGTATACGCCGTAGGACACATCGTTTCGGCGCAATAACAGATCGCTGAGGGTATTTGCCGAAAATGCTGCAGTAAAGGTCAAAATACTCAAGGCAATGAACAGCAACGGATTCAGCGAATTTCCAAAACCCCAGCCGAGAATACTGCCCGCCGCCCATCCGATCACACAATACGCAGCGAGCACCCCGATGAACCTCCCAGCAACCCAGCGGTGCAGCTCTTCGAAATTCCTCTGAAACAGAACGCCGACCAGGAACATGTAGAACCACGGCGCAAAGCTCACCCCGGCGAGCTTGTACCAAAGGGGTCTTGAGTGAAACGCTGCCGCATGCATGAAGCCCTGATTGACCGTCATGAATCCGAGAATGAGCACACCCAAGATGCAATTAAAGCGCCGTCTCGTCAGACCCCGCCAGCGCAGCAGGCCGTACATCAACGGCACGAGCACGTAGAACTGCAATTCGACCGTGATCGTCCACGTACTGCCGTCGAGAACTCCCACGCCGTAGTGGCGCATGAACTCCGGATTGTAAAACTGAGCGATGGACAACTGAGCGGCGCTCCAGAGCGCCAGCGCACTCGGCGAGACGACTATCGTGTCGAAGTACCCGGTACACCATACGGATGCAAGCGAAGCCAGGAAACACACCGCGAGGCCCGGATAAATCCGCAGGAAGCGGTTGAGCGCATATTCCCGCACAACTGAGTTCTTCTCAAAGGACTTGCTGATCAAAAAACCGCTGATGAAGAAGAAAATTGGAACGCCGGGAAATAACTCTGCAATTGCTCGCAGCGACGCCGGGGCCGCGACGCCCATACCCGCGAGCGCGTGAATGAGGGCAACCTGCAGCGCAGCCGCGAGTCTGATCAGATCGAAGTTATTCGTCTTCGGCACAATGATCGTCGCGCAGCAAGGGCTACTTCATGTGGACTGCATGCGCGCCTCGTGCGCACGGCATTAATTGGGGACATCGACGCCGCCCTGCATGATCTGCAGCCAGTGGGTGCCATCGAAGCGCAGAATGACAGAACGATTGTATCCATTAGCGGGATTGGTCCACGGTGACATCTTGAAGATGCCGTCCCAGACCGTTCTGCCCAAAGCGCCACCCAAGGTATTTCGCACCGTGATCGTGATCGTCTTGTCGATCACTGGATTGACGGGCGCCTTGATCGTGAAGTCCGCGCTGCTCGTCGGCGTGATGTCGTACTGTTCACTGCCCGTAGCGTCAATCGTGATGGAGGCTGAGAATGCGACGGTACGCCGACGGACGGTGATGCCACCCCAGGAACCGCGCGAAGTCGCGATTCCGCCCGCGCTCTCGATCATATTGCCGCGCGCGTCATTGTTGCTGGCATGCGAATAGGCCACGCCATCGCCGTAAACTCCACCGACGTAGTTGTCACGGCAGATGACATTGGTACAGCGCTCGCCAAGCTGTACGGCATTACCTTGAGTTGTTTCTGGCACTGCGTCATGGGCAGGTTCATAACCGATGCGGTTATTCTCGATCAGAAACCCGGCGCAGTTGTCGAGCTGAATGCCGGGATAGACGCCCGGGCGTTCGCTGCCGTTGCCGGCGATGAAGCAGTTGCGGATTTCACCCATCTTCTGCCGTGGCGGATCCCAGATTGCCGCTCCGATATCAAGCTGCATGCCTGACTGCGCGCACCCGATCACGTCGACAGCGTTGACGAGCAGTCGCGTGCAATCGTCGCCCTGCACGATGCCGCGTTGAAAGCCGCTGATACGGCCGTTGCGGATGTCAGCTTTTGCGGCCGACGTATAGATACCCCAACCACTCGCGGCGCCCTGCAAAGAAAAGCTATCAAGCGAATAATCGCCCAGGTCGGTCTGCGCAGCAGCCGAGACTTTGCGAGCCGCGAGATAGCCGTTGGCCGCACGCTGTGCGCCTGCGAACGTCAACCCCGTCCCAACGAGATCGTGTGCGACTATATTGCGCAGGGCAATCGTGTGCTTGGCACCCGCTTCATCAACGCCGGCCCAAGGTCGATAAAAAAGCGATTCACCGGGTGTTCCATTGAACGCGGCCACCGCTCCACTCACATAAAGACCGTCGATGAGACAGTTGTATGCTCCGGCGAGCGTAACGGCGGCGCTCACGCGAGCCTGAAGGTTTGTGACATTGATGTTGCTGAATCGCATGTTATGAGCATGTGAGGTCTGGCGCAGGTTGGTCGTGCCAGACGTCGCCCATCCGAACTCATAATAGATTCCGCCGGCAAGGCGGGACTGCCCATCGATCCAGACGTTTTCGATGATGACCCCGGCGAGTCCGCCCGTCATTTCAATCGCATTGCCGTTCGCAACGCTGGACGTAATCCGCAGGTTGCGAATGGTGATGTTGCCCATGGGAACCTTGAGCAAGCTGTCGAAAGCCGGGCTGAAATAGATGCTGTCCGTACCCCGATTGCCGATATGAATGGCGCTGCCAGCGCTGGTCGCTATCGTACCCATGTCGTACTTCACGACGATGGACCCGTTCTCAATGGAGAAATTGCGCACGGCAAAAATGAATCCGCTGTTGGTGTCTGCGGCCGCGGCCTCCTTCGCGAATTCGAGCGTGCTCGCCTGCAGGTCCACATGAATGTCGTCATGAAATGGGATGACTTCATTCAGATGATAGACGTCGGTCCCACTTGCGTTTGGAAAATAGATCCTGCCCGTAAACGATCCGCTCGGCGAGACGAGCGTCCGCAACGCGCGAACGTTAGCAGTCGCCGCGCGCGGATTATTTGCTGTCACGCCGTACCGGCGCACATCCCCGGGAGGGTACTGTTGCGCGACGGGCACGACCCCCGAGGCGGCTTCTGCCCGACTCTGCGGGAAAACCACGCCGCCGGTCGCATCGGCACCGCCCGTCGCGGCAGCCCGCGTGCCAAGAGCGCCGGCGGTTCCAGCCAGTGTCAGGGCGCCGGACAATATCGTGCGCCGTGTATTCATTAGGACTGAGCTGCTCCCCTCGGCATCCCGGCGCGCCTGGCGGTCAGATCCATAATGAGACTCTCGTAGCTATCCAGCATCTTCGCGACACCCAGATGGGTCTCCGCGTAGCTCCTGGCATTGCGAGACATTGCGCGCCAGCCCTCTGCGTCCAATTCCGCGAGTTTCTCGATACTAGCAGCGATGCTTTGCGGATCGGCTGGGTTGAATAGAAAGCCCCGCTCGCCTTCGGTGACGAGCCGCGAATGATCGCAGACATCAGATATCAAGACTGGTAGTCCCGCAGCCAAGGCCTCGCAGGCGGCGTTGGGGAGGCCCTCATAGAAGGACGGATGAATGAGTGCGTCGTGCCGTCGCAGCAGTGAGGGCATGTCGACTTGTTCTCCCAGCCAGTGCCAGCGCGCTGAAATCTCCGGCAGACCCTGCAGCAACTCGCTGACTTGTGCGACATAGCGCTCGCCGTCGCCGCTTGTTTCTTGCTTGCCGGCCCAGTTCACCTGCGGTACATAGCCGTGCTTGCGATAGAAGATACGCAGCGCTGCGACCAAATTCAGTGGATTCTTTTGTTCGCAAACCCTGCCCACTGCCAGCAAACGCAGACTTGCGCCTCCGGCGGGTGTGTCTCGCGTCGGGACCAGTGCCTGCAGATCGAGGCCGTTGTAGATACAGGAGACCTTGGTTCGCAACCACCGCTTGTTGCGTAGCCATCTGGCGTGCGTTTCACTGTTAGTCACCACATGATCGGCAAGAACGTGCAGGAGGCGTCTGCCGTTGGCAGCCAGCGGTGAACCATCATCGTGATAACTACATCTCTCGGAGACGAGCACTCGAGTTCGCTGCGACGCGAGGCTCGCAAGTTCCGCATAAATATTTGGATTGTTCAGAAATGAGATCAAAAGATCGTAGTTCCGTGCGCGCAGCAACGATCCGATGGCGCCGATGACCCCGAATGAGAACCCCCTGTCCTTGCGATAACTGTGGACCGCAATACCCTCGTCGAGGACACGGCACAGGAAGTAATCATGTTGTGGAAAGTACGAGAATACTTCCACCGCATGTCCCCGCCGCGCGAGTCCACAGGCCAACTCCACAATTTGCCGCTGCGCACCGCCCAAGCCTAAGTGGTCTATGACCAGCAATAGTTTCATCACCAGGCCGTCGGATCAGGTGATGAACCTGCCGTTGCCACGCCGCGATCTACCATGGGCGCGGGAAAATCCTCAACAGCTCCCGAGCCTTGTCGGCCCGGTAAGCCACGCAGTCGTACTCGGCGTCTGTAATCGCCACCGAATATAGAGCGCTTCAATCATCCTAGTGCAAGGTGGGCTTATACGGCGCAAAGTTGCACACGGGAGAGCTCTACTGCGTTGCATGGACCGCTCGCCTCCATCGCCACCAGAAATATTCGTGATACACGCGCTCGGCGAACGATTTGCTGGAACTGCGCAACCGAATGTCTTTGAAGTCGCTGATCCGCCCTTGAAAACTATCGCCAACGGTTCTCCCGAAAGCAGCGATCGACTCCTCAGTCATCTGGTTCGGATGCAGACAGACCGTCCACAGCCCCCACTTGCGTTCTGCGAGTCCCCATAGCTGCTGCGGAATCCAATGAAATCCCTGATCTCGGAACGACTTCCATGCTATTCCATCGCTCACCACGCGGATCGAAGTCTCCGCACGAACGGCTTCTAGTGTCAAAAGATCGAAGCTGTGCGCGGGAGCAACCCAGACCTGCGGGACGACGCCTTCGGCGAGAAACAGCTGCCATGCGGACCTGATTTTAGCGGCCTGCTCGGCAAGTGAGAGCCCCGCGAATTCGCTGCGCCGATAATACGGCAGCATCAACTTGGCGTCGGTGGGATGCATGACGTGCCGATACCCATGCATCGCCACCGTCCACCCTTGCGCCGCCCAATCGCGCACTTTGTCCCAAAACGCAGGATCGCGTGCTTCGAACATCAGTTTCGCATCCTGATTGTCTGGAACCACCGCGACAATTGGCTTGATCGCGTGTTGATTGAGCACCCGCTCGATGAGCTCCCACTTGTGACGATTCATCGTCGCACTCGCGTCATCCAGTCGGATCAGATAACGAGCGCTCATTGGATAACCTTAAATATTATGAAGGACCGCGGTTCGTTCGGGACGCGTATAATCGAATTACGCTCGGTCACGGCCGCCAGAAACGCAAAATCATGTTTGAATCGGTAGGATGCCGGACCGTCGCGATCAATCGCATCCAGAACTAGCCACTTAATCCTGGAGAGCAAAGGCCGCAAGCATACCCAAAGCTGTTCCGGGCTTAGATTGTGAATCCAGTTCACCATGATCAGGCAGTCGATCCTACGCTTCTCCGGTAGCAAGGTCGCGACGGCGGCAAGGTCGGCATTAATCCAGTGAACCTTGCCCCCATGCAAAAACCGAGCTGCGCGGATCACTGCGCGATCGGCATCAAACCCGAACCGCTCATTCGCCCTAATACGGCTTAGAATTTCGCCGAGTCCGCAGCCGACTTCAACTACCGTCGCAGGCTCAAGTGCGTTAACCAGCTCCACGATCTTCCTTTTATAGGGCCGGCACGCATATGGCGCACTGGCGTGCCACGCGTCGAACTGGAACACCATGCGCAGGCCACGCAGCCAAAGTCGCTCGCAGCGACAGTGCAAAGTTGCCAACAGCTTAGTGCCGTGCATTGCTGCGACCTTGCTGGCGATTGCTCTGTGGATCAATCTGTCGCGTCAGCCGCGACACAAGTCAATCCAGCTTGACGCCAATTCTCGCGGTGTGGTCAATGTACTGAAGGAAAGGGCGTGCAACGCCTGAGAAATACTCGTCGACCGCTTTGCGCGCCCCGCCCCAATGTCCATAGTCATCGATGATGAGAACTCCGCCACGAGAAAGCTTGGGGTAGAGCGCGTCAAGCTCAGCCTTCGTGGATTCGTACCAGTCCGTATCCAGTCTCAGCACGGCAATCGACCCAGGCAGTTTGTCAGTTTGTGCGAGGGTTTTTGCAACGTCCCCCTTGACGAACTTCACTCGTTCGCCCAGCAGCCCGGCATTCATGAAATTCGCCCGTACCTCTTCAATCGGGCAATAGCACCAGTCGCTGTGGTCGTCCCGGAGCGTATTGCGGTATTTGCCATCTGCAATCTCGCCCAGATAGTTGACATCGAAGGAGGTAGGCTGGGTCATGCCGGCAAACGTATCGAAAAGCCATGCCGATTTCTCGGACGTCATGCTTTTGAATACACCGGCGGCGAGGATGGAATTGCCGCCTCGCCATACGCCGCACTCGACAAAGTCACCTTCGATTTTGTGCTCCACGACATATCTGCACGCCATGATCGTGGCGAACAACCGCTCATCGGATGACGTCGACAGCCGATTATCGCGAACGTATCGAAATACCGATTTGTCGGCCTCCGACATCTCCACCGGAAGGCGCTTCTGCGTGGATCCCGGCCGTATGACTTTGAGCCCGACGACGGACAGAAGAATGTTCGGTATTGCACTAACTTTCATATATTGGTCTTAGCGGCTGACCGGATTCGTGCGTGTGGCGGCCTTATTAGGTTCGTGCGCCGGCAATGGCACAATCCACGTCTCCCATTTTTTCATGAGCGCGGTGTGCGCGTAGAGCTGCCTCACCTTAGTCGCCTCTGCGCCGAGCCGCTCGCGAAGCTGGGCGTCTGCCATCAACTGCGATATAGCAAGCGCCAGGGCTGCAACATCATCCACGGGCACCAGTCGTCCATTGACGCCGTCCGTGATCAGTTCCGCGGGGCCAGAGCGGCAATCTGCGCAAATGACCGCAACCCCCATGCCCATCCCCTCGAGCACGGCGTTCGGAAATCCTTCGCGTCGCGAGGCATGCACCATGAGCGCAGCACGCGCCATCCAATATTCGACATCCCGAACCTGCCCGGCAAATTCGACTCGATCCCGCAGGTCGAGTTTCCCGACCTGCTCGACGAGGGCACGCCGTTCCGGTCCGTCGCCGATGATGCACAAGCGCCATTCGGGAAACCGGGGACGGGCCCGGGCGAACGCCTCGAGCAGCACATCCAAGCCCTTCTCTTTAGACAGGCGCCCCACCGCAATGATCAGGGGCTCGCGCTGGGATACCACCGCCGGCAATGCACGCAACGAATTGGGGATTACAACTACGGCGGTTCTGCAGTGTTGCTCGATCCACGCGGCCGCATCCTGCGTCTGGGCGACGACCTGATCTGCCCGGGCGTAACAAAGTTGCCGCAGCAGCTTCCATGGGCGGCCCACCGTGTCGTTCAGGCCTGGGTGGGTACGCTCGGAAACCACGACGCGCATGCGTAACCCGAGAGCGGCGAAGATCGTGAGGATATTCGACACATCGATGAAGCTCAGCACGACGTCGGGCTTCACTCTGCGTAGTAGGCGACGCAGCTTCATGATCCGGACGACGAACCCCCGTAGACCCGCTATGACGGAACCTCGCCCCGAATCGATGTGAAGCCACGCTCGCGAGATCTTCGGAGAAAGCGGATAAAAATCCTGAACATCCGGACTGCTCCAGGTTGCAAGAGTCACCTGCCAGCCTCGCTCGACCCAATAGTTGGCCATATCTGCCATGACGCGTTGCGCCCCGCCACAGTCCATGCCGCCAGTGACCAATACGAGGCTCCGAACCAAGGATTGCTTTAAGTCGGTCTCTGGAACGAAAATGGAATGCTCGACGTCTTCGGAATGATCCGTCACGAGAGACCGGCGACTCTGGCTCGCCCGCGTTCTGTGGTAAATCTCATGAATGCGCGCGCGCGAAAGCTGCTCGCGGCAACTCAGCCTCGCTCTCAGGTTGAATCACAAGCGCCGTGCTGATAGCCATGACCGCCGCGAGGAACACGTCGTAATACATAGTTCCGGACAATGATATGAACCCATAGCACGTGAGAGCGCCAAATATAAGCGCTCGGGGGCTTCGCGCTCGCGGATCCTGGCTCTGAAATAGTCGCAATCCTACCGATCCGAGGCTTGCATAGAACAACACAAATCCGATAAGCCCGGTGTTATAAAGCAAGTCCACAACGGTCGAGTGCGATGTGTAATGAAAATCGCCCCGAAATGCCTCTACGCCCTCACCGAAAACGGGATTCGCCATCCATCCCTCGATGCCGCGCTTCGTCCAGTTCTCTCGATTACCCAGGCCGGCGCCACCCGTCTTGTCTTCCCGAGCTACCAGGACATCAGCGCCCATGGATACACGTACATATCCAGCCTCAACGCGGTCCCTGAGATCCTGATTGGAGGTGACTGCATAGGCGATTGCGCCGACAAAGACCAATCCTAGAATTGCGTTTCGGCCAATTGCCCGCATCGAGTACCGGAACGACCAGAGTGCGGCCATAACGGCTCCGAGGAGCACGCCCAAGTTCGTTTTAATCGAAGTCGTTGCGGCAATGAGCAGCATTAGTACCATTCCGATCAAGATTGGCCATATCCGCGAGCGCTGATACCAGCCGTACGCCGCCGTCATGAAAAGCCCAAACAGGTACATCCCCGCGACCGTGTTATAGGAGAAGTCTTCCGGATACGAAAAAGGAAATCCCGAGACACGCGTGTAGTAAACTGCGCCGATTAGAAACCCACCGAGTAGCCCCTGAAGCACTGCGCGACGATTATGAAAAATGACCAGGGCGCTGAATAGAATTGAAATGAGAATATAGTTCATCGTCAACTGCACGTTTGGAGTTCCCTCACGGACGTTACTCGTCCACAGCAGCGAAAGACCGTTGTATGCGGCAAAAGCGCCATACAGAAGAAGCTCGCGTGAAATCCACAATCGCCAGCGCATGAGCGTATGGACGAAGATCAGTAGCATCAACAGCGCGGCGAAACGCAGGTTATGGCTCTCTTCGCTGAAAGAATTCAGGGTCACCGCAAGCCCGGTCGCAAAAGCCACGCAAAACGAAGCAAAGTTACGCAGCGTCACTTCTCGAGCCTTCCTGTGGCATCACGGCACGTCATGCGTTCCCGCCGATTCCCGCAACTTGATCGCCTTGGCGGGCACGCCTACCGCCGTGGCATTCGCCGGCAGCGAAGTGTTAACCACGCTGCCGGCTCCGACGATCGTATTTCGTCCGATCCGCACTCCGTCGAGAATGCGAACACCTGCTCCGATCCATACGTTATCGTCGATCCGGATTCCTCTCTTCGTGGTCCCGGCGTTGCGGAGCGGCAGCTCGTCCGTGCCGGCATTGTGATTCTCGGGAACGATCACCGTGTGAGCGGCAATCCGGACACCATCTCCGATGACTGTCCCGCCCATTCCATAAATGATTGTAAACGGATTGACGCTGCAGTTGTCGCCAATACGGATGTCGCCACCATACGTCAAGAACATGGAAAGCGGGTGTATTTGACAGTGTCTGCCGATCGTAATCGTGCCCCCGCCACACACCCGCATGACGCTGCGCATCGAAACCGAGGATGACGGGTGTACGCGGATTGGCCTCCCAAGGAAGCGAATCGCAAAACCAATGCCCCGCCCGAATACTATCAGCCGCATTAGCCATGCCGCCTTGGCCGCTGCAAAACTCATGCGGCGGCAACGGCGATTAGTCGCACGAAGCGACCCAGATCACTGCCAATCCTCTAAGCATGACCTCAGCTCCTCACAGACCTCGAACCCACGTCTGCCCAGCTGCGTTGCCTTAGAAAAGCCCCAAGCAGATCAAAGAGCTCCACATAGCCTTCGATTTCGGTGTCCGTCGGGAGCCGCGTCCAATCATTCAAGCTGGCGGGCGAAAACGGTGCCAAGTAGGCCATGAACGCTTCGACGGTCTGAGCACGCTCAGGCGATGTCTCGGTGAGTTTCTTTCGAACCAAATCCGGAAACTCCGGAAGTTGCCCGATGGAGGAAACATTGGGAAAAACTTTTGTGGGTGAATCGGCAAACATCACGACGGGCTTGCCAAGCAGGGCGCCCTCTAGGCCGATGGTGCCTTGAATCGAAAAGACCACCCTCGCCTGTTGGATGAATTCCCGCGTATAGGCATAGGGTGACACGAGCTGCACACCGGGAAATTTAGTGAATTCTGCCAATTGACTACGCGAATAGTGCGCCGCCGCACTCTTATGCAGTTTTACCAACAGCCTGTGAGTGGGCGGTATCGATCGAGATATGAGCTCAACGACCCGTACCTGATCGCTGAAGAAGTGAGCGCATACATCGATCGACGATTCGGGTTGAAAGTGCAGACCAAAAAATACAAAAGGTTCCGCAGGTGGCTTGTCAAGAAACCAGTGCTGCGGCAACTGTATGGCATTGCGTCGAAACCGAATCGATTCTCGAAGCATCGCGGTGATCGAGTACGTAGTCTTGGCGTCGGTGTATTTGTTGTACTGTCGCGCCCAGCCGCGACGGAAGGTCTCAAACAACGCCCGGAGTTGCGAGGGAATTCGGCGCGCGATATATGCCGGATTGAGAAAAGCCGGAGTACTGGGGGCGTGTGCCTTTATCTTGTCGGACTCAAAGTCCTTAAGAGCCCCTTCCGCCAACTGCCGCAATCGATCGCCCGATGGAGCACGCATAGTTATGATC